>WNFX01006144.1_pt1 | contig 21829 bp, 22 predicted proteins | sample 5400111 | NCBI WGS metagenome assembly WNFX01 (sample SAMN13153363, study PRJNA577476) | soil metagenome | isolation source: 40 cm soil or saprolite under grassland replicate 1 | place: USA:California | collected 2016-06-15 | reverse complement strand
TCGGCCTGCCCGTCGTCCGTACCAGCGCGACCGCGTCACGCTTGAACTCCGGGCTGTACTTGGATGGACGTCCCACCCCTCACCCCTTCCTCTGGACCTCGTCCAGTGTCGGGGTGTCCATCCTCCGGGGGGAACCTCACACCTCGTCGGTGGCCTGGCCAGCGGCGACCAGTGCGAACGCCAACGCAATCGCGACCCGCTCCAACTCAGTCAGCAGGCCAGGGCTCGGCTCGGCGGCCAGCCGCACATCCAGCAACCCGAACCGTTCACCCGCCAGGGTGACCGGCACGCACGCCCGCCAGCCCCGCTGGATCCGACCGACCCGGACGGTTTGGGTCTGGTAGGCCACACCCGCCTCGCCGCGGTCGACCTGCTCTTGGCCCAGTGCCGGCCCCTGGTAGGTGCCAAACGGGCCCAGCAGCTCCCGGCCGTAGTCGACCAGCAGCAGGTTGACCGCCTCGACCCGCATGACCGCGATCAGATAACCGCGGGTCAGCTCGAGCAGCCGAAACGGCGGGCTGGTGCCGAACTGGCGGACCAGCTCCCCCACATCAGTCACGTGCTCGGCCACGTCGGCACTGTACCCGGCCCGCCCGCCAGGTCAACGCCATCAAGCCGCGCACGCGCCAGCCGAACGCGATCGAACCGCCTCGGAGGCCGCAGTGACCTCCTACTCAATCGATTCCGCCGGTCGGCCGTTTTGGTCGGGCTGAGGCGGTCCTCGGCGACCACGTCAGAGATGCCGACCCGCCCACCGGCGGCCAGCAGCCCAGCCCTAACCTGGAGTCCACAGGACCGGGGCAACCGCTTCCAAAGTCTTGCGGCGGCTGGCGGTGTCTGAGGAAGCCCCGGGCGACGCCGTCGATGCTCTCCCGCTCGATCAGGTTGCCGTGTCGGCGACGACGCCTACCGACAGAGAGCTTGCACCTTCTCGCTGCTGCCACACGTTGCGCGTGCGCACGGCAGCTGCCCAGCGGATCGGCTCGTTGGTGCCTATGCGATGTCGAAGCGGCTCACCTGGCCGTTGCGGAAGGTGAACAGGTGACGCACCCAGCGGTCGTCGAGCAGTTGCGAACCATCGGCGGAATGGACGACCTGGTGCACCTGCACGGCCACCCGCCCGCCTGGCGCTGGTTCGATGTGCTGAGGCTCGACGGTGGAGCGGGACTGGTGCAACTCGTGCTCACAGTGGTCGAGTTGCTGCGGCAGCTGATGGAGCGGCAGGCGCTGCGCCGGGTCGACCAGGGCGATCTGAGCGACCAGCAGGTCGAGCGGCTCGGCAACGCGCTGGAGCTGCTCGCCGAGCGGATGGACCAGCTCAAGGAGCGCTACGGCCTGAGCGACCAGGACCTCAACCTCGACCTCGGCCCGCTGGGCCCACTGCTGCCCCGCGACCTCTGAGCGACGGCGATGGTCACACGCGGGCCGGCCGGCACCAGGCGGTGGCGGCGGCGAGCACGTCGTCGGGGGTGAGCCGGAGGAGGCCGGGGTCGGGGCGGTCGGCGAAGGTGTCGCCGGTGCGGCCGGCCCACAGGGCGACGTGCTGGCCGGCCCACAGGGCGACGTGCTGGCGGCGGTCGGGTGGCGGGCCCCAGTGGCGCGGGGCGACCGGGCCGAACAGGACCACCGAGGGCGTGCCGTAGGCGGTGGCGAGGTGGGCGATGCCGGTGTCGCCGCAGACCACCAGGGGTGCGCCGGCCACCAGTGCGGCGAGCTGGCCGAGGCTGGTCCGGCCGGCCAGCACGGCGCCGTCCGGGAGCCCAGCGCCGTCCGCGACGCGGCGCGCCAACGCGCGCTGGCCGGGACCGCCAGTGACGACTACGGGCCGCCCACCGCGCGCCAGTTCGCGCGCCACGGTGGCGTAGCGCCCCGCAGGCCACTGCCGCGCCGGGAATCCCGCGGCGGGGTGCACCACGACCGCGCCCGGCGCGGGACTCGGCCCGTCCGGCCGCGCCAGCCCGAGGTCCGCCGGGTCGCAGCCGATCCCGGCGCTGCGCAGCAGCCGGCACCAGCGCGCCACCTCGTGCAGGTCGGCCCGCCAACTCGGCCCCGGGACGCCGGGGTGCTCTGGATGGGCATGGGTCAGCAGCGTCCCGGGGCCGAGGTCGCGCAGGATCGCGGTGCTGCGCGGTCCCTGGCCGTGCAGGTTGACCGCCATCTCCGGAGCCGGCGCCGCCAGCGGCGCCAGCCGGGGGGTGGGCAGCAACTCGTCGACCGCTCCGGTCAGCGCGGCCAGCTCTGCCAGCGGCGCCGGCGCGGCCAGCACCAGGCGGTGCCCGGGGTAGGCGCGCCGGAGGCCGCGCAGGGCCGGCACGGCGGTGAGCAGGTCGCCGACGCCCAGCGCGCGCAGCGCCAGCACGGTGTGCCGGCCTGGAGGGCTCACGGCCAGGAGGGCTCTTCGGAGGCGGCCACCACCAGCTCCCGCAGCTCGCAGCCGGGCGGCTGCCGCAGCGCGAAGACCACCGTGGCGGCCACGTCCTCGGGCTGGTTGAGCTTGGCGTCCGGCGGCGGCTTGTACCGCTCGTCGCGGCCGTCGAAGAACGCGGTGCGCATCCCGCCGGGGACCAGCAGGGTCACGCCGACGCGGCCGCGCGTCTCCGCGGCCAGCGCGCGGGTGAAGCCGATCACGCCGAACTTGGAGGCGCAGTAGGCGGTCGCGTCCGGCAGCGCTTTGAGCCCCAGCGTGGAGGCGCAGGTCACCACGATCCCGCCGGAGCGCTCCAGGAAGGGCAGCGCGGCGCGCACCACCCGCGCGGTGCCGAGCAGGTTGACCTGGACGACCCGCTCCCACTCGTCCGCCGGCACGCCGTCGAGGGGACCGCAGGCGTCGATGCCGGCGGCGGTGAACACCCCGTCGATCCCGCCGGCGCGCTCCACCAGCTCGGCCACGGCGCGTTCGGTGGCCTGGCGGTCGGCCAGGTCGGCGAGCGCGTGCTCGACCGCGCCGGCCGGCGCGACGCGGTCGAGCACCAGCGGCCGCCCGCCGGCATCCCGGACCGCCTCGACGGTGGCGGCGCCGAGGCCGCTCGCTCCCCCGGTGATCAGCACGGTTCCCAGTGATCGCATCAGGCTCCTCCCCCGGTCGCTGACAGCTCGCCGCGCACGGCGTCCACCAGGTGGCTGGTCGACCAGCCACCGGTCAGCGGGATCAGCACGGTGCGCCCGCCGTAGCGGCCGACCAGCGGCGCCTCGGGCAGCTCGCCCAGCATGTAGTCGCCGCCCTTGACCCACACGTCCGGGCGCAGTCTCTCCAGCAGCGCGGCCGGGGTGTCCTCGTCGAACACCGCCACCGCGTCGACCGGCTCCAGTGCCTCCAGCATGGCGACCCGCCCGCCCAAGGGGACGACCGGCCGGTCCGGTCCCTTCAGGCGGCGCACCGAGGCGTCGGAGTTGAGGCATACCACCAGCGCGTCGCCCAGCGCGCGCGCCTGCCGCAGCAGGTCGAGATGCCCGGGGTGCAGCAGGTCGAAGCAGCCGCCGGTGGCCACCAGCCGCCCACCGTGCCGGCGCACGCTGGCGGCCAGCTCAAGCGCCGAGCCCGGCGGTGCCTCCCGCCGCGCCATCTCGCCGCCGCCGCGGTCGACCCCGATCGCGCTGACGCCGACGCCGACGCCGCCGGCGGCGACGAAGCGCGATGCCGCCGCGACCGCCGCCCTGATCGCCTCGGTGAGCGAGCCGCCGCCCAGCAGCTCCCTGGTGACCGCTGCGGCGAAGGCGTCGCCGGCGCCGCAGGCGTCGGCGTGCGGCGCCCGGTCGAGCTCGGGTACCGGCACGGCCAGGCAGCCGTCGGGGGTGGCCAGCAGCGCGCCGCGCGGGCCCGTGGTCATCGCGACCGCCGCGCAGTCCCAGCGCTGGAGCAGCGTGGTGGCCGCCTCCAGCCCGTCGGAGCGCGAGGCGAAGGCGGTGGCCTCGGCCTCGTTTGGGGTGACCAGCCGGCATCCGGGGACCGGCGCTGCGCTGCGGGGATGCGGGTCCCAGATCACCGGCACGCGGGCGGCCTGGCGAGCGAGCAACCGCCGCAACGCGGCGACCGAGGTGATCCCACGGCCGTAGTCGGCTACCAGGATCGCGCCCGCGCCCAGCAGTGCCGAGCGCGCCTCCGGTCCGGTGGGGCCGTCGACGGCCCGCCCGTCGCCGGAGTCGATTCGCAGCAGCGACTGCCCGGCCGAGCGGACCCGGGTCTTTCGGACCGTCGAGCCGCGGAGGGGCAGCGGCACGACCCGGATCTCGGCGGCGAGCAGCTCGGCGAGCAGCCGGCCGGGCGGGTCGCCGGCCAGCGCGGTGATCAGCGTGACCGGGTGGCCGGCGCGCGCGGCCAGCAGCGCGGCCAGGCCCGCGCCGCCGGGCCGCTGGATCTGCTCGCCCAGGTCGACGACGGGCGCGGGCGCGTCAGGGCACAGCCGGGTGACCGAGCCGGTGAGGTCGCTGTCGAGCAGCGAGTCGCCCACCACTACGAGCGGATTGGTGGTCACGGCGACACCTTCGTGCCGGCCCCGCCGGCGGCACGTGCGCGCACGAGGTCGGACGAGTCGCCGGAGGCCAGCACGCGCCGGTAGCAGCGCTCGGTCTCGCGAGCGATTCTGTCCCAGCCGTAGTGGGAGCGCGCGCGCTCGGCCGCCGCCGCGCCGAGGGTGGCGCGCCGCCCAGGGTCAGCGAGCAGCTCGCGGAGCCCGCGCGCCAGCGCGTCCGGATCGCGCGGCGGCACCAGCAGGCCGGTGCGGCCGTCCGTCACGCTGTCGAGGTGGCCGCCGACCGCCGAGGCGATCAGCGGCACTCCGCAGGCCATAGTCTCCAGCGGCACCATCCCGAAGGGCTCGTACCACGGCACGCTGACCACCACGTCGGCGGAGCGCAACAGCACGGGGACCGCGTCCCGCGGGACCTGGCCGACCATGCGCACCCGCTCGGACACCCCGCACGCCCGCGCGAGCGCCGCCAGGCGGTCGCGCTCCTCCTCGGTGGAGGCATCGCCGCCGGCGATCACCAGCTCCGCGCCGGGCACGGCCGCCAGTGCCTCGATGGTGGTCGCAACGCCTTTGCGCGGCACCAGGCGCCCGAGTGACAGGATGCGCGGGCGGTCCCCGCGCCGCGCACGCCGGCCGTCCGGCCGGAACCGGTCGAGGTCGACCCCGCAGGGCACCACCGCGACCCGCCCGGGTGGCAGGTCCATGCGGGCCAGCTCGGTCAGCTCGTCGGAGCAGGTGGCGATCACCAGCGCGACCTCGCGCCCGAGCTTGCGCTCCAGCGCCAGGCGGCGCGGCGGACTGGTGTCGGCTGCGCCCTGGTGGCGCCGCTTCACCGAGCCGAGCGCGTGGAAGGTCTGCACCACCGGGACACCGCTGCCGCGGGTCCCGTCGAGCGCGGCCAGCCCGCTCATCCAGAAGTGGGCGTGCACCACCTCGGGCGGTTCCCACGCCCAGCGCCGGGCCAGGTGGGCGCCGAACGCCGGCATGTGGATCAGCAGCTCGTCCTTGGGCAGCGGGAGCGGCGGGCCGGCCGGGACGTGCTCGACGGTCACGCCCGGTGCCGCCTCGACCCGCTCCGGCAGCCCCGGGTCGTCGCGGCGGGTGTGGACGGCGACCTGGTGACCGCACCGCGCCAGCGCCCGCGCCAGGTCCGCGACGTGGACGTTCTGTCCGCCGGAGTCGACCCCGCCGAGCGCGGCCAGCGGGCTGGCGTGCTCCGAGATCAGGTCGATCCTCATCCGGTCACCTCCTTCAGCAATCGGTCCCAGTCGGCGAGGAACCGGTCCAGTGCGTACCTGCGCCGGGCGGCGGCTCTGGCCGCCCGTCCCGTGCGGCGGGCGAGCTCAGGATCCGCAACGAAGGCGCGCAGTGCCCCCTCGAGCCGCTCGACGCTGGTGGACACCACCCCCGCCTCCGGCGAGACCGCCTCGACCACCTCGGTGGTCGCCAGCGCCACCACCGGCATGCCGAGGTGCATCGCCTCGAGCAGCGACAGCCCGAGCGAGGTCCAGCGCACCGGGTGCAGGTACACCCGGCGGCGGGCGAGCTCGGCGAGCATCCGCGCCTGCGGGAGGTCCTCGAAGACCGCCATCCGCGGGTGCTGCGGCAGCTCCGAGACCCCCATCCCGAAGACGTCCAGCGGCGCCTGCGCGGCGAAGCGGCCGAGCAGGTCGGTGCCGGTGACCCGGCCGCGCCGCACCGGCTCGTTGACCACTACCCCGGCGCGCGGCAGCTCGCCGGTGTAGCGCTCGCCCGGGTCCACGATGCCGTGCTCGATCACCGTCGAGGGCGCCAGCCCGCAGTCCCACATGAGCTGGTTGAAGGCGGTCACGTGGACCACCGGGATGTCGGCCCGCCCGGCCATCGGGTGGGGCGAGTGGGGCACGTCCGCGCTGGGCGTGTTGTGCTCCAGGTAGACCGCGGGCAGGTCGCGCCCGGGGCGCCGGCCGAGCCAGCGCTCCACCAGCGCGAGCTCGTGCGGGCGTTGCAGCACCAGCACGTCGACCGGTTCCCGCGCCAGCGCCGCCAAGCCCACTTCCACGGCCCGCTCCGGCCACGGGAAGGTGGCCGCGCGGCCGCGGCCGTCGGGGCCGCGGTCCGGGGTCACCGGGATCAGGTAGGTGTGCGGCCCCTGGACGAAGGCCGTGCTCCAGGACCCGTGGACGTGCCAGTGCAGGATCCTCATGCCGCCGCCACCAGCAGCGAGTCCACCGCGGCGACCACCTCCGCCGGCCTGACACCGGCGAGGCACGGATGTCCCGGGACCGGGCACTCGCGCGCCCGGCTGTCGCGGCAGGGTGCCAACTGGTCGCCGAGCAGCACCACCGGCACGCCCCACGGCGCCCAGCGGGCGGCGGGTACCACCGGGGAGAACAGCGACACCACCGGAGTGCCGACCGCCGCGGCCAGGTGGGCCGGCCCGGTGTTGCCGGCCACCACCGTGTCGGCGCCGTCGAGCACCGCCGCCAGCTCCGCCAGGTCGGTGCGCCCACCGAGGTCCCGGCCGGCGTCGCCGGCGACCTGGGCGGTGAGCCGCCGCTCCGCCGGCGACCCGGTCACCAGCACCCGGTGGCCGGCCGCGGCCAGCGCGCGCACCGCCTCGGCGCAGCGCTCCGCGGGCCACTCCCTGGCCGGCACCGAGGCGCCAGGGTGCAGCACCACATAGGCGCCGCGGCCGGTGAGGTGCTCGACCTCGGGCAGCGGCCGGCGCACCGCCAGCAGGCCGTGGTCGCCGGACGGCAGCGGGAAGCCGGCCGCCGCCGAAAGCGACAGGTTGCGGACCGCCTCCGGCGGGTCGCCCTCGACCCGGTGACGCAGGTCCAGCAGCGAGCCGGGATAGTCCTCGCTGATCGCGCCGATCCAGCCGACCCCGGCGAGCCGCAGCAGCAGCGCCAGCGGCAGCGGCGACTGGTGGAACGAGCAGAGCAGCAGCGCCGCGTCCGGCGCCTCGTCCTCGACCTCGCGCCCAAGGGCGGTGACGTGCGCGGACGTCACCGGGCCCGGCTCCGGGTCGATCCAGGGGGCGCACCACTCGATCACCCGGTCGACGCCCGGCAGCAGCTCGCCCGCGGCGCGGCCGTGCGGGCCGGTAAGCAGCACCACGCGCTCGGCGCGGGCGGCCACCGCGCGGATCGCCGGGCCGGCCAGCAGCACGTCGCCGGCGTTGTCGAGCCGCGCCACCAGCACGGTCCCAGTCACCGGAGGCTCCCGGACAGGGCGATCTCGACCGCGGCGGGCACGTCGGCGGCCACCTCGGCCGCCGCGCGGACCTCCTCGGGGCGGGTGCCGCCGTTCGGCACCAGGATGCCCCTGGCGCCGGCCGCCGCGGCGGCCTCCACGTCGGCGCCGATGTCGCCGATCACCACGCAGCGCTCCACCGGCACGCCCAGCTCCGCGGCGGCGTCCAGGACCAGGCCGGGCGCCGGCTTGCGGCAGCCGCAGCCGTCGCCGGGGCCGTGGAGGCAGACGCGCACCACGTCGAACGGGCCGAGCAGCTCCGCCACGCGGGCGTTGACCCGCGCCACCTGCTCGGCGGTGAGCAGGCCCCTGGCCACGCCGGACTGGTTGCTGACCAGGCCGACCGGGATGCCGAGGCCGCGCAGCCGGTCGAGCGCCCACTTGACGCCCGCCACCGGGCGGACCGCGGCGGGGTCGGCGTTGTGGGGCACGTCGTGGATCAGGGTGCCGTCGCGGTCGAAAAGCACCGCCAGCGGAGGGCGCGCCTCGGGACCCCCTGCGGTGACCACCCCGGGGGGCTCCAGGGTGCCCGCGTTGGGGCCGGCCGTGCCGGCGGAGGGCACGTGCCGCGAGCGCCACTCGCCCGCGAGCCGGTGCCAGCAGGCCGCTGGCGGGATGGCGATACTGCTGGCCACCATACGGCCGGTCTCGGCGGCGTCGCGCGGGCCGGGCAGGATCCGTCGCAGCGCGAACTCGGCTGTCAGCCCGGCCCAGAGCAGGACGGGTACCGCGGCCATCCGGCGGTGGCGCGCGGCGGCCGCGCCGAGGGCGGCCAACCCGGCCGCCGTGGTGAGCGCGTGCCAGCGCAGGCGGCCGGTGCCGTCGCCGATGCGCTGGCGCCAGCCGCGCCCGTGGCGGCGCCGCATCAGCACGTCGTCGGCGTTGCCGCGCTGCGCGCGCAGGCTGGCGAGCGCCCCGGCCGGGCGCACCGGATGGGTGGAGCGCCGCCGGCCGGTAGCGATCCGGTAGCCGGCGTTCTGCACCCGCAGGGCGAGGTCGGCGTCCTCGCGGTAGGCGCGGCGGAAGCGTTCGTCGAAGCCGCCGGTGTGCTCCAGCGCGACGCGGCGGTAGGCCATGTCGGCGGTGATCCAGCGGGCGCTCGCCAGCCCCGCGGTGCCGCGCTCGGCGTCGGTGGGCCGCCGCCCGACCGGCAGCGGGACCTCGATGCAGCCCTGGCTGGCGCCCACCTCCGGCGGCAGGCCGCGCAGGTCCTCTGCGATGCGCCGCTCCCAGTCGAGCCCGGGCACCACGTCGTCGTCGAGGAAAGCGACCCACTCGGCGGCGACGGCGCGCCAGCCGGCGTTGCGAGCGGCGGCCGGCCCGCGGCCGAAGCTGCGCAGCACCCGCACACGCCGGTCAAGCATCAGCGGCTCCGTGCCGGCTGGTCGGTCGTCCACGACCACGATCTCGTCCGCGCCGGGCGCGCCGTCGTGCAGCAGCCGCGCCAGCAGCACGTCCAGGCTCGGCCGCCCGCAGGTGGGGATGACCACCGCCCAGCTCACCGGAACGCCTCCCCACGCCGGGCCAGGAACGGGCCGAGCGCCAGCAGGTCCACCGGCGTGGAGCCGAAGCACTCCAGCGCGTCGCGCGGGTCGTCCACCATCGGCCGGCCGGCGGTGTTCAGGCTGGTGTTGACCACCACAGGCAGGCCGGTCCGCTCGGTGAAGCGGTCGAGCATGCGCGCCAGCAGCGGCTCGCGGTGGCGGTCGACGGTCTGGATGCGCGCGGTGCCGTCGACATGCACCACCGCCGGGATGCGCTCGCGCCAGGCATCCGCCACGTCGTGGACGAACAGCATGTAGGGGCTCGGGAGCGGGCCGCGGCCGAACAACTCCCCGGCGCGCTCGGCGAGCACCATCGGGGCGATCGGTCGGAACGCCTCCCGGCCCTTGACGGCGTTGAGCCGGTCGAGGTTACCGGCGTGCCCTGGGTGGGCGAGCAGCGAGCGGTGGCCGAGCGCGCGCGGCCCGAACTCGCTGCGCCCCTGGAACCAGGCGACGATCTGGTCGCCGGCGAGCGCGTCGGCCACGGCCACTGCCACGTCCGCCGGGCGCTGGTAGCGCACCCGGGCGGTCTGGAGCCACGCCTCCAGCTCGTCGTCGCCGAAGCCGCGGCCGAGGTCGGCGCCGGGCATCGGCTCGACCCGCTCGCCCTGCGCCTGAGCGAGGTGCAGGGCGGCGCCGAGCGCGGTGCCGGCGTCGCCGGCCGCCGGCTGCACCCACAGCTCCTCGAACGGTCCCTCCGCCAGCAGCCGGGTGTTGGCCACGCAGTTGAGCGCCACCCCTCCGGCCATGGTGAGCCGCCGTTCGCCGCTGCGCTCCTGCAGCCAGCGGGCCAGTTCCAGCAGCACCTCCTCGAGCCGTGTCTGCACGCTGGCGGCCAGCACCGCGTGCTCGGGCCGCGGCTCCTCGTCGGGCCGCCGGCGCTTGGCGAGGGCGTCCCAGTCGATGGGTCGCACCACGAAGCCGCCGTCGCCGGTGGCGCGGACGAGCCGGCGGAGCTCCGGCAGGAGCTGGGCGTCGTCGCGCGCATAGGAGGCCAGCGCCATCACCTTGTACTCGTCCGAGGAACGGAGGAAGCCCAGGTGCTCGGTGACTTCCTCGTAGAGCAGCCCGAGCGAGTGGGGCAGCGACTGGGTGGCGAGCACCTCCACCGCGGCCGTCGGCCACCAGCACGGCCGAGTCGCGGAACGGCGCGGCCAGCCCGGCGGAGGCGGCGTGGGCGAGGTGGTGCGGCACGAACCGGACGATCGCGGGGTCGAGCCCGGGCAGCGCGGTGGCGAGGAAGTTCGGCGCCCGGCGGGCGTAGGTGGTGCGCAGCTCCTCCCAGCCCTCGTCGAGGCCGGCGAGCCCGGGGCGCACCAGCGCGGGGTCGTAGGAGTAGGCCACCGCGTCCAGCTCCTGCGGCTCGATGCCTGCGAGCCGCAGGCACCAGCGCGCGGCCTGCTCGGGCAGCTCCCAGGTGGAGAACGGCACCGGGCGCTTGCCATGCTTGCGGCGGCTGAAGCGCTCCTCCTCCGCCGCGGCGACCACCACGCCGTCGACCACCAGCGCCGCGGCCGGATCGTGGAACACCGCGTTGACACCGAGAATTCGCATGCGCCCGCCCTGGTCCTGCTCGCCCTCCCTGATTCCAACGGCGGCGGAATACCACCGGCGCCGCTTCGGAAACGCCGAGCCGCTGACCCCAGATGACCTGGGCGGACATGAGCACCTCAGACAGGAAGTGCTGCTTTGAACCGCTTCTCCCCCCCGGGCGGGCCGTGTGGTGCTGATTCCACTCGCCGAACCGTGGTAGCCACGTAACCGCCAGGTCGAACCGAAGGAAGGGGAGCGCACCGATTGGTTGGGGTTGCGGAAGCCAGCGACACCGTCGCGGGCGGGGCGCCGTTGGAAGGCGCCATAACGGTGGTCATCGCCACGCGGAACCGCCGCGGCGAGCTGCTCGACACGCTCCGGCGGCTGCGGGAGTTGGTGCCGCCACCACCGGTCGTGGTGGTCGACAACGGCTCCAGCGACCACACCTCCGAGGCGGTCCGCCGCCACTTCCCCGACGTGCTGCTGCTCGCGCTGCGGCACAACCTCGGCGCGCCCGCCCGCAACCTGGGCGCGCTGGTGAGCCGCACGCCGTACGTCGCCTTCTGCGACGACGACTCCTGGTGGGCGCCCGGCGCGCTCCAGCTCGCGGCAGGCATCCTCGACGCCCACCCGCGGCTCGCGCTGCTTGCCGGCCGCACGCTGGTCGGGCCGCGGGAGCACCCGGACCCGCTGGCCCAGCTGCTGGAGGGGAGCCCGCTGCCGCGCCGGCCGGACGCGCCGGGGCCGGCGGTGCTCGGCTTCCTGGCCTGCTCGGCGGTGCTCCGCCGGGCGGCGTTCCTGGGCGTCGGAGGGTTCAGCCCGGTACTGCATTTCGCGGGTGAGGAGCAGCTGCTCTGCTGGGACCTCGCCGCCGCCGGCTGGGAGCGCGCCTACGTCGCCGAGGTGGTCGCCCACCACCACCCCTCGACCCGCCGCCCGGACGCCGTCCGCCGGCGTGTGCTGGAGCGCCGCAACGCCGTGTTGACCGCGGTGATGCGCCGCCCGGCGCGGGTCGCCGCGACCGCGGTCGCTGCGCTGGCCGGCGCGGCATTGCGCGACCCCGCCGCGCGCCGTGCCCTGCTCGGCACGCTGCTCCGCCTGCCGGCGGCGCTGCGCCGGCGCGCGCCGCTGCCCGACGCGGTGGAGCGGCAGATTCGCCTGCTGGAGGACGGCGGGCGATGAGCGACGGCCGCGTCACCGTGGTGATCGCCACCCGCAACCGCCGGGCCGAACTGCTCGACACGCTGGCGCGCATGACCGCCCTGCCGGAGCAGCCGCCGGTGATCGTGGCCGACAACGCCTCGACCGACGGGACCCGCGAGGCGGTCGCCGACCGGTTCGACCAGGTGACCCTGCTGCCGTGCGACCGCAACCTCGGGGCGGTCGCGCGGAACCTCGCCGTCCGCCGGGTCGCCACGCCGTACGTGGCGTTCTGCGACGACGACACATGCTGGCAGCCGGGGGCGCTGCGCGGGGCCGCCGACCTGCTCGACGCCCACCCACTGCTGGCGTCGGTGACCGGGCGGATCCTAGTCGCCCCGGACCTGGTCGAGGACCCGATCACCCCAGAGCTGCGCGACTCGCCGGTCCCCCGCCCGCCGTGGCTGCCCGGCCCGGCGCTGCTGAGCGTGCTGGCCGGCGCGACCATGGTCCGGGTCACCGCCTTCCGGGAGGCGGGCGGCTTCTCGCCGCGGCTCTGGCTCGGGGGCGAGGAGGAGCTGCTGGCGCTCGACCTCGCCGCCCGCGGTTGGTGGATGTGCTGGGCCGACGACGTGGTGGTCCAGCACGCGCCCTCGCCGCTGCGCGAGCCGCGCCGCCGCCGCCAGCTCGGCATCCGCAACACCCTGTGGACCGCGTGGCTGCGACGCCCGCTGCCCGGCGCGCTGCGCCACACCGGCTGGGTGCTGCGCTCGCTGCCGCGCGACCGGGCGAGCCTGGCGGCCGTCGCCGAGGCACTCGGCGGGCTGCGCTGGGTGCTGCGCGAACGGCGGGTGATCCCGCCCGAGGTCGAGCGCGGCCTACGCCTCCTGGAGGCGCCGCGACGCCGTTCGGTCGCCCGCCGCTACGTTGGCTGACGTGCGGCTGCCCGCCGCCCAGGTTTGCGCCCTGGACGGCGGGGGAGGCAGGCGCCACCACCGGGAGCGCGGGCGGGAGGCCGGGATGGACGCGATCGTGTTGCTGAAGGACGACCACAAGAAAGTTGAGCGCCTCTTCAAGCAGTTCGAGAAAGCCGGCGAGCGGGCCTACAAGACCAAGCGCAAGCTGGCCGACCAGGTGATCGCCGAGTTGACCGCGCACGCCTACATCGAGGAGACGCTGTTCTACCCCGCCGCTCGCGCGGCCGTGCCGGAGACCGGCGAGCACGTGCTGGAGAGCGTGGAGGAGCACCACGTGGTCGCCTGGATGCTTTCCGAGCTGGCGCGCATGGACCCCAGGACGAGCGCTTCGACGCCAAGATGACGGTGCTGATGGAGAACGTCCGCCACCATGTCGAGGAGGAGGAGCAGGAGTGGTTCCCGCAAGTGCGCGAGGCCATGGGCGCAAGGAGCTTGGCGACCTCGGCGAGAACATGGAGGGGGCCAAGGCCGACGCCCCGGCGGACCCGCTGGCCCTCTGGAGCGCCCGCCAGTAGCCGGGTCAGCTCCCCGGGCGCAGCTCCACCTTCTCGACGCGCATGCCGATGTTGTACGCCGACTCGGGATGCGGTGCCTTCCACATCGGCCACCACACCCTTGTGAACTGGTAGCAGCATCGTCCGGACCTGCACCGATGCATCCCCGTATGGCCTGACCAGACGAAACAGCGTTAGGCAGCGGTCATCACCGCGCATCGCAGAGCAATGTCATGTGCCTTGCCTGTGCCTCGGCTACCCGTCCTCGCGGCGCTCGGCAACCCACTCCCGGACGTCGCCCCAGCGCCAGCGGAGCATCCCGCGCGGCAGCCGGACGTAGGGCAGGCTCCCCTTGGCATAGCAAGACTCTAGCGCCCCGATCCATGCGGGCGAACGTGCGGCCGTCGCGCGGTTCCTGGAAGCCGCCAGGGACGCGCTCGACGACGATCGGCTTCGCATGCTGGACCGGGTCCAGCTCGGCGGGCACCTCGTCACCAAGCTCGATGAGGCGGCGCTGTGTGTGCGCCGCGGGTACCTCGAGGTGCGGCTGGACACGCTGGCTGGCGAGGTGGACCGCTACCGCGCCGATCTTGCCGACAAGGCCGCGGCGCCTCAGAGCAACCCGGCTGACCCTTTCATCGCCGGCCGGCCGATCGGCAACAGCGGCCCGTGACGACGACCCGGCCGGCCCCGCGAGAGCGGACCCTCACCCGGCAGGGACATCGAACCAGCGGCCCAGCGCCCCAGCGCCCGCAAGAGCGCTGGGGCCGCTATTTGTCTTTACGAGGAAAGCCGTGCCCAAGGATGCAGTTTGCTGATTCTGGATTTCGGATTTCGGGCGACTGGGACGGTTGACCTGGCGTTACGCTGGCGTGGAGACGCTTCCCCGGCTCACCGTGCAGCAGGACACGCAGCGGTGCCGCTGCGGCCGGTACCTTGCATGGTGGACCGTCGCTCATGAGGTCTGTTGCCGCTGCATGTGCAGCCCACTGAGTGCCAGTGTCGGCTCACCGACCACCCGCACGAGGTTGTCTGTCGCTCGACCTCGCCAACGTGCGGGAGCGGATGGCGACGATCCGGAGTGCGAGTGAGCGGCCAGCGACCGATCTACGCCTGTCCCTACTGCGGGCACCATCGGCAGCAACACCGCCCGGAGTGGGACGGCCACGACTGCTCCTGGATCTGCACGATGGTCGAGCCAGCGGGGCCCTGCTTGTGCAGCGTGCTGTGCCTTGAGGACTGCGGCGAGCGGCATGAGCACGCCTGGATCGACCTTGAGGAAGACAACGACCACACCTAGCTGGCGGCGCCGCCACTTCAGGGGGGCCTGGAAAGCGGCAGCGCCACACGGAAGACCTTACGCCCCTTGTGGGCGTTACGGCGTCCTTGACCCTCCCGCCGAGCTGGCCTCCGCGTTAGTGCCGAACGGTCACCGGGAAGTCCCGATCGCTGTCGCCCCCGGGCCGGTGGCGCATCTCGTCACCTTGGGGGGCCGGGGGCGACGTTCCTTTACACGTCGATGGGCCGGCCCGACCGTGGCGGCAAGCCGCCCCGCCGGCAGCCCGTGCAGGTCCGCAGGGGCGGTTACTTGTCCGCGCGCAGCCAGATCAATTGGGCATCACCATCCCTGGGTCGAGCAGGACCAGGCCGCGCAGCCGGATCAACGGGCTATGGAGGAGCGCGTCTCACTGGCTTGGATCTCCGACCGGCGGCTGATGGACGGCCGAAGGGACATTGACGCGGCCCGGCCTATCGATCGCCGTTCCACTCGGAATCCTCCGTCTCGTAACGCTCTTCGCGCTCCACGATCGTCTGCATGGCGTGCGCGGCTTCTGTCTCTGTTTGGAAATGGTCCGATACGGTCCGCGTTCTTGCACCCATGGTAGGACTCGACCCGGCGGTGCCTCACGCAATACCAGAACGTCCCGTCCAGCTTGGACACTACGCCCCCCTGTCGCTACTCCAGTCACCTCGCGGGAGGATTCTCCGGGTACCCGCCACCTACAAGCCATCCCTCTGGTCGTCCCAGCTTGCCTGCGAAGTGCGGATAGGAAGGCGAGGGCGCCGTTCACCCCGGACGCCCGCAGTCGGCGACCTTCAGTTCGTTGACCACGTCGGTGACTCCGGGCGTGGCCGAGAGCGCTGCCTCTGCCCGCCGACCACTCAGGCCAAGAGGTGATGTTGCCGCGCGTGCGGACGTCACAGGCGGTGATGTAGCGGCCGTAAGCGAGAAGCAGCGCCTCGGTCTGGTCGATCGCCGGGTCGCCCGAGGATGACCGCCTTGCCGCCGCCGAGGTCTAGGCCGGCGTAGGCTCCCTTGTCGGCCATCGCGCGACAGTTCCAGCGCGTCCGCCACGGCGTCCTCGTGTGCGGCGTAGGCGTGGAACCGCGTCCCGCCGATCGTCGGCGCGGCGCGGTCGAGTGGATCGCCCTCACCGCCTGCAGGCCCGCGATGCGGTGGGAGCAGAACACCACCTGCTTGTGGTCTTCCGAGACCGTGCCCGTCTCGCCTCCATCGCGTCGACCGGCGGCTCATCCTAGCGCCGGTCGGTGTAAGAATTTCGCGGCGCGGCGTCAGGCGGTTGTCAGGCCGCGCGACGAGGCGGGAGCGATTCGTGGTCCACGCAGAGAAGGGATCAAAGTGTCGACTCCGTGCACCATCGCGCCGGCCGCCCCCGCACCGCGCGTGCCGCCGCTCCTCCCCGGGTCGGCGCTCCTGGGATCAGCGCTCAGCTGCGCCGCGACATGCTCGGGCATGCGAACGGTCGTTCCACCACCATAGCGCCGTGGTGCGCTTCCAAGCCGCAGCGCCCGCCGGCCGAGACCTGGCCCGTGTAGCGGCCGAGCTCGATGGTGCGGGCGGTTGATCGTTTCGATGACCTGCGCCACCGCACCGGGCGAGCAGCCGTCTAGATCATCAACCAACGCCACCATGGGCGGTTCCTCGCTGGCGCGATCCCTCGATCAGGTTCGGCTCGTGAACGAGTTGGGCGAACGGCCCGGCGACCTGATCGCCGGCGTCCGCCTGCTGCCCTCGCGACAGCAGCGGCCGCCAGGCGCTTGCGGCAGCCGCTGGGTTCGTGCCCTACCGACCGAATCGGTCAATGCCGCGACCAAGCCGCCGATCGACATCGTCATCACCGGCACCCACTACCGGGCGCCGCAGCCGGTCATGACCGGCGCGGAGCTGGCCGCGCTGCCAGTGTGCCAGCCGGCAACCAGCTGTTTCTCAAAATCCCTGGGCGGGCGACGACCGCCCGATCGGCCCGGATGGTCCGGCCGAGCTGCGTTCTGGGATGCGCTCGCAGGTCAGCGGGTAGGGCCGTTGAGTTGGTCCAGGCGCGGCATGATCTCGCGCCGGTAGAACTCCACCGCCTGCTCCTGGTCGTCGCCGATCTGGTGCACGAACACGTGGTCGTAGCCGGCGTCGACGAACTTCTGGAGCTGGGCGAGGTGCACCTCCGGGTCCGGCCCGCAGGGGACCAGCTCCGAGACCATGTCCTCGGTGATCGTCGAGGCGGCCTGCTCGAAGTGCCGCGGCAGCGGTAGTTCCTGGCTCAGCTCGCCCGGGATCGCCACGTTGGGCCAGACCTCGCGGGCGGTCTTGCGGGCCTGCTCCTCGGTCTCCGCCCAGCAGACGTGCAGTTGCCCGTACCGCGGGCCGGTTCCGCCGGCATCCCGGTAGGCCCCGACGAACTCACTGTCGGGGGCGACGCCGATCAGGCCGTCGCCGGCGCGGGCGGCCAGCGACGCCGCCCGCTCGCCCGAGCCGGCGACATACAGCGGCGGCGGCTCGTCGGGCAGCGTGTAGAGGCGGGCGTTGGCAACCTCGAAGTGGGTGCCGCGGTGCGAGACGAGCTCGCCCTGCCACAACGAGCGAATCAGCTCGACGGCCTCCTCCAGCATCTCCAGCCGGATGGCGGCCTCCGGCCACCTGCGCGCGACGACGTGCTCGTTGAGGTTCTCGCCACTGCCGACCCCGAGGAAGAAGCGGCCCGGCAGCATCGCGGCCGAGGTGGCTGCCGCCTGCGCAACGATCGCGGGGTGGATCCGCATGGTCGGGCAGGTCACGCCGGTGCCAAGGCGGATCCGCCGGGTGGCATGGGCGACCCCGCCGATGACCGGCCAGACGAACGGGCTCTGCCCCTGCCGGTCGACCCAGGGGTGGAAGTGGTCGGAGACCAGTGCGTACCCGAAGCCGGCGTCCTCGGCCAGCCGGGCGATCTCGACCAGCCGGTTCGGTGAGTGCTCCTCGCTCGACAGCGTGTAGCCCAGTTCGACCATGATGCCTCCTCAGTGCCCGTCGCCCGGGCGCGGTCGCTCCGGGCTACCACCCGCGGCGTACGCGAAACGCGCCGGTCGAGGCGACGGTTTCCCCGCGCCGGCCTAGCGGCAACACCCCCTGCCAAGTTCAGAACGCAAACCGCGAGGAGGGAGCATGGGTCGCGACGAGCAACGGGGGCCGGACGCGGAGCGCCGTGACGCCGAGCACCGACCCGACGACGAGGAGCGCGCCGAACGGGACGCGGCCGAGGTCGACACCGCGCATGAGGAGGTCGTCCCGTTCGACAAGGAGAGCCGTCTCGACGAGCCGCACCCCGACGGCTGAGCGCCGTCATCTCGGCTGGTGCCGCTGACGTCAGGAGCTTCCGGTCTTGGCGTGCGGCGCGGCGACCGGCTTGGACTCCGGTGAGCCGCGCTGGCGCAGGAAGATGCCGAGCACCGCCACCACGAAGACGGCCAGGAACTCGCTCTGCCAGTTCTGGAACGACTGGAACCAGAACTGGGCGCTGGTCACGAACCCGATCAGCGAGATCGGCGCCTGACCGTGCTCGAGTTGCTGCTGGTTGTACTCGTCGTGGCCGCCGAGGGCGTGCAACGTGAACGCGATCAGAAACAGCGCCACCAGCACCAGCGACAGGGAGTGCTCGTACAGCGCGAGCGCCAGCCCGCCGCGCCGGACCGGGCCGGGCGCGTCGCCGCGCTCCCTTGCCTGCCGTGGATCCTCGTCGACCGGCTCCTCGGCGTCGGGATCCTTGGACTCCGGGGACCCCCGCTGGATCAGCAGCGCGGTGAGCACGACGTAGCTGGCCATCTGGAGGAATTCGCTCTCCCAGTTCTCAGCGGTCGCCTCGACGAAGTGGGCGCTGGTCAGGTAGCTGCCGTAGCTCTGCGTGGGTTGCCGGTGCTCCTGATTGTCCTGGTTGCTGGTCCGCCAGCCGGTGATGCTCTGCAGCAGCAGGAAGACGACGAACAGCCCGCACAAGGTGATCGAGAGGCTGTTGTCGCGCACGAACCGGCGCATCGGATCTCCTCGTGGTGTTCGCGGGATCGCCTGGTGAGGCTGGAGATTAGACCCCGGCGACCGACCAATGCCCGGTTGGCCGCTGTGCTTGGCGGGAAATCCAGCCTCGGCAGCGTCCAGGTTCGAGAGGAGTGGGGTCGATGCCGTCGAAGTCGGCGAACGTGAAGAACGAGAAGCAGTACGAAGCGCTGCGCGACAAGGGCATGTCCAAGCAGCGCGCCGCCAGGATCGCCAACGCGCCGGACGCCTCCAGGCATGGTGGCGAGTCGTCGGGCAAGGGCGGCGACCCGAAGCAGGGCGGCACCACGGCGCAGAAGAAGGCCGCCGGGAGCAAGGGCGGCAAGGCGGCGGCCAAGAAGCGCTGAAGCCGGCGGGCCTGGAGCTGCCCCAGTTCGGTGGACAGCGGGTGGCTAGGCTGCGGTGCTGTTGGTTTGGTGGCTCCTTTCGTACTCGATCTGGCTCAGGTAGCCCAGGGCGGCGCGCTCGACGGCGGGGTTGTAGGAAGCCTTCCAGGTAGTCGAACACTGCCATGCGCGCCTGGGTGCGGGTCTGGGAGCGGTGTCGGTCCAGCAGCTCGCACTCCAGGGTGGCGAAGAAGCTTTCGGCCATCGCGTTGTCCAACGCGTCGCCCCCACGTTGATCCGGGGTGCCGCTCGAGCACGTCACAGATGCCCTCGGTCCTTCCGGGGTCTGGTCGTGCATGCGGCCGGCCACTCGGTCGCGGCCCTAGAGGCTCGCCGGCCGGGCGGGATGGCGGGTGCCTCCGGGTCGGCGGGCGCAAACTCGATGTCGGCAATGCCCACCTCCGTCCGCAGCGACCCGGCCGAGCTCATCCTCGGTGCCGTCGACACCTGCCTGGACCTGGCCGCGACCTGGTACGCCTGGGACGGCCGCCCGAGGGTGAGCGAGCCCACCAAGGACATCCCTGGCGGGACGGTGTTCACTCCACAGAAGGCGATCCGCCGCATCGCCGACCATCTGGTCGACCATCTCGCCGAGCTGGAGGCGCTGCTTGCCGGGGCCGAGCCGATCCCCGACAGCTGGCACGGCCGCACCGTGACCCTGGCCAGCGACTGCGCACCGTTCACCGAGGCCGACCTGAACGAGGCCCGCAACCGGCTGGGCCGGCTGGGCCAGCTGTACGCGCTGCGGCTGCGCAGCCTCGACGATGAGGCCGTCGACGCCCCGGGGTCAGGCGCGGACGATCCGTCAGATCTTCGCGCACGTCGCCGGCGTCACCTGGTATGCCGAGCAGGTCGGGCGGCTTCGTGCGCCACGCGCCGAGGTCCGGCCAGGGCCACCCTAGCCACCCGAATGGAGCGAAATGACCTCTTAGGCGAAAAGTGGGTTGTGGCCATATGCGTGATGCGATGCCGGAGAGTGTCAGCGGCCATCCTCTGTGATCTCGTGGATGGCGTGGATCTTCAGCGGGTGCTGGGCGCGGGACGGGGATTGGCGAGCGGCGGGGGTACCGGACGACCTGCGCGGCAGGGTCGGCCGATGGCGTCCGCGACGCTTGGACGTCCTGGACATACATCGCCTCCTGATGCAGGACCAGGCGTCTCGGGATGGGATCGCGGTCGTAGGTGAATGTGATGGTCGCGCTGACCGACCGTGCCGACCAATGGTGCTCGCCGGCCGGAACAGCGGAATCGGGTCCTGCCCCGGCGGGATCAGCAGCAGGCTGTCGGCCTCCCGCTCGATGCCCAGCAGCCGGCCATCGGGCAGTCGGTAGTTCCACTGCAGGTCACCACCGTGGCTGGCCCGGACTTCCCCCACGCCACCCAGGCGATCCGCATCACCCGCCGGGTCGGTCCCTGCACAGCCGCCGCTGGCGCACCGTGACCGTGGACGCGGTCACCAACCTCACCGCCGCCCAGGCCAGCCCGCCCGCCTGGTCGACTGGATCCGGGGCCACTGGGGCATCGAGGCATTGCACGTATCGGCGATGTCACCTTCGCCGAGGATGCCTCTCAGGTCCGCACCGGCACCGCGCCCGGGCCATGCCAGCCTGCGCAACCTCGCCATCGGCATCCTGCGCGCACGGGGCCACCGCAACCTCGCCGCCGCGCTGCGCCGCAACGCCCGCGACGCCACCCGAGTCCTGCCGCTGCTTGGCGTCGCCAGCCCATGAACCGACTCGGCACGTTGCTGCGGCCCTGCCGGGGATCTCCACGTATCTGCGCCTCAAGCCGGCGATCTCATGACAGCGAAGTCCGAGATAGGCGGCGATGGTCGAGGTCGACGTCATCCGCCGCTGACGAGCTTTCTTGGGTCACGTGTCAATCTGGGCGGGGCCCGTTCGTAGTTGGGTGAGCGGCGGGAAGTGCCCGCCCATCACCAGGAGGACCACCATGACCAAGTACCTGTTGTCCGTCCACAGCGTCGAGGGCGAGGTCGGCCCCCCGATGACCGACGAGCAGATGCAGCAGTCCTGGAAGCAGATCCAGGTCCTCAACGAGGAGATGAAGTCGGCCGGCGCCTGGGTCTTCACCGGCGCCCTGCACGAACCCGACACCGCCACGGTCGTGCGCATGTCGGGCAGCGAGGTGCTGACCAGCGATGGTCCCTTCGTGGAGTCCAAGGAGCACCTCGGCGGCTTCTACGTCATCGAGGCCAAGGACCTCGATGCTGCGCTGGGCTGGGCGTCGAAGGCCGCCGCGGCCGTCAGGAAGCCGATCGAGGTCCGTCCGTTCCGCGTCTTCGAGGCTTGACAGCGTGCGTGACGGCGCCGCCGCAGCCAAGCTGGACAAGGCCGAGGTCGGCCGGATCTTCCGCGAGGAGTCCGGCCGATCGGTGGCCACCCTGATCCGCGTCTTCGCTGACATCGACCTGGCCGAGGATGCGGTGCAGGAGGCGTTCGCCGTCGCCCTGCGCAAGTGGCCGGCCCAGGGCCTGCCGCCCAACCCGGGCGGCTGGATCACCACGACCGCCCGCAACCGTGCCCTGGACCGCCTGCGCCGCGAGTCGCGTGGACGGCAGCTGCTTAGCGAGGTGGCGGTGCTGTTGCCCGGCCACGACGATCCCGGCCTGCCCGAGGAGGTGGGGCCTGTGCAGGACGACCGGCTTCGCCTGGTCTTCACCTGCTGCCACCCGGCACTGTCCACCCAAGCGCAGGTGGCGCTCACCCTGC
>WNFX01001793.1_pt1 | contig 21832 bp, 28 predicted proteins | sample 5400111 | NCBI WGS metagenome assembly WNFX01 (sample SAMN13153363, study PRJNA577476) | soil metagenome | isolation source: 40 cm soil or saprolite under grassland replicate 1 | place: USA:California | collected 2016-06-15 | reverse complement strand
TGGCCGCAAAGGTGAGTGTGACCTTCTTCCCTGCTACCCTGACATCACGCCAGCGCAGATTGACTAACTCACTCCCACGTCGGCCCGTCATGAGCGCAATGGAGAGCAGCAGATAATCCCGCTTGCCCCTGGATGTGCTTACATCCATAGCGGCTAAGCGTGCCGTGGTATCGTCACCGTCGAGCGGTTGAGCCCCTGCATAGGCCTGGACTTTACGCTTCTTCACCAGAGGGATAGGGTTCACGATCTCAGCATGGTAGAGGCGTGCTTGTTCCTGGTAGTACGTGTAGAAGGATGAGAGGATCGCCAGGCGCAGGTTATACGTTGTGGCGGAGACATCCCCATGACGCTTTGCATTGATGGCTCGTTGGCTCGCCCAGAGGCCAGCGACCCGGACCAGGGTAGGGATCTCGTCCGTATCTAAATCCAGGCCTCCACGCTGTAAGGTCGTGCGGAAACTGTTGATGGTGTCTCGATAGGCCGTTGCGGTTTTCTGGCTGCCAGATTTCACAGACTGTTTCTCGAATAACCAGCCCTCAATGAGCGCGTCAATACTGGGATGGAAGGCAATAATCTCGGTGGTCATGGGTGTGTTTTCCTCTCGAAATGGACTCTCACTAATGTACTCTTAGTTGGAGTATAGCCCCTCTTTGCCCATCACGTCAAGCATCTCAGGGTAGCCTCTTTCTCTCTTTTGTCGCCTTCTGCCCCCAGATGCGCTACAATGGCAAAAAAGCAGTGGAGGGGAAACGATGTCCAAAAAGAAAAGGCCAAGACAGTCGGGGCAACAGAAGCAACCGCACTGGCAACCAATCAGCATGCTCCCAACGCTGGCAACGCACATTGATGGCATGCTAGAAGTCGATGAAGAGCAATATCACCACTTGCTGCAAGCCAGGCCGAAGCCGCACGTCTTAGACGACTTTACTGTGAACAGGGTGATACAGGTCTTCACGAAACAGCAGAAGGACTTACCGCTCTTTGATGAGCAATTGAAACGCTGGCAGGCACTCACACTCACACTCACAACAGAGCAGCGAGCAGAAGTGGAGCGCCTGGTCAAGCAAATGGCACGCTTGCACGAGGTCCATGATCAGGTCCTGGCACTGGCCAGGGAACTCTCGCAGGGCACGATCGAGAAAGTGATGAGCAAGAGCGATGCGGAACTGGGGATGGAGTATTTGCTGAGGATGATGGGAGGCAAGGGTATGCCGTGAGTGAGGAGCCAGTATCGTCGGCCACCATGCATGAGAAGAGTGAAACAGGAAAGGGATCGTTCGATGCCACAAAAACGGGAACCAATGAACATGCAGGCTGCTCTCGTGTTAAGTGCTGCTAGCAAGGCAAAGGCTGTGCGAGATATCCGTACGGTGGTGATTGAGCGGCATTGGACGTATTCATCACTTACCTTTTCGTATTTTTGTTGGTGCGTTGCGGACGGGGAAATCCTTGATAGCTTCCCGACCTCCGAGCTCTCCCTGCTCAATCGATGGCTGGCCGATCACGGATTATCTTGGCAGGACCATGTCTGGGAACCGCTTTGAGGACGCCATGGCCTCGTTCGTGTTGAGATCGAACAGAAGTTCTCTTAGGGGAGCGTGTGGAACGCCTTCCCCGTCGGGGTCAAGTACCTATCAGATGGTCGTGTGGTACAGAGTCCGTGACATCGCCGCTGGTCGCGATGGGAGACGGGTACCCAACCCTTTCGGATTCCCCGTCTCTCTTGTGGGAAGTTATAGTTTTACTTTCATAATCACAAAGCTGTCTCAGGGAAGAGACAGTTCGGTCAACTGTTGGCGCTACTGGCGATGGAAGTACTGTTAGAGATGCGCGTCCTGGTCTGGCGGGATGAGCTGCGCCGGTTCCACCTCATAGAAACAATCCTTTATTCTCGCCGTTTCTGCCATCGTCACATGTTCCTCTAACTCGGTTTCGAGTGTCTCTTTGCTCTCCTCCAGGTGGATCGTTGAGAGGGTTTCGCGCACGAAAGACTGTGCTTCTATACAGCTCCCAGCTTCTACATCTATTTCACACTCAAAGGTGATCGTCACCTTCATTCGGTAGCTGTGCGGCTCGTCTCTCACCTGGGAAATTTGCCTGTGGCAAGCCGTACACTCCTCGCCCTGGGCGTCCTCCGGTTGATTGGAAATTTCAAGCAGATCCTCATCCTCTGCCTTCTCAAGCTCGGCCTGAACCGCAGGCTCCGAGTCAGCGCATTCTACACAGTACGCTTTACGCTGGCCGCCGTGCCATGAGGTGATCATTTGTGTCACTGCTGCATCTCGCTTTCGTCATGCTTGCGGAAACGTCCGGTTTCCCGTTTCCTACGAGGTCTTTCCACTACGCCAACGTAAATATGCTAGATAGGCTGCCAGCTCTGCCGCCTCTTCCTCCGTCACATTGTCGAGGAATGCAAGCGCGGTCCCGGCAAGGCTCCTTTTCCGCTCCGGCTGGTCGCCCGGCGTGGGCCGCGCTATATAACCCGCCTTCTCCATCAGTAGCTCGTAGGGAGTACGATAGACCTCCGCTAGCTTGTAGAGAACATTAGGCGACGGTTGAGCAATCTTGCCGGTCTCAAGCTAGCTCAAGTAGGCGTTCGAGATACCTGTCACTTCCTCCACTTGGCGCAACGATAACCTATGAAGTGCCCGAACCTGCCGTAGCTCCTCACCCAACGTTGCGGTTTGATCGCCTGTCGGCTCCTGGCTCATGGAGTACCTCCCTCCGGCTGCGCCTCATCTTCAGTAATCAATTACCCTCTCGTTCTCTTCCTGGCCCACAAAAGGGGTGAATACCATCTCGCGAGCTATGCATCTCCATACTTTAGGTCCCAGAGCCAGAAGCAGTGACGACACATCTTTTTCGCAGGTTGCTCCCGCCACTTGACGGTAGCAGCCCCTCGGTTACACTCTGCACAGAGATAGGCACCTGCATCTATGACCTGTAGATCATCCAGATCGACGGGGTGTATGCTCCCGTGCCACTCTGGGTTCCGTGGGTCGATGACAAACGCATAGACATCGGTATGACGATGATGGAGGATGACGTCAACACGCGCTCCACCATCCAGTTGGGCAAGACACACATCTCCCGGCTGGAGCCTATAGGGATCTTCCAGAGGGATGTTCTGTTCTTGCGCTCGCTGACGTACCAACCGTTCAACCATAAGCGCGTGATCCCAGTTGTCGCTAAAGAGCACGAAGGACTCGTTCTGCTGCACCATTTTCAGGATCTTACGAATGGCTGGTTCCGGGTGGTAGAGCTGATCACCCACCATGCCGAGTCCCTTGGCATGACGGTACTGCTTTTCCCTCTCCTGCTTCAACCATTCGCCCCGATACTGTGGCCACTCTGTATCACTTTCCGGGTCAAACCGAATATCCAGGAGCCAGATCACTCGACTATACGCCCGTAACAGATCGGCGAGGGCTTCATCAGGTTCCTGAAGCCGCTTATTGTTTACAACACTGTAATTATTAGCCACATGTTACTAACATACCTGCGCAGCTCCTTCTGACACTTTACAAATGTTAATCAAAGAAGTGAGCCACATCTGAACAGTATTGCCCAGAGTAAGATCAGGCAGGCATGGCTTCTTTACTTCATTCCCTGCTATTCAGGGTGGCAGTTTTTTGATTAACAAAATTGCGCCAAGCGGCAAGGCTGGCATACTTTTTTGACTATCTTTTGGGAGCCAAGTGGCAGGTAATTACAGTGCTGTAAACAGCTTATAGCTGAACGGATAGACGCGACCGACACTTTTCCTTATTGCACTCGACAGACATTTCTCTGATTGCACTTCTACTTCCTCATTTCGGTCTTGGCCCCTCGAGTTGTTCCCAACCTTCATTTTCTACAGCTCATTTGCTTCAGTGTAACTGACTTCAATATGTGTGAGCACATTTTCTAGCGCCTCTAGAAACGTTTCTCCTGTTCCCCTGGAACCTAGCCATGTCCAGACGTAGCGGCCTGTCTGCTCATTTTGTAGAATACTGATGGCTTGCGGGAGGTCGCGTAAGAGCCTGATGAGCTCTTGCTCGGTATATAGACGTTGGTTCATACTTGCTTCTTTTCTCTCCTACTCACTGTATTTTTTCACGCCCTCATCCAGGCGCTTATGCTGATATTGCAGTTCACTGCCTAGCTCGTCTACAATCGTTTCCAATCGACCATAGGCGGCGCAAGGCGATAACGTCGCGCTCACGCTCAACTGATCGCGCGCTTCGGCTTCCTCTTCGATACGCTGTATCAACAGTTCGGTATAGACACGGACCCGCGCCTGGTCGCCCCGTAGGCCCGCCTCTATAATATCAAGAATGGTCGTCCGCTGTCTCATACGTTCATCCCCTCAAACTTGCGGAAACACCCGTTATCTATAGTTCTCCCGCATCAAAGCGGTGTATCCACTCCTCAAGTGCCTGGGCCGCCTGCTCAGGGGTCGCAAAAAGCTGATACCTCTCGCTTTTTTCCTCACGCAGCACCTTCCAGGTCTTCTTCGCCGTTCGGCCCGGAATATACACCTCTGCGACCCAGACCACAGGATCGAGCGGATTGGGACGTATCCGACCATCGAGGTAGCCGCGATGGCGCTTCAACTTCTCAATAATCTCAGGTTCCACCACACCTCCCCTCCTCTCTTTTTACTAATGAGTTAAGTATGCTGATCTTTCCCGCTAATCGTGCGTACCAGGGCAATCGCCTGCTGCTGCTCTGTTGGAAGATACCCGGCGAGGGCTGCCAGCTTAGCGTAGGTTCTCACCGTCGATAAACGCACGTTCACACTGCCCACGCTATAGCCTTCCTGAGCTGCCAGCGAAGAAAGCCGCTGATTAAGCCCTGAGAAATCTCGGCCCAGGGGCTCAAATCATCGGCCATACCGGCCACATGTACCCCAGCCTCAGCCAGGTAAGACTCAAACAAGGCGATATCGTCACGCTGGCGGGCCAGGGTAGTATCTGCCTTGTCGGCCCTGTAATCCTCAAGTGTCTGTGCCTGGGCGATGCTGTAGGCGACCTGGGCCGCGCGGGCAAGTGAGGTTTGCTCTCCGCTATAGATGGTAAGGTCGTTTCTCTCCTGACTCATCGGTTGGTCTCCCTTCTGCTCACTTTCGGTCTCGCTCACCTCTTGAATGAACCAGGAACGAGAGGGCCTCGTTACTCCGCATCGGCCTCTGCTTCATTCGTGTCCGGGAAACAATCATCTATCAACCCGTCGCGGTACTTGCGTTCAAAGTAGCGCCAAAACAGAGCCTCGTGCTGTTCATGGGAAAATCGATCTGTAAAGGTCGCCTCATACCAGCGCCTTGTCGGCCCGCTCTTGTCGATGACAAGCCGGGTATACGTAGCGTGTAACTCTCGGTCAAACTCCTGATAGTCAGGGTAGCCGCCCTGGTAGCTAGGTCGCTGGCTCATCCATTCAGTTTGTCTCTGCTTCCATGTTTCTCGAAACAAACGAAGTAATGCCTGGCTCACTTGCTCATACTGCGCTTCAAGCTCGCTCTCGTGGGCTAAAATCCTCCGGGCAACCTGCACGGCTTCCCTTGGGGAGAGTAACAAGAGACCGCTATTGGGATACCGTCCGTCGTGGGGGTCTTCCTCTGGATCGTCAAGGGTATCGGTGTTGTAGATGGTAACGCCGCCTGCTCCGATGTAGAGACGGTGTGATGCTGTAGCCAGGGAAGGAACGCCTCGCCTGCCCAATTCCTGGCGGTCTTGGTCCTGGGTATCCATAAAACATCCTTTCTTTCGGTCTCGCTCACCAGATTTTCACCTTCGCGGTGAGTACAGACTCACACGAATTGTTATGCTGCTCACCGAAGTCAACATTCGTGCAGAATGAGATGAAGAGTTGCATGATAGCCCACGCCCCATCACTTGCTCTGTCAGTGGGGTGGATATGTCACTCCAATGGTGTCGCCTGGAAAGGGCAGGTTTCGCACAGGGATCATGCGTAGAACTTCGTTCCTCCCAAGCATTCTCAACACCTCGTGGATGCGTGCAGGGTCCTGCATCAATGCATGAATCATCCGCGCCAGTCGTCTCACATAGGTGATCCGGTGACTGGAAGCCGCAAAGTGGATGTACGTTGAATCCCACCCGAGATGTTTTTCAAGATCTGACTCCTGCTGCTGCACATGCGCTCTGATGATGTCTTGCCAGATCTCCCCATTGACGATATTGCTAGGGCTTGCCTGCACGACCAGGAGTCTTCCATCTGGAACTGGTTGTGAACCGTCGATGACTTCGTCAGGATGTTCAAGAACGAGAACATCGACGATCAGAGGCAAAAGTCCCTTTGTCCATGCAGAGAAGGAGACAATACTCTCGCCCCCCAATCGCTCGATCTGGCACGGCCACCATTCCTGTTCTGGAGTGCTTGTTCTCTCTTCCATATAAACTTCGCCTTTCTTCTATGAGCTTCGAGAGAGCTGCGGATTACTCGACCTATTCTTTTCCCAATCCATCAAAGCGACCTGGTCGGCACCCTACATTCTTTTCGAGTTCACAGAAACACGAATTATGCTCCGTGTTCCATGACATCCTTGACAAATGCAGAGAGCGACGAAGAGATGGCTGCCGGTATTTCCTCACCTGGAAGGAGTGCACCCATCTCCCGTGCAGTCTCAAGGTTCGCTTCTACTACCATCTGCTCGACTTCATCCTCAGAGAAGCCCAAGTTTCGCAGTTGCACAATATAGAGTGCGGTCGCCTTCCGCAGATCCTGGCTGGCTTGTATGTTTCTAAGCTTCCGTTCCTGGTCATTCATCTCGACGTGATCTCCCTTCTTTTTGTCCTCCCTATGAGGAGAGACTTGTCGTCTGTCCACAACTATTTCCCGAGCAGTCGCCCAAGCAATTCTTCCTGGTCCGCGCCTGGAAACTCTTTGGCGAGATACTCTTTCAACGTTGCCGTGTAGTAAGAGGTATTGCCGCGCTTCCAACTCTTCATGAGTCCGATCTTAAACAGAGAATCTGGCAATCGGTTACGACGCACGGTGCTGATATCCACACTGAGCCATGCGGCAATCTCATCATCCGTCATACCCACGCCACGCTCTACCAGTAGTTTGAAGATCTGGTACTGCCTGACACTCAATTGCTCGAAACGCTTTTGCAGCGACCTCACCCTTGCTTCATTCACTGGCGCGATCGTCGCCACTGGTATCGGCTTCTGTGGCTCTGACTCAACCACAAGAGGCCGCGTCCCTGGCGCATGGACTTGATGCATCGTCGCTTGATCGATACGGGCCTGTGCGATGTGCAAGATCTCTGGCATCTGGGTAGCGGTTTCAAGAGGGCCATTCATCGTCACGGATAACTGACTCAGCAGTGCTATTTGTTCTGCCTGCTGTTTGATCATGGCATCTCTCTCTGCCAGTTGCGCCTCCAAACCCTTGATCTTTCTTCTTAACGTCGCCTCAGAGCTCTCCTGATGCCGATCAGGGGATTTCATAAGTGCTTGTAATTCGCGTAGCATCGACTCATCGATCCGGCGAAGAGCAGGCTGAGCCGCTGCGCCAAAGAGAGGAGTAGCACCAGCATGGAAGGTATGGCGCCTCCGAATGTGAGCAACCTGTACTTCATGATTGTGGACAACGACCACCTGACCGGGCCGTAATGCTCCGACGTGCGCCTCAACCTCTGCTGGCGGCAGGGGTATCAAGTCTTTATACACCCTCATATCGGTCGGGTGTACCACCTTATGCAGAAAGAGCAAAGAGGTCTGCGTAAGCACATCCTTCTCAACTTTTGCGCTCCGCTGACTCATGAGGATCATACCAAGTCCACGTTTGCGTCCACGTAACGCGATGCGCGTGAGCATTTGCTTCAATGGCGTTGTCGTACCTTGTGGGATAAATTCATGCGCCTCTTCTAACACGATTTGATAAGGCTTACGCTCTTTTCCAGCAACTTCCCAGAGCCGGGTAAAGTATGCCACCAGGAACTCGTAACTCTCATCTTGCGTATATTCGCTCAAATCGAGAATAACAGAGATGCCTCGTGTGAGGCTGACTTGGGCGACTTGCGCTGCATTCTCAGGACCAATGAGGAGTTCAGAGTGTTCCGAGCGACCCGCGACAAGCACATCATGACGCTGTTTAATCCCGTAATACTCCCCTTCAATATTTTTCTCGCAGGTTTTAAGTTTTGCTTGAGAGTGGTCGTGGTCTAATGTAAAAAACGTGCGATAGGAATAGGTTATCCTCTCGGTCATTTCCTCTCCCGGTCGAACAGAATAGCACTTGCGCGGACACGATCTCCCTCGACCTCGATCAAGCCATTTCGTCTCAAGGTGCCAAGATACGTTCCGAACGTTCCTCCTGTTGCTGTCATATCCACCTGAGCCGCAAGCTCATCACGCGTAAGAGAATTGGGATAGGCAGCGATCAGCGCTGTGAGCATCTTGCGTTCGCCTAGACGGACTGCCTCCAGCCACATGTTGATAAATGCTTTGCTTGACTGTGGTTCAGGCGCAGTGGTGATGCCCAGATAGGAGAGTCCTGCTGGTGTAACCGTCACTTCTCCCCGTGATGGTTCCATGATCAGTCCATGCCGCTTGAGCGTCCCGAGATAGGTTCCAAAGGTTCCCCCGGATGCTGCGTAGTCAGAGAGCGTTCCGAGTTGGGCACGCGTGACTTTCATGGGGTAGTGGCGAGCGAGCACTTCCAACATTTTACGTTCACCTGCTCGAAGCTGCTGCTCTTCTGCGGCGGAGGGCTCTGACTTCTGCTCTTGCCTCTGTGACGGATGCCTCGGCTGGGATGGGAGAGGTGCAATCAGCGCGGGTGAAGCCGACTGCCTTTCCAGTCGAGACTGGGCGGCGCTCTGGCGGCTTCGAGCGGATACTGTCACTGCCTGGATCTCCTGAACGACCTGTTCCACCTCTGCCTTTGCAGCCAGAAACGCCGCGAGGGCCTGCTCCAATCGCTCCATTTCTTCCTGTTGGAAGACAGGTACTTCAACCCGCTCGACGACCGTCTTCACCACTTCCCGCACGTGTTCAGATTTCCCATCGCGCTCTCGAAGCTGTCGCTCCAACTCTGTGATCTGCGCACGTAAGAGTTTGGGATCAGATGCCTTCGCCTGCTCAATGGTTGCCGCAATCCGCGTGCGTAGTCGGGGAAGGTCCACAGGAGCCAGTTGTTTGGGGGAGATGCGCTGTTCTCCTACCTTGGGTGTCGCCGATGAGTCAAACGTCTCACGGGGACGGACATGGACGCGGCAGAAGAGATCAAGCCAGCCTGGCGACCAGAACCAAGCCGTGCCGATAGGCAGTGAAGGCAGTGAGGTCATCAATAGTGTCCGCTGCTCTGGGGTGCCATGAACTTTGATCCAGGCATCAATCGCTTCACGATCCTGGGGAGCGATAGTGCGTAGTGCGACAAGCACCTCGACCTGGGTGAGCACATCTTTGTTCAGGACCGCAGCCCGTTGCGTGACCAGGCTCACGCCCAGTCCGCGCGCTCTTCCTCGCCGAACGATATCCTCAATGGCTCCCAGCATGCGTTCTTGGCCTTTCATTGGTCGCTGTGGGGCGAAGGCATCAGCTTCATCCAGCAGCAGGTGCAAAGGGTCACGATTGCGCTGGTAAAGCCGTTCGGCAAAATCCGTCACAAAGCGGGCCTGCTCTCCTTTCCGAAAATGGGAGAGATCTAAGACCACCGATTGTTTCTCGTCGATGACAAAATCGGCAATGATTTCCCCAACCGATGCTTCAAGAGGAACATCTCCGTGGTCCCCTCCCATCACCACGAGCGGAAGTCCCGGGCGCTCTCCATCCGCTGCGGCACGTAAGCCCCAGCAGACACCCACGGGATCGACAATGACGACATGCTGGCCTGCCTTCACCATCTCCTCCATCAAGACCAGAGCGGTGTAGGTTTTCCCAACTCCTCGTTTTGCCAGGATGGCAAAGGTTTGTGTCACGGCCTCTACTGGGATCGAGAGGTCGGACGCGATGTGCAAGGTATTCATAGCACTTCCATTGTACGACAGCGATGCGATCCCGGCATCTCGCCGTTCAGCGTGACTCACCATCTTCTCTTCCTTTCAGTTCTTTTCGAGGCTGTGGAAACAGCACCTCCGCGTCGGCTGGCTCGCCATGTGTTGGGTCAATCAGTTCTCGTGGCGCAGACAGATATTTGTAGGCTTGTTGCCCTTTCCATCCCATCATTTGCAAGATGCTTCCTCCTGCCCGATCAGCATACAGCAGCCCTGTGGTTTGGCGCAGTGTCCTCGGGTTGCAGGGAAATCCCACAAGGCGATCTGTCAGAGCACGAATCTTTCGGAACAGAAAATCGCCGCTCACTGGAGCTGGATGGCGATGGGTCCCGGCCACACCAGCAGAGATAAACACATAGCGGTTCTTTGGATTCTTGATCAGCTCGGCTCGTTGTTGCTCGAACCGCATGAGCAGAGGTTTGAGGAAGGTCTCAGCTTTTTCTGGAAAATCGAGCTTGATCGTGGGTCGTCCAGGAGCATGCCTTCCACGGGAACCCTTCGGATGTGGAAGCAGAATGGCGTACGCTTCTGCGAGGGTAGGGATCGGAATGTCTGGCCGAAGCGCATAGAGCGTCGGGAGCTGGGCATGGCACAACTCTTGGAGAGAGAGTCCTTCAAACAGAATGAGATAGAGCAGAAGCGCCTCCATCGGGTCCGCTTGCTGGGAGACGATATAGGCACAGAGCTGCTTCACGACTTCAAAGGGGTAATGGCGAATGCGTTCCTGGAAGTGTGGTCGGCCTGAAGTTATGGGATTCGCAATGATCATCCGCTCAAGCTGCGCCCAGGTAAAGAACAGAAAGAGCATCCCACGACTGAGGGAAACGTAATGCGGGGTGTATCGTTGCTCTTTCTTCATCATGCCGATGCTCTTGCACGTCGGACAGTGCCCAGGGGCTGACCTTGTCCCAGGATCAAAGGCAGCAGTCGCTTGGCAAGATGTGCAGCGAAACTGAAAGGTAAGTCGGAGCAGATAGTCGTTTACCAACCCGCTATGCACCGCACTTGGATGGTGACACGCTCGTTCTTCACACCAGAGCCAGAATGCAATGAGCACCGTTAAATGATTGCCGACCGTCTTTGGAGCCGTCTTGCGCTGCCAGAGCCAGGTCACGTAGTCCTCTAAGAGCCGAGCCAATTGGGGAGATTGTTCTCGAAGTGTGCCAAGCGGGCGAAGTGCCGCGCGTCTGGCGAGAAAGGCTTCTCGCGTTTCCATCTCCCCTCGGCTGGCAAGCAGATGTCCGAGGGTCAGCAAGGAAGTCCGCACGCATTTCTGGGCGTCCGTCTGTAACGAGGCCGGGCATGTCGTCTCTTCGATGAATTCCCAACTGAGCGGTGGAGGAATCTTTGTCGTCTGTAAAAAGTGACCAAAGGCGCGTACCTGCTGCGTATGCTTGACCGTGATCCGCTCATGGGGAAGAGTACTGATCAGCAGATCAAAGAGACGTTGATAGTACGGATGCGCAGTCGTAAACCGCTCGATATATTGTCGCAGTTCAGGCTCGGCATGGAGATTCTGATAACAGTGATGACAGCAGCGGAGCGTCTTGTTGAAGATCATCTTCTGTTGGTGACACTGTGAACAGATGCCCTGGTCATTTTGCTCTTTGGTCCAGCATGAGACGCAGATGGCTCTGGTGTGCAGCACCGATGTTCTCATCTTGCCACACCGTGAGCAGGCCACTTTCTGCTTTCGCAGATCTTGCTCATGACACCGAGCACACAGATCACGACTCTCCAGCGCATGCTGATACACCTTCCCTCCACAACGGCAACACGGGATGCGCTCTTCCTGCTTGTAGCACGCAGGACAGATCGCTCTCGTCTTTCGGCATGAAGAGCGGAGCTTTCCACACGTTGCACACATCACCTTTTCTTGGGGAGGGCCTTCGTTCCGGCGACCTCTCATGCATCCTCCTTCTGCGCGGGCGAACGGTTTGCTGCCAAAGCATATTTTTGCGCTGGCGTGAGCCGCTTGATTCTGCGTTCAGCGCGCCTGGCTTGCGCTCGACTGGTGAAGGGCCAGGAGTGTCAGCGGACGACGAGCGCGTGTATAGCGTCCGCCTCGGCCCTGATTGTGAGCGACCATGCGCCGTTCGACGTGCTGGGTTGATCCAACGTAGAGATCCCCATTAGCACATTGGCTCAGATAGACGTAGTGAGGCTCAGACACAGGTGGGATGAGGTGCTCATTCATCGATGTGGGTCTCCTTGTTGGTCTTGCGCATGTAGGTTCGAGGGCTTGGAAAGGAGGGGTTCTCCTCCTTGTCCGCAGATCGAGATCCCTTCTCATTGCCATAGAGCCGTGTCGGTTCGCCTCCAACCACTTTCTTGCGCTTTTGTTCTGAGACCGTCTCTGGGAAGATCTCAAAAAAATCACTCAGTTTGCAGTCAAGTGCCGTACAAAGGGCCTGAAGCGTCGGAAGACGCAACGCGCTCGGCGTACTGTTCATCAAGGTAGAGACCGCCTGACTGGAGAGATACACCCCCGCTTTTTCAGCCAGGAGCGCTTTCAATTCATAGGGACGGTAAATATCTCGTTCCACGGCAAGCCATTTTTTGAGGTTCCATTCAACTGGCATGAGTCACCTTCTTTCTACCTGATCATCTCTTCGATGAGGCTGTCTCTGGCCTGATCGTAGTAGTCACGAGTGTGTTTGACATAGCGATGGAGCGTGCTGAGATTGAGATGGCCCATCATGTCCATGAGCACCCAGACTTTGTGTGGGTAGCGTTCCATGAAGTTGGTCGCAAATGACTTGCGCAGGCTATGCCAGCTAAAAGGGGTGGGCAACTCCAATCCCGCTTTGAGAGCAGCCTCGCTAATCACATGCAAATTGCGCCACATGGATGAGTAGGCAATTCGCCTGCCACTCTGGTTCAGAAACAATGCAGGATCACTCTGACTGCCCTGAAACAGGGGGCGAACCTGAGCTTCATAGACTTGCATGGTGGCCTGGGCGAACTCGGTAAAGACCGTTTTGCGGATGCGCTTGCCTGACCCTTTGGCAGCTTTCCCGTAGCGCGTCTGAATGCAGTTGTGCTGGTAAAAGAGATCGCGGTGAGGAGGGAGAGCATCCAGATAACTGATTTCTTCAGCTCGTAGACCACTCTCCCCAGCGAGCACGATCATGGTGTAGTCTCTTCTGGCAAAATCCTTCTTCTGATTGTGCTTGACGTACTTCTCAAGGACAAAATCGTAGAATTCAAAGAGTTGATCTCCGGTGAGAACAAACCCTTCCTGGTCCTGATCGAGGATATGAGTTGGGTAATCATACTCCAATACGGGCTGGTGCACAGGACCATATTTCGCGATGATGGACTGAACCGGCTCTCCCGGAATGAATGGATAGGCCAGCACGTAGTCGAAGAGGTGGCGCAGAGAGCCGAGGTACGTTCCAATGGTACGTGGTTTGAGGTCAGCCTGCACCATACCTTTGCTGAAGGCCATGATCCGCTGCCGCCCGGCAGCCGGTTCCATCGCTTCCCAGATGAACAGTTGGCGTGCTCCATCTGGATGAGTAGGGTCGGGCATACGGAAGCCCTCAAACCAGCCGGTCAGGAAACTGCGTTCATGTTGAAGCGTCTTCTGACTGTGATTGCGTGTGAGATGGGTGTCCAGATATCCCTGCAAGATCGCTGCTTGATCGGCAAGTTGTTCAGCAAAGGAAAGAGAGGTGGAAGCCGTTTGCTGGAATGACACAATCGCAAGGTGTGAACGATTCATAGCACCCCCTCAGAGCAACAGCGACCTGATAACAACGGTTCCGGTGATGGTGTCCAACACTGTTCATGAAGCCAAAGGATTTCTTGAACATGTGCTCGCATGTCCTCTGGCAGGTGAGCTTTGAGCCCTTCGATAAACAGCATTAAGACGACATCGGATCGTGCTCCTTTGTCACGATGATTCTCTGAGCTTGTTGCAATGGTCGAGAGACGTGCTTTCATTCGCTCAATCTCATCAATCTTCATGGAAGACAGTTCACTCCTGTTCGAGACATATTTCCGTAATACAGACACGGAGTAAGAGCATCTTACTGCCTTCAACTAAAACAGTCAAGAAGTAAGTTTCACAGATATATTAAGCAGTACTTTTGCTGAGAGTGGCCTGACCTGAGACGAAAAAAACCTCAGAGTTTGCCAGTACTACGATGGTTAAAGGCAGTCCACTCGAAAGGAGTTCTTCGATAAGCACTGCTGCCGTATTGGTCTTGCCAGACCCGGTGATGCCAAGAAGCGCCGCGCTCTTGCCAACAAGCGAACCGGTATCGAGGTGTAACGTCCCTTCGGTGTCTATATCCATGCTCAATCCCTCGCCTCTTCTTCTGTGTCATCGCGCCCAGGGAGGTAGCCCTTGGGCACAAGCTATAGCTTTATTTTTATAACCACAGAACTGGTGTTAGAGCGTCCTCTTCTGCCTGCGCCGTTTCGGGGCTGTGTTCTGTGGCGGTGCCGCCTCTTGCTCTTCTTGTTGCAGTGCCAGGGCTGCGCCTGCACGTGCTTTTCTGCGTGCGTTCAGGCTGACAGGTGATGGTGCGGCAAGTGGCTGGTTGCGTCGGCTGCGTACTTGCGGCTGCGCGCCCAGATCAATCAAGATCTTTTCCGCTTCTTCGTTGATCTTGCGCACGACTTGGCTGATCCTGGTCGTGTTGATACGGGCCAGCCCCTTGGATGCTTTCTCTTTTTCGTCCTCGGTTGGTAGCACATCGCGCAGGCGGTTGAGTTGGCTCTCGATCTGCTCATCCTCGACAAAGTTGAGGGCCTCTAATTGCTTGACAAGATGGGAGAGCTGCACCGAGACGCGACCTCTGAGAATACCACCGTGCTCGTCGAGAGAGTCCAGAATATTCTGGGTGACCTGGAAGACCAGCGTATTGATCTGCTGCATAATGCCGGTATAAAACTGCTGCACCAGGCGCTCTTTTTGTCGTCGGGCGTCGTCGAGCACATCGCGTTCCATCTCCAGTTGCTGTTGTTGCCGCTCTCGCTCTGCCCGTAATTGTTGGTAGTGGCGATCACGCTCGACCTGCTGTTGCCAGCGTTCTTGTTGTTGCTGTTGGGAGAGCTTTTCCATTTCCGCCCGGCGCTTCACTTCGATGGCTTCTAACTCTGCACGGGTCTTGGCGTCCGACAGTGCGCGCTCCTGATAGATGCGATCGGCCTGTTCCATATCGCGCGCCAGTAGGGACGGCAGGGGAAGAACCGCTCGCTCAACCTCATAGGTGAAGCCGTCTTCGATTTCCCATTGGTGGGGCATGGCGGAGCGAATAGAGGCCAGATAGTTGTTTACAAAGTGTTCTTTGCCCTCTTCCACCTTCAAACTGGCGACGATCTGTTCGATGACCTGTTGTGTCAAGGCATCTGCTTGTTGGTTGGACAGAACCCTTCCCAACGTCACCCGTCTGAAGGCGTCCTCGGCCAGTGGCCTGAAGGCGTCAATCACTTGCTCTTTGATGGCCTGGTAGTTCTCAACGATCTCCTCGCGTACCGCCCAGAACTCCTTCTCAATCTCTGCGTTCGCCTTTTTCCACTCAGGGTAGAGCGTCAGTGGCACGAATGCACCCCAATGCGATTGAAAGCTGTAACGAGCCACACACTGTCGAGCCGACGTTTCCACCAGATTGAGCTTGTCCTGGTACTCCTTTGGCAGTAAGCTGCGCCGCCCCAGTTTGAAGTAGTCGTTGAGGACGGCATTGGCAGCGGCGCTGGTTGCTAGAGTCGTGCCTGCAGCCAGTCCAAGATCATCCAGGGTCAGCTTTGACCAGAAGCGCGGTCGGGAAACATGGACGGTGATCGTGAGGCCCTCTTTCATGCGCTCTAGTACAGAAGCCACATCCCGCCGCTTTGTCAGGGTTGCTGGATCTTCCCCGATCTGGATGGCAACATCTTGGATCTGCTGATGGGCATCTTTAGGCGCTTGCGACTCGTCCTGTGGCGTGACCTGTGCGGTTTTTTCAGGATGTTCTGTTTCCTCTTGGGCCTCACGTGTTTGTTCGTGGGATACCGGATATTCTGTACTCATGTCGGTCCCTTTCGACGCTTTTCTTCCTCTTTGGCTAACCGTTCTTCTTCTAACCGTGCAAGTCGCTCGTACTTATTGACCCCGAGTGCATGTGCTGCATCAACAAGATTGGGATCGCTTCCTACAGGCAAGTTGGCATTCACCTGCGGCCACTTCGCCTGAAACGCGATGAGGAATGGAAGACCAAGCTCACGCGCGTGTCTGGCAAGTTGTTGAACCTGAGCGGCAATCAATGCATACTGCTCAGTATAATCGATGCGTTCTTCTGGCTGTGACATCGCTTTCGCCCTCCCTTTCTTGCAACTACCAGTTACGCTTGCGCGCTCGACGCTGTGGCTGCTCATCCTGTTCCTGCTCAGCCAAGAGTTCCGCGCATGCCTGCGGGTGCCGGAGCTGGCGAGCCAGATCACGCAGGTGAGACGGTACCAGATCCAGATCGTTACAATGCAGCAGAGCCAGACGGGTCATGTGTTCGATATTACCCGTGGTGGGGATGATCCGCTCATATGCCATCTGCAAGGCGTCTGAAACGTCGAGGGTCTCATGGGATCGGGCACGCAATTGTGCCGCCTTGCCGATCACCCCTTCGATCTCAGCTCCGGTATAGCCGTCCATCTGCTCTGCCAGGTGCTGATACTGTTCTGTTGTAGGCAGATCCTTCGCAAAAGCAACGGCGGTGAGCACTTCCAGGATGCTTACCCGCTCCTGCGCATCAGGAGGCAAGATCGGGATTTTCTTATCGAGACGGCCAGGCCGCAGGAGTGCTGCGTCCAACAGATCCGGACGGTTGGAAGCGACGACCCAAAGCACTTTCCCGCGCAGGGTCATGTCTGACATGACCTCCATCAAGCGTTTGAATACCCGATTGGAGACGCCGTTATCTCCACTCTCCCCACGCGAGACCGCCTGATCGATCTCATCGATAAAAACAATGGCCGGTGTCATCCCTGCGATCGCTGCCAGGGCTCGCTCTAGTCGCCGTTCGGTATCACCTACCCACTTACTAAAGATTTTTGATGGTTGCAATTCAACGAACGTCACCCCTGCCTCTTTTGCCAGGGCACGTGCCAGGCGTGTCTTACCGGTCCCAGCTGGTCCCATGAGTAACAATCCCTGTGGAACAATGCGGAATTGGCCGTTCCTCATTGGCTCGATCACCGTCTCGCGCAGGTCCTCTTTCACCTCGGACATGCCGCCTAGCGACTCAAAACCGAATTCATTTTCGGCCACTTGCAGAACTTCTTCAAATTCGGATGCCATAATCTCATCCTTGCGAGCTTTGACCAGCTTGCGTGTGATGTCGGCACGATGAAAGCTGGCGCGCAGGACAATATCCTCCAGGTCGATATAGCGCAGGCCGGTAGTAAGGCGTGCCACCTCCTCAACCTCCAACCCGTCGGCAAGCGTGACACCATCGGAGGTAAGGAGACCATGTACAAAGTCTCTTCTCTCTTCAAAGGTCGGAAACGGAATATGCACTTGTTCCCAACGAGCGCCACTCTTGCGCAAGCGCTCATTGAGGTCGTGAAGCTCATTGGCAATGAGAATGATGATATGCCCGCGTTCTCCAATGGCAACATCTCTGCCCCACTCGCACAGTGTCACTAATGCGGATCGATCGTTCTCAGCCCCTGCAGCGTCTGATGCGGGGGCGATACTTTCCGCATACTCAATGATGACTGCCGCTCGCATTGGACTCCCAGGACGGGCCCGCAACAAGCGGTTGAGGTAGTCCAGCGCGTCGGTTGGCTGTCTCACCTTCTCCAACGCTTTTGCGGTGTCCATAGGAGCGGCTGCCATCTGATTGAGACCCGCAGCCAAACCGCCTGGACGCCCGGGAGCCTGCTGCGTGTTGCCAGGAACCGGAAATTCAACGATCTCCGTAAAGCGTTGTCGCATCTCGGCAGTTGGAAGGTGAAAGCCGGTCGCGCGATTCCAGGTCACGATGAGATCTCTCTCCCCGAAAGAGCCCGTCAGGTAGCTTTTCAAGGATTGTCCGGCCACACCCCCGACATAATCCTGCACATTGCCATGCAGGAGAAACGCGTGGGCAATGGCCGATTGATATTTGACGGCCAGCTCTTGCGCCCAGGCTGGCGGCTGGCTCTCAACAGGAGTTGTCTTCTTGGTTTTCGTTGCCATCAGTTGTACCTTTATAATTGTATATCTTCTGCACGAAGAATTCCCAGGAAAGGGGATTCTCGCCTTTCTCGCGCACTTTAGGGACAGACATACTCTTGACTGATACAGACAACTACCCCGAGCTGTGCGAGCTGGGCAATGAGCGCGTCGCGGTCAAAGTCAAGCTCTCTATCGCCGTCATTGTTCCAGGCCCTTTCCGGTCGGCCCTGCTCGCGGATGACGCAATGATCGCAGGTTCCCGCTTTGATATCGCCTTGTGGGGAAATAGTGATATAGAGTGCTTGCTGCTCTTTCATAGAACCTGTTGCCCTCCCTGACGATGTTGCTCGACTTCCGCTTGCGAGAGCTCTGGTTTCGCAAGAAAGCCAGTCTGTTGGAGAACGATACCGTAACGACTGGCTAAGAGCTGGCGCAACCGCTCCGCCTCGTCCAGGCACGATGGTCCCACAAAACCCGAAAAGTCGCTGCTGGTCGTCCCATCGGGGCTGACCGTCACTTTTACCTCACGCATAGCTCACCCCACTAATCACGACTTGACCATGTTCACCGTCCAACGCCTGTGTCGTATATCCAAGTGCCTGCAACGCCTGCATCGTTGCCAGACTGACATAGGTCTGGAGGAGCTCTTGTTGGATCTGTTGATACGTTGCTACCACGCCCCAGGAGTCACCCACAAACGTCAGTTCTCCAGTGGTCTCATCGACCGTGATCCCCATGCCGCGCCGGAGTTCAGGGATGTGTATGGCAAGCGGGGCATGGTGACGTTTGCCGTAATAATCGAGGTAGAACGTCTCAAGAGTTCCAGCGTGTTGCTGCGCGAGCAGGGTTGCAGCTTGATGTAACAGGGCCATGTCCGGATGGGTAATGGCCGTTTTCGCTTCAACAATGTGTGACACCTTTCTTCGTCCTTTCGTATATAGCGGATGACAGCTCATCGGGTTGATAGAAAGAGTATACTATGCTTCTCTGCCGTTGTCAAGCTTTAAGGTTATGAAACTAAACACAAAGCTTGCCCTAGAGTCATTTGAGTGGAACTCCATTCTCTGATCAAGTTCAAAACGTTGGTCTGTTTTGCCTCGAACTTCGCCTTCCAGACGGGGATAAGGTAGAGAGGATGTTTTTCGAGTCTATACAAAGGAGAACACATGATGTCACTTTCCAACCTTGCACGCATGGCAGAGGCCCGCGCCGGTTTTGTAGCCGGACCACTTGCCGCCTATCAGCGAGCCCATACCCTGGATGATCAAGGGCTGGCGGAGGTGCTTCACTGTCCAATCGAAACCCTGGTTTATCTTCGATTGTGCCAGCTTCCGCGTCCAGATCATTATAACCAGGATATCGAACGTATCGCCGCATATGTCTCCGCTGCCGCGCGGGCGCACGTCCTCAACCGTTTCACGGTTGAACCCTAACACCGCACACGCGCCTGGTCAATTACGCCCGACCAGGCGCTACAGTTTTTCGCATCCTGCTGAAATTGGCCCGAGAGTCTGCGAAAAACCCGAAAACGAGTTGTTTGGTGGAGTGTGGATTTTTGAGATTGACTGTATGGGAAAAGACAGTGGGAGAGGCATGCCGTACACCTGTCAGTGACGCTTGTAGGAGAAGGCATGCAGGAATTGCTTCTCGCTCGACACATCACTTCCCGAAAAAGCGCTGAGTGAAAGTCGCAATGAAGCTAATCTCAATAATGAGACCGATCACCGCCTCCGCAGCGGCAAGTGCTGTTAGCGGATCTTTTAGGGAAGCATCTGGGCCAGGAAAAAAAGCCTCGTCCGTGGAAAGACGTGATGCTAAAAACGAGTGCTTCATGCCATATTAGAGGGTGGTTTGAAATGGCTCCCACCGACGAAGCTGCAATGGCAAATCCGATAATCACCACAATGTACCATCCAAGACTGCGTTCTGGCTTGTATCCATAACCAGCAATAGCATCGAGAAACAGGGATAATGCATACTGCCCATAGAGAGCTAATGTATTGCGTATACGTCGCCGGACCCTCTGCTTGAACTGGTTAATAGGGCGAATGAATAAAAGACCTCTCCAGAGAAGGTAAAGCATAAATGAAGGAAGCATGAGCAACACAATCGTTGTGAGATCGAACAGCTCCGATAGAGGAATTAGAAACCAATAGCCTAAAAGATTTATCAAGAACAATGCTAGAAGGAGCCACATAATAAAGATTGGGAGAAACAAAAAAAAGTGTAAGAAGCGGTTGTTCTGTTTATCTGTTTTTATCATCCGACGATAGAATCTAAAAAAACCTTTCGATAGTAGCACCAGTAGAGATGAGGCGAAAGGGAGAAGAAAAGGTGATGCTAGTAATGGGAACGGAAGAGAGAGGAGTAACTGGGGCAATAACAGTACCAGTGAAACTACAGTTAGTAAAACCCCCAGTAGCAAGACAATTACTGAGAAGGATACCTGCCGCAAGGTTTCCTGTTGGTGGCTCTTTCGTAAAAGATATGCTTCGGGGAAGAGTGCTAACAGTAGCAGTCCTAGTGACAATGTCAAAACGCAAGCTAAGACCGAGGGAAGCGCAACTATCCACTGTACAATTTGCTGCTGTATGGGTGAGCAATGGTATGGGTAAATGTCCCACGGCGAGCATGTCAGAATGGAGTACAACCCTGAAGAAGATGAACTTGAGTGACTTAGCGGAAACATGGTGAATAGAAACGACAGACTGAACAGACCACCTAGCACCATTGCCAATAGGAAGAATAGTTGTACTAGAGCCTGTTGCTGTCGCTGGGGTATTTGTAGGAGCAAAACCTGACGTTGGAGTACTTGCGCTTGATAAGCAAAACGTGCGGCTTCCTCGCTCATTCCTTGTTCTCTCAGTGCCACTGCGAGTTGCCGATTAGCTCTGACTGCTTTTTGATATTCTGCGAGTCTCTCTTCTCTTTCTTTTAATCTGCCATCATCCGTTTTTTCCTGTCGTGCTTGATGCTCCTCCCCCAGCATCTCTAACACAGACCAATTCACAACAGCGAGGTTCACACCATTCCAATGACAATCGGCAAGATAAGCAAAACCCCGTTCCTTAGATCCTAAAGTAACACCACTTAGTTGAGTGGCCTTATCAAAAAAAACTTCCTGTAAATTAGTCCCTTCCAAATGGGCTTCACGAAGATCAGCTCCTTCCAAGTGGGCTCTACTAAGATTGGCTCTTGTTAGATTAGCAAAGCCCAAGTATGCATCTTCTAGCTGAGCTTGCATTAAATCGGCTTCTTCTAAATTCGTCTTCCAAAGGAAAGCTTCCCTCAAATCGGCTTTACCCAACTGCGCCTTTTTCAAATGAGCGTCAGTAAAAACCGCTTCTTTCAAATCCGCCATGTAGAACTCATGGTTCGGTCAAATAGTGACAACATTTTGAAATTGCGATAAGCTTACTGCATGACAGAAAAGCTTAATATCACGACAGAACGAGTGGACGATATTCCGGTTTTGTTGGCGCAGAGCGAGAAAATGGGTATAGTAGAACTGTTGGATGCCTCCTTTCAGCCCCATGGCAACTGGGAGGGGATCAGCCTGGGCTTGACTACGACGATCTGGCTGACGCACATTTTGTCCGAGGGTGACCACCGGATGAATCAGGTCCAACCCTGGGCAGCCACTCGGTTGCAAACGCTGCAGCGGTGCAGCGGACAAGCGGTTCGCGACC
>WNFX01002084.1_pt1 | contig 21856 bp, 28 predicted proteins | sample 5400111 | NCBI WGS metagenome assembly WNFX01 (sample SAMN13153363, study PRJNA577476) | soil metagenome | isolation source: 40 cm soil or saprolite under grassland replicate 1 | place: USA:California | collected 2016-06-15 | reverse complement strand
GTTGCGGGAGCGCGCCATTGCCCAGCTCCTCTTGCAGGATCTGCTCAAGGTCTTCGACAGCGCCAGAAAGGTCAAACGGGCGAGGAGTTGGCGGCACCGGAAGCGTTGAAACAGGCGAGGCGTGTTGCTGCACAGAGAGGAGAAAGCGTCGTTTGGCCTTGCGTGCAAAGCTTTGAACCTTGTTGCGAGAGCCGCTGATGAGATTCTCCAGAGAATCGAGGGTTGGTGGTGGGTTGTAGCGGCACAACGGAAAATGGTATTCAATTCCCCCCTCGGGCGACTTCCCTTTGTAGAGGAAGTGAAGGGCGCAGAGCACGACCAGGTACTTTTGCGTGGTGTCATAGCTCCAACTGGCACCTGGTTGACTGATGCGTGTTGCCAGCTCGCGGATCGTCTTGGCGGTGATCACCGCGCAATCGGCGACGCCAATGCCAGGCAGTGCTCGTTGCTTTGCGCAGGCCTGCCGCAAGAGCGCGGCCAGGAACAGCAGTCCCTTGTCTTTGAACAGCAGCCCTATCACTTCCAGCGTGTGCGCATCCACCCGCTCCTGTGCCACCCCTAGAGCGTGATCGTCATCTGGGTTTGCTCTTGGATCATGAACAAGTGCGCGCTCCCCCACTATCGTGACTGATTGCGTAGACATACAATACAACCCTTCTTTCTCGACCTCTCATCATCATGCAGCAGAAGGATGATGTCCAACCAGAGCGTCTCCTTCGTTATCTGTTGCCTCATACTAGCGAAAAAGGGTGGGAAAGAAGCCGTGAACCCTTGACAGTTCTCTCCTCATAGGGTATAAAAAGCAACAGACTATCTTGCTTTGTGTTCGCTTTGTGACACAAACCTTCCTTGTTGCCAGTATCAGGATGCTTGCTCTATGTGTTTGTCAGACAGTGGGAGAGCTGCATCCTTGGAACTGGCTATTCTTTTGTCTTCGTAAGAAATTTTTCTTCCTTACTTATGTCATAGGATTGGTCTCTTTTGAGAGGATTTGTGCGCTATCTCTGCAACCCTCTCAAGAAGAGATTTGTGGATACACCTGCCTTTGGGCTACCCTTTTCCTCATTTTTTCGTACACATCAGCGATCAAGACATCTTTGTTCAACCGACCCTTCTCGTCATCCAGTATTTCACATAGCCATTAACTATATTTCCACAGAAGAAGGCTCTAGGACCAGTTGGACCTATTTCATGCCGGCATGAAATAGGTCTCGACCACTTAGCCATTTTTTTCGCAGGCGATCATTGCTTTGTTCAGCACGATCCAGTACTCCACCGCATAGACGTTGACTCGATCAAACGCGTCAATGTCTGGCGTTTTCGCGTCCTTACCGGCCACAGGCGTCTCCTTCCCTTTCGGCATCAGGCTATCCGTATGGATAGTCAAGGTGGCAATGACAAACCTCGTTTCTCTCCGTTCCTACCTATTAGTAACGTACAGTTTACTCGGAAATGGCATTCTGTCTACACAGGTGCGCGCCTCAGAAAACACCATGTTTGGTGCGATTCGGGCTGGATTGCGCTCACAAATGCACCCGACCCCGGTGGGGAAATGTGCCCGACCCTGGTGGGGGGTACGATGCTGAACAGCGCTGGATTGCGCTCGCAAATGCGCCCGACCCCGGTGGGGTACGGCCCATACAGAGGCGCACACGCTCTTCAGCAATGTGCCCGACTCTGGTGGGGTGAGGTGTGGGAGCGCCGTTCGACACTTCTCGATGGCAAACCATTGCGCGAAGACGCGCCAGTTTCACGCTCAGAGGTTAGCCACGTTCTCGTTCCCACGGGCGTAAACTCTGTTATGAGACGGCCTCTTGCAACCTGGAGCGCATCGCAACGGCAGCGATAAACCCGTCGAACGGCGCTGCTCTTCTAAATGTGGGCAAATGTGTCCACATCTTCGATTGCGGTGAAAACCTCCGCACACCGCACGGAAATCCGTTCCGTGTGTGGCCCGAGCCGGGCAAGGAACCTCGTCAGAATGTTGATCGCGCTATTCTCATCGCGGTCCATGACGAGCCCACATTCTTTACAGCAATACGTCCTCTTCCACAGTGGCATGGCAGTTAGACTGCCGCATCCACTACATATCTTGGACGTGTTGCGCTCATCTAACAGATGAAGCTCTTTCCCATACAACTGGCATTTGTACTTGAGCATCTCGATGAAGGTGTACAAGCCCCACTCATTAAACACCGCTCGGTTCAGGTGCTTGTTCCTCGCTTGATGCTCTTTGGTGACCATCTGTCTCTGTGAAAGATCTCCGACCACAACGGTTCTCTCAACCAGTTTGTGGGCTAGAAGGTGTGATGCTTTATGCAAACTATCCTTTTGTTTGTTGCGCTTCTTCTCCGATACCCGCTTGTACACCTGGCTTAACCGACGATACCGTTTTGATCCCTTTTTACACCGATCTCGCTTTGACCGGATCTTGTCCAACTGCCGATTGTACCACTTGCTCCCTTTGAACCCGCCGATGTGGTAGAACCGTCCTTGCTCGTTCACTCCCACTGCCAGCGTCTTGATCCCTAGATCAATGGCTAGCACTCCCTCTTCCGAACGGGTCTCTTCTGCCACTTCATGCACAAACGACACGTAGTAACATCCTTGCGCGTCTCTGGATACTGCTACCTCTTTGTAGCCAGTGGGTGCCTCTTCTGTGAGCCTAGCTACCACATCAGGGTAACGCTTGTTCTTCCCCTTCCCCCCTGTCGGTAAGATCACCTTGTTGCCTTCCACCTTGATGTACATCGCCGGATAGCACAGCGTAAAGAAGCAGTGCCGTGGTCGCACGCGTGGGAACCCCGGTTTCTCCCCGTTCTTTACCCGCCGAAAGAACGCTTTCATACTTCCGTGCAGGCGAAAGTACACCTCTTGTAACAGTTTGCCGTACACAAAGCACAACTCTGGATCATACCGCTTGCTCTCTTGCAGCGTCTTCTTCGCCTCTTCCCATCCAGGCCATTTCTCCCCTGCACGTAACTTCATGATCCACCAGTTGTACAGCCCTCTGCATTTGCCCTGCATAAATTCCAGGGTCGCTGCATCACCCTCGCTTACCTCAATCCTGATCTTTTTGCTGATCAGCATGTTCCACCGCCTTTTCTTTTGTCCTTTTCAAGAAATAAAGCCCTTCCCCATCGATGGGGACAGAAGAGATGTCCCCTCTGTCCCCATCGGTTCGCCCTACTCTTCCTCGTCCTCCTCTTCGGCAGCAAACCGTGCTCGCCCCTCTTCCAAAGGCAGGATGTTGAAGACCAGTTCCGTGTTTTCGTCGTCTTCCTCATTCTCTTCTGGTACGGCAAACACAAAGTACTCTTCTTCCTCGTCTTCGGTGTTGGTCAGGTTCTTTAAGTCCATGTGTGGTACAATCCTTTCCGGTGAGGTGTGTGCTCAACTACGACATCCTCACCCCTTGATTGATGGACAGAGGCGCGATTGCCTCTGTCTCTGTTTTCTCGAAGCTAGCATCGGACGCGCTACTGCTGACATACTCCGTGATATCTTGCGTGCTTGTCTGCACCTCCGCGAGGCGTTCGCGCCCCTGCTCGGTGAGGTGATAGACGCGGGTGATCGCATCCACCATGACCAATTGCTGATCACACAGCGCACGTAACACCTGCGTTTTCACCCATTCGCCTTCCAGTTGCCCTCCTACCAGGGCTTTCCCTTGCATCATTGCGGTAAGGACTCTGCGCTGTGGTTCGGGCAATGGTCGCCTGATCGGGCGGTGAAGTCTTTTCATACGTGGACTACTCTGCTTCTGAAACAATTCCGAGCGCCGTACAGAATGCTACAAAGTCCTGTGCCTGTCCCTCCACATACGAGGGAGTCGCTTCCAGTTGATCGAGATGGTGGGTTGCTACGAGGTGCTGTAACGGCTCTGCAAGTGCGCTGATACGTTGTTTCTCGTACTCCTCTTCCAGGGTCGTGGATTCACTGGTGACTGGTTGTTCTTGTCTTGCCATGTGCTATACTGTCTCCTGTGGTGAATGTGTAAATAGTGAAAAGAACTGCCACTGGCTCGCTACTGCTGAGAACAGTAGCGAGCCATCTTTTTGGCTACTCGCGGGGTCGTGGTCGGAACCCTTGAGTCTGCTCTTTGAGCGTTGCCAGCACTTTTGCAACGTTCTCAGGGCTATCGGTCGCCTTGTCATAGAGGCAACAAACGATCACCGTGAAGCATGCCATGCCGACAATGAGCAGGACCGTGGTACAAACCAGTACCGAATCAACGAGCTTCGGCCAATCCATGGGTCAACCCTTTCTGCGCATCGCGCACTTTCTGAGGGACCATCCCTCACATCAAGGTTGCTCACACAGCCCTGGTGTGAGGGAGCGCAACGTGTGCGCCCGCCTCGTGAAACTCTGAAGGATGCTTGCTCAACCGAGCATCCTCCCTTACGATTGAGCGACCTGCGACCAGCCCGTAAAGAGACTGATGCCGCATTCCCGTAGGAACGAGGTGCAATCCCCATCCTCACATTCTTCTTGAGTGAACACGACGGTTTCCCCATTTACCGTCATGGTGACTCCATCCTCAAACTGTTCGAGATGCGCGGTCCATCCTGCTGCATCCTTGTAGTCAACAGGGCCGACCAGATCGTAGAGCCCTGGTTGGGTGCTACTTGGTTTGACAAACTCACGAAGTTTTGCCATCGGTGCATCCTGCCTTACTCTGCCGCCTGGATCAGCGCGACGATGAACTGTGCACGCTTGAGCATGCCAGTGACAACGTCCTGATGATGACTATACCAGTTGAGAGCTACCGCGAGAACGAGACTGCCTACGGTGACTTTGACCAGATGCTTGAACAGCTTGATCATTGAAATCCTTTCCTGGCATTGCTGCCACGCTTTCAAAATTGACATCATTAACACCTCTAAGAGTACCATAAAAGTTTCCATTTGTCAACCTTTTGTATCCTATTTTCTCTAAAAGTATCCCTTTAGAAGAAAAACGTTGACAAAAGTTTCCATTTGTTCCATTCAAGGGAGCGGGTGCAGGAAGTGCACAACGAGTATCCTGAGTTCACTGATTTTCTGGACAAACTCTCAGGTGAACGTTCACCCATATCACATGATCGTCCGGGAAAAATCTGGCATCAAAACGCTGACCACCCAGGACCGAGGTACGTGTAAAAGGCCCTACGTTAAGGAAGAGGCCAGTTGGCCGCGAGGTATGCTTTTGCTATTTATATGCTACCACCCCATACGCCTCTGTGCGCCGCACTACACGCGAAAAGCCAGCTTCCTGCAAGCGCCGCACTACGCCACGCATGACGCCGCTACCGGCTTGACTCTTGAGGTCGCCGGTATAGTGGAAGAGCCGCCCACCTCGCTTGAGGACACGATAGAGTTCACGGTAGAAAGCGCTGGAATAGAGTGAACCCGCCAGTTTCAAGGTCGGGGGATCATGCACGATGCGGTCAAAGCGAACGTCAGCCATAGTCGGCACGACTTCATAGGCATCGCCCGTCACCTGCGTGATTTTGGGATTGGCGAAGAGTTCCTGCGACCAGGGATTCAGTTGCGCTATGGCCTGAACGCCCGGATCAAGCTCGATGGTAGTCACGTCCGAAGCTGAACGTGCCGCCAGGATGGCGGTATAGCCCAGGCCGGTCGTCGTGTCGAGTACGGACCCGCTCATCGGGGCGATAGCCGCGACCATGCGCTGCGCGTGCTGCCAGGGATCAATCTCTTTAAGACGATGCATAACAAAGCCAGCGATCATCATACTGGGAGCGCCCCGCGTAGGTATCAGGCTGCAGAAGCGGTTCGTTCCTTGAGAGAAGGTCTGAATGGCCTGCATTCCTTTGTCACTTATGATGTAGCAATTCACTTCGGACTGGCTGATCTTTTCAACGCTGACCCAGTCCAGGTGTTCGCCAGTTGCAAAGCTCACCCCTTCAGTGCTCAATGTGACGAGGGTAGCGCTTATGCCAAGATCAAGCGAGGTTGGGACTGTGGCCTGACCTCGCTTACGCGCTTCCAGTAGTGGCCGCGCCTGGACGTAGGATAGAATCACAGACATGGAGGAAACTACCCCTCCCAGATGGGTACATCGTACTCATGTTCATGAACAAACCAATTCCCCAATAGAACCATATCAGAGTACAAAATGAGCGTTTTCTTATCTCTCGTGTAAGAAGCTCGCTGCAAGATGAGTACCGGCTCATCAGTAAGCAGTTGAAAAAGGTTTTGCTCCTCAAGTGTTGTCATACGAGCGCTGTATACATCCTTTGCACGCCCAACAACAAGACTATGCTTCTCTTTAATGTACTCAACCACATGATCTACTACACCGCGCTTCATCGGTTCTAGGATGTCGCTCACAAGTTCTAAAGGATAGTAGGTATCCCACGTACAAATCACTGTACGATCAACCCTGGTGAGACGTGAACGTTTCACGAACTGCTTATCGGCAGGAAGCTGAAACCTTTCTACAGCATCTTCTGGAAGAGTAGTCACCTCTATACTGCGAAGTTCTGTCTCTGCCTGATACTGAGATCGTGCAAAAGCTGCCCAACTACCGAACATCCCAGTGATAGCGATGGACGCCTTACGTACCGATTTGCCAGCCTTTAAGGCAAACACATCCCTCTTTCTGTACCAGGGTTTTTTCTTTCCATCAAAACGATAAGCATGAAGAGATGGCTTAATGCTTGCATAGAAAAGTTTTTTCGATGCAGCAAGTTCCTCCATCACTTCTTCTGTGTCTAAGTACTCTTCATTCTCGACTAGCTTTGACATATATGCTTGCTCCTTTTTACGGACTGCTTGCGAAACTTGTCTCTAGTATGGAACAAATGGAAACTTTTGTCAACGTTTTTCTTCTAAAGGGATACTTTTAGAGAAAATAGGATACAAAAGGTTGACAAATGGAAACTTTTATGGTACTCTTAGAGGTGTTAATGATGTCAATTTTGAAAGCGTGGGTCAAGGAAGACACTTAAAGGAAGGGGCAACCAGCCATTGATCGAATACGAGGGTGAACAGTACGTCACCGTTACCGAAGTAGCGCGACGGTTCAGCATCTCGCGGGGCACGTGCTACAGCAACATCTTGCAGCACCTGCAAGGGTGCTATCTACCGGGTAGGAAGAACGCGCTGTACAAGTTGTCCGATGTAGAGCAGTTCTCACAGGTCCGTGTTATCGAGAAGAAAGCGCAGCCGTTAACTTTAGTTGGCGAAATGGTTCGGCCCGACGTGATTGCAGCACGTCGGGCCATGTGAGCCGAAGTGTCAAGTCAAGCTCGCTCCAAGCATACGCGATGGAGCGGCCTGAGTCAAGGAGAAGCGCGATGAGCGAACAGAATGGTACAACCAATACAACCAAAGCCTACAATCCCCATGACCATCTCATCAAGATCAAGACGAGGAACGGAGAGGTCGACTACCTCCCCGCCGCATGGCGACTCTACGAACTGAACTTGCGCTACGAGGAAGCCAACTTCAGCACCGAGATCGTCCACATGGACATTGAACGTAATTTCGTCATCGTAAAATGTCGCCTGTACCTTGGTGCCGATTATGAGATGTCACATCGCAAAACCGAAGCGATGAAGCAAGGATTATTGAGCCAGCTTGATAAGATCGAGACTGCAGCAAAAGCGCGGTGTGCGCGTGATCTTGGCATCAGCACGGAGTTAGCCCTCGATTGGGATGAAGCAGATATCCTGGAGCCGGTTGACACGACGAATGCTCCTACCGAACAACCAGCCCCGATCCGCGAGACGCTGCAAGCCTCACTGAGCGGTAAAAACTCAACGAAACAGCAGAGTAACGGGCATGCCTCTAACCGTGTTGAAGTTGTTCAAAAGCTATTCGCTTCCGTTTATCATGCAGAGCCAGAGCACCTGGCTAACCAATGGGCTCTGTTCGTGGAGAGCGTGCTCGGTCGTACCATTGCTGATAGCGAACTCACTGAGGAAAAGGTTGCGCGTTTGCATGGCGCTATCATTGCGGCACAACGAGAGCAGGCGCAGCAAGCAAAGCAGCAGAGCAACGGACACAAACCAGCAATGACTGCCGCAACCGTTCAGGCATGGTTTGCGAAGGTCTACAAAGTCGCCCCCACCGACCTCTCAACGCGCTGGCTCAAGTTCAAGAAGTACATCCTGACAGAAAAAGTAGCGGATGAGCAGCTCACCGAGGATCAATTGGATAAGCTTAATGGCGCGGTCTCGCAACAGTACCAGAAGGTCGTTGCTGCACGTGAGCAGGCCGCAGAGCAGCGCAAGGCCACCGCAGAAAGGAAGGCGTCATGATAGTGAGCAACGGAGCCATCAAAGAGCGGGTACGAGCGGGTGCACTGTGTTGCATCTGTGAGAAAGAGCCGCCGACGCTCACACATTGCTTCACGGGCGCTCCGCTGTGTCGAGGGTGTGTACAGGGCGTCGTGGTGATGCAACGAGCGTACGGTGTACAGGGCACAGGGGCCACCTTCATCGGAAGGCGGGTGCAGAGATGACTCCGCAAGAACTGGACCGAGAGATCAGGATCGCGCAGGCCGCCGATCGCCGAGAGCGGGATGCCCTGCTCAGACAAGATCGGCAGATCGACAACCCGACATCAAACCACACCGACGAGATCGACCGACTCAACGCGAGCCATCCCCACTATGAAACCGTGCCAGTGCATGTGATCGGGGTGCGGCTCAGCAACGGTGTGCTCGATCGCTGCTATGTGCGCAAGCTCAACGGACGCTCCAATGCGTGGGAAGGATGGGTGCCCGTACACAACCTGCAGTTCCTTCCTCAAAACGATGCCGATGCGGTTGCAGCGTTGCGGCACCATCTGCAGATGGTGCCGCAATGATCGTGAGCTTCCTGGACTTTTACGATGAGAATGACCGACATGTCCTGGTCGTGGTCGATAAGATTGGCCCTGGCGAGACCGATGAGGACTATACAGCGCGTACCATGACACAGGGAAGTCCTGAATACGAGCAGGCTCAACACGAGATCGTCACACGTCGTCCTGACCTGACGGTGTTCTTCCAGGTACAGGACCGCTCGGTAGAAGGGACGGAGCGATGAGCAGCAAACTGACCACGCAAGAACAGAACGAATACGCGTCGGCAATGGCGATGCAGTCGTTCTTGCAGCGCATCCATGAAGAGCATTTGAAAGGGCAGGGGCTCTGGACCGAGCCAGGGAAGGACGAAGAGGAAGAGGACATCATGATGCTTTATGATGATCCGTCTCTTCTACTACTGACGGATGCAGACCCGCTCTAGAAAGAAGGAAGTCTCATGATCTCATTGCACTACTTTGATGAGTACCTTTTGGGGTCGATTGCGCTCTCAGGGACCGTCCTGATCGTCGTCCTCTACCTACTGATCGAGCAGGTCAGAGACTTCCTCTTTCCCGCACGACCGCAGCCAGTGGTGCTACGGGCGCACATTCCCATAGCGTGTTCACCCTATCGTCCGACGACAGTGAGGCGATCGCCACAGAGCCGCCCGAATGCCAGCTACCTGGGTGCGTGCCGGATCGCACGCGAACTCAATTTCGGAAGATCAGCCTGTGGGTCTCTCAAGGGAGGAGCCATATGAAGAAAAGACGACAGCAGCAGATCATTGAGAGCAAGCGTGCTTCCTATGGAGCACCAATGCGCTATCCGCCGCAGCAAGAGGCAAGCTCGGTCAGGCTTTCTCTCATTGTTGCAATGATCCTTTTGGGGTTGCTGCTCATTGGCGGCGCGATCCTGGGCGTGCTCTCGTTGGTCGATGTGATCCGTGGGCACAGTGGTGAGAGTTGGCATCATTTCACGACCTGGTTCGACTCCATCAAGGGATGGCTCATTGCAGGGGGCGTTGTGGTCATTGTCGCTAAGGTGGTCTTGCCGTTTCTTGAGGCACGTGCGCACACGGCCTTACCGCGTGCTGAGGCAGCCATCAAGCGTGCGGAGGCCAAACGCATTCACAAAGAGACGGTCTTCCTGGAAGATTTGCATTACCACAACTTGGACAACCTGCCTGCTACCTACCTAGTTCAGGCCGATGAGTACGGTAATTACCCGCAGATGATCGGCTCTGATGGTCGTCCGGTTGCCTTCCTACTTCCTGGCAACGCGGGGCAGTCGGCCAGTGCATCTGGCATTCCGCACAAACTGCTGCTCGATTTCTTACAACAGCAGAACACAGTCGAGGCAGACAACGATGAGGAAGAGCCCGTACGACAGATCGAGGCCCCAAAGCGGATCATCAACCTTTCCGACCAGATCGAAGAAGGTCTGACGATGCCAGATGAAGAGGAAAGTGTGTTCGGCTATCCGGTTGACATCTACGAGCCGCTGTGTGTTCTGCTCTTCGAGCGGGAGAAGAACTTTGTCAATAGTCTATTCGTCATCGGGGACCAGGGCCAGGGCAAGAGTACGATCGGCACCTACTTTGCAGCACTGACCGTCAATCATGGCGGCTACCTGCTGGTGATTGACCCCGATGCCAGCGAAGAGCAATCCCTCTCCAAACGCCTGGGGCCACTTGCAGACTTCCTGCTGTGTGAGGTGGCTGATACCCCCGAAAAGGCGAAGCGGTTACTGACGCTGGCCGAGAATGAAATCGATACCCCTTCGGACTTTCCCCTACTGCTGCTGGTGGATGAGTTCTCGATGATTATGCGGCACAGACAACTCAAAGGGAAGTGGCAAGAGGTTGCCGATCTGGTCGCTAACACGGTCGAGAATTACGCCACAAGAGGTCGCAAACGCCGCCGCCGCGCCATCGTCTTTGGACAAATCAGTAATGCCTCTCGAACGGGCGGGACGGAATTACGGGATGTGTGTGCCTACATTATCTTCCAGACCCCATTCAAAAAAGCATCCCTTGTGTTGCAAGATGCCAGCGACGAGAAAATAGCGGAACTGGCACCTTCGCTCACACCAGGCATTGCGATTGTCTCACCAGCCAGATCGAGTGAGACCTACGTGATGCAGTTCACCTTCCCTGATCCACGAGGCTTGCAGATTATCGCGGAGGTGAGAGCAGAAAGTGAAGAAATGATAGGTTCAGGTAGCCAGTTTCAGGATGAGGAGGAATCATTTCACGAAACCGACTTGGAAGACCCGAAACCTACTCGAAACCTACCCGAAAACATCCGTGAAATTACACCTGAAACGGCTTGGAAAGCTAAGTTACGGAGAGTGCGTGAAATGCATGCCAAAAACCGCCCACAGAAGGATATTCTCTATGCCGTGTGGGGGGTTCTGCCTGGTGGAAGCACTGAGTATGCAAAGGCTCGCGAGGAATATCAGCAAATGATTTTGCAACTCAATAGCGATGAGGAGATAGGGTAGTTATGTACATTGTTTACGGGTTAGAGGACCAGCGCAACCATGAAATTTTCTATATCGGCATCACCGATGATATACAGTCACGTTTTGCACAACATCTCCGTTGTGACGGTTCCAATCCGCTCAAGGATGTGCGCGTACGGGGGATGATAAAGGCAGGCTACCTTCCTCTCGCGCGTACTCTTCAGATAGTTGTTGATCTTGAGCAGGCAAAACGACGTGAGTCGTACTGGATAGGGCACTATTACGATGCAGGAGCGGCGCTTATGAATCAAGTGATACCGATTATCGAAGAACGTGTCATTGTTGTCAGGGAGGGGAAAGAAGGCAGACGCTTGCGTCCTGGGATGCCGCTTAATGACCAAAGGGCATATGTGAACGATCTGTATTCTCAAGGCATGTCGAAGGAGGATGTCATTCGACGTGTGGGGAAATATATAGCATCGCATGTTGTGAATGCTGTTTTCCGTATCCGTCATGCGGCGAAATCTGATGGTGTGTCGATTGAACAAATAAAGGCATTGCGCGAACAGGGGCATACTCAGGACGAAGTTATACTTATGGTTTGGCATGTCCGTAAAGGCGGAGGTGTGAGGTACTTACAGGCTCGTGAGCGATACCGTGAGATCGTGGCTCAGTTAGCTAAGAGAGAGGCATAGGCATGTATCAGCAGCCCTACCAACCCGCCGTACAGGTGGAGCGCATGGAAGATTTACCTCTCCATCCGCGCCACATCTGTCGCGTGTGTTCTCCCGGTAGCGGGGAAGGCATCTGTGACCGACACGCAAGGACGCTCAAACGTCAGCGATCCGCGAATGCGCCTCGACAGAAGAGCGTACCGCAAACACAGACACATGCGCCGCAGCTCTCGACCGCGCAGCGACGGCGTAACCAGGCAGGACAGCCACGAGAGACGGACGGCACCTATGCAGAGAAGTCTGGCAGTAAGTGGAAGCAGTTTCTGAGCTCAGAACCCGCGCCGCGTACATCGCTCAAGAAGATTGAGAAGAAATCAGTGCAGTCAGTACGATCCTCGACGGCGCGGCCACAAGCGAAGAAGAAACGGCCTGTCCCAATGTCGGCGGTCGAGCACCGCAACCCGCTTGTGAAGGCACACTGGTGGGTGACACGCGGGTTCAGGCAGTGGCGACGCAAGAAGGTCCGGCAGCTTCGTAAAGCCTTTTCATTGAGGGGGTAGAGCCGTCACCACACCCCATGTCTAAAGACAGGGGCTTGTCCCTACCCTTCAACCAGGACGCTGATTAGCCAGCATCCCTAAGTGCGTGGGACGATACGACGGGTGACAAAGCGGATCAACCATCCGCCCAAGGTTTCAGCCTTGCGCCGCACACAGAAAGGATACGTACAGGTTGAGCTAGCACGTAGAGCTTTACGCTCCATGCCGATCCGTGCAAGGTGAACAGTCTACAAAGTCAGGGTAAACGATGACAACAAACAGTTTCTCTTCCGTGAGAGGAGTGCCTTTTGGTTCGCCTGTTCGATATGCGTAGTATAGCAAAAGTGGTAGAAGAATGCAAGAACGCATAAGAAAAGATAGTGAAGATATTGGATGCATTCACGACAGTGGCAGCGGCGAGCGGAGCGTCCGCCCAATTTTTCCTCCCCGTGTCTGAAGACAGGGGTATCCAAATTGGAGGAGTAGATGACACCACAGCTACAGCAGCAACCATCGGGCAGGCAACGGCTTGGGACGCTGGTGCAGGGGATCAACGAACTGAACTGGTTCAACCACATCCTGGATTTCGTGTTCAAACTGACCGCATTTGCCTCAGAAGGATTGCTGGCGCTCGGGGTGATCTTATCGACAGCGAACCACTTTCAGCATGGAGCGTTATTCAGTACCGTCGTGCCACTTGCACACGGCAAATCCGAGCTTGTGGATACGCCGATCTTCCAGGCGTGGACGTGGACGCAGGCGGTTGGCTTTGAGGCATCGGCGGGCGTCGTGCTCACGCGTGCCATTGCCGCCAATCAGGACAATGACAAGCTCAAGCGCAACATCCTGTTCGGGTTGACAATTGGTCTGGCGGTAGTTGGTACCGTCATGCTGGTGATGGCGCTGGTGGAGGCATCGACGGGCATCCAGGAGAGCCGTTTACCCGCCTGGTACGGGGTCTTCATGGCAGTCCTGCGTGGGATTGTCTCAGTGGCCTACGTGACGATTGGGCGGGTAAAGAACCTGCGCTTTAGTGGCAATCCGGTGATGCAGCCAGTTGAGGTGCCCGATGTGATGGCGCGGTTGGAAGAGCTACAAAGCCGGTTCCAGGGGGTTCAAGCGCAATCGCGGACCATGATCGAGGGGGTTCACTTGAGCGTGAACCAGGTAAGTGAACAGCTACTTGCGGTCCAATCGAACACCCCTGCACTGGTTCAAGCACAGTCGCATAGGATCATTGCCGAGATGCAACAGGTGGTTCAATTGCAACTCACACAGGCGGTTCAGTCACAGGTCCAGGGAATTCATTCACTGGTTCAAACTCTCTGCTCTGAACTACCCGTACTGGTTCAACAGCAGGTAGAACAGGTGGTGCGTGAGGTGGTTCAAGCACAGTCACAAGTGACCGTCTCAGAGGTTCAAGGGGTGGTTCAAATGGCAGTGCCGGAACTGGTTCAACCGCACCTGCAACAGGTGGTTCAAATCCTCCCCGAGATGGTTCAAACGCTGGTGCTTGAACAGGTGCAACCGCTCTTGCAGCAGCAGGCTCAAACAGTGGTGCAACTGCTAGAGAACGAGAACAACGCAGAGGCGTTGCAGGCGCTTGCAGAGCAATTGCAGCAGGTATCCTCGTCGGTGAGTGAAATGCGTACAACGATCACGGAAGTGCGTACGATCACCGGACGAAAAGCGTGGAGTGAACCAGTGGAAGGTGGTTCACGAAGGGGTACACGAGGTGGTTCAAATGAACCCCTGCAACTGGTTCATTCGCAGTCAAAAGGAGTGGACAGTGAACCATCAGGTGAACTAGCAAGTGAACCAGTCGGAGAGCGGGTCAAGCGGTTCATTTCAGACGAGAGAAGCAAGGGGCGTGAACCATCACTCTCGGAAATTATGAACCAGTGCGGCTGTTCAAAAAACACGGCGATCAAGTACCGTGATGAATCGATGATGATGCTTGCGAGCAAAGTGGACAGTGCGACGTCGGATGCGTTGCAACCACAGTGATGATCACGCTCGTTTCGGCGCCCTGAATCTGCTCGATGAGCATCCCTTTGGGAAGTGGAAGCAACAGGGTTCTCTCCATCATTATCTCGCTTCTGAAATCAAACAGGCATCCAGAGGTTTCTCATGAAAATAACTCTCTCATTACCCATCAACCGAAATTCTGAGCAAGCGAACGGATTCACCAATGTGACCATGAACCATATCCCCCCCTTCTGTTCTTTAGAGACAAAAACATACAGTAAAAAACGGAAGAAACGTTTCCGTTTGACGTTAAAAAGTTTCGTTGTTGCGCTTTTCTTAAGAGAACGTTCATGTGGCGTTTAATGTCCTCAGCGATGTCCTGGAACTCGATAAGATTTCTACATGGAACAAGCATAAAACGTTCTTTGCAACCAGAAAAAACGGCGAAGGAGCTTCTCTCCTTCTGCTAACGTTCTTTTCTCAAAAGCTCGAAACGGTGATAAATTCAGTCAACCCACAATGGCAGAAATACATGGAGCAAGGTAGCAGATTGTTGTGCAATCTACTACCTCAAAAGTATCCTCAGAGGATCGAAAAATGGATCGAGGCTTTGGTATCAAACACCAAGAATGACTTTCAGTACGCTCTGAGCGCGTCTTTCTAAAATTATAAGCTTATTATAACGAGAGTTACAAGATAATTATGCTTGCTTCAATACCAAAACGTCTGATAGGGGTCACTAGATTGTGGCGGGCAAAACATACGCTAAGCCCGTCGAACTCCCAAATGACCCCTCTTTCACTACTCTAAGCGTTCCACATCAAGGTTGCTTTGTTCGCAGTGGGCGAAGTTGCCCGTTTGGCGGAACCTGCTTCACATTCCAGTGGAAATCGCCCGTCAGATTGATGTGTTCCCACCCCAGAGGAGAAACATGCCGGAGCTCCTCTTCCTTGATGGTCACTCCATCGCGTCTCAATTGCTCAACTGCTTCTGCCAGATACACCGTGTTCCAGAGAATAATCGCCGCGACCACCAGGTTGAGTCCACTGGCCCGGTATTGCTGATCTTCGTAGGAGCGATCGCGGATCTCTCCCAACTGATAGTGGCAGACCGCGCGGGCCAGGGCATTGCGGGCTTCTCCCTTGTTCAGCCCCACTTGTACTCGTCGCCGTAAAGACGGGCTTTGCAACCATTTCAAGGCGAAAATACTTCGCTCAATGCGCCCCAGTTCCCGCAGCGCCAGAGCCAGGCCGTTTTGACGGGGATAAGAAGCGAGCTTTCCGAGAATAAGTGAGGCGGTAACAGTCCCTTTGTGAATCGAGCTGGTGAGACGCAGGAGATCATCCCAGTTGCTCTCAATGTGCTTGATGTTGATCATCCCGCCCAGCAGCGGTGCCAGGTTGGGATAGGACTGCGGTTTGTCAATGGGGAAGATCAGGTTCTCGCCCAGGTCGCGGATGCGCGGCGCGAACTCGAACCCCAAGAGCCGGGTAATGCCAAAAATCTGGTCGGTGAAGCCCCAGGTATCAGTGTAATGTTCATGAATATCCAAATCGGTTTCATGATAGAGAAGACCATCGACCATATGTGGGGCGTCGCGAGCCGTTGCGCTGATGACTTTCACACGGTACGGGCCGTATTGATCAGACAGATGGGTATAGAAGCTGATGCCAGGCTCCGTGCCATAGCGGAGATTGACCTGCGCCACCGGACTACGCCTACCACTGACCTTAAAGCGTTGCCCATCAGAGGAGGATGTCGTGCCATCGCCCCAGGTGGCAGCGAAAGGATGACGATGATGATAATTGATGACTTCCGCCAGTGCTTTGGTATAGGTCTCGTCTCGCATATGCCAATCGACCACCCAGGTCAGCCGAGAAAACGTCATGCCATCGCACGCTTCTGCCATTCTGACCAACCCCAGGTTCAGGGCTTCTGCCAGTAACGCGGTCAGCAGCGCCATCCGGTCCCGACAAGGATCGCCCGTTTGTAAATGGGTAAAATGGCGGCTACACTGTGTCCAGGAATCGATCTCTAACAGGAGATCAGGGAGTTTGATGCGTGGCAACAGATCATAGAGCTGTCGTGTCAATGCCTTGACCGAATCCGGGACATCTTTGTGTTGTTTGTCGCAATTCCGTTCGCATTTTGAGCCATAAATTTTCGTGTACCAGAGTAGTTTAGATGCAAGAGAAACGTACTTTTGTCGCTTTCTGACGCAATTCTTTTCGAGACAACAAACAGATCGCTTTCACCCTGTCAGGATCGCTCTAAATGGCCTTTTTCGCATCGATGCGAAAAGAATTGCGTCAGAAATCACGCCTTTTCATATCCCTTCGGGAGCGACCTCGTTGGGTTGCATGAATGGTTATGCGTCAGAAAACAATGTGTTTTCTTTTTGCCCGGCTTACGAATCAATTCGAGAAAATGGTCAAATGCTGCCTGGAAAATTTATGTGGCAGGACCATCGAATTGATACATAACTCTCATCGGCTCCGCAAGCCTGCCGATGGCAAGCAAGCGAGAAAATTTATGACTCGGAAAAGCGAACTGAATTAAGTCAAACGACACTTTGGTAAGTGGGGTAATCACCAGCTTCCCTTTTTCGAAGCGTACATCAGGGAGAGCCTCTTCCGCCATGAGCTTTTCGACCGTCCCCAGATGAGCGTTTAAGGTCTCTCGTCGTTCCTCCAGATACGTCTTCCAATTGGTCTGGACTTTGATCTCGGTGGTCCCTGCTTCCTTTACTTGTTGCCACTGCGTATTACTCAACAGGTATTCTTCCAGGGCTTTATGTTGCCGACTTCTGTTGATCCAGATATCGCCGGAGCGCAGCCCATGGCGCAGTTCGGAGAGCACACATAACTCGTAGGCGTGACGATCAATCGTTTCTTCCTTGACGACATACGGTTCCCATTTCCCATTGACAAAATCGGTTGGTGCTTGTTGCGGAATCGCACGCCTCCCGGTTTCATTCAACTCTTTGAGGACACCCAGCGCCTGGAGCAGCGGCTCATTGGCTTTGGTCGCTTGAAAGGTAAAAGTTGCGACGAGTTCTTTGGTGTACTTGCGTAACTGGGGATAGCGATCCACCAGCAGTTTGACCGTATCTACCTCGGTCGTTGTGGTGAGTTGCTCTGCTTCATTGACGGTCGCGACAAAACGTTGCCAGGAGAGGACGGCTTCAATGGCTGCATATGCATCCTGTGTGGCTTCTTTGGCGGTAATGAGGGCTTTGCCGACGCGGGCGTAGAGTCGAACTTTCTCATGGATTGCTTTACGACTTTGCTTGAGACGATCCTCTTGCTTCTGCTCCCCTCGCTTGCCTTGTTGATGCAGCAGTTTGTCGTGCATATCGAGTGCCTGGTCGATGAGCTCTTCTTCGGTCGCCAGGAGAAAGGCGACCAGCGTGGCATCGCGGTGCGCATCGTCGAGTTGGTTGAGTCGTTGCGCTGTCATACGCTCGCCCTCTCGCCGAAGCTGCTGGAGTCGATTGTGATGAATGCGCGAACGAACCTGTGGATCAATGCCCACGTCGCGAATCCAGCGCAAGCGTTCTACCACTTTCTGAAAACTCGCTGGAGAAGCAGTTCCGGGAGGTTGCCGGAGCCAGGCAAGTAGGCTCTGACCTCTGGGAGTGGAAACAGTGAGCAGAGAGCGGATCTGGATACGTTGGGCCTCTGTTAACCCCTCTGTTAACCATTGGTACACCTGATACCGGGCACGACGACGGACCTCCCAGGCGAGCCGTTCGAGGGTGGTAATGCCTGGGAGAAGGATTTGACGAGTACGCATTTCTTGCATCAGAGCTTCGATCAGGGCCACGCCATTAACGGTGGTCAAGGCCAGTGACAAAAGCCAGGAGGCCATTTCGCGATAGGTTTGAGCAGAGAACGAGCGAAATCCATAGACGCGTTGGAGTTCCGCCAAATGCTCAAATCGCGTGGCTTCACGATCTTGGGCGTACTGAACCAGGCCCATGGGATTGACGCGAAGTTGATCAGCCACATATGCCAGCACACGAGGTGGAACCTCTTCGCTGGCCAGCCAGGTCCGACCAGGAAAACGTAAATACGCAAGCTGAACAGCAAAACTTATGTAGACACATACAAACTCTTGATTTTAGAACAGATGTCTGGTACTATTCTTCTTGGAGGGGCATCCAGGAAGTCGCGAGCCTGGGAAAGGACCCGGAGAACCCTTATGTAGACATGGAGACCGACTCCTTTCAAGTGATTGGGGGGTGTGACATAGATGCTTAATAAGCGTTTGAAGCCCAAATACAGAACTTCTGGTATGTGTTTGGCCAGGTCACATCCACGGGACCTCGCCTCTCCACCCAGCATCTGACGAGCGACAGTGGAGGCGTTCTTGCATTGCAAGGAAGGTGACCCATGCTTGATGCCGACTCTCAGTATGATCAGACCAGGCTGCTTTCGCCGCTTCCCCACGAAGCCCTCTACGTAGGGATCGATGTGGGAAAGAAAAGGCATGTCGCAGGCTTTCTCTCGCGTACCTTGCTCCAACGCCACCAACGCTTTGAAGGCTGCCCAGCTCTCCCTTTTGAACAGTCTCGTGAAGGTTTCCACCTCCTTGTGGACCGGATGCGATCCTACACCTCGTTGGAAGCTTGTTATGTCCTACTTGAGCATACGGGACACTATCATAAATTGTTAGAGCAATATCTGCAGGAGATGGATATCGCTGTGTATGTCGTCCACGTTCAGAAACGCCCAACAGGTATGCTCAAAACAGACAAACGCGACGCTCTCAACTTGGCGAATACCCTGTACAGTCAGTTGGAACTCGGGGTCCAGGTGGCTGAGAAGCTTTCTTTGGTCAGGCGCGCGCTCCCACCGACGAAAGCTGCCCTTCAACTGAAAGGACTGATCCGCCATCGCTATGAGCTCATTCAAGAGAGTACCCAACGAAAAAATAAGCTCACGGCACTCTGCGACGAAATTTTTCCAGAATTCACGGTGATCCTGAAAGATCCGAATAGCCCTACGGCCTTGGCGATCCGGGAGAGCTTTCCTTCCCCTCACGTTCTTGCTACGACGAGTCTTGCAGCGTTACAGGCCGTGAGAGGCTCTGCTCGTTCCCTTTCTGATGGCAAGCTGATGGAACTCCAACGGCTCGCCAGTCAAAGTATCGGGATCAAAGATATCAATAGACAAAGAGGCTTAATGCTTGAACAAAGCTTGCTGATCAAAGAACTCCGGTTGATTCAGCAACATCTGGAGCAACTGGAAGCGGAAATCTGTCAGATTGTGGAGCAAAGCCGCGAAGGGCAGATCCTCATGTCCATTCCTGGCATCGGACCCCTCTCAGCAGCGACGCTCATTGCGACCATCGGCAACATTGCTAATTTTCCGCGTGCTTGTGAACTCAAGTCCTATCTGGGATGGGCGCCAACCAGGGAACAAACAGGAACCTCTTTTGACCGAAGTGCTCTGACATCTGGTGGGGCAAGATCGACAAAGCAGACGTTGTATCTTATCGTTTGGCATGCGATTAAGCAGAAAGGCGGCGAATTTGCTCTCCTCTATGAGCGGTTAGTTCCCCTCAAATGCATCTACAACGACGCGACGAGAAGATACACCGGCAAGGGCAAGGTCATCGGGCGGATCGCTGGACAGATGGTGAGCCTGATCTATGGCCTGTTGATGACCGATTATGAGGTCACCTCCCATCTAGCACCTGGTACCAAACCGCCAGCACCAATGCTCTATGATCCAGAGGTGCATAAACGCCACCGCAATGGTCAGTATCGAGCACTCAAACCGAGAAAACAGAAGCAGCTCCTCATTGAGCAACCGAACGCCTAAGATGCCCCATCCTCACTTCTTTTGCTCTTTCCAAAAGCGCTCGCTTGCTACGATTCTATAAGCATTACTTGACAGTCTGTAGATCACCTGTCCATAATAGAACAGGTGTCCTAGACAGAAGGAGCAAGTGACCTATGCGAGTCCAGCGTATCCAACAGAGTTCCAGGCAGGATCTTTCCTTTGAACTCCTGGATGATAATGATCACCCCATTCCTGCCGTGTCTGGCTTTATGCGCCATCTGCGTGCCCGTGGATGCTCTCCCAACACCCTTTCTGCTTACGCGTTCGACCTGCTGCATTTCATGAGATTTCTCCAGGAGCACCAGCTCACTGTGCAGGAATTTACTCCGGCTCATGCCTTGACGTTTTTAGAGTATCTCAGCACGCTTCCTAGCCACAAGCGGGCACAACGCCTGAGTCTGGTACTCTCCACACGGACGCCGGAAGGATCCTCTACCACCCGTCTCTCGCCTGCGACGCTGAATCGGATCTTCGCCGCCGTCTCGTCCTTTTACGAGTACCTGATCCTCTCCGATCAGTTCACCGCACGGGAGAATCCCATCCAGAAGGTGGATGACCCCGCTCTCGCCCGCGTGTCTGAACGGCACCGCCCTTTCCTGGGCAAAGCTTCCAGACAACGCCCAATCAGACGAACCGTTCATGTCAAAACGGTCCAACGGGTTCCGCGTCCGATGGATGATGACCAGATCGACCAGTTGTTAGCTTCCTTCCACCTCAAACGGGATCGGGCGATGATCCTCTTGATGCTGCATGGGGGTCTTCGACCTGGGGAAATCCTCAATCTCCAACTCGGTGACCTGCAGTATGGGCGCAAGCGCGTGGTCATTCGGTATCGAAACGAACATCCTGCCGGGGTCAGAGCGAAATCGCGGACCGAGCGCGTCGTGGACTTGCTCCAACCAGAAACGTTACAGGCTGTCAGCGATTACGTGATGCAGGAACGTCCCACCGACTCGACGAGCCCCTATGTCTTTCTCATCGGTGGGCGTGGCAAAAGGCGAGGCGAGCCTTTAGGCTATCATGGCCTGGTCAAACTGTTTGCGCGGCACTGTGAGCGTCTTGGTATGCGCGATCCTTGGGTGACGCCCCACGCCCTTCGCCATACTCACGCGACTCGCATGTTTGAAGGAGGCATGCGCGAACTGACGCTGCAAAAACGCCTGGGCCATGCCTCCCCTGAGTCCACGCGGGTGTACACGCGGGTGTCTGATCCCATCGTCGTGGAAGAGTATCGTCGAGCACTCGGAGGGGAGGCAGAAGCATGACTGTGAGAGTAGCGTCACAGACTGAGCAGCTCCGCAGGCATGCCAGTCTTGAAGAGTACAGGGCTTTCTTGAGTCGGCGTAACACCACAGGAACAGTGGGTGAGTTTTCCAAGCGCTATCTTCGATTTGTGCGTTTGTACCCAGATCTCGAAATGTGGTTCGCGGCCCCGCTTCCCGAGCGCGTTGGGCGTCTCTACGGAGAGAGCAGAGAACAGACTTCCTACCGGATTTCCAATCAGGGGCGCCCTTACCTCTCCTTTTTAGCTGTGCGCGGATACGCCTGGTTCGATTGGGAGTGGC
>WNFX01002328.1_pt1 | contig 21886 bp, 22 predicted proteins | sample 5400111 | NCBI WGS metagenome assembly WNFX01 (sample SAMN13153363, study PRJNA577476) | soil metagenome | isolation source: 40 cm soil or saprolite under grassland replicate 1 | place: USA:California | collected 2016-06-15 | reverse complement strand
TGCAGTTATCTCAGCCCGGTTTAGCACGGCCGCGCCGGCAGAGCCGCGCGAGCTTCGCGCGCGCGGCCGTTTGGGTCCGGGCTGCAATGTGTAGGCGCACCCAGCCTCCTCCCCGCGACGAGCCTAAACAGGATTTCCGCGCGCGTGGGTGACGGGATCGTCAAGAATCCGTGCCGGTGAACGCGAGGCGGCGCTTCAGTCAGGCGATTTCGGAAGGCGACGGGATCTCGTTGGTCGCCAGGATCTCGGCTGCGGACGATGCCGCGAGCGTCCAGGAGCAGGGCGCGGAGGCCGTCCTCGTCGCCGGAGGAAACGAGGGCGCGCTCACTCAAATCCGCAGCGCCACGAGCCTCCCGGTGCTCCTGGCGAGATCGGATACGGTCGGTGTGCCGCCGCCGGACGCGGACGCTTGTCTGCTCGACGTCGGCGAGGATCTCGACTCGCTCGTCCGCGTTTCCAACGAGCTTGGCGAGACATACGAGCTCGCGTTTCGAATCGACGACGAGGAACAGCTCGAGTCTGCTCTCGAGGCGTTGGACCCGGAGATCTTTGTGCTCGCGGCACCCGACGCGGACGGCGAGGATGCGCTGGAGCGGGTACTCGATCTGCTCCCCGACGTCCCGGCCGGCAAGCTGGCGATTGCCGAGCTGTCGGGCCTCAGCCGCGAGGACGTCGCTGCACTCGAGCGCGCCGGCTTCGACGGTGTCATCGTCGAGCCCCGCAGCGTTTCCGACCTCGTCGGCGACGCGCCGCCCGACGTCTAGGTCGCCGCCTACCGTCGCAGCAGCGGACAGGTGAGGCAGGTTGGCCCGCCGTCGCCCTTCGACAGCTCTTTGCCCTCGTAGGCGAGCACCTCGACACCCGCCTGTTCGAGCCGGCGGCGCGTGTTCGGATTCCCTTCGACCACGAGCGCGACTCGCGGCGCGAGCGCCAGGACGTTGGCGCCCATCGATTCGAACTCGCCTTCCGGCACCTCGACGATCTCGATCGCGCGCTCGGCGAGCAGTTGCGCCAGCCGCACGGGTAGCAGCGGCTTGTACGCGACGACGAGATCGTCCGCGAGCGGGCTGAGCAGGGAAAGCAGATGCATGACCTCGCTCTCCCCGTGCCAGTGCGGTAAGTCGAAGGTGATGACGTCGAGGCCGGTCAGTTGCGCAAGGGCCTCCACGCCTGCCTGGTTCGTCCGGTAGCCGAGGCCGGCGAGCAGCGTCCCTTCGTCGAGCCGAATCAGGTCACCTCCTTCACCGAATGACGATCCTTCGAGCCGGCCTGCGATCGGGACGCCGGCCTGCTCGAGGTCGGCCCCGAGCGCGTCCGGCTCTTCCCGCCGGCCTGCCTTTCCGGGCCTGAGCAGGACCGCGCCGGTGTCGGCGATCAGCGCGGGGTCGTAGACGTAGATCGCGTCGGGATCTCCCGCGGCTGGTGTCTCGGCGAGCACGACCTCCGTGCCGGCGTCTGCAAGCAGCCCGCACAAAGCCTCGTGCTCGCGGGCGATCGCGGGAGGATCGGGCTTCGCTCGCCAGCCGTAGTCGCTCCAGAAGCGCAGGTCGTCAGAGCGAGGCGGCCGCAGCAACACTCGCCGCAGCGGCGCGCTCATCGAGGCGCAGCCGTACAGCTTCGGCTCCGCGACGCTCATCCAAAGAAGGCTTTTGCCACGTCGTACCACTCGGGCGGAACGGTCTTCAACTCCGCCGTCGCGTCCTTCAGTGAAACGTCGACGATCCGGTCGCCCTGGAGCGATGCCATTTGGCCGAAGCTCTCCTGGTGCGCGAGGTCGGCTGCCTTCAGCCCGAAACGCGTGGCGAGCACGCGGTCCCGCGGCGTGGGGGAGCCGCCGCGTTGGACGTGCCCGAGCACCGTCACCCGCGTCTCGAAGCCGGTCCGCCCCTCAATCTCGCGCGCAAGCGCGTCCCCGACGCCGCGCTGAGACAGCCGGATGTGGCCGAACTCGTCCTGCTCACCCGCCTCTGCGAGTCCTTCGAGCTCATAGCCCTCCGAGACGACGACGATCGAGAAGTCCTTCCCGCGCTCGTGCCGTCGCCGGATGTCGTCACAGGCCTCGTCGATCGAGATCGGCTGCTCGGGGATCAGGATCACGTCGGCGCCGCCTGCGATTCCGCTCATCACGGCGATCCAACCGGTGTGCCGGCCCATCACCTCGACAACCATCACGCGGTTGTGAGACTCGGCGGTCGTGTGTAGGCGGTCGATCGCCTCGGTGGCAATGAAGACCGCCGTGTCGAATCCGAACGTGTAATCGGTTCCGTTGAGGTCGTTGTCGATCGTCTTCGGCACTCCCACGACCGGGAGGCCCTGCTCCTCGAAGAGGCGCGTCGCGACGCCGAGCGTGTCCTCGCCGCCGATCGCGACCAGCCCGTCGAGCCCGGCTCGCTCGAAGGTCTCCAGCACACGGTCGACCCCGCCGTCGAGCTTGTACGGGTTCGTTCGCGTCGTCCCGAGAATCGTCCCGCCGCGCGGCAGGATCCCCGAGATCTCCCGCGGGCCGAGCGGCTCCAGCTCCCCCTCGACGAGTCCCCGCCACCCGTCGCGCACCCCGACGACGTCGTACGCGCGTTGAAACGACCGCCTGGCCACCGCGCGAATGACCGCGTTCAGCCAACGAAGAACGTGGGGGAAACCATGTTTCCCCCACGAGCCCCCTTCTTCTTGCTTCTGGCGACGCAGCCCACAGCGAGCCTCTCGGCGGGCAAAGCCCGCCTTCGGCGCTCAACCGCGCGTTCCCGTCACCGCCGAGTGCCGAAGGTGGGAGTCGAACCCACACGGACCTCACGGTCCACCGGATTTTGAGTCCGGCGCGTCTGCCAGTTCCGCCACTTCGGCGCGAACGAAGAGTAACCCCGTTCGGTCGCCGACCAGGTTTGCCGGCTCGGCAAGACCGCGGTCTTGCCGAGCCACAGAACCGGACTTGGGCCAAGAAGGAGGGGGCTCACGGGGGAACCATGGGTTCACCCATGCCGTCCCCCATGTCGGATCTCGGAGAAACTTGGGAAGCCGCGCAGTACCATTGCGATCCTCCAGCGTCGTTACGAGGCGGCGCCCAGCTTCCGCAGAGAGGAAAGGATCGAGCATGCATCGTCTGAAGACCCCGTCCACGGCAGGACTCGCAGTTCTCGCCCTCGTCGTCGTTCTTGCGGCGGGTTGCGGAGGCAGCAAGAAGGCTTCCGGCACGACCACGACCACGACCGCGGCCACCACCACCACTGCGACCACAATCGCGACCCCGGCGACCGACAGCACCGTCGCGGCTCAGGTCCCGGCAAAGTTCAAGTCGAAGACCCTGACCGTTGCAACGGACGCCACCTACGCCCCGAACGAGTTCATCGGAACGAACGGCAAGTCGATCGAGGGCATGGATCCGGACCTCGGGAAGGCGCTTGGCGCCGTGATGGGAGTCAAGGTCAACTTCGTGAACACAACCTTCGACGGGATCATCCCCGGCCTTGCTTCAGGCAAGTTCGACCTCGGGATGGCCTCGTTCACCGACACGAAGGAGCGCCAGAAGACGGTTGACTTCGTCACCTACTTCCAGGCGGGCACTTCCTTCTACGTCAAGTCGAGCGGAGGGCCGACGATCAACTCGCTGGCCGACCTCTGCGGGCATTCGGTCGGGGTCGAGCGCGGAACGACCCAGGCGGATGACGCCACCAAGCAGAACGGGAAGTGCAAGTCGGCCGGGAAGTCCGGGGTCAAGCTCTCGGTCTATCCGGACCAGAACGCGGCGAACCTGGCGATCTCGAGCGGCCGCGCACAGGTCGGCATGGCCGACTCCCCAGTGGCGGCCTACATCGTCAAGCAGTCGAACGGGCAGTTCAAGTTGACGGGCAAGTCGTACAACACAGCCCCGTACGGGATCGCGATCCCGAAGGGAACCGGTCTGACGAAGCCGTTTCTCGCAGCGCTCAAGGTCCTCATGTCAGACGGCACGTACAAGGCGATTCTGACCAAGTGGGGGATCGAGGACGGCGCAATCACGAACCCAAAGATCAACGGCGCGATTAGCTAGCCGACAACGGCACTAGGGCCTCAATGGCGAGCGACACCGCCGAGCCGGTCCGACCCGACGAAATCAAGGCGATCCCGGTCCGCCGACCGGGCCGTTGGGTCGCGGCTGCGATCATCCTCTACCTCTCGGCCGCGATTGTGAAGTCGATCGCGACCAACCCGCGTTTCGAGTGGGGGATTATCCGCCACTACTTCACTTCGAACCGGGTCCTCCAGGGGCTGATCACGACGCTGGAGCTGACCGTGCTTTGCATGGCGATCGGGATCGCGATCGGAATCGTCCTCGCGGTCATGCGCCTCTCTCCGAATCCTCTGGTCTCGGGGGCGAGTTGGCTTTACATCTGGTTCTTCCGAGGGACGCCCGTGCTGGTCCAGATCCTCTTCTGGGGCTACTTCGCCGCTCTCTACCCGAGCCTCTCGCTGGGAATCCCGCTCGGGCCCCAGTTCGTGCACTTCACGGCCAACGCCGCGATCACCCCTTTCGTGGCCGGAATGCTCGCCCTCGGGCTCAACGAGGGCGCCTACATGGCGGAGATCGTGCGGGCGGGCATCATCTCGGTCGACGAGGGCCAGACCGAGGCGGCGCAGAGCCTGGGGATGACGCGTTTGCAGACGATGCGGCGGATCGTGCTGCCGCAGGCGATGCGCGTGATCGTCCCGCCCACCGGCAACGAGACGATCTCCATGCTCAAGACGACCTCCCTCGTCAGCGTGATCGCGGTCACCGAGCTGCTCTATTCGGTTCAGCTGATCTACGCGGTCAATTACCGGACAATTCCACTGCTGATTGTGGCGAGCATCTGGTACCTGATCGTCACGACCGTGCTTTCGTTCGGGCAGTACTACCTCGAGCGCTACTTTGGTCGTGGCGCGGCGCGGGAGCTTCCTCCGACGCCGCTTCAGCGATTGCGCCGAAACATGTGGATCCGTCACGGGTACTAGGACATGAATCAGATAACGAGTACCGAGCCGATGGTCAAGGCCGAAGGCGTGCACAAGAGCTTCGGCCGTCTCGAGGTCCTCAAAGGGGTTTCGCTCGAGGTGCAGCCTGGCGAAGTCGTCTGCATGATCGGGGCCTCCGGCTCCGGCAAGTCGACCTTCCTCCGCTGCATCAACCATCTCGAGCGAATCGATGCGGGGCGGCTATGGGTCGACGGGCGGCTCGTCGGCTACCGACAGTCGGGCGACAAGATCTACGAGTTACGAGATGCTGAGGTCTGCCGCGAGCGTTCCGAGATCGGCATGGTCTTCCAGCGGTTCAACCTCTTCGGGCACATGACAGCGCTCGAGAACGTGATCGAGGCACCGATCCGCGTCAGGAAGGTGGCCAAGCGTGACGCCGTCGGGCAGGGAAGGTCCCTGCTTCAGCAGGTCGGGCTGGGCGACAAGATCGACAACTACCCGGCGCAGCTCTCCGGTGGACAGCAGCAGCGTGTCGCGATTGCTCGCGCGCTGGCGATGAAGCCGAAGCTGATGCTTTTCGACGAGCCGACCTCCGCACTCGATCCGGAGCTCGTCGGCGAGGTTCTGGACGTGATGAAGGGACTTGCTCAGGACTTCCAGACGACCATGGTCGTTGTCACCCATGAGATGGGGTTCGCCCGGGAGGCCGCCGACCGGGTCCTGATGATGGACGACGGCCGGATCATCGAAGAGGGTACTCCCGAGCACTTCTTCACAGCGCCGCGTGAGGAGCGGACGAAGCAGTTCCTCTCGGCGATTCTCTAGCCAGGCGAAACCTGGATCGGGAAGTACGGAGGGGATAACAGGAAGCCGAGGCGCGGCGAGCCGCCGGCGCGGCCGTGGGCCAGCTCCAGCGCCGTCCCGATCCCCTGCGACGGGACGAAGCCGAGCTGCCGCGCCGCGACCGCGTCCCGGCAGCCTGCGACGATGACGGCTCCCAGGCGGCCGAGGGCAGGCGCGCAGGCGCTCCAGTCGGCGAAGGGAAGCAACGGATGGCAAGACCCCCGCCCCCGGTACGCCTCGATCGCTCGCGGGTCGGCGACGGCGGCCTGCTCGGCCTCCACCAGCTCGACCGACTCGCGCCCCAGGCGCGTCGTCGCCTGGAAGAAGGCGCGGTACGGCTGCTGCGTCGGGTGGGCGAAGCGCCGGTGGAAGCGGTGCAGCAGGATCGCGGTCCCGCCCTCGGCCAGAGGAAAGCCGTCGCGCCACATCCGGAGCGCTAGTCCGAGCGCCAAGTAGGCGGCGAGCAGCGGGTTCGGCCGCTCGCGGGGCAGGAAAGGCGTCGTCCGCGGAATTCCGATCACGATGGCGTCGAGCTGACCCTCCAGCCGAGCCGCTCGCGTCTCGACGCCACGGAGCAGCGCCTCGGCGTGAGCGACAGAAGGCGGGCCGCCGTACGCCGCGGCAACCGAGAGCTCTCGCCGCACCGAGCGGATGATCCGGTCGCGCCCCCAGCCGGGCAACAGCCCGAACGGCCTGCGCAGCGGCGAGCCGGCGATTCGCTCCAGCGCTTCCTGCTCGTAGGGGTAACCGCGCGCCGCGCCCGCGAGCCGCGGGTGGTTGAAGGTCAACGACGCGCCGATCACGGGGACACGCCGCAACAACTCGCGCTCGAGCGCGACGGCTAGCTGCCAGCCCTGCGAGGCGCTCGTCTCGAGAAGCGAATACGCGCCCGCGGCGCGCAAGGCCTCACGGCCCGAGGCACCGAGCAGTGCCGCCGGGCCGCCGTGGAGCACGGTCTCGGCTGCCGTGACGACGACGATCAAGTCGGTTTCGAGCAGGCAGGGGTGGACGCGAAGCGGGATGCGGCCCGAGTGCCCGATCTCGACCAGGCCGGGATCCTCCACGTCGTGGATCACGACGCGGCCGCGGAAGCGCCGGGCGAACTCGGGAGAGACGATCCCGAGCTGCTCGAGGTCGCGCTCTTCGAGCCGCCGCGCCAACCCCCCGGCCACTAGGAGGGTCTGATTCTCGACTGCAACCCGCGCGCGCTGCAGCTCGTCGACGACCGCGCCGATCGCAGCCCGCCTGGGGTCGTTCTGCGCGGTCGGGATCGGCAGCGAGGGCGGCTCGATCACGATCGTCGCGCGGCCGCCAGGCCGGACGAGCGCCTCGAGAGGCTCGCCGGCGAGCGGGAACCGGAGCGCGTCTCGGACGGCCGCGCCGACATCGGAGATCGCCTCGCGAGGCGCCTGCGGTCGCAAGATGACCGCGTCGTCGGGTGCATTCACCACCGTCAGCCTCGACCCCGCGAGCATGGGGACGCGGTTCATGGCAACGCGCGGTAGAGCCTGTAGTACGTCGGCCGGAAGCCGAGGCGCGGCCAGTGCCGCGACGAGAGCAGGTTGACGGAGCGCCAGTCGGTCGTCATCGAGCGGAAGCCTTGCTCATGCGCCCAGGTGAGCGCGTGGCCGGTCAGCGCGAGGCTGACGCCGGATCGGCGCGCCGCTGGAAGCGTCGCCGCGTGCGCGAGGTCGATGTTGTCGTCAGGAACGCGCAGGTCACCTGTGGGGCGGCGGTACAGGACGAGGTGCCCGACCGGCAGTCTGCCCCGCTCGGCGACGAAGTGGATGTACAGCTCGGGATCGTCCCAGAGATCGCCCCAGTCGGCTCTGAACTCCTCGTCGCCCGGGATCGCCAGCCCGGAGAAGCTCGGCGAGCCGGCCTGGTGCTCATAGAGGCTCCGGTCGAGCCGGGCGACCAGTTCGAGATCGTCGGGTGTCCCTCTCCGGATCTTTACGTCGGCCACGACCGGCTTGATCGCGGCGGTCTCCCGGATGGCCCAGATGTACTGGACGCCGAAGGCGAGTCTCAACCAAGGGTCCATGAGTCCCTCATCGCTTGCCGGGATCAAGGCGAGGTGGCGTGTTGCGCCGGCCGCGATCCAGCGCGCGGCGAGGGCCGAGTAGAGGTCGCGGACGGCTTCGGCCTCTCCAGCAGCTGCTGCGCAGCCGGCGAAGCCGACGATGCCGCGTCTGTCGCCGAGCAGCGGATCCTCCTCGACGCGACCGATCAGGTAAGCCACGACGCCGTCTTCGCCGACTGCGACCACCCCTGCCGCGCCGTCCTGGCCGAGCTCGCCTTCGATCTGGGCCCGGAAGTCGGAGACGCCGGGCAGGAGTCGCTCGGATTCCCGTTGCCGTCCATAACGGTTTGCGAGCAGCTCCGCGGCCGCGGCAAGATAGTCGTCTTCGAGCGGCTCGATTTCGATCCCGTGCATCGCCGCGGGACGATAGATCAGGCACGCCGAAGCCAGACTGAAGTCTGGCACCGGATTTCGGGTGGCCCGAGCGTATGCTCCGCATACACTCGGGCTGGATGCCAAAGACCCTGACCGGCGAGGAGCTGCAGCTCGACGACGCACCCGCCCGCGATTCCGAGCTTTTCCTCGTCGACGGAAACAACCTCGCTTACCGGGCCTTTTTCGCCTTGCCCGAGGAGCTCGCGACGAGCGAGGGGTTCTCCACGAATGCGCTGCTCGGGTTCACGAACATGCTGTTCAAGCTGCTCGCGGACTACAAGCCGAGAGGGGTCGCGGTCGCCTGGGACACCCGGCCGGTGCACCGCCACGAGCTGCTCGAGACGTACAAGATCGAGCGCAAGCCGATGCCCGGCCTGCTTTCCGAGCAGTTCCCGTTCTTCCGGCCGATCGTCGAGGCCTTCGGCTATCGAAATCTCGAGTTCGAGGGGTGGGAGGCCGACGACGTGATCGCGACGCTGGCGACGCGCGCCGACGAGGCCGGGGTGAAGACGACGGTCGTCTCGACCGACCGTGACGCCTTCCAGCTGGTGACCGACAACGTCGCGCTGATGATGACCCCGCGCGGCGTCTCCGACGTCCACGTCTACACGCCCGAGCGGGTGGAGGCCCGCCTAGGGATCAGGCCCGACCAGGTGCCGGACTTCATCGGCCTGAAGGGCGATCCTTCCGACAACATCCCTGGAATCCCAGGGATCGGCGACAAGACCGCCGGCCAGCTGATCGCCCAGTACGGGTCGCTGGAGGAGGTGATCGAGCACGCCGACGAGTTGACGCCCGCCCGCTCGAAGGCGGTCAAGGAGCATGCGGAGCAGGCGCGCGCGGCAAAGGAGCTCGCGACGATGCGGCGCGATCTCGAGCTCGACTGCGACCCGGCTGAGCTCGTCCTGGCGTCGCCGGATCGCTCGCAGCTGAAGGAAATGTTCAGGCGGTTCGAGTTCCGGAACCTGCTCAACCGCGTCGACGAGCTCGACGAGGCCGTGCCGGCTTCGGCGCGTGAGGTCGAGGGCGTGGCAGTGCCATGGCGCGAAGGCGCCCTCGCCGGCTCCGGCGGGTTCGCCGCGGACAGCGATCGCGCTGCGCTCGCTACCGATTCTGAAGTCGTGGTCGGCGCTCGGCCGGAGAAGCTCGAGGGCGAGCTCGTCGCGCACGACGCCAAGGCGCTACGCGTTGAGGCTGGCGACGACACGATGATCGCGGCGTACCTGATCGAGCCCAGCCGCGCGTCGTACGAGCTCGACGATCTCGCCGCCGAGTATGGGCTCGAGCTGCTTCCCGAGCCTGAGGCCGAGGAGGAGACGGCCAGACTTGTCCGCCACGCCGCGGCGACCCTCCGGCTGCGCGAACCGCTGCTCGAGCGCGTGCGCGAGCGGGGCCACGAGCAGCTCTACCGCGAGATCGAGCTTCCGTTGACGCCGGTGCTCGTCGCGATGGAGCGGGTCGGCGTCAAGATCGATACGTACCGAATGGGCGAGATCACGGCCCGGCTGGCCGACCGGGTCGAGGAGCTGGAGGCCAAGGCGCACGAGCTGGCGGGCGAAGAGTTCATGGTCGGCTCGACGCAGCAGGTGGCGCGGATCCTGTTCGAGAAGCTCGAGCTGACGCCCGGCCGGAAAGGGAAGACCGGCTACTCGACAGACACGCGCGTCCTGCGGACGATCCGCGGGGAGCACGAGATCGTGCCGGTGATCGAGGAGTGGCGGGAGTACTCGAAGCTCCTGAACACCTATCTCGGGCCGCTGCCGTCGCTGCTCGGCGAGGACGGTCGCCTGCACACGACCTTCAACCAGACGGTCGCCGCCACCGGGCGGCTGTCGACCTCCAACCCGAACCTGCAGGCGATTCCGATCCGTACCGAGCTCGGCCGCGAGATCCGCTCCGCGTTCGTCGCGGAGGCAGGGTGGAAGCTCGTTTCAGCGGACTACTCGCAGATCGAGCTACGGATTCTCGCTCACGTTTCCGGCGAGCCGAAGCTCCGCGAGGCCTTCGCGCGCGGCGAGGACATCCATCGTGCGACCGCGGCTGAGGTCCTTGGTGTCGACCCCGCGGAGCTGACGACCGGCCAGCGTTCGATCGCGAAGATGATCAACTTCGGGATCGTCTACGGGATCTCCGCGTTCGGGCTCTCCGAGAACCTGGAGATCCCTCGCGAAGAGGCGCAGGCGTACATCGACGCCTACCTCGCGCGCTTCCCGCACGTGCAGGATTTCATTCAGCGGACGATCGAGCAGGCGCGGGAGGACGGCTACACGACCTCGCTGCTCGGCCGGCGCCGGCCGGTTCCCGAGCTGCGGGCGTCGAACCGGCAGACGCGCTCGCTCGGCGAGCGCCTGGCCGTCAACTTCGTCATGCAGGGCTCGAACGCGGACATCATCAAGGTTGCGATGATCGCCATCCACCGCCGGCTGCGAGAGGAAGGCCGCGCGGCGAGGCTTGTCCTGCAGATCCACGACGAGCTGCTGCTCGAGGCGCCGGAGAACGAGGTTTCGGCTGTGAGAGAGCTGGTTCGCGAGGAGATGATCGCCGCCTACGACCTCGACCCGCCGCTGGCGGTCGACGTCGGCGCAGGCGACGATTGGCACGAAGCGAAGTCGTAGCCCCAGGCCGCTCGCGGCGCCGGCGCACCCGCAGTTCGTTCGGGTCTGACCCGAACGAACTGCCTAAACGGCCACGTCCTTCGGCACAAAAGCGTAACGATTCGGGCGCGTTTAAGGTTTTCCGGTGCAGGTCGCGCTGCCTGATGGCTACAACCTGAACGTCGAAGAGGTTGGCAACGGCTTTCCGCTGATCGTCCTCCACGGCGGCCCGGGCCTGGACCACTCCATGTTCCGGCCCTACCTCGACCCGCTCGGCGACCAGTACCGCGTTCTGTACGTCGACGAGCGCGGGCAGGGCCGCTCCGACCGCGTCGATCCTGCCACGCTCTCGCTCGAGGTCTTCGCCCGCGATGTCGACCTACTCGCCGAAGCGCTCGAGCTCGAGAGCTTCGCCCTGCTCGGCCATTCCTTCGGCGCGATCATCGCGACATATCACGCGACCGAGCTCGGGACGGGCGCCGCTTACGTCATCTCCGGCGGCGGCGACTCGAGCGAAGCGCTGGACGCCGATGTCCAGGGGTCGCTCGACGCACTTGGAGACGAGGGCAAGACGATCGCCGCCTCCTGGGAGGCCGAAAAGACCGTCGAGACCGAGGAGCAGTTGAAACAACTCCTACGCGACCAGCTGCCGTTCCACTTCCACGGCGAGCCGCCACCGGGTTACGCCGAGGAGACCGTGGGGTCACCGGAAGTCCTCCGCTACTTCGCGAACATGGGCTACGGCGCGTTCGACTACCGCCCCAAGCTGAAGGACGTCGACAAACCGACGCTCCTCATCGTGGGCGAGCACGACCGAACGACCACCCCGCGCGCCTCTCGCGTGCTGCACGAAGGTATTCAGGGCAGCGAGCTCGTCGTCATCCCAGACGCGGGCCACATGAGCCTCGTCGAGCAGACCGATCGCTACCTGGCAGCAGTGCGGGACTTCCTGGCTCGAAGAGCGTAAAAGGGAGCCGAACGGCCGAGGCTATACTGACCGCCGCTTTGGCGAACGACACAGTCAACCCCGAAACCGCGACCACAGAGCCCCAGGCGCCGCCGCCTCAGCTCGACGACTCCGCGTTCTGGACGACCGGGCCCGAGGGCGAGCTCGTCCCGAACTACGACGCCACCTTCCCGACGATCAACGAGGGCGAGGTCGTCCACGGAACCGTCGTCCGCGTCGACAAGGACGAGGTGCTCGTCGACATCGGTTACAAGTCGGAAGGCGTGATCCCGGTCGCCGAGCTTTCGATCCGGCGCTCGGTTAACCCCGAGGACGAGGTGCAGGTCGGCGAGGAGATCGACGCGCTCGTGCTGACGAAGGAGGACGCCGAAGGACGGTTGATCCTCTCGAAGAAGCGAGCGCGCTTCGAGCTCGCCTGGAAGAGGATCGAAGCCGCGGCCGAGTCCGGCGAGCCCGTTGTGGGCAAGGTGATCGAGGTCGTCAAGGGCGGCCTGATCCTCGATCTCGGCGTCCGCGGCTTCCTGCCCGCCTCGCTCGTCGACATCCGCCGCGTCCAGGATCTCGACGAGTTCCTCGGCCAGGAGCTTCGCGCGAAGGTGATCGAGCTGAACCGCTCGCGGAACAACGTCGTGCTCTCGCGCCGAGCAGTGCTCGAGGACGAGCGCAAGGAGCAGCGGCAGCAGATTCTCGACCGGCTCAATCCTGGCGACGTCGTCGACGGCCAGATCTCGAACATCGTGGACTTCGGTGCCTTCGTCGATCTGGACGGAATGGACGGTCTCATCCACATCAGCGAGCTCTCCTGGAGCCACGTCAACCACCCGTCCGAGGTGCTGGAGATCGGCCAGGACGTGAAGGTGAAGGTGCTCGACATCGACCGCGAGCGACAACGCATCTCGCTCGGCCTCAAACAGACGCAGTCCGACCCCTGGCAGCAGGTGCTGGACACCTACAGCGAGGGTGACGAGGTCGAGGGCAAGGTGACGAAGGTCGTTACCTTCGGCGCGTTCGTCGAGATCCTGCCGGGCGTCGAGGGGCTGGTGCACATCTCCGAGCTCGCGCAGCATCATGTCGAGAACCCGCGCGAGGTCGTCTCGCAGGGCGACGAGGTGAAGGCCAAGATCATCGAGGTCGACGGCGAGCGACGCCGCCTCTCGCTCTCGCTCAAGCGCGTCGAAGGCGGCGGAGTCGTTTCCCGCGCCGACGATGCGGAGCCGATTGAAGGAACACCCGATCTCGATCTTTCCGAGCAGGTCTTCCCCGAGACGCAGCCTCCGCTTGGCGAAAGCGCGGTAGACGAGGACCTGCCGGGAGAAGAAGCTCCTTCGCCGGAGACGACCGCGGCCGAACCCGAGGCGCAAGCCGTCGAAACGCCGAGCAGCGAGTCGGAGGCCGCCCCGACCGACGCAAGCGACCTGCCGCAAGAGCTCGTGGACGAGAGCATCGAGGCAGACGCCCAGTCCCCGGACGAGCCGGGCCCCGGCGACTCCGAGGGCGAGTCTCCCGCGGCGCCCCCCGAAGCCGAACAGGAGTAGCCGCCAAGGCGGTCGCTTGCGACCCGAAGGCGGATCGCCATCGCGACCGGTCGCGGTCGCGATCACCGGTGGCATCGGCGCCGGCAAGACCGAAGCGCTCAACGCCTTCGCGCGCCACGGCGCCGCGACGATCTCGAGCGACGACATCGTTCACCGGCTCCTCAGGGAGGACGACGACGTACGTGCAGCGTTGCTGGAGCGCTTCGGCACCGGCATCCTCGATGACGCCGACAACCCAGACCGCGCCGCGATCTCGCGGATCGTCTTCGACAACCCGCAGGAGCTCGCCTGGCTGGAGTCGCTCCTCCACCCGCGTGTGGTCGCGGAATATCTCGCGTGGCGGGAGGGCCTCGCCGAGCTGACCGATCCGCCCGCGGTCAGTGTGACCGAGGTGCCGCTCCTCTACGAGGTCGGGGGCGCTGAGCGGTTCGATGCTGTCGTCGTGATCACCGCGCCGGCCGAGGTGCGGAAGGCCCGGTCGCGCGTCGCGGCCGAGGAACGCGAGGGACGCCTGCTTGCGGACGAGGAGAAGGCTGCCCGCGCCGCCTTCACTTACGTGAACGACGGCACCCGGCAGCAGCTCGACGATTTCGTCGCCGAGACGATGAGCGCTCTCGAAGCCGGCCGGCGCAAGTGAGGCGGGCCGTCGTCGTCCTCGCCGTGCTCGGCCTGGCCGCGGCGGGTGTGGGCTACGTTCACGCGACCGAGCCCGGCTGGTGGGTTCGCCTCTGGTACCCGCTCAAGTACGAGTCGATCGTCCGGGGCCACGCTCGGAACTACCGCCTCGATCCGGCCTTGCTCGCCGCGGTGATAGACCAGGAGAGCAAGTTTCGCCCGGACGTCAAGTCGAGCTCGGGGGCGGTCGGGCTGATGCAGCTGCTCCCCGACACGGCGAAGGGAATCGCCGTCCACACCGGCGGCACGCAGTTCCGGGTCCAGGATCTGTACAACCCCGAGATCAACGTCCGCTACGGCGCCTGGTACCTGCGCCACTTGCTGGACAAGTACGGGGACGAACGGACCGCGCTTGCCGCCTACAACGCCGGTCAGGAGAACGTCGACGAGTGGCGGCGCGCCGGTCGCGGGATCGCGTTCTCCGAGACCAGGCACTACGTGAAACGCGTCGAGCGCCTGAAAACCCTGTACCGGCGCGGTTACGGCAAGGAACTGGGCTCGACGCCACAGTGATGCTTGACAGGCAGCTAAGTGATGTCATAATGACGTCACAGTGGAGCTACGCCCATTCATCGAAGGCCTGCAGGCTGATCTCGAAGGTATTGCCGCCGTCGGCGACGATGCAGTCGCCGAAGCCGCTCGCAGGCTGATCTCGGCCGTCGGGGCCTCTGCGGGCCTGCGCCTGCTCGATGCCCTCAGCGAAGCGGCGCTCGAGCTTTCGAACCAGCTTCCTGCCGGACATGTTGAGATCCGCCTGTCCGGGCAAGATCCGGCGCTCGTCTACGTGGAGGACGAGGGCGAAGCCCCGGCGCCTCCCGTGGGCGACGAGGTCCTGGTCGCGCGCATCTCGCTTCGCCTTCCCGAAGGTCTGAAGTCCGCGGTCGAAGCCGCCGCCTCACGGGAGGGCGTCTCCGTCAACACGTGGTTGGTGCGCTCGCTCGCGCGGCTCGTCAGCTCCGGCGGCGGCGGACGCCGGGGCCCCGGAAATCGACTCACCGGCTTCGGCCGGAGCTAAGGAGGGGAGATGTTCTTCCATCTGCCGTTCGGACACACAGAGGTACGCGTCGACTCGCGCGATCCGCGCAAGAACGGCGCAGTCTCCGCCCTCGACGTCATTCGCCGCACCCGCGGCCGACGGTCATGAGACGCGAGTCATTCGAGACGCCGGGCGAGGTCACCCTCGACATCAGGTTGCCGGAAGGCAGTGTCGAGCTCGAGACCGCGGCCGGGTCGACCACCACGGAGGTCGAGCTCGACGCCCGCGGAAACGACGACGAGGTGCGCGAGCTGCTCGAGGACGCTCGGATCGAGCTGCGCGAGGTGCGCGGCGGGCACGAGGTGATCGTCCACGTCGGCGACCGTCGTCGGGTCGGCTTCGGGTTCTGGCGCAAGGTCGACGTCCGCCTGTCGATTCGAGCTCGCGAGGGCGCGAACGTCCGCGCAGAAGTTGCTTCGGCGGACATCCGAGGTCGCGGCCGCTTCGGCTCGGTGGAGGCCAAGGCCGCCTCCGGAGACGTCGAATTCGATCAGGTCGCAGCCGAGGCGAAGGCGAGCGCAGCCAGCGGGGACGTGAGCCTTCAGTCCGTCGGTGGCGCGGCGACAGTCAACACCGCCTCGGGCGATGTCGAGCTCGGCCGAATCGACGGAGAGCTCTCTGTCAAGACCGCCTCAGGCGACGTGGCAGTCGAGGAAGCGGGCAGTCGAGTGAAGGTGCAGACCGCGTCCGGCGACCAGCGGATCGCCGCCGTGACCGCGGGCACCGTCGAGCTTCAGTCCGCCTCGGGCGACATCAAGGTGGGTATCCGCCAGGGGTCGAACGTCTGGGTCGATGCTCGCGCGATGAGTGGTGACCTGAGCTCCGAGCTCGAGCTCGGAGACCAGGCACCGGGAGACGACGCTCCGCTCGTGGAGCTGCGGGCAACCTCGATGAGCGGCGACGTCAAGGTCGTTCGCGCGCCCGCCGCCACCAACCTCAACCGCTAACCGGGAAACATGCTGCGCGACCGCCGGATCCTGGCTTTGCTGTGCGCCGAGACTGTCTCGACGACCGGCTCAGAGATGACCTGGCTGGCCGTGCCGTGGTTTGTGCTCTCAACCACGGGATCGCCGACCCGAATGGGCTTCGTCGTGGCGGCGGGTGTTGCCGGCGCGGCTCTGTTCGGGCTTCCCGGGGGTGCGTTGCTCGCAAGGGTCGGCGCGCGCCAGACGATGCTGATCGCCGACGCCTGTCGAGCGCCGCTCGTACTTGCCGTGCCGGTGCTGCATTGGGCGGGCGCACTCTCGTATCCGCTGCTGCTCGCGATCGTGTTCGCTGAAAGCGCCTTCTTCGGCCCGTACTTCGCTGCACAGCGGGTCGTCGTACCGGAGCTGCTCGGCGAAGGCGAGGAGGTCGTCGGCCGGGCGAACGCGCTGCTTCAGGGCGCCACGCGGATCACTCTCGTCCTCGGCCCGGCAGCCGCCGGTGTCCTGATCGGGGTTATCGGCGCAGCTACCGTCCTGGTGATCGACGCAGCGAGCTTCGCGGTTTCATTCCTTCTCGTCGCAAGCTTCCTCCCGCGCACGCGGCCGGTCGAGCGAGAGGAATCAAGCGGCGGCGTTTTCGCCGGGCTCGCCTACATCCGCCGTGATCCGCTGCTTCGGGCCTGGGGCTCGATGATGGTCCTGATCGACGCCTCCTGGCTTGTCCTCTTCGCAGCCGTGCCAGTACTCGTATTCGAGGAGTACGGTCGTCACGCGGCCATCGCCGGCTGGCTGATCGGCGCTTTCGGGGCGGGGGCGCTCGGGGGCAACGTGATCGCCTATAGGACGCTGCGCCGCTTCGACTCGCTTACCTGGGCGAGCGTGGGGCTGCTCGTCGAGGCGGTGCCGCTCTGGCTGCTGCCGCTGCCGTTGCCGGCCGTCGCGGTGGGCGCCGCCCTCTTTGCCACGGGCCTCGCCAACGGCCTCGTCAACCCGGCGCTTCACTCGATTCTGACGCTCAGGCCACCGGCGGCGCTCCGCGGGAAGGTGATGTCCGCGTTGCTGACGCTCTCCCAGGTCGGCGGCCCTCTCGCCTTGCTTGCGGCGGGTCCGGCGCTGGGGGCCTTCGGCGCGCGGCCCGTGTTCGCGGTCGTCGCCGCAGTACAGACCGTGGCCCGGATCGGTGCGGGAACGGTGGGGCTCCGGCTCCGTCCCACCCTCTCGCCGGCTTAGTCGGTTCGCTCCTCGACCTCGTTCGCTTTGGCGGTCAACGCCTCGAAGCCGGCGAGCTTCGAAGGCGCTCATGGCCGCTAGCCTGTTCTCGATGGCCGAGTTCAAAACATCCGCCGCCTACAAGCCGACGGGCGACCAGCCGGAAGCGATCAAAACGCTGTCTCAGGGGCTGACGGCGGGCGAGCGCTATCAGACGCTTCTGGGCGCGACCGGCACGGGCAAGACAGCGACGATGGCGTGGATCATCGAGGAGGTCGGCAAGCCCGCGCTCCTGATCGCGCACAACAAGACGCTTGCCGCCCAGCTCTGCAACGAGCTGCGCGAGTTCTTCCCAGGGAACGCCGTCGAGTACTTCGTCTCCTACTACGACTACTACCAGCCCGAGGCTTACGTCCCGCAGGCGGATCTCTACATCGAGAAGGACTCGTCCCAGAACGACGACATCGCCCGGCTGCGGCTGGCTGCCACGTCGGCCTTGTTCACGCGCCGCGACGTGATCGTCGTCGCTTCGGTCTCGTGCATCTACGGGCTCGGCTCGCCCGAGGAGTGGCGAGACCGCGTGCTGATCCTGACCGTCGGGGAGGAGCACGACCGCGATCTGGCCCTGCGGAAGCTGATCGACAGCCAGTACGTTCGCAACGACTCGGTGCTCGGCCGGGGGCGCTTCCGCGTCAAGGGCGACGTGGTCGAGGTGCAGCCCGCGAACTCCGAGACCGCGTACCGGATCTCCTTCTTCGGCGACGAGGTCGAGCAGATCAGTCATTTCGATCCGCTGACCGGCGAGATCTACGCGCACCTCGACAACGTCGCGATCTGGCCGGCGACCGAGTACGTGACCTCAAAGCCGACGATCGAGCGCGCCGTCGACGAGATCCGGCACGAGCTCGAACAGCAGGTCAAGCAGTTCGAGTCCGAGAACCGGTTGCTCGAGGCGCACAGGATTCGCCAGCGCACCGAATACGACCTCGAGATGCTGCAGGAGCTCGGCTTCTGCAACGGGATCGAGAACTACTCGCGGATCCTCGAGGGCCGAGCGCCCGGAACGCATCCGTTCACGCTGCTCGATTACTTCCCGCAGGACTTCGCGGTCTTCGTCGACGAGTCGCATCAGACGGTTCCGCAGCTCGGCGGCATGTACGAGGGCGACCGGTCGCGCAAGCAGACGCTCGTCGACTACGGGTTCCGACTTCCGTCTGCGCTGGACAACCGGCCGCTTCGCTTCGACGAGTTCCTGGAGAAGGTGCCGCAGCTGGTCTTCGTGTCCGCGACACCCGGGCCATTCGAGCTTCGGCATTCGACGCGGATCGCCGAGCAGCTGATCAGGCCGACCGGAATCGTCGACCCGGAGGTCGAGCTGCGCGCGACGAAGAACCAGATCGACGACCTGTTGAACGAGATCCGACGCCGCGAGGAAGCCGGGGAGCGCACGCTGGTGACCACACTGACGAAGAAGATGGCCGAGGACTTGACGGACTACCTGCTCGAGTCAGGCATCAAGGCCCGCTACCTCCATTCGGAGGTCGACACACTCGAGCGGATCCAGATCATCCGCGAGCTACGGCTCGGCGAGTACGACGTGCTGGTCGGTGTCAACCTGCTGCGCGAAGGGCTCGACCTGCCCGAGGTCTCCCTGGTCGCAGTGCTCGACGCCGACAAGGAGGGCTTTCTGCGCGGCAAGACGGCCCTCGTCCAGACGATCGGGCGGGCCGCGCGTAACACGAACGGCAAGGTGCTGATGTACGCCGACAAGCTGACCGAGGCGATCAAGGGCGCGCTCGACGAGACCAACCGCCGCCGCGCGAAGCAACTCGCCTACAACGAGGAGCACGGCATCACGGCGGAGTCGATCCAGAAGGGTGTCTCCGACATCGCTGAGTTCCTTTCGCTCGAGTCCCCGACAGTGCCTGGCCGGCGCCGCCGGGACGGCCGCAAGGTCGAGGGGATGAGCACCGAGGAGCTCGAGAAGCTCGTGATCACGCTCGAGGAGGAGATGTTCACGGCTGCGGAGGAGCTCCGGTTCGAGTACGCGGCGAAGCTCCGTGACGAGATCAAGGACCTGCGCCGCGAGCTGCTCGCGGCCGCCGAGGCGTAACCTGACGTAGCAATGATCGGATTCATCCTCTTCCTGTTGGTCTGGGGCTTCGTCGTCGGCGGCCTGGCCCGGCTCGCTGTGCCCGGCCCGGACCCGATGCCGATCTGGATGACGATCGCGCTCGGCCTGGCGGGCTCGATCGTCGGCGGCGTGATCGGCAAGCTCCTCTTCGGCTATGCGGGCGGGTTTCCGCTCGCCTTTGCGAGCGCCTTCCTGCTCTTGCTCGCGTACCGGCACTACGTGCAGCACCGGCCGATCTGGGGCCCGGGTGCGCGACGCCCGCCGACGCCCTAGATTCGCTGCACTGTCAGAGGCTCACTGCCTCGCGGAAACCTGCGGAGGGCCGTAAGCCCCCAGTCCTGCCCGCGCCAGACATAGGTCGACACCGACAGCGAGTCGTCGTGGGCCTCGTACACATGGAGTCCTCGCGCCTCGCCTCGGCGGTTCGGACGTGGCTGCCCCAGTCCCGGCGCGATTGAAACGGTCACGCCCCGCAGCCCGTTCCGCGCCACCTCGAACTCGTGCCGCTCGCTGACGGCGGCCTGGTGGATGTGTCCGGCGAGAATCAATTCGGCGCCCGCATCGACGAGCGAGGCGAGCACGTGGCTCCGGCGCGCGACCGGTTTCTTGCGGGAGCGCCAGGGCGCCCCGATCAGGTGGTGGTGCAGCGCGACCACGCGGAGCGCGCCCTCCGGCGCCCCGGAGAGGAACTCGGCAGCCCGTTGCAGCTGGCCTGAACGCAGGCCGCCGGACTGGTGCCGCCACGGCCGCACCGAGTTGAGCCCGGCGACGAAAAGATCGTCCGAGCGGTGCACGGGCTCGGTGGTCTCCCAGTGCCGCTCGAACTCGCGGAACGGCCGCGTGAACCGGGCCGGGAAAGCCCAGGGGATGTCGTGATTTCCGGGGACCACGAGCAGGGGCGGCCCGAGCCGTTTCAGAAACGCCGCTGCGCGATCGTGCTCGCCGGCCCGGCCCCGGTGGGTGAGGTCCCCGCTGACAACGATCAAATGGGGCCTGACGCGCTCGATAAGGGTGCCGAGGGCGCGCTCGACTAGGGGTTCTTCCGACGTTCTTACGTGAAGATCAGAGATGTGGAGAAGACGGACCGCCAGAGGAAATCAACCTTAGATTTAGAAGGAGGGGGCTCATGGGGGAACCATGGGTTTCCCCATGCCCAGGCGTGGGGGCACCGGCGAAGGAGGCTAGTACACTGAGTTACGTGCCCGACGAATCGACCGAGATCTTCGACGATCTCTACCTCGGCTTGCGCGCCGGGGGTGCCATGCGCAAGCAGCGTCGGGGCGAGCCGCTGACCGAAGACGAGCAGGAGGCGATCGGCCGCTGGCAGCGTCTCTCGACCTGGCGCAAGGCCGCCGCGGTCGGCGCCTTTGGGGTCGGGACTTTCGGACTCGGGTTTACATTGGGCGGACTCGTGTTCGGCCGCTGGCGCAAGGCCTAGGCCTCGACGTCCTTCGTAGGAACCGCAGCGTCGCTTGCGACCTGCTCGAGAGGTTGTGCCGGCTTCGCCAGTGCGGCCGATAATCCCCGCTGAGAATGACGATCGACTACGCCTCGGCGGCGAGGTCCCCGAAAACAGCCGGCAGGACCAGGCCTCGGCGCGGCGAAGCCGCGCGGGTGCGTAGAGATCGTGGAGAGCTGACCTATCTCGACTCCCGGCGTCACGGCATCGTTCTGGTGCCGGCGCTGCTCCGCGCCTTCCTGATCGCCGGGGTTGGCGGGTTTCTCATCTCGCTCGCTTGGCCGTTCCCACTCCTGGGCGCCGCGCTGGTCGCGGTGGCGGCGGTCCTCGCGCTCCGCGCCGTGTGGAAGTGGGAGCGAACCCACGTGATCATGACGGACGACAGGCTGGCGGTCGTCCGCGGAACGCTCCGGCGGCGCACCGCCGCGGTCCGGCTCGACCGGGTCGGCGCGGTCGAGGTCGACCAGGGCCTGCTGGGAAGGGTGCTCGGGTACGGCACCTTGACTGCGGGACCGCTCGAGGTCACCTACGTCCCGCAGCCCCGCAGCGTTTACGGCCTCGTCGAGAGCCGCTCACCCTAGATCGCTGACGGCGGGCGTTAGGCGTAATGCAGGCAGGATTCCAGCGCGGAGCATCTCCCTCGGCCGGGTTTAGACGGTCGAGGCGGCAAAGCCACCACGACCTCCAGGTCGGCATCGCAAGCGACGCCGAATGATTGAAGTCGAACACCTCACCAAGCGCTATCGCGGCGCGGCCGCGGTCGACGACCTCAGCTTCAGCGTTCCGCGCGGACGGATCACCGGCTTCCTTGGTCCAAACGGAGCCGGCAAGACCACGACCCTCCGCGTCCTGCTCGGCCTCGTGCTGCCGACCGGTGGCAAGGCAACGGTCGCCGGGCGCCGTTACCGCGATCTCGATGGGCCACTCCGAACCGTCGGGGCGGTGCTCGAGGCATCGAACTACCACCCGGCACGTAGCGGGCGGAACCACCTGCGCGTGCAGGCGGCCGCCGGCGGAATCCCCGGGTCGCGGGTGGAGGAGGTGTTGGCCCAGGTCGAGCTCACAGGCGCGGCAAAGCGGAGGGTCGGCGGCTACTCGCTCGGCATGCGGCAACGCCTGAGCGT
>WNFX01002624.1_pt1 | contig 21889 bp, 19 predicted proteins | sample 5400111 | NCBI WGS metagenome assembly WNFX01 (sample SAMN13153363, study PRJNA577476) | soil metagenome | isolation source: 40 cm soil or saprolite under grassland replicate 1 | place: USA:California | collected 2016-06-15 | reverse complement strand
TGGAGGCTTGAAGAACTCGGTCATCGGCGTGGCTGAGGCATCATTGCTGGTTAGGGAGGGAAGCTGCCAGACAGTCTCCAAGGTCTTCAGAAGCGAATAATGTTGGTAGACGGCGCTGGAGGCATAGTGCTGTTTCACCCCGGGACCGACCCATATCCCAGGTATCTGGCAATGATCGCTGGGCGGCGGGGGATTCGGGACATAGCCGGGGCAGACGTCGCTCCAGTCGAAGGTTGGCTCGTCCCAAGTTATGAAGAGAACTGTGCTGTTGGACTTCCAGGCCTGTGTGTTCATTATTTCGGGAACCAAGACGCTGAGAAAAAGATCACCCTCGCCCACGCATGTTGACTGGATGCTAGGGTCTGTGCGAGTACAGCTCTTCCCCGAGTTGTGTCCGTTCGGGCAGTAAACGTACATTCCGTTGCAGATGTTCGGTGTCAGCCAGATGTAGTTGGAAGGGCTCGGGCTATTGAGATCGTTAAGCAGCGCCCCGTCCGTATTCCCGGAAGCCCATGCGGGCACAACATGATCCTGACATCTAGTCGGATTGGTAGTGCTGTTGCGAATGTCTGTATAGTAGAGGAACGGGTTATGGCCTCCCTGGTACATGAGGTCGGATGAGGTCTTCAGATCACATGGCCTTGTCATGTTTTCCATGTACGCTTTCCATGTGAGACCCGCTGCTTCGATCCTGTCAGGAATATTCTGACCGGCCATCCAACAAAGGCTGTTAAACGGGTTCGTGTCGTTGCAGTTGCCTCCCGCTCTACAGGCGCTGTTGATCGCGCTGACGTCTCCACTGGTGATTCCGATATAGTCTGTAATGCTGCCGCATCCGTTGTTGCTCAGATCATAATAGGCTTCGGCCAGGCTGTAATTGTTGGCCAGTGAAGTAATGTAGGGAGCGTAGACCGGGTACGGTCCGCCTGGCTGATTGATGACTCCGTATGTCCCGTTGATAGGCCTGTTCTCTAGCATTATGATGACGATGTGACTGAAGATCGGGCTGTTTGGGCTGTCTAGGCTACTCGGAATGTTAGGCCTGTTGCTTGCGCTACTCGCACTTTCCAGTTGTCCAGAGCCCGCGAGGACCGCGAATAGTAGGAGTACGAGGAGGATTCTTCCCGACAAGCCCTGACCTATCTTTCCCTGAGAAGCTCAGGCCTCTCTCTATTTAAGCGCCGCTGACAAGCGGATGGTATGCAAATCACAATTTGGGCGCGGCAAATTTCAGTCTCCCAGTGGTCGAAAACCGGGTTGACAGAGCAACATCCATCATCAGAATGGACGAGAAACTCTGAAAGAGACCAACCGGCCTTACAGGCTTTAGTCTACGCGCAGATACCGCTCATCTATTTCTCACTCACGAACCTGTAATAGACTCTGAGCGGACAGTGTTGTTCAAGGAGAGAGCCCGAGTCTCACCTGATGAAAGCCATTATCCTGTCGAGCCTCCCAAGGTCTACGACTCTTACTCTCTAAACGAGACAGACTATACAGGTTGGTCCCAGGGACAGGATCCAAAACGATAGAGATTCTACTCCGAACCCGTAAGCCTTTCCTCAGGTAGGGATGAGGGTGGCTAACCCAGCCAGCATGAACCAGTGAGACCACTAGAAGTCTGGTTCAGAATTCGGCCTTGGTTTCTAGGAGAGACCTAAGCTTGTTTTGGCGCTTCTGTCTGCGTTGTCTCTTTCTTCCTTCTCCGGAACGGGTTCCGCATATTATGTTTCACCCGGCTAGAGTATGCGACCCGCGAGTTATAGGGGTTCTGGGAAGTAGAGGCTGTTTCAATCTTTGATCAGCGAAAAAACCGTATTATCAACGATTTTGCCCATTTTGTTCACCCTCTCGCCGGCTGATTGGGGCTTCGACTGGAGAATTCTAGCCTGTTAAAACATCAACGAGAGAGGGCTACTGGCGTTCTATGTCTGAGCGGCTGGACATGCAACGGCTCAAAGCAGAATACGTGGCACGCAGAGCGAAACTCGTGGCCCTAGGAGAGTCCTTCATCATCCTCGTGCTATTGCTGGCGCTGAGTCTGGAGTACGAGAATAACCTGTACATGCAACAGTGGGTTGCGCGGAACTTTTGGCCAGCGGCGTGGCTACTCAACGGTACGTTGGTAGCATTGGCGAGCGGACTCCTCGCAGGCTGGACACTCGCTACATGGCAAGGACGAAGATCACGTGAACAGAAGATTCTGGATGATTTGAGGAAGATAGTCTAACAGATGAAACTGGGACTCGCCGTGCAGCCCGTGATTTTAGAGGATTTGTTTGAAGCGCCGTTAGCGCCGCGGGTCCTCATGGAGACCAGAGAGCCGTCTCTGAGCAGACCCCTCTGGTCCAGAATCTTGGACTGTGCGGAAAGCGGGAATCGTGAAGGCCTCGCGTAAGTCGATCATACCACGCACGAATGGTAATTTGATGCCCAGGAAAAGCAAGACTCGACGCGCAAGAAGAAGCGCGTCTGGAAATGACAGAGTGTTCTACTATCTTGGAGCTCGTGGTCCGGTGGGTCATAAGGAAGAGTAAGACTTGGAGGTGCTGAGGTGATCGAAACCGAATCTTGCCTGGAGGAGCGGTCCAATGAATCGCTAAAGTCTCTTGCTGACAAACTTGGAGCCAACATCATTGCATACAGATTCGCGCTGGCATCATTGCTAATTCCGTTAGCAATAAGAGGTATCCCTGAAATTATTGCAGGACCATTCCCCATAGGCTACGACTCGATTGCTTCCTACGTGCCACTTATGCACGCGTGGTCATTGGGTAAGATTTCCAGTTTCCCTAGTAGCTTATTGGGCGGTTCACTTATAATTGCAATATTCGGCACTATCTTCGCGGGCACAGGCATCGACCCCATAGCTATCGTCAAGGTCGCTGCACCATTATTATATGGTGCACAGGGGCTCTCGGAATACGTCTTCGCTCGACGCTACATGTTATGGACTAATCGTCGAGCGCTCCTACTTGCTCTGGTCGCTTCCATCTATTTCGTTTCTCTCAGAATCTCTTGGGATTTGATGCGCGAGACACTAGCCATGACTTCTCTTTTCTTCGCTCTAGCAATAAGTAAGAATCTCGAGTCAAAAGTCTCTACGCTCGGATTCTCAAGCCTATTGCTAGTTACTACGATAGCCCAGCCGCTGGTTGGAGGGTTAGCCACCGCACTGGTTCTAATTCGAATAGTCTCTCAAAACAATAGTCGCGCTCTACAACTCGTCTCAACCCTGCCTAGCGTGGTTCTTCTTGTTGGACTATTGGCCGGCTTTGAAGAAATAGGCACCCCAGTTCTTTCCCAGGCTGCCCAAAACGTTCAGCCATTGAACTCTTATGTTTTCGCTGCTTACTTGTTTATTCCAATCCTGCCCCTTGTCGCTTTGGGTGCACGCTCTCCTGGATTAGACGTCATGAGAAACTGGATCATAGTTTGTCTGTTGGGGCTCTTAGCTAGTACCACACCCATTTCCATTTCTCAACTAGTCTGGCCAACGCGCTGGAGTTTCTTGATGGTGTTCCCGCTTATGGTCTATGCCACACAGGGGCTCCTAAGACTACGCAAATCCAATGTGCAGTTGAGAATCCCAGGGCGCTCACTCGGCACTCTGTGGATCATTCTTCTGATTGTTCTGGCTGGGACCTACGTTGGCCTTCCATCGGACCGCGCGTTCGTGTACTACCAATTCGTAACTCCAACGTCTATGCTTCAGAGCACGATTCCGGTTGAATATAGTGGCCAGGTTAAGGACGCTTTTCAATGGTTGAGCACCAACGCTCTCAAAGGCTCTGGCGTGATGGCTACGGATCCGATGTATGGATGGTCAACCGAGTATTTCAGCGGCACCGCAACAGTGGTGTGGTTTCAATCCGGAACAACTCTATCGCAGGCCCTCCAGGGAATGAGGGGGCTCGGTTACACCAAAATCTACACCGTCTGGTGGTCCGATGGCCAGGGTTGGTATGGAGACCCCACGGTCCCACCCGGCTTCTCTCGAATTCAGAACTTCGGGCATTTCGGAGTGTACCTCTATGTCGAATAAGAGGCACGCTATCTTCGTTAGGTTGGTATCTGAAAGCTTAACCATCGTGCCTTATCCGACCGGTCTAACGTCACACTGGTCCGAGAGTGGAAGGTGAGTAGAAACGGCAACATTGGTGATCGGAGGATCAGGTTTTATCGGTAGCGTCGTCGTACAGGCACTTAAACGAAAAGGAATCGACACAGTCTCTTATGATCTAATTCACACCGATGCAACGGGTCTTCAGGGCAATTGGATACGCTCGGACATTCTTGAAATGCCCTCCATAGAGAGAGTGTTCTTTGACTATGATATCGACTTAATCGTCCACCTCGTAGGACTGCCAGCGATCGATTACTGTCAGAAGAACCCTCATTTCAGCTTTCTTCTGAACGTAATGTCTGTTCAAAACACTCTCGAAGCAATGAGAATGGCAGACATATCAAAAATTGTGTTTGCCTCCTCTGCCACAGTGTATGGCAGCAACAGCACTTCACCATTGACTGAAACCGATGAGACTGAACCCGCGACTGTATATGGCTGGCACAAACTCATTGCTGAAGAAGCGATACGGTCCTATAGCGACACATATGGAATGAAATGCGTCGTCCTCAGACTCTTCAACGTTTACGGTGGGGACCCCAAGCTGGGTAAAGAGATTATCTCGATATTCATTAGACGCGCACTGCAAGACCAGCCTCTCATCGTTAAAGGAGCGGAGAAATTCAGAGACTTTGTCCACATTGAAGACGTGGCCGAAGCGGTCACCAAGGCGGTCGCTGACCAAAGTGGCAAAAGCTTGACCGCCAACATTGGAACCGGAACTAAGACGACTCTCAAGCAAGTGGCGGGAATAGTCAACTCTTTCTTTCCGAAAACAAAATTCATTGTCGAAGATGCACCCGACGATGGGACCGGGCTCGTCGCCAATGTCAGCGTTGCCAAGAACAGTCTGGGATTCGTTGCTCGCCCATCTAGGATAGGAATTTCAGAACATGTGAAAAGGTACGCGGGCAAGCAATCTGGAGTACAAACATGAAAGTCCCTTTTGCAAGGCCTCTATTCACGGAAGCGGACCAAAACGAGATTTTGTCTGGAATTCGCAGTGTCCTAGCCTCCGGATGGCTCACGTCTGGACTGAACGTTGAGCTAATGGAACAGAGGTTCGCGAAGGTCATCGGGACCGACTACGCAATTGCAGTCAACTCCTGCACTGCTGCGCTCCACGCAATCCTGCTTGCGATGGACATCAAGGCTGGGGACGAGGTCCTAGTTCCAACTGACACGTTTGTCGCGACCGCAAACGCTGTTCTCTATACCGGCGCAAAACCAGTCTTCGTAGATTCGGATCCCAATTCTTTCAACATGTCGCCAGAGGATCTCGAGAGTAAACTGTCACCAAGAACCAAAGCAATTCTCACCGTGCATCTAGCGGGCAATCCCTGCGACATGAAGAGAATTTCGGAAGTCGCCGAAGATCAGCAAATACAGATTCTCGAAGACTGCGCACACGCCCACGGTGCTAAGATCGAAGAAGAAAATTGTGGAACCTTTGGACTAGCTGCCGCATTCAGCTTCTACGCTACCAAGATAGTCACATCATGTGAAGGAGGCATAGTCACAACCGACGACAGAAAGCTCGCGGAGAGAATCAAGAGAATCAGGAACCAAGGCCGAGGAGGATATGGACCGCAAGAAATCACGGAACTTGGGCAAAACTATCGAATGTCTGACGTCCATGCCGTGATTGGTTTAAGCCAGTTAAAGCACCTGCCCGAGTTTGTTCGGGAGCGCCAAGACATAGCAAGACGATACGATAAGTTTCTCACTAGCAATCAATGGGTCAAACCACAGCAGGTCAGAATCGGGAACACGTGTTCCTACTATGTCTACCTCATCAAGTTGGCTGAGGAGTCCCCCCTCAGCAGGGATGCAATTGCAAAAGGACTGGCCGATAGGGGAGTCGGAACGAGCATCCTCTACCACCCGGCACATCGCCAGCCTTTCTACGCGAAAATCATGAATCAAGACTCGCTCTGCCCGGTCGCAGAAGAACTCGGCAACAGGACACTCGCACTTCCAATGTACAACGGCATGACTGACACCGAATTTAGCTACATCACACGACAGTGGCAGGAAGCGATTACCCCTATGGAGGAGCAGTATGCAAGCACAAGTTAGCCTACCAATAATCGATTCTGGGACCCAACGCCAGCAGATCAAACATCTGGTAATTCAGAATGAGGATCGTCTGCTGAACAGGTTTTCGGGCGACAGAAACGTTCCCAAAGACAAGATGCTAGCTTCTCTTCTGAACGACATTACCAAGCGGATATCCAGCGTAGACTCAATTGCAGAAGGAGTAATTGACCGGGACCGGGGGAGCATTGCGGGAATGGTGATTGGTGAGATTGCTCGTTGGGATACTGAGCAGTTCGACGAAAAACTGGGAAAAATTGTTCTGGCCTTGTTCAACGACACGGTCGGATTGGAAACGAGGGCAATGATTGTTCATAACGTCGTCAAGAGGCTCGGAGCGCGCATGGTGTCAACCCGAATCAGCCTCAGGGATTTGAGGACGATCCAATGCTTGGAAAGCGAAGGAGGGGTCTTGACAGACGTGCTTCTGACTTATCGCTTCTCATTCGAAGGCTTCAAGCCCATTTTGCGATGGAAAGGAGGTGTCGTCGATTTGGCGAGGAAAGGTGATGAATCAGAACTCATTCGTCTAGGAATGACCCTGTTCAACGCGGATAGGTTCCATGGCGACCCACACCTTCCTCAGTCAAAGAGTGACGAGGCTTATGGGAAGTGGGTCGCAAATAGTCTTCACGGTTTGGCAGATGCTGTTCTCGTGGCAAGAAACGGCCGTCACGTCATCGGTTTCATTACTTGCAAAATAGATGAGTCCGTAGATGGAGGGAACTTTGGAGTAATCGATCTGGTCGGCGTGAATCCCTCATACTCTGGACTGGGAATCGGACATGACCTAGTCCGTTCTGCTTTGGACTGGTTTGAAAACAGGGTCGGATCTGTATATGTTGGCACTCAGGCTTCGAATTCACGGGCGGTCCGACTATACGAAGGTTCAGGATTCAAACAAGTCGACTCTGAAGCGACGTTACACCTGTGGCCTGTATCGCCGTCATAGAGGACTGATGCCAATACCCAATACTTCACAAATACTGGTCATAATTCCCGTGCACAACGAGAAAGGTACTATCGCCGATGTCATCAATGAGGTAAGGGACAAGGCGCCTCCCTGTGACATATTGGTTGTTGACGACGCTTCCAAAGATGGGAGTTTGAAGATTGCGAGACAAACGGGAGTTTTGGTCGTTGACTTGCCGTTCAACTTAGGAATAGGAGGAGCAGTGCAGACAGGATTCAAGATCGCCAAGCAAAGAGGTTACGAGATAGTCGTCCAAGTAGATGGGGATGGCCAGCATGACCCTAGCTTCATCGGACAACTTGTCAAGCCCTTGATCGCGGGAACCTCTGACATCTCTATTGGATCGCGACACCTTCACGAGGAAACGGCTGAGCCATCACTAACACGAAGAGCGGGGATGCGGTTCTTTTCATGGCTGACATCACGCCTAACATCCTCAACTGTGACCGACTGCAGTTCGGGTTTCAGGGCGCTAAACAAGAGAGCGTTCTCCCTCTTCGCTGACGACTATCCGGTAGATTTTCCCGATGCAGAAGCATTGATCGCCGCCCATCGAGCGGGACTGGCAATCTGTGAGATTCCGACCAGATTTAGACAGAGAGATCAAGGCCAGAGCAGTCTACGTGCGTGGCGATTGTTCTACTACCCTCTTAAGGAAACCTTCTCGATTCTCATGATGATGAGCCGTAGACAGAGCCAGGCATGAGCAATAGCCTAGCCATAGCGGCAGTCGTGGGGGGTGCGATTCTTGTTTGGGTTCTCTTTCTTTACCGAAGAGGAAGACTAAAGGAAGATCTCGCGCTGCTATGGATCGGAGTGTCCGTGGCGATAATATTGTTATCAACATGGATAGGGCTACTGATCGCGATAAATCAGGTCGTCGGCGCCGCGAATGTTTCGAATGTCGTTTTGGCAGCGTTTGTCGCATTCCTAATAGTCGTCAGTGTCTATTACTCAGTCAAAATATCAAGCTTGGAAAAACAGAACAAGAGGCTAGCACAGGAAATTGCTGTGCAACGAGCAGTCTCCCAGACCAAGGAATCGCATACCGATGCAAAGGAAGGCTAAAACTTAGAGTTCACCAATGAAAGCCTGTGTGATAAGTCAGTACTTTCCTCCAGACACAGGAGGTGCAAGCACAAGAGCCTCGAACCTAATCGACAGCCTTGTGAGGGAGCATGAACAGGTTACAGTAGTCACCGCCTTCCCCCATTATCCAAAGGGAAGGATTCCCAGAAAATACCGCGGCAAACTCGTGTCCGTCGAAAGATTCCGTGGAGCTCGAGTAGTGAGAGTGTGGATCCCACCGATCGCCCACGAGGGCTTCGTCAAGAGACTCGTCATGTACACAATATTCGCATTATCTTCACTGGCGGCTCTTCCCTTTTGCAGAGGATCAAAGGTCACGTGGGCATTGAGCCCGAATTATCTCTGCATGATTCCCGCAACAGCAGTCAGATTGGCGACGAAATCACGGATCGTTCATGATGTGGTGGACATCTGGCCACAAGCTCTGATCGCTACAGGATACACATTTCCATGGGGAATTCTGAAGTCGGTAGAGTTCCTGTCTAGAATTTCCTACATTCTATCTGACGCGATCGTAACGTTGTCGGATTCGATGCGCGCAAGTCTTCTAGCTACATCGCCGAAAACTGCAAACATCGAGGTCATTGCGAATTGCGTTGGCAACAACTTCTTCTCAGTGCAACCCAAAGAAATCAGCGATTCCTTTCACATAATGTATATTGGAACACTGAGCCCCTCGAACGATTTTCCTACTCTACTGCAGGCAGCTAAGACGCTGCTAGGGGACAAACTGGTGAGGTTCACAATTGCCGGCTCAGGAGAACTCGGGTCGAAGATATCACAACTAGTCAACGATGACAGAATCACGAATGTCAATGTAGTCGGACATTCGATCAATCACAACGAAGTCCCAAACTGGATAGCTCAATCCGATGCACTTATCGTGCCCCTGCGAAAAGGATTCGGAGACTCTTCATTCCCAAGTAAACTCGGCGAATACTTGGCAAGCGGGCGGCCAGTGGTATGCACAACCGATGGAATACTCGCGCAAAATCTTCGATCGAACAACATCAGTCTTATCGTTGAGCCGGGAGACGTTAAAGCGCTGGTCGACGCTTTCTCACGACTCAAGAGCGATCATGCTCTCCGTCTTCAACTAGCCGCGAGAGGGAGAGCCTACGCTAAGGAACACTTCTCCTTCGGCTCGTTCCAAGAGAGCGTAGAACAACTAACGGAATTCGTATCAAAAACACCTTAAGCTAAACTTTGAGCAAGTCCAAAGCATGAGAATACTGATCACGGGCGGCTCGGGATTCATTGGCTCAAATCTCGTAAAGGAGCTGAGCAGCAGACAACATGAGGTATGGGCGTGCGACCTCAAGAACTCTCATGAGGAAAATTATGTCCGTGCCGACGTTCGCGAGTTTCGCCAGCTGGAGAAGCTCTTTGGGCGAGAACGCTTCGACTTGGTCTATCATGCCGCAGCAGAATACGGCCGCTGGAACGGAGAGGACTATTACGAAAACTTATGGGCCACAAATGTAATCGGAACAAAGAACGTCGTCCGTCTCCAAGAGCGACACAGGTTCAGGATGGTCCTCTTCAGCAGTGCCGAAGTCTATGGCGACCACGCCGGAGTAATGCAAGAAGGAGTCATGGATACAGTGCCGATCAAACAAATGAACGACTACGCCATGTCGAAATGGGTTAACGAGATGCAGGTCTTGAATTCAGCAGCGATGCATGGAACAGAGACTATCCGGATCCGTCCCTTCAACGTCTACGGACCTGGAGAAGACTACACGCCGTATAGAGGTGTGGTCCCGACCTTCATCTACAAGGCACTTCACGACAAGCCCTACACAGTATACCTAGGTCACAAAAGGACGTTCGAATATGTAAAAGACGTATGCAAGACACTCGCAAATATTGCTGACAACTTCAAGCCCGGAGAAGTGTATAATGTTGGTGGAGACGTACAATACGACATTAAGCACCTTTCCGACATTATACTACGACTCCTTAGCAAGAATGACCGACAAGTTGGTTACAAGGAAGCGGAGCCATTTACTACGGTCGCGAAGATTGGGGACTCGTCAAAGGCCAAACGAGATCTTCATCACCATTGCACTACGACGCTGGAAGAGGGAATTCAACACACCATCTCTTGGATGCAAGACCTCTACAAGGTCCAAACTCGCCCTCCCGTGGTGATAGCCTAGTGAAGAATCCCAGCGAACAATTCGAGAAACAAACCGTACTGATAACAGGAGGGGCTGGGTGTATAGGGCGCAATCTCACTGAGGCGTTATTGGCTGCAAATCCTCGCGAGATCATTATACTCGACGATCTTTCATCGTCCTACGAGTGGAACATCCCTCAGGATCCGCGAGTACTCTTCCTCAAGGGAAGCATACTCGACGATGAATCTCTCGATACAGCCTTCGCAAGAAAACCCACTTACGTCTTCCACCTCGCAGCTCACTTTGCAAATCAGAACTCAATAGAGCACCCAGAGAGAGACCTTCTAGTCAATGGTCTGGGCACCCTCAAGACACTTCGAAGGTCTCATCTAGCTAAGGTTCAGAGATTCATCTTCGCTAGTTCGGGTTGTTCAGTATACGGCCGTGCTGCTCCACTTCCTCTGACAGAAGATTTTGTTTCGCTAAATCTCGACACGCCATATCAAATTACGAAATTGCTCGGTGAACTCTATTGCAACTTCTTCTCGGACTACTACGGATTACAGATAGTAAATGCCAGGTTCTTCAATGTATACGGACCAGGCGAGGTTCCGGGCAGATATCGTAACGTAATCCCGAATTTCATCTACAAAGCATTGAAAAAGGAGAAACTCCCGGTCATGGGAAGCGGCCTCGAAACGAGGGATTGGACGTTCGTTGAAGACATTGTAAACGGAATACTTAGATGCGCCCTCACCCCGGGAGCGGAGAACCAATCATTCAACCTTGCTTCAGGGATCGAAACGAAGGTCATCGATGTAGCCGCGTTGATTAACAAACTGACGGGAAACCCTAGCGGAACAGTCTCTCTACCCCTTAGGGACTGGGATAAGATAACCCGGCGGCGTGCCTCGATCGCTAAGTCGAAGGAGATCGGCTACAGCCCGCACATACGGCTGGAGGAGGGTTTGGAGCGGACGATCAAATGGATGCGTGCGAATCTTGAGAGAATCGACAGAGTAGCAAAATTCTAAGTTAGTGTTGGAATAAACAGGCCGGAACAAGATCAACTCCTCAGGGCCGAAAAGAGGTGTCAACTTTCGAAGATAACGCGATCATATCGCTCTCCTGCGTCTTTTTCTATTGGGTCCTTGGGACGCTGATCACTTCAGCACTTGAACGCAAACGACCATTACTCAACATTCGACGGGCACCAGAATCTCTCGTCGTCGGCTTTGCAGCATGGCCCCTCATTGGGTTCGGATTCGCTTGGACGGGCGGTTTCGCGCCAGCCTCTCAACTATTCTTTGGGCTAATGACGGCATCGGGTGCACTCCTCGTCTTCAAACAGACGTGGAGGTCTTTTGTTTTGAGAACCTTCAAAAGACATCTTGTTGAATCAATCCCCGTCATCTCTATCCTAACTGCGTCAAGCCTGTACTTTGCTCTCATAACTTTCGAAATGTTTTGGGCCCCGGCCGGCGATGCTGTCACACACGCCTCGCTGACAGCGATATTACAGCAGGCAAGTCTACTTCCAACGGCTGCAAACACGCAAAACGTCTTTGGAATCCCTCTTACGGCGTCTTCAGCGATTTCAATCGCTTACCCTCCCGGCTTCCCCATAAGTGCTGCTCTCTTGGGTGTCATTGGAGGCCAGTACCCTGGAAGGGCTGTGCTCCTTGATGCAGGGCTAATTTCCTCAATAATCCCGGTCGTCGTATTCAGATTAGGCAAAGTGCTGACTCAGTCAAATTTCCTGGCCTTGCTTTGTGCGTTGCTAACATTTCTCCTTCCCGATGGAAGATTCAGCTACAGCGCGGGTCATGACATTTTGATGGCCAATCTCATCAACGGCACATACCCAAATCATATGGCCAATCTACTATTGCTAGGCCTTTTTACTCTCGCCGCTGAGAATGGTATCGACCAATGGCGTTATTCGATTGTATATTTTGGCCTGATTGTAGCATACCCCCCATTTTTCATCTATCCACTTCTAATCATCCTGATCTCTTGGATCGCGAAAGGAAGAGGAAGCAGTCGTACCTCCGTGAACGTTCGATGGGCAAAACTATTTCTCAAACCGTCAGTAATCACGGTCTCGTTAGCTGGGGTCGTCGCACTTCTCATCTCACCTGATGTAGACGCTTTCCTCGGGTCAGTTTATGGTGCTCGCGCCTCGTATGGCCTATTGGCTGCAGGGATTCCGCCCATTCTCAATTGGCCTCTCTTCCTGCTACCTCTCTCGTCGGTAGCTCTCTCTGTAATCATCCTAAAGAGAGGTGGACCTACTAGGGTTTTCCTATTGTCATACGTTGCTCTCTCGGCAGTCGTCGTCGCAAATCTGAGCCAAGGACTCTTCAATCTCGTCCTCTTCCTGACTTTTCCGTACAGAATGCTTCCCCTATTCACACTTATGACCACCACTGTTCTGATCTGCATGACAAAGCTTTGGAGGGGCAGCGGCGAACCTAAAGGGATTGCACGTAAGAAGCCCCCTGATCATTACCGAGCAATTTGGACCACGTTCGGAGCCATTGGACGGAAACCAGCTTATCGTCGGATGGGTTTGCTTGTCGTTATTACCGTTCTTATGTCCGCTGTTCTTTGGCCTTACACCAGCTACGTCCCATTTTCCGAGAATAGAATATCGCCGACCGACCTTCAGGTGTTGCAGCAAGGACTTCCTCTCGTCCTGAAGGGAACTCTGATCCTAAACGATAGAACCTTCGCTGGCCTCTTTGTTCCTTCGGTCGAGGTGGAAAGAATAGTCAATATTCGAGATTTTGTGGGAACCCCGCCGGAAGACCTCGGAAGAGCGTTAGAAACAAACAGCTTCCTTACCAATCCCGGGAACTACACGTATGCGGTCAATGTTTTGCACAAATGGAACATTTCCTACGTCTTCATCGGGTCTGATTACTATGTACTTGACCTACGTGCGGACGGAACTTACACAGGGTTCGTGGCGAGGTCCTCGATCGGATCTGTCTACATCTCCTTCTTCGACAACAACCCCTATCTAACCGCAATTGCCCGCAGCGGTAACTCAGGGTTCTATCGTGTCCTTTGAACCGATGAGGGATTTGCATGAGTGCGTCTACTATCCGCTTTCCCGCGAGACCATCACCGTACGGGCTAGGTTCTCGAGGGGCCCAATGTTCATCAATGAACTCACTGAGACGCATCAAAATCCTTCTTGCCCGAGTTCCTACTACTTCAGCGTAACCTGATTCAACCGCCTCAGGGCGTTCCGTACTCTCGCGGAGGACGAACGCTTTCTTTCGAACGTTTGGCGCCGTTATCTCCTCTTGAATACCTCCACTGTCAGTTAATACTAAGTCGCATTTCATTAGAAGCATGAGGAAATCAAAGTATCCCAGTGGAGGAATGACGTGTACGTTCCCTGACGCCGTCAGCCTCTTCATGAGTCCCAATGCACGTAGTCTAGCATCGGTCCTAGGGTGCACCGGATAGACCACAGGAATCGGGGACTTGCAGAACAGTTCGACAAACTCCCTCAAGATTGCAGGATTTTCTACATTTTCTGCTCTGTGAGTTGTAGCCAGGGCAAACTGTTCAAATGGTAGTGTCCCGAGAATGGTAGATGTACGGAGCGCCGTCGGTCCGTAAGCTAGGCATGCATCAATGACGGTATTCCCAGTCACATACACAATTCCGTCGCAGGCCTCCCAGTTCAAAATGTTCTTCGCATGATCTGTCGGTGCGAATAGGTATTGCGAAAGATGGTCAGCGACTTTGCGGTTGTATTCTTCTGGCATTCGGGCATCATAGCTCCGTAATCCCGCCTCTACGTGCGCCACCTTAACGCCCATCTTTCTTGAAGTTATTGCTCCAGCGAGTGCCGTGTTAGTGTCGCCCTGTACTATGGCAAGATCAACTCGAGCGATCTGAAGGGTCTTCTCCAGCTCGAGCATGATTTTTGCGGTTTGATATGACTGTGACCCACTGCCAGCCTTTAGGTTGTACGATGCATCCGGGAGGCCCAATTCTTTCGAAAAGACCCCTGATAGCATTTCATCATAGTGTTGTCCGCTGTGAATTAACGTGAAATCTACTGCCCGTCGCCGAAGTTCTAGAATCACACTAGCGACTTTGATGAGCTCGGGACGAGTTCCAACGATTACTGCTAGTCGAGCCCTGTCGCTGGCTGTTGGCAGGCACGCTCAAGCTCCGAGTTGTGAAAGATTGCGGTTTCGTATGATTATGGTAACGGGCACTCCGAATGAATATGTCTGCGGGTAGTACTCCCGCTGAGAGACCTTTTGATCAATCAATTTATGAACTATAACGCGTTTTCCGAGCATACAAAGCACACTTGACATGTTCCAATCGAAGTCCCCTCCGAGCCTCTGAAGCGGCACTATCATTTGGTCTCCTTGCCCAAGCGCGGTATTACTACTACCTTCCCATTGCATTTCTTCGGATGCTTATCTTCTCGTTAAAGCGCCAACGCCTGACACTGAATGACGTTGCAGTATTACGGTTCATCCTACTGACGCCTTGGCTATACTCCCTCGGATTTAGGGGAAGTCTCAATACTCCTTTCGGAAGAACAGTCATCTCAAGTAGAGACAAGCTTAGGTCTGTGTCCTATGGGGCATTCAAAACCCACTTTTCTTATATGAAGGAGATATCGACCCTAGCGCCGGTTAGACCCCACTTTTCCACGGTGGTTGACATCGGCGCAAACGTCGGAGACTTTACACTAGCCTTAGCCCGCTCTTCCGATCAGGTCGTCGCAGTTGAACCCGGTGCTCGAAACTTCCAGGCTCTGGAATCGAATATCGCGGCAAATGGATTACATAACGTGGTAGCACTGAACGTGGCTGCCCACGACCGAAACGAAGACGTGAGACTCGCAGGAATAGATTCGATGCTAAGGGTCGTTGATTTTGAATCTGGTCAGGCAGCTAAGGGCGTAACACTAGATCGGACCTTCTCAGACCTGAATCTGGGATTCATCGACGTGTTGAAGCTTGATGTCCAAGGGCACGAAGAAAGGGTTCTGGGAGGCTTGAGCGAGACACTAAGGAAAAAGAACATTGGCCTACTTATTATTGAGGCCCACCCAGTAAGGGGAGTCTCGCCTAGCAGATTGTCCACAACGATGGAATCCTATGGGTATCAACTCGTTAAACAAGCCTTGTACCTTTTCGGCCAGCCACACCTCTACTATGTTCCCAACGGGCACGATGGATACACAGGGGATGTGTTACGCAGTCGAACTAGCGTGCCTTATAGCTGAGGACTCGTTCAATCGATCCGAGATTTTCACTCCCGAGATTACAAGACTTCGGGACATGAACTCCGGAGGAAGTATTCTGTCCAACAGTTGGTCCAAGCAATTCAAGGTTCTTGCAAGAATTGGTCCGTTGACGGCATTCATTACTTCCACTGGGATCCTATGCCAACCGTGAAGCCCTTCGAGGAAGATTCCATTCTCGGACAGCCATTTGAATGCCGCACGTCTCGTAAACAACCGAGGGTAAACTGACCCTCTTACAGCATACCCTGGAAGCTGAAGGATCGATTGCGGTCTGAAGACATTCGCTAATTCCAACACGAGTCTTCCCTTGAGTCGTAGTGTACGAGACATCTCCGATATGGCCTTGGCAGGCTCATCAAAGTACCTAAGAACTCTGACACACACTATCGCTCCAAACACATCTTCTCTGAAAGGGAGATAATCGCCACTCGCTACAATGACATGAGCGTTGTCTATGTCCAAAGCCGCTGTACCCGTTCTTCTCTGGTGGGCAAAATGCCGAACCATCTTTGCGTCCGCATCGATGCCAACAAGGGTCGTATTGATTGATGCTAGCCTTCGCAACACCCGTCCAGGACCCATCCCTACATCCAAGATGAACGATCCGGGACCGACTTCTGAGAACCGAACAATATCAGAAAGCTCTCTTTCAGAAACGAGAGAGCCACCTAGGTTTCGATACGCAATCTTCTCGTAATTTGAGGGATCGAAGCGAGAGGAATTACGCTTTAATTTCACCTTCTTCATTGCCAATTATTTCTGGCACACATCCCAAGTTAAGTCCATGTATCCGGCATCAAATACCGCTTAGCCTTGAGAAAGTGGACCAAAGCGTTTGGCCGAGCAAACGAGGCAACTCACGGTGGATAGAAACTGAGATTCCGAGGAAGAGTATTCCACTTGTTTCGGACCGACAGTTTTTTCACCCGATATCTGTGTCCAAATCTTTCAGTCAAGACTCACCAGTAACCTGGGAAAGTCCTGAGAGCGAGCAGATTGCTTACAAGAGAACTGAAAGGAATCGCAGTACTATGCGCCATACTGTCCTTGTCGCCATTCTTCGGCATTCACCCCCCAACGGAGCGGGAACTCAGCTCCGTGTCACAAAGTGCCACCCTTTCATATATCGTCGTAATCGTAATGGAAAACAGGAATTACGGAGACATAATCGGAAACGCGATTAACGCTCCGTACATTAACCGACTCGCGCACGATTACTCCTTAGCAACAAATTATTCAGACGTAAGCTTCAACTTCAGTCTGCCGAACTATATGGGTCTCATAGCGGGTAGCACTTACAGTCGGTGGTCGGCCTGCAACGTTCCGCCTTATGCATGCTCAAATTGGACCGCTGTTAAGAACCAGACTCTCATTGACCGGCTGAACCAGGCGGGTCTAAGCTGGAAAGCGTACATGGATAGCATGCCTGGATATTGCTATCCTTACGACTCCGGACTCTACGTGGCCCGACACAATCCGTTTGTGTACCTCGAATCGGTCCTGAACGATACATCAAACTGTGATCGAGTGGTCCCGAGCGGAACCGGAGCCTCAGCTCTGATCTCAGACCTCGGTTCGACGGCAACCGCTTCCAACTTCATGTGGCTCACACCTAATCTATGTGAAGACATGCATGATTGCCCTACGGCATCCGGAGACACCTATCTCTCCACTGTCATTCCGGAGATTTTGAACAGCAATATCTTCACAACACAAAATGCCGCCCTCTTCGTGACATGGGACGAAGGCTGGGGAAGCAACTCATCACATGTCCCAGCAATATGGGCCGGACCAGCCATCAGGAACAATTACACTTCCACCATTAGCCACAACCACTACTCTCTCCTGAAGACACTCGAAGCTGTCTGGCATCTTCCAGCCCTCACGCCCAACGACGCGAGTGCTTCAGCAATGACCGAATTCTTCAAAGGTCCCGAAACCCGCTTTGCATATTCGCCTAGTCAACCCCGAACAAATCAAACAATCACATTCTGGGCTACAACCACGGGCGGTGCCTCCCCCTTCTTTTACACCTGGAACTTTGGGGACGGAGCTGGCATCTCCCTAGTGAGACGACCGAATCAGAATGTTAGATGGAAGAAGCGCAGACTGTCGAGAGTGAAGTGTCGGTCATGACCACCTGAATCGCTACTCACATAGGAACTGTTGTTCTCCAGCAGACGATATCAGGCCACTATTCGACAGGATCCGTCTGTAGACTTTTGGAATCATCCAACTCCACCCTTACCTGCCTGACCGATGACGCTTACATTATGCTCCAGAACCTCGCCGCGATATTCTCTCTGCAGGCCCTTCTGGACCTCTCCTTCTTCGGCACCACTTACCAGCTCGCCAGCGCCAACCTCCCACTCGTGATGTTCAATTCCACATGAAACATTAGAGCGGTAGACTACTACCAGGTCCAAATCCACTCGCCTTTACGGCCAGACCACTGGCTCAGGCTGGTACCTTTCAGGTCCACCAGCGACCATCTCAGTCCCCTCATCCCAAACTGTTCAGTTCCGGAACCACCCACTACTTCGCGGGGTTGACGGGCATAGGACCCGGGGAGCTACACCGGAACCCAAACATTCTACACGCTCACAGTGACAGGACCCCGTAACCAAGACCGCAAACTGGATCTAACACCAGTTCTCATCACCCTCACAACCGATATGATAGGATACGCACTCCTCGGCGTCGTCGCCATCACAGCCATCGTGATCACGCTAGTTGTTGTCGTAACGCGCCGACCCAAACCGACGAGATAGATTTTCGACCTACTCCGATGCACTTGCGAGGGTCTTCATTGGAACTGGATGGATCTGGTTGAGAAAACCGTGTATGCGGTCTCCGATTCTCGTATTGACGTCCTTTCAACGTGGGTATTCAGAAGGACATATGAGCCATAATCCCGACGGCAGCGGCTGTCGGAGATCTTTGAATCGTTGAGGACACTAAGATTCATTCCAGCGCGACCTTTCCCAATCGCATTTTTTGTCGTTATAATTATGGTCTGAGCAGTCTGACTAGTTCCGTTATAGGACAATCGTCCACTCTCATCCACCAGAAAACCGTGGCGGCCTGCCAGTTTCTGACTAGCCTCTACAACCCAGCACTCCAACTTGTGAAAACGACACCCTCCAGCAACGTCTGCTACATCGCCAGCGACAACCTGCTCGCGAAGAAAGCCGTCGCATATTGCAACAGCGCGATCGGCCAAAACATCACTCAGTCAATAAGCACCTGCTGCGGCGCTGGCAGCAATTACATGCACGAATCTCTTCTCGGAGAAGGGATCCCTCTCCCAATTCACAATGGCACCGTGTATCCAATAGCCAACTCCACAGCGGGCACATTGTTCCACAACATCAGCGCAACAACCGCGGGTGGCAGCTACGGGGTACTCTGGGAAGTCCACAACGGAACAGAAATCCTACCAGACTGCGCATACGGAGACGTCGCGGTATTCACTGCGCTTGAAATGAAGCTGAGAAACAACCTTACAGGCGTCCAGCATGAGATGGACTGTCTCAACGCCATGTTTGACGGCTACGGCATCGCCGATGAGGCCTACAAGGACGGCTCAGCCTCAGAGCACGGAATCTACCAGACATACAAACTCGCCCTCTACATCCACGCACTCCGGAAGCTCTCAAACACCTACCAGTATGGAACGGAGGAGAACCTGTTGAGGATGCAGGGTCCGGACGGCGGCTTCCACACGGGCTATGACCGGGCTGGAACCTACGCGGGAACTTTAGAGAACGCAGAGACAACGTCCATCGCCATAATAGCACTCAACTCAACGTCGACATTCAGTCTCTTTCCCGCCCTCGCCCTTCCTCCATGGATTTCACCACAAGATTGTTAAGAGCATCTACCTTTCACCGACTAGTGTCGATCCTTGAAGAGAGCTCGTTCACAGATCGTCCTCATCATAGCCCTCGCATCAATCTTCCTCGCCTACGGTCCCGCTTCAGCCAGAGCTGACGCTTCTCTTCCAACGCTGAAGGTTGGGGACCACTGGACCTACAGCTTAACGGGAACCGTTTCCGGACTTTCCCTATCCCTGACCCTCACAACCACCATCTCAGACACGGAACCGATCACTCTCAACGGGAATACCTATGACGCATACAGGATGAGCATCAAGAGCTCAGGCAGCGCCACCGGGCCCACCCTGACGGCGTCCGTAACTCAGACAGGATATTCCCTTCTGCGACGTTCAGACCTCGCGGGCATAGCAGGCCTCGTCTCGACCTCGTTGAGCTCCAACGGACTCACCTTCACCCAGATCCAGAACCAGACCAATAGCCCACCAGTAGTCAACGCCAAGTTTCCACTCTACATAAACGAACAATGGTCAACGACCTCGACAACGACAACGAACCAGACAACCATTCCCCCGACGGGGCTCCCGACTGTCGTCACTTTCTCGAACACTACAACAACAGGCTACCTCGTCACCAGCGTCTCCCTGACAACCGTCCCCGCTGGAACCTACGACACGTACCTCATCAGAAGCTCAGACCCCACGGGAACCTCCGAGACATACTACTCCCCAGAAGTCCTACAGCCGATCAGGGAAGTGTCATACAACAGCACCGGTGCAGTCACGACCACAGTCCAACTCCAGAGCTTCGACGCGTGGCCCTACTCCACACCCTTCACGGCCAACAACGCCGGCGCCAACTACAACCTAATCCTCGATACAGACATATCAGCCACCAACATCGCCCAGAACCCGACGACTATTAACTTCCAAGTCAACGGGACAGACGGGGTAACTGGACGAGCAAACATCACCATACCCCGAAAATTCAACACGACAGATATAACAGTCAAAGTCGATACGACCCTAACCACAACGACGATCCTCGAAGATACGAACAACTACTACGTCTACTTCACATTCCCACTCTCAACACACACTATCACGCTCACCTACGCCACGGCCGGCCTCCCATGGCTGCTAATAATCGGAATAATCGCAGCAGTGGGAGCAGTCCTAGCAATAGCAACCTTTCTAATTCTAAGACAGAAGAAACCCACGGAACAACCACCCCCTGGTCCAGAATCCGGCCCCGCGCAACCACCAGCCCCCCTCCTACATCGGGAGAAACCCCAGTACCACTAGGCGGGCTGGCCCACGCGCCGAGCAACCTGCTATCTGAACCCGGTTTTTGAAAGAAGAGAATTCCAGACCAAGACGTCTACCCGTCTGTTTTGCCAGAGAATTTCTCTTCGTCCCGTTGCGTAATGTGCGGTGCGACCCGACGGCGTCGATCAGAATTACCGGCTCGTCCGTATCATCATGCTCAAACAGAAGACGGCTTCCGGATCGCGGATGCATCCTCCTAGATTGTTATTGTCTCCTTGGCGAAGTCTGAGTGCGGGTCCTAGGCAGACCAGGACCGAGCGGCCCGTTTCGCTGCCCTCAAAGGGTCGCTGGAATTTGCATCATGGTCTTCCGACCCGAAAAAAGGAGGATGAAGTTGGAACATTAGGAGGGTCTAGACTATTGCTGCTGATGATTTGCCGTGCCAGAGAACTGTGCCACAGTGAGCGCATTGTATCAGTCCGCTCCGGGGGCCGCCTACGTAGATGACCTGTTCTACTCGTTCGCAGTCTGGACATTTGAACTGGACGTTCTTAGCCGTTAGCGTCGTTTCCGGCTCTTCCATCAAGCCTGGTTCCTCACCTCGCTCCGTTCATTGTCTGAGTTCCTGAGACTAAACCGGGTGCAGGTACACGCGTTACACCTTGTCTCCTTCAGGCTAGTCCGGGTGTCGTGAGTGATTCTGTAGTGTCCGCACGCGCAGTCGTCTAGGGGATAGGGGAATCTCATCTCCCTACCATCTTTACTCAAAAACCAGAAATAGGTTGTGTCCACACGTGAACACACGTGCTACCAATGATCGAGAATACCCCATCCCAACTCCCTCCCGAGAGGAACTCCTGAAGTGTTGAGACAATGCTTCGCGAAGCTCCCCTCGGCGGCCGTCGTTTCGTCGAACAAAGATACTTTTGCTATAGAGCGAAATCATCCAAAATACGCCCAGATCAGCAATCCGGGAGGGGGGTCCCACTGAACACCTTATTCACGCTTGAAAGGCCCTCACCAACACTTACTGAGAATCGCCGATAAGCCTGTTCTGCGCTACAAACTGATAATCTCGCCCAGA
>WNFX01001784.1_pt1 | contig 21912 bp, 24 predicted proteins | sample 5400111 | NCBI WGS metagenome assembly WNFX01 (sample SAMN13153363, study PRJNA577476) | soil metagenome | isolation source: 40 cm soil or saprolite under grassland replicate 1 | place: USA:California | collected 2016-06-15 | reverse complement strand
GCCTTCGCAATCCCCTGCTAAATTCAATCTGGGCGATTTATTCAAACCGAAAACTTCTGCGGCAGCGAGCCCAGCCCCCGCGAGAGGCGCGAGCACTGGGGCGGCGACGAAACCGCCCGCACCGGGCGGTGGGCACGGTCTCGTCTGGGTCAATACGGAAACGCATGTTTACCACAGGGAAGGCTCGCGTTTTTACGGCACGACGAAGAAAGGTAAATACATGACCGAAGCCGAAGCGATCAAAGAAAGAAACAAAGCCGCCCGCGCGGGCCAGTAGGTCGAGCGAGAATCAACACTCTCCTGCCATACTTTGCAGCGCATCGGCCAGCGTCTCGAACGTCGCGATTTGGATTTCAGGTCCGTAATGGAATTGCGACAGGATATTGAGACCAATATCCTTGTGCGGATCGGGCATCACTCGCGTTACCGAGGCGACGCCTTTTTCGGCACAGATGTCCATGATCTCGGCAATGTGACGCGCCGCTGCTGCATCAATTGCATCTAACCAGCGATAATCCGCGAGAACGCGGAACCCAGGCGCAATATCCTGCAAAAGCTCCCGGACGCGTTGTGCAGCTAGCTTCGCGTGCTCGGCTGTGACCCGACGCAAACCGCTGATCACCAGGAGACGTTTCGATCGATCAAGCTCAACTGCATACATTGTTCGTGATCACACGATGTCACCGTGGCTGCAAGTCCGCCTGCTGATTGCCAGCGAATTGTCTGTTCTTCTCACGGAAAAACGAACGCGATTTCATTCATACGTGATCGGCACTCGAACCTGCGACACAGTTCCGGGTTTGAACCGCCATCTCCGAAAGGTCTCAGTGGTAACTTTATCTAGGATCCCGTTACCGGTGCTTTGCGCCATCATCGCATTCGTAACCTTGCCGCTGGCAGTATCGACAATCATCAAGCAAACACCGCTTCCAGTAACATTGGCGTGCTTCGCCTGGTAGGGATACTCCGGCAAAGGAGCGCTCACTGCCATAGCTTGGGCAGCCGATAACGATGAGGTTGGAGTCGGGAAGCTGGCTACCTGCGGTTGCACACTCGAAGCCGTTCGCCTTTTGACACGATGTTTTTTCTCTACTGGAGCGGCTGGCCTGACCGCTTCTTCTGGAGTTGGGGGCTGCTCGACCCGAGGTGCTGGCTTTTCAGTCGATGCCTTGGCTGCAATTTCCGGCCTTCGTTCCGCTTTTTTCTTTTTGAGCTTGGGCGTGGGTGTCGCCTCACCGGTCTCTAGATGCTCCGGGAGATTTGCCGACGTCGCTTCCTGAGGCCGCGCTAAGGGGGCGCTAGCGAGCACAATCCCACTGCACACAGCGGTGAGAATTCCTACGTGCACGGGCATTAGAAAAATCTCCTCCCCACATTGGCAGCGTCAACCAGCGCGTTTTCTCACGTGGATTAAACTCTGTTCGCAAAGGAGAGCCCATCTTTCGTCGGTTGTCTCCAAGGGTTTTCGCTTCTTTATTCTTTTCGTGACCGGGACCGACATTACCGTTTGGATCATCTCCGCGCTGCTCGCGATCGGAATTGGCTCGAGCAAGTACGCGAAGTGGAAAACCCGCAACAAGTTAGTGCGCGAACTTGCGGCGATGGATCCGGAACGCCGGGAAAAAGTGCTGAGTCGCATGAGGCCGGAGCACGCCATGGAAGCGCGGCAGGAATTAATGCGGCGATTTAACATCAGCTGACCCGCCTGGTTGCTCATGCTTTAGAGAACTTCTTTCGAACTTGTTTTTCGTCGATGTCGTCCGCGCCTTTTGAAATGACAGTTTCAGTTCTCGAAGGCGATATCGACGAGCAAAATCATGTGAACAACACCGTTTACCTGCGGTGGGTACAAGAGGTTGCGACCGCGCATTGGCAGGCCGTCGCCAGCCCGGAAGCACAGGAGAACATCGGCTGGGTCGTTCTCCGACATGAAATTGACTACAAAACTCCCGCCGCGCTTGGGGACAAAATCGCATTGCGGACGTGGGTCGGCAAAGCCACTCGACTAACATTCGAACGGTTCACCGAAATCCGGCGTAACACTGATGGTCAGCTCTTTTCAAAGGCCCGGACGCTGTGGTGCCCGATCAATGCGCAAACCGCACGGCCGATGCGCGTGTCAGCGGAAGTGCGCGCGCAGTTTTCCACCTGAGTTGGATCTCAACAAACTTCGCCGGCAACCAGGAAATTGCCTTTCCTTGAAAGTTGAACGTTGAGCGTTGAGCGTTGGGCATTGGAAATTTCATCTGCTGAGTCACGCCCGGTTATCGCTTGCTATTGTGCGACGTTTTTGAAACCGGAGATGCTGCATATCTATCGGCAGATCACCGCGCTGAAACGATGCGTTCCAGTCGTGATTACGCAGAAACGCGAACAAACTGCGCGCTTCCCTTTTGAGGCCGTCGAAATTGTTCCCAAACCGCCAACGCATTTTCTGCGGCGGTTTTGGTTCAGGCAACTGCGCGATAGGCCGTGGCAGATTTCAGACACAGAACTGCGTGCGTTGCTGGACATTTTAAATAAAATCGACGCTTGCGTTTTACACATTTACTTTGGGCAAATCGCCGTCCATCTGCTGCCGCTGATTCGCGCGTGGAAAAACCCGTCGATCGTTTCCTTTCACGGCGCAGATGTCACAGTGGACATGAATAAGCCGGCCTATCGAGAGGCCACGCGGCAGATGCTGGACGCGGTGAAGCTGGTTTTGGTCCGCTCGGAATCGCTGCGGCGCGCAGTTGCCGACCTCGGTTGCGACCCAAAAAAGATTGAGATCCAACGCACCGGGATTCCGCTGGAGGAATTTCCTTTTCACGAACGAAGCTTCCCGCAAAATAACGAGTGGCGATTGGTGCAAGCCGGGCGCTTGATCGAGAAAAAGGGTCTGCCGATTACTCTTCGCGCCTTCGCGGGTTTCCTGGGTCAATATCGAAACGCGACGCTGACGATTGCCGGAGAAGGACCATTGCTCGGTGACCTTCAGAAGCTCGCGCGCGAACTAAATATCGACGCACGCGTTTCATTCACCGGCTTTGTTTCACAGGAGCAATTGCGGGAGATCTATTATTGTTCGCACATTTTCCTGCACCCGAGCCAGACTGGCCGTGACGGAAACCAGGAAGGCATCCCAAATTCGATGCTCGAAGCGATGGCCAGCGGCCTACCGGTTTTTGCGACAGAGCACGGCGGCATTCCCGAAGCGATCGAGAACGGCCTCAGCGGCGTCCTCGTCCCAGAGCGTGACGATTCCGCATTGGCGCACGCGTTGCTAGAGGGGGCCGGAGATCCGGTCTTCTTTTCGCGCATCGCGCGCAGCGGCGCTGAGGTCGTTCGCAAAAATTTCGACCTCGACGCGCAAGCGCAGCGACTCGAAAATATTTATCTGCGGATGATAAGTAAAGGCGATTGACCTCAATCGCCTAGGCGATTCAGGTGAACCGCCCCTACCTCTGCATTCTCTATTGGTTGTTAACGACTACTTGCGCGGCAGATTTGCTCACGTCGAGCTGATCACTGACCCTTTGGATTTTTGAATCCTGCTCTTTGACATGCGTGGTAAGCGCTTCCATTTCCGTTCGCTGTTGCGCCATGACTGATTGAAACTGTTTCTGTTGCTGCGCCACATTGGATTTTAGTTCACTGATCATCGCTTCTTGCTCTTGAAGCTTGCGATTTTGGTCCTCCACTCTGTGATGCTCTTTAAGAAACTCATTGAGCAACATCGCGTTCACAGCATCGTAGCGTACCGAATTCACCTGGCCGTCACCAGCGCGCGTGACCAGATCGGGACTTATCTCTGCTACTTCCTCGGCAATGAGGCCGAAGCCGAGCGGACGCGTCGGTTCAACCTCCGATTTATACCGGAAGCTCACCGGCCTGAGGCTATAGATTGCTTCGCTGGCCCGCTGCATCGGCTTGATCTCATCCTTAAAACGGCGCGAGGAAACCTGGGCGCCAAGCTTGCCGAGCCCATTTACATAGACGGCCTGCGATCCGCCCGGCTGATTCCAGATGTTACCGATGTAGCAACTGTCGTTGACGTTTTCGCCGGAGGCATTGATGCAGATCACGCCATTGGCGGTAGTGACGTTGGCGCCTGCCGAAGCACCGATGGCGATGTTGCTGCCGCCGACAGTATTGTTATGGAGCGCGTTGAAACCAATGACGGTGTTGAGAGTGCCGGTGGTATTGATGGCAAGCGCATTCCAACCGATCCCCGTGTTACCGCTCCCCTTGGTGTTGGAAGTGAGCGCCTGAAACCCGGCGGCCGTATTGTTGCTGCCGGCGGTGCTGAACTCAAGCGCAAAAGAACCTGTGGCTGTGTTGTTATTGCCGGTAGTGTTAAACGCCAGTGCATCTATGCCTGTGGCAGTATTGAGGTTGCCTGTCGTGTTGCGCATGAGCGCGTTCCCGCCATTCGCAGTGTTGGCGCTGCCTTCGGTGTTGCCAAAAAGAGCGAACGCTCCATTCGCAGTGTTCGTCGAACCAAGGGTATTGCTTAAGAGCGCTCCCGCACCAGTGGCCGTGTTGGCTTCGCCTCCTCCAGTGGCGGCAAGGAGCGTTCCGGCACCGATGGCTGTGTTAAAGCTGCCTTGAGTGTTGCTCCTGAGCGAAAAAAAACCAACCGCGGTATTGAAACCGCCCGTGGTGAGACTTAAAAGGGCAGCCTGCCCTTCGGCCGTGTTGCCCCCGGGATAGCCGCCGTCGGGCGCCGGAACGACAGCGTTCGCTTTTGGCGAAAGCGTAAGCCAGAGGAGGCCGGCCAGGATGAGAGGCGATAGATTTTTTCTTTTTGGTCGAATCAAGTAATTCATGAGCTTTGCTTTCCTTGCCCCGTCACATTTGATTTCTGATCACAGGCCCGACAGGGCGAAGAACCGACGGGGAAATGTCCTCCGCCTCATTGGGATCGAGTCCGGCGGTTGCCGAAGCGCCGAGTTTGGAAAAAATCCGTCGGCTTGGCAAGACAAAACCGAGAGATATTTGCGCCAACAATCGGGATTCTCGGGCATGCCGTTTCGGCGAGGGCCCGTGCGCTGCCCAGACAGAAATCTTCAAGGCTCGCTACAGATTCAGCGCTACACGTTGCAGCCTTTATTGATCGATACTCACCACTTGCGGTACGGGTTTGCGGAGCTGGATCTGATCACTCACTTGTTGGATTTTCGAATCGTGCTCTCTGAGGCGAGCAAGAACGTTTTCCAGATCTTTCTTCAGCTGCGCGATCGTTGCTTCCTGTTCCTGAGTTTTGCGGTGCGCTTTCAAGAACTCATTGAGCAACATCGCATTTACCGCTTCATAGCGCACGGTTTCCGGCTTGCCCTCGGCATCGCAGGTTACTAGCTCAGAATTTATTTCGGCTACTTCCTCTGCAATCAGGCCAAAGGCGAGGCAGCGGGTCGGATCAATCTCCTTGTACCGGAAAGTGACTGGTTTAAGCCAGAGAATCGCCTCACTGGCCTGGTTCATCGGCTGGATTTGCTCCTTGTAGCGACGCGAGGAAGAAAGCGTTCCAATCTTGTTGTCTGAATTGACGTAAACTACCCGGCCATTAGCCACAGAAGAGTAAATGTTGCTGACCCGCGTTGTGTTGCTTTCGGCAGCAACGCCTAGCACGTTTGCGCCAATACAGATGTTTCCAGTGCCGGTTGTGAGATTGTAACCGGCCAAATAACCAATAGCCACATTATCGTGACCGGTGGTGTTGCTATAGAGCGCGCCGTAACCGCTAGCTATATTGTCATAACCCGTGGTATTGCTATAGAGCGCTTGAAAACCGTTGGCCGTGTTATAATCCCCGGTGGTGTTGCTGTAGAGAGCTTGATAGCCGTCGGCCGTGTGGTAATTACCGGTAGTATTGAAAAACAGTGCTTCATAACCGTTCGCCGTGTTTTGCTGCCCCGTAGTGTTCAAACCCAAGGCATAATAACCGGCGGCCGTGTTAGAGTTGCCGGTGGTGTTGTTAAAGAGCGCTGAGTCCCCGGTGGCCGTGTTGTGGTCAGCAGTGGTGCTCCTAACGAGCGCACCGTAGCCATTCGCCGTGTTGTGCGAGCCTGTGGTGTTGTTAGCGAGCGCACTAGTTCCATTAGCCGTGTTAAGGACGCCGGTGGTGTTGCTGAGCAGCGCCTGCTCACCGGTGGCCGTGTTGAAGCTCCCGGTGGTATTGCTAAAAAGCGCAAAAACACCATAGGCCGTGTTGCCGCCGCCGATCGTGTTGCTTAAAAGCGCTCCCGCACCGGTAGCCGTATTTTCGTCTGCGGTGTTGGCAAGGAGCGTTCCGGCTCCAAGCGCCGTGTTGAAGTTGCCGGCAGTGTTGCTCCTCATTGAAAACCATCCAACTGCTGTGTTGAAGCCGCCTGTTGTAAGATTTAAAAGGGCGCTCTGCCCCTCCGCGGTATTGCCGCCGGGATAACCTCCATCCGGCGGCGGAACGACTGCGTCCGCTTTTAACCAAAGCGTAAGCCAGAGCAGGCCAACTAAGGTCAGAGATTGTACATTGTTGCTTTTCGCTCGAATTAGGTACTTCATGGCAATTCCTTTCCGTTCCCGTCATAATTGATTGTGTGTTGACAGGGCCCGCGCAGGGCGGAGAACTGACGGGGAAATGTCCTCCGCCTCATTCGGATCGAGTCCGGCAGTTGCCGGAGCGCCGAGTTTGGAAAAAATCCGCCGGTCTGGCAAGACAAAACTGAGAGGTATCTGCACCAACAATCCGGCTTCTTGGGGATGCCGTTTCGGCCGAGGGGCGCGTGCGCTCCGCAGATAGAAATCTTCAACGCTCGCTACAGGTCTAGCGCTACACGTTGCAGCCTTTATCGATCGACACTCACCACTTGCGGTACGGGTTTGCGGAGCTGCATCTGACCACTCACTCTTTGGATTTTTGTATCGTGCTCTCTGAGACGAGCAAGAACGTTTTCCATGTCTTTCTTCAGCTGCGCGATTGTCGCTTCCTGTTCCTGCACTTTACGGTGTTCTTTTAGAAACTCATTAAGCAGCATCGCGTTTACCATTTCATAGCGCACGCTTTCCACCTGGCCTTTGTCATTGCGATACACCAGGTCGCCGTTCACTTTCTCCACTTCCTCGGCGACTAAGCCAAAACCGAGTGTCTGCGTGGAATCAAATTCCTTTTTCAACCGGAAGCTGACGGGCCTGAGCGCGTAAAGTGCATCGCTTGCTGCAGCGAGCGATTTGATGTTCTCCTTGTAACGTTGCGAGGACACAACAGCAGTATGGCCAAGTCTACCGTCACTGAGTCGAACCGTAACATAATCGTTAACACCTGGGCTAAAATTCTGTACGAGTGTGTTCACATTTCGGATATATGTGGTGTCGTCTATGCCAGTCGTGCCGACGACCCCCTCCCCAATACAAACGTTGCCATTGCCGGTGACGTTGGAGCCGGCTCGGTTGCCTAAAGCCGTGTTGTTGTTGCCGGTGACGTTAAAGTCCAAGGCTTCAAACCCGACAGCCGTGTTCTGATCGCTAGTGGTATTACCGTACAACGCTCCATTGCCGATTGCCACGTTGGCGAAGCCTTCGGTGTTCGCATGGAGGGCATCGCGACCGATGGCGATATTGAAAGACCCGAGGATGTTGCTAAAAAGTGCTTCATGACCGTCGGCTACGTTGGAGTCGCCAGTGGTATTACTGAAGAGCGCGAACGCTCCACTCGACGTATTGAATGCGCCGGTGTTGTTGCTGAAAAGTGTCCCGACACCAGTGGCCGTATTGTTCTCTCCGGTGTTGGCAAAGAGTGCTCCAGCGCCAATGGCAGTGTTGAAGCTGTTCGCCATGGTGCTCCTGAGTGAATAATAACCAACCGCTGTGTTGAACCCGCCGGTGGTAAGACTCAGCAGGGCGTTCTGCCCTTCTGCAGTGTTAGCACCGGGATAACCGCCATCTGGCGGAGGAGTGAGGGCTTGGGCTTGTGGCAAAAGCCCAACCGCAAAAAACACGACCGTATTGATGAGGAATAATCGAATTGTTGCTCTCATGCCAGAGATTCTCGGAAAACTCTTGTGAAGCTGTCGAGATTAAATCTCGCAGTGCTAGTCCGCAGTAGTGCTGAGATTGTTCAGGAAAACTCGACGCCCGCGTAAAACCGGGAGCAGTCGAAAATTTTACAAACTCGTCGCAGATGCTTCGCAGCCGCGAACGCCTGATCGAAGGTTCCGGCAAGCTACCGAAACGAATCCCGAAAAATCTCGGGTCCTCTTCCAATCACTGCCGATGCCAAGGTTTCGTCACGTTTTGGATGCGTGGCTTGCAGACATCATTGACCAAGACGAACGCCAAAGTGTTTTCGTTTGGCCGGCTAAACTTATACGCACCGGGCCCCCTGCAATTCTTAGGGATCGGACCTACCCGACGGGTCTCTTGAACTGTGATCGTGTCACCTGCAACCGTATACGTGCCCCAGATCTCTGCTTTTGGTCGAGCAGATATAACGTGAAATGTGCCGTCGGCATTAATCGTCCAGACAGTACCGAGTGAGTTCGTCCACGTGCCCGCGAGCGCAGCCGGACCAGACGTCGGAGCGGTCGCACATGCGGCCATCAGCACTATCAACGCACCTGCGAAAATAATTCGGAGAGAATGTTGTGGTTTCATGGCGGCCATCCTGCCTTGCGGCAACTAAACCCGTCAAGCGCAGATCGCAGCGAAGAGATTGGTTGCCAAAAACTTCGCCTTCGACCTACAAAGGCTCCATGGATGAGATACCGCCACCAGTTCCTCTGACGCCAAAACCAAATTGGTGGAAGCGAAATTGGAAATGGTTAGTGCCAACCGGGTGCCTCAGCATCGCGGTGCTGTTCGTCGCTTTTGTTGCCTCAGTCGTCTTGATCGTATTCACCGCGGTGAAATCGACTGACGTTTACAAAGATGCTGTGGCCCGAGCTAAGTCGCACCCTGCCGTCATCGAGGCGCTCGGTTCGCCCATCACCGAGGGATTTCTTGTGTCAGGCAACACAAACGTCAACGGCGCGTCCGGTGAAGCAAACCTCTCGATTCCTATCTCGGGTCCGAAGGGAAGAGGAACAGTTTACGTAGCGGCAACGAAGTCCCTTGGCCGGTGGAACTATTCGGGACTAGTCATGGAAATCGCAGGAACGCATCAGCGCATCGATCTTCTGCACCGCTCAACCCCGGCAAATCCGCCCTGACCATTCATTTGCAACCCGCGATAAAAAATCTCTCCGTCAGCGCGATTCTGCTGGCAATTGTCGGCGGAATTATTGGCGTCGGCGCTCGACTGTTTCTCGGCTTTGCTCTCGGCGCGGCCCTGGCGGCAGCGTTTCACGTCTCCACTTTCGAGGGCGAGGCTGGTTATTTTGCCGTTGCAAATTGCGCTGATCGTAACGTTCATCGTCTCCCCAGTCTCGATTCTCCTGGCGCTTTACTGGCTGCTCGAGTTTGAAGTGAAGCCGCCGGCCGGCCAGTCCCTTGACAGCCTTCGCGACGTTGAGCCCGAGCTGGACACGGACCGCAACGCGATGCCGGGTTACTGGCACACCGATTCGACTGAAAACCCGAACGCGCGCGCCGGTTACGTCGAAGTTTATTTTCGCACGTCGAGGCGCCTGTTCCTCCTGAAGTTTCCCGGTCGTGAAGACCGAATCTTCCAGCTTCATTTGCCAGCCAATCCTATGAAAGCGAAGTACCGCGCCTGGTCTGAGTGGCAAAACCCGGATTTCGTCGCGAAATCCGGTGAGCAACCTACGCGCCCCGCTGGCCGGAGCGATTACCAGATTCGTTACAAACTAGATTATCAGGGCCGATAACCGCCGCGACCCCGTTTACGTTTGCCGCGGCACGCGTAAGGTTCAGGCATGTCGATCTCAGAGGAGCAAGTTAAGAGTGCTTTGAAGTCGGTGAGATATCCGGGCTTCACTCGCGACATCGTGTCCTTCGGCTTAGTGAAGTCGATCCAGATCGAGGATGGCGACGAAGTGAAGGTGCAGCTCGCGCTGGCGACAAACGACCCAAATATTCCAGCATCGATAAAAAAAGATGCGGAACGAGCATTGCGCGCGATCGAAGGAGTGCGCAGTACGAAAGTTTTGATCGACATCCATGCACCACCGGGAGGCGCCGGTGCCGGCATGGCAGCGACGCAGCTTCCCGGAGTAAAGCACGTTATTGCGGTGGCAAGCGGTAAAGGCGGCGTCGGCAAATCGACCGTCGCTGCGAATCTCGCTGTCGCGCTTGAGCAAACCGGCGCCCGCGTAGGCCTGTGCGATTGCGACATTTACGGTCCGAGCATTTCGCTGATGTTTGGCACACGCGAGCGCCCAACCGCAACGGAAGAAAACAAGATCGTGCCGATTGAGCAATACGGGTTGCGGCTCATGTCGATGGGGTTTCTGCTCGATGATACTTCGCCGGCGATCTTACGCGGCCCGATGGTGACGCGCTATACCCAGCAATTTTTGCGGCAGGTCGAATGGGGCGAGCTGGATTATCTCGTGCTCGATCTTCCTCCCGGCACCGGCGACATCCAGCTTACCATTGTGCAGACCGTCGCCCTTTCGGGAGCGATCATCGTCACTACACCACAAGAGGTTGCTCTGATCGACGCGCGCAAGGCGGCTACGATGTTCGACAAGGTCAACGTGCCCGTCCTCGGTTTAGTCGAGAATATGAGTTACTTCATGTCTCCGTCTGACGGCAAGCGCTACGACATCTTTGGAACCGGTGGCGGCGAACGCGAAGCGAGGCGGTTGCGAGTTCCTCTGCTCGGTCAAATTCCCATCGACATCGCCACGCGCGAGTCCGGCGATCGCGGGATCCCCATTGTGAGCGAAGACGGGCAATCGCCGGTGACTATCGAGTTCAGAAGGATCGCCGAAAACATACAAAAGGCTCTGGCGTAGCGAGGCCCGCAACGCCTGGCGGCACCGAGAGTTAAATAAATAATGTAGTGGCGCCGTCGAAATTCGGAGACTTCGATTGTTGACTACCTGCAAATTGTATGAAAGAAGAATCTGAGATGCCGTCTTCGGAAGAAGATCAAGCTCAATTCGTCAAGGATTCGGCGCTTTACAAGGAATTCCTAGCCGAGCGCGCAGAGATTTTGAAGCATAAGTGGATTGAAAGCGAGAAAGCCGGAAAAGACATCGGCTTTGAAAGGGCTCTGCTTGATTGGATCGTGAAACATCGCTCCAACTGGCGAGAGCGGCGAAGAAAGGAGGCGCGCACCGAAAAGTCCGCCTCCTAAATTTTTTCCTTTAACGCGATCCGGCGAGGTCGCCAAGGAAACGCATGAACCAACCAAAACAGAATTCATCAGCCGCGGTCTCGGTCATGGACGCGGAGGCAATTCGTCGGGCGCTTCGACGGATTGCGCATGAAATTGTTGAGCGAAATCCCCGGTCCGCCACAGGACGGATTCGCCGTGGCGAACTTGAGAGGGTGGTCCTCGTCGGAATTCCTTCGCGCGGTGTGGAAATTGCGCGGCGAATCGCCGCATTTATTCGGGAGATCGACAAGATCGACGTAGAGACTGGCGTTATCGATGTTGCCATGCATCGCGATGACGTAGGGACCCGACCGAACTTACCTGTGGTGCGCGCCTCGAAACTGCCGCTGCCACTTGAGGACCGCACCGTCATCATTGTCGATGACGTTCTTTACACGGGACGCACAGTCCGCGCGGCGCTGGACGCCATCAATTCATTCGGGCGTCCGGCACGCATCCAACTCGCCGTGCTGATTGATCGCGGCCATCGCGAGCTCCCTATTCGCCCCGACTACGTGGGAAGAAATTTGCCCACTGCAATCCGCGAACAACTCCAGGTGTACTTGCAAGAAACTGATAACGAGCCGGACGCAGTCTGGCTGCAAAAAGAATGACTACGCGCTGGACACGTAAGGATTTGCTAGGCCTGCGCGAATTGTCGGCTGACGAGATCAATTTCATTCTCGAAACAGCGGACGCATTCAAGGAAGTCGGCACTCGTGAGATCAAAAAGGTTCCGGCGCTACGCGGCAAAACGCTGGTGAACTTTTTTGTCGAACCCAGCACGCGGACACGCACCTCATTCGAGCTGGCCGCATTTCGCCTGAGCGCGGATGTGATCAACATCTCGGCAACGACCTCCAGCCTTACCAAGGGTGAAACGCTAAAAGACACAGCGCGGAACTTGGAGGCGTTGCACGCCGATATTCTCGTCTTGCGCCACAGTTCCGCGGGCGCGCCGCAGTTCTTGGCAAATCGGCTGAAGGCAAGCGTGATCAACGCCGGCGACGGCGCGCACGAGCATCCAACCCAGGCGCTTCTCGATCTTTACACAATCCGCGAGCGCAGAGGAAAAATCGCCGGGCTGCACATGGCGATCATCGGCGACATTCTGTTTAGTCGCGTTGCGCGCTCGAACATCTTCGGCCTGCTGAAACTCGGCGCGCGCGTGACGCTCATCGGACCGAGCACGCTGGTCCCGCGCGAGTTTGAAAAACTCGGGGTCGAAGTTTCGTACGAGATCGATGACGTACTGCCGAAAGTCGATGTCGTAAACCTTTTGCGAATTCAACACGAGCGCCAGCGCAGGGAATATTTTCCCGGAATCGGTGAATACATCCGTCTGTTTGGCCTGACAAAAGAACGCGCAAGACTTTTGAAACCGGATTGCCTCATCATGCATCCAGGTCCGATCAACCGCGGCGTTGAAATCGACAGCGAAGTCGCCGACGGATTGCAAAGTGTCATCCTCGATCAGGTCACCAACGGCCTCGCTGTTCGCATGGCCGTTCTCTATTTGTGCGGAGGAATAGCAACATGACCGCGGAGGTCGCCACGATGTTTCTGGGGAGCGCAGGCTGCCAGCCTGCAGCGTTCGGCAGCTTGCCGAACGCACCCGGACGCAATTCACGTCGCGCGATCAACGAATGTTCGCGGCAGGCTACCGCGAACTACAGGCTAGCAGCCGGTGCTCCCCAGACATGAGCGCGATGATAATTCGCACCGGCCGGGTGATCGATCCCGCAAATAACCGGGATGAAATTGCCGATCTTCTGATTGTTAACGGAAAAATTGCGGACGTCTCTCAACTCTCGACTCTCAACTCTCAACCGGAAGAGATTGACGCAACCAATCTCATCGTTTGTCCGGGTCTCGTCGACATGCATGTGCATCTGCGCGAGCCAGGATTTGGTCACAACGAAACGATCGAGTCGGGAGCGCGTGCCGCGGCGGCCGGTGGATTTACGACAGTTGTTTGCATGCCGAACACTGCACCGGCGGCGGACAATCCCAGCACCATTGCATGGATCAAAGATCGCGCGTCGGCGGTTGCGTGCGTGAACGTCTTGCCGACGGGCGCGATTTCAAAAAATCTCGCAGGTGAAGAACTGGCGCCGATCGGCTCGCTCGCTCAGGCGGGCGTCGTCGCAATCACTGATGACGGTCACTGTGTTCAAAATCACGAGGTGATGCGGCGCGCAGTCGAGTATGCGCGCATGGTTAATCTGCCTGTGCTCGATCATTGTCAGGATTACAATCTGGTCGGCAACGGCGTCGTACATGAAGGTTACTGGAGCACACTGCTCGGCCTGCCGGGCTGGCCCGCGGCGGGCGAAGAAGCGATGGTGATGCGCAATATTTTGCTCGCGGAACTGTGCAATCATCACATCCATTGCCAGCACGTCACAACGGCTGGCGGCGTCCGACTCCTTTGTGAAGCGCGGGCGCGCGGCGTAAAAATCAGCGGGGAAGTTTGCCCGCACCACATCGCGTTAACCGATGAAGCGATCCAAAATTTTGATACGAAGTACAAAATGAATCCCCCTCTGCGATCACAGGCAGATGTGGATGCGCTGCTGGAGGGAATAGCCGATGGCGCATTGTCCATCCTGTGTTCCGATCACGCACCGCACGCCGATTTCGAAAAGGAAGTGGAATTCGATGCCGCGCCGTTTGGCATCATCGGACTGGAGACAGAGCTGGGATTATTCATCGATCTGCTGGTGCATAAGCATCGCAAGATCGATATCGCTCGTTTAATCGAGATGTACACCGTTGAACCGGCGCGCTTGTTGAAGATCGACGCGGGCACGTTATCGATCGGTGCACGCGCTGATGTGACCCTGATTGATCCGGAACTGGAGTGGACAGTGAGTGTAGCTGAGTTTCAGTCGGCCTCGCGCAATTCACCATTCGACGGTTGGAAATTGCGAGGTCGCGCGGTGCGGACAATCGTCGGCGGCAAAACGGTCTGGAAGTTGTAGGCATTTCTGCGAAACGCCGAAAATTGGATTGGCGTCTGATACAGACGCCCTACAAAATCACGCATTCATCCCGCAGCGTATCCGCCGTGGATATAATTTTCGAGGTGCGCGATCGCTGCGCTCTGGCACGAAATGACGTGTTTGACCAGATCCCCTATCGAGATCACACCCACAACTTTGTCGCCATCAACCACGGGCAAGTGGCGAATGTGTTTGTCGGTCATCAAGCGCAGACATGTTTCTACCGGCTCACGCGGATGCGTAACGGTTACATTGGTTGACATAATCTCAGCCACTTTGGTTTCCCGCGATCGTTTCCCGCGCAACATCACTTTGCGCGTGTAATCGCGTTCTGAAATAACCCCCACCAACCGCTCCTGATCCATGACCAGCAGTGCACCGACATTCTTCGCGTCCATCATTTCGACCGCTTGAAGAACAGTTGCGTCAGATGAGATCGAGAAAACCTCCTCGCTCTTCTGATTTAGAATCGATCGGATCGTACCACTCACGTCCATAACTGAGAAATTTCACCATAGGCTCACACCGGCATGCGATGCAAAACAATTTTGGCTGGGCCACGCGCCGCCGAAAGTTCCGCCACGGTGGCGACGTTGCGACGCCTATGCCCAACATAGCTCCGCGGAGCGAGTTTCGGGGGACGTCTTCCATTAACAATCGCGCCCGCCACCGCGATGTACGAAAGCTCCTGACGATCCACGGCGCAACGCAACATCAATCCGCCACGGCTCATGTCACCACGGCCAATAAATTCCGATGGGAATCGCAGCCGGTCGCGAAAATTCGCCAGCAAAACATTCACGTACTTGCCTGTGGCAATGCTGCCGAGAAGAATGACCTCGCTTTCGAGTGGTAGCTTCTTTGCGAGACACAGCGCGTCTCGCTCGATCGGCAGTCGATAGCGCGAGTCGTCCTCGCGAATGTCGACCGTGGCAAATTCACGCAGATCATCGAGATGAATTCGCGCTCTTGCATCGACAAGGCCGCGCGTGGGCGTAATGACAAAGACACCCGGAGTTCCGCGCGCCGGCCGAGCAAACGCTGTTGCGTACGCCATTTTTCCGCGAAAGTAGAGGCCGCTCAGAAACGAAAACACCTCCGCGATTGCCGCGCCCTTTTTGCCCCGCAGTTTTCGCGCGAGTTCGAATTGCGCCCGATGGCTCAGAATCATTCGCGCTCGTTGACCTCCGGCGTAAGCGGGTGAGAGAAGAAAAATACGTTGTCCAGTGCTGTTTCCCATTTTTGACAATTTCAACTCCACTGATCACCGCCGCAAGCCGCACTCGCGGGCTTGCTTTTCGAGTGCGGGACGGAAATAATGCCGCGTGCGTTGGACCTGGCCATTCAAATCTCGCAACGGCGACGATCGCAATGGAGAAGACGGTTGTGCTTTTGCCGCCGATCCGCGCCCTGATTTCTTGTGCGTCGGAGCGCAGAAAGCCGGAACGTCATGGCTTTATCAGCAACTGGCCGAACATCCGGATTTCTGGATGCCTCCGTTGAAGGAACTGCATTATTTCGATCAACTGAGCAGGATTCCACCGGTAGCTTCTGCACGCGCGCGAGATGACCGCGATCATCACTTTCTCGAAAGTCTCAAGCGCCTAAGCGCCCGGTCGCATCTCGACCTGGAGGATTACGCCAGGCTATTCGCGCCCAAAGGATCGCTCCTCTCCGGTGACATCACTCCCGCTTACTCGATGCTGAATGATGAGGTGATTGAGCGAATCGTGAATCACTTTCCGAATTTAAAAGTAATTTTTCTCGCTCGCGATCCAGTCGAGAGAGCATGGTCGCAGTTGTCAATGGGGGTGCGTCTCCGGAACATCAGCCCGTTTAATACAACCGACGTACATGACGTAATCCGAAATTTGCTGGACCCCGGGGTCCTGCTCCGCTCCCACCCAAGCAAGGTCGTCGCGCGTTGGAAGCGGTATGTTCGACCGGAACTGTTTCGCGTCTACTTCTTCGACGATCTGGAAAACAATCCCGCTGAGCTGCGACGGTCAATTGTCGTTTTTCTGGGCGGCGATCCGAACAAGCCAAACGGCCGGTTAAACGCGCATCAGAACAGCAATGTTGGCAGGGAGAAGCCGCGGCTGACGGCTAAAGTGCGCGTCCGTGTCGCTAAGTTCTTTGAACAGGAACTGAAAGCGTGTGCGAAAGACCTGGGCGGGCCTGCGCGGCATTGGCCTGCACGGTATGGATTTTCAATTTTCTGTGTGTTCTGGCAGTTGGCAGATTATCTCGATCTTTTTGCCTGGTTGGATCTGGACTGCCTGACACTGTAGCAGGGGGCGGTGAGCAGGCCGACACGAACCACCAGTAAATTAACCGCGGTCAGCGACCACTGCTAAAGCTTTGGCCTTTGCGCGGGCGCGATTTGACTGAAGCTCGCCAAGGTGTTTTTCCGACCAGCGGCAAAGTGCATGCAACGGCTCAATCAAGGTGCGACCCAATCTCGTTAGTGAGTATTCCACCTTCGGCGGCACGACCGGATGAACCATGCGTTGCACCAAGCCGTCGCGCTCGAGGCTGCGCAATGTTTGAGTCAGCATTTTTTGCGAAATGCCTCCGATCTCGCGTTGCAGCGCAGCGTAGCGCATCGTCCCGCGCGCGAGGATCTGAATGATCAGAGCGGTCCATTTACCCGCGATTCGATCAAGCACAAGCCGAGAAGGGCATTGCGGTTCCAGCACCGAAGGAGGAGCGGATGTTTTAGCCATGGCCTTCTTCTAATCCAAGCACCAGAGGAGCGCAACATTCCAAATCGCCTGTATAGCTTGTATCAACCTGTAGTTGACGAATGGATTGGTCAGCTCGAATTTTAGAGTATGACAACGAATTTCGCACCGGGAGCACGACCGGAATTCTTGTTAAGTGAAGTAAACTCGGAGCGGCCCTTACATAAGGGGACAGCAGTAGTGGCTGACGCAAGCCTTTTAGACGAATACTCGCGGGCCGTGGTCGGTGCCGTTGAGCGCGTTGCGCCTTCTGTCGTAAACATCGAAGTCCAACAACGGCGCAAAAACCAGGCGGGAGGCATCGCCGGAAACGGCTCAGGATTTGTGATTACTCCTGACGGTTTCATTTTGACCAATAGCCATGTCGTCCACGGTGCAACTCGCATTGTGGTGAATCTTTCGGGCGGACACGATTACCCCGCGCAGCTCATTGGCGACGATCCAGAAACCGATCTGGCAGTAATCCGGATCGATGCACCGCAATTGGTTCACGCGCGCCTGGCCGATTCCGAAACGTTGCAGGTAGGCCAGTTGGCGATCGCGATCGGAAATCCATTCGGCTTTCAGGCGAGCGTGACCGCGGGCGTGATTAGCGCACTCGGACGCTCGATGTACTCCCAATCGGGCCGGTTGATCGACAACATCATTCAGACCGACGCGGCGCTGAATCCAGGCAACTCCGGCGGACCCCTCGTCAATTCCGCAGGGGAAGTGATTGGCGTGAACACGGCGATGATTCGCCCGGCGCAAGGCATCTGCTTTGCCATTGCGAGCAACACAGCCAGGCTTGTTGCCGGTTGGCTGATTCGGGACGGAAAAATCCGGCGCAGCTACATTGGTGTCGCCGGTCAGAATGTGCCGCTGCATCGGCGCGTAGTCCGATTTTACAATTTGCCGCTCGACACCGGCGTCCTTGTTGTCTCAGTCGAGAAGAAGAGTCCCGCCGAGCGTGCTGGTTTGCGTGCGGGCGATCTAGTCGTGGCGTTTAATGATCAGCCCATCGGGAGCGTGCACCATCTGCACAAGATTTTGGTCGGTGAACAAATCGGCGTCAGCGCCGCGCTCACAGTTATTCGCCACACCGAGAAATTAGAGTTGCCGATCCTGCCGGCTGAATCTCGCGGATAAAACCGTCGATTCTATCGGCAGGCGTGCCGCTTGCCTGCGATTTCGAACGCTTTGCAGCCGATACGGCTGCCTCTACAGTCAAACGAATTTCCCATGAAAATCTTAATCATTGGAAGCGGCGGCCGCGAACATGCGCTTGCATGGAAACTGAGGCAATCTCCGCATGCGGGCCGTATTTTCTGCGCGCCGGGAAACGCGGGCAGCGCTGAGGTTGGCGAGAATGTCGCGATTCCCGCGAGCGATTTGGAGGCGCTCGTTCGGTTCGCGAAGGAAAATCGTGTCGATTTAACGGTGGTCGGTCCGGACGATCCGCTTGCCGCAGGAATTGTCGATCTGTTTGCGGCTGAAAAACTGCGCGCGTTCGGTCCGACGAAATCGGCCGCCCGTATTGAAGCGTCCAAAATTTTCGCAAAAGAACTGATGCACGCACAGAAAATTCCCACAGCGGAAGCGAGCATATTTTCCGACTCCAGCGAAGCGCTTCGTTACTGTGAGCGAGCGAAATTTCCCGTGGTGATCAAAGCGGACGGCCTGGCGCTCGGCAAAGGCGTAATCGTTGCGGCTGATTCTGCCACAGCACGATCGACCATCGATGAGATGATGAATCAACATCGCTTTGGCAACGCAGGCCGGCGCATCGTGATCGAGGAACTTTTGCTCGGGACGGAATGCTCGTTGCACGCGCTGGTCGACGGAAAGAATTATCTTCTGCTGGAGTCCGCGCGCGATCACAAACGCGCATTGGAGGGCGATCAGGGGCCGAACACGGGCGGGATGGGCGCCTTCAGTCCTGCCAATAATTGGAACAGCAAATTGCAAGCTCAGTTCGAGGAAGAAATTATGCGGCCGCTGCTGCGCGGTCTTCTGCAGGAGGGAATCAAGTTTCAGGGACTTCTTTATCCCGGCTTGATGATCACCAGCGAAGGGCCGCGTGTGTTGGAGTTTAACTGTCGTTTCGGCGACCCAGAGGCGCAGGCGCTTTTGCCCCGAATGAAATCGGATCTGTTGCCGCTCTTGGAAGCGACGATTGATGGAAAAATCGACACGTGCGCAATTGAATGGGATACGCGCGCTGCGGTTACGGTCGTGCTGGCGTCTGCCGGGTATCCGGACAAATACGACACTGGAAAATCGATCTCGGGACTCCAGGACGCAGCAAGGCTCAAAGATGTGCAGATCTTTCATGCCGGAACCAGCCGTGCCGCTGGGGAAATCAAGACTGCGGGGGGCCGTGTTCTTGCAGTCACTGCGCTTGGGTCAACTATTGAATACGCGCGCGAACGCGTATACGACGCCGTCTCCCGGATTCATTTCGAGAACTGTCAGTACAGGCGCGACATTGCTCTAAGTGCCGTTGCGGCTAACATCGAGAAATTATTGTGATCGCTCGATTTTTGCAGGCCACGTTTGCCTTCTTCATTGTCGCGAGCCTCGCCGCGCAATCGCCGACTCCGAAGCCACCGGCGCCAATGCCACGGGCCACGCCGGCGGGTTCGCCGTTGGCCACACCAACTACAGAAGAGTTGGTGAATTCGCTAGGCCCGGCTGATCTACAGTCGGTCATTACGCTGCTGAAGAGTAATTTCACAGATCCAGACGCAATCACCGATACGGAGTTAAATCGGGCAACTGTTGAGGGCCTTATCGTGCGCCTGCCGCGCGGCGTAATGCTTTTGACTGGCAAGGAGAACGCGCCGGCCAGCCCGCCAAGCGCCTTTTACAGCGAGATCCTCGCAGGGCACATCGGTTACGTGCGTCTCGGCTCGCTGAACAGCGCCAATCTTCAGGCACTAGACAAAAGTCTCAGCGCGTTCGCGGCGAAAAAGGTAAACGCGCTGATTGTCGATCTTCGCGCCAGTGAGGCCACAAGTGATTTGGCGTTGGCGGCGGAATTTGCAAAGCGATTTTGTCCGAGGGGCAAACCCATATTGACCTTGCGCAAACCTGCGGGACGTCAGGACCGTGCATTTACTTCTGATCGTGATCCCGCATTTCGCGGCATGATCATGGTGCTCGCCGATGGCGACACGGCTGGCGCAGCAGAAGCCATTGCCGCTGCACTACGACTTCATCGCAAGGCTCTGATTATCGGACAACCGACTGCCGGTCGCGCGGCCGAATACTCCGATTTGCCCTTGCCGAACGGCAAAGTTCTGCGTCTGGCCGTCGCTGAAATGATTTCGCCCGACGGACGCTCATTATTTACGGAAGGAATAAAGCCAGACTTACCTGTTGAGATGTCATTGGCAGACAAGTGGCAGATTTTTCAATTAAACAGCGAGAAAGGAATGGCTCCGTTTCTTTACGAAGCAGGCCGCCCGCATATGAACGAAGCGGCGCTGTTGGCCGGAACCAATCCCGAGGTGGAAGCAGCCGAAGCAGCGCAGCAGCGCCGCGGCCGAGTGCCGGAAAAGCTCCCGCCGCACGATCCAGTCTTGCAACGCGCGCTGGACGTAGTGACGTCGCTCGAGGTTTATCAGAGTCGCTAGGTCGGACTGCTTCGTCGACGAACTATATTGGATCGGGTTGTCTGTTATCCCGAGCCTTGTCTTCAATGAGCAAACCGTAGTATTCTGCGAGTTCGCTGAGAAACAGGAATGTGACACCGCTCGAAGAACGCATCGGTTACAAATTCCGCAATGAGCTGTTGCTAGCAGAAGCGCTGACGCACCCCAGCCTGGGACATGAGGCGCAACGTTATCATTTTGATTATCAGCGGTTGGAGTTTTTGGGCGATGCCGTTCTCCAGCTCGTCATCACCGAATATCTGTTTCGCAATTTTCGAATCGAAGCAGAGGGACAACTAACAAAATTGCGTTCGCGGCTGGTTTCTCGCGAAGCATTGAGAACGCATGCCGCCACACTCGATCTCGGACGTTACATTTTGATGGGACGCGGCGAGGAAGCCAGTGGCGGCCGGGAGCGAACATCCACATTGGCCGATGCCTTTGAGGCGCTCATCGGCGCTCTTTACCTCGATGGCGGTCTCGACGTGGCCAAAGAATTCATTTTGACGCAGACTCGCGCCGATCTCGAGGAACTGGCGGAAAAGCCGGTGGATATTAATCCGAAAGGCGATCTTCAGGAGTTGTTACAAAGTATTTCGCCGCAAAGTCCGGTATACGAATTGATTTCGCAGAGTGGGCGTGAACATGAAAAGACGTTTGTCTCGCAGGTCGTCTGGGAGGGGATTGTTCTTGGCCAGGGTACCGGCCGCAGCAAAAAACAGGCCGAAACGGAAGCTGCAATTGAAGCGATGCAGTTAAGGCGGTGGGAGAAGAAGCGCGAAAATGAGACCGCGTGACATGCAATTAGACGGGTGTAAAGCAAACGCTGAACGCCAAACGCTCAACGTCCAACGCTCAATTAAAAGCGGCCACTCGGACCCAAGTAGTTCAAACGCAATGTTTGAGCGCGGCCAGAACCTTGCCCGTTTTTGACCGCCATTGAAAATGGCGCGCGATCGACTTTGTCACAAACTCTTTGGCCCGTCTGATCGCCTTTTCCAGCGAGAGGCCCGCCGCAAGACCGGTCGTAATCGCCGCCGAATAGGTGCAGCCCGTACCATGCGTTGCGACCCCGCGGACAAACGGCGCGGAGAACTCAATAATTTTCCCGTCCAGAAAGAGAAGATCGACGGCGCGCCTGCCTGGCAGATGACCGCCTTTGAGCAGAACTGCAGTTCCGAATCTCTTCTCCAACTCTTTCCCGGCACGTTGCATTGATTGCCGATCTTTGATTCTCGTTCCGAGCAACTGCTCCGCTTCATCAAGGTTTGGTGTAATTAACGTGG
>WNFX01004470.1_pt1 | contig 21915 bp, 18 predicted proteins | sample 5400111 | NCBI WGS metagenome assembly WNFX01 (sample SAMN13153363, study PRJNA577476) | soil metagenome | isolation source: 40 cm soil or saprolite under grassland replicate 1 | place: USA:California | collected 2016-06-15 | reverse complement strand
AGGAGACGCCATGAAGCGCATTCTTCCCTTCGCGGCGCTGCTTGCCGTCGTCGTTCCCCGGGCCCTTGCGGGGACGCCGATGGCGAGTGGCAGCCGGGACGGCGAGGTCCGTGGAGTCAGCGTGCTGCCCGGCACCGGTAAGGTCGAGATCGTCATCGACCTGCAGGGGGCCGCGGAGATTCAGGACTTCACCCTCGCGAATCCCGCACGGCTCGTCATCGATCTGCACGGCGTCCGCCTCACCGCGCCGGCCACGCTGTACGACGGCCAGAACCGCGGCGGCGTTCGCAACGTGCGCTACGCGCAGTTCAAACCGGACATCGTGCGCGTGGTGATCGATCTCGACGCGCTGAAGGATTACCAGGTCGAGCGTGCCGCCGGGCAGGTGCGGGTGCGCATCGGCACCGAGCGCACCGGCTTCGCGGCGTGGTCCAGCAGCACCGTCACCACGGCCGCCGTTCCCCCCCTCCCCTCCCCTCGCCGCGTAGCGGAGAGCCCCCCGGTGACCGGTGGGCCGGAGCAGGCCGCGCGCGTCACCACGCCGACGCTCGGCCGGTCGATGTCGATCGACGAGTACCTCGCGGCGCACCGCGCCGACGCGCTGCAGTCGCAGGCGCCGCGGATCACGGTGCAATGGGACAACGCCAGCATCGAGGACGTCGTCGCCGGCTTCGCCGCCTTCAGCGGGCGGACGATCATTCTGAGCAAGGACATCAAGGGGAACGTCACGGCCGAGATCAAGAATCAGCCGTGGGACCTCGCGCTGAATGCGGTGCTCGAGTCGCAGGGCCTCGCGGTCCAGACGTTGCCCGGCGCCATCCTCAACGTCGTCAGCAAGATCGAGATGGCCCGCGCCGACTCGACCGTGCCGATCACGACGCGGCTGGTGCGCATCAATTACGCGAAAGCGACGTCGCTCGTGCCGTCGGTGGCGTCGATTCTCACGAAGCGCGGCGCCGCGGTCGCCGATTCGACGAGCAACTCGCTCGTGATCACCGAGGTGAGCTCGCGGATCGACGAGGTGGTGGAGTTCGTGAAGGGGCTCGACCTGCGCACGCCGCAGGTCTCGATCCAGGCGAAGATCATCTTCGTCGACCGCGCCGACATCGAGGAGCTGGGCGTCAAATACGACCTCGGCTCGACGACGCAGTTCTTCAACAAGCTCATTCAGCGCCCCGATCCGCGCAGCGCACAGCCGGTCGATACCGATCTGGACGGCGTGCCCGACGCGCTCGTGCCGACGAAGAACTTCCCGTCGACCGAGAACATCGTGTCGCTGGGCGGGAACTCGCTGTCGGCACTCGGCAACGCGAGCCAGGCCGTGGTCGACCCGGCGCTCGATCTCATCTTCTCGACGGCGATCGGCAACTTCGACCTCACGGCGTTCGTCCAGGCGCTGCAGCGCGTCGAGCTCGCGGATATTCAGGCTGAGCCGACCATCACGACGCTCGACAACCGCCAGGCGGAAATCCTCGTCGGCGACCGTGTTCCGATCCGCGTCATCGATGTGAGCGCCGTCAGTGCCGGTGGAACGGCTGGTTCGAACGTGCCGCGCGCGACGGTGCAGTTCCAGCAGACCGGTATCAACCTGCGCGTTACACCGCACGTGACGGCGAATCGCCAGATCCTGATGGAAGTGCACGCCGAACGCTCCAACATCCGGCCGGCCGCCGTGGACATCGGATTCACGTTCCAGACGCAGCAGGCGGACAACCAAATCCTGGTCAGTGATGGGGAAACGGCCGTAATTGGCGGCCTGACTGTGACGGAAGTCCTAGTCACCAAGTCGGGAATCCCCTTCCTTGTAGATCTGCCGATCCTGGGCAAGCTGTTCGGCTTTACGTCGCAACAGGAGAATCGGCGTGATCTGCTCATTCTGATTACGCCCCACATCATCGACGATCTGGTCGCGCCCACCGGGCAGTAAGCCGGCAGGCGCGGCCCATAGGCTGGGAGAGAGATTGCCATGCGGCTGGTCACGCGCAGTACCGCATTCTGGGGCATCAGCGCACTCGCGCTCGCCGTGTGGGCGTGCGAGACGTCGCGGAACATCGGCGGCGTGCAGCGTGACACCCAAGAGCCCTTCATCTCCCTCTCGAATACCGCGGGCGACACGCAGGACATCAGCGCCGGGCTGCGCTTCAGCGTCTCGGCCCTCGACAATCTCGGGCTCAAGAACATCGATCTGACGTTCAGCGGCGGCCTCATCGGCACGCTCGATACGACATTCACGTCGACCGTGAAGAACTACGCCGTCTCCCACACGCTCACCTTCGGGGCCGGCTCCGGGGCCGGCGGCAGCATCATGATCGTGGGTCGCGCGACCGACGGCGCCGGGAACTTCTCGGAAGACACGATCTTCATCTTTCTGTCGAACGTGCAGGCGCTGCGGGTGCGGCTGGTGCTGCCGTCGCCCGGAGCGTTGGCGTCCACCGGCAAAGGCATTCCAGTGGACGTGATCGCCGTCCAGACGGGCGGGATCGCGAAGATCGGCTTTCTCGTCGCGCCGGCCGCGAGCGTAACCAATCCGACGTCGCCGCCCACCGATTCGATCGTGTTCGGCCCGCCGTTCGCGGATTCGGTTGAATACGTGGATACGCTGGTCGTCGTGCCGTCGAGCGGCACGTTCAACATCGTCGGATTCGCCGAGGATTCGGCGGGGCGGCGCGGCTTTAGCAACGTCGTCACCGTGCAGATTCAGTCGGTCGCGACCGACAACACGCCGCCGATCGTCGCCCACCGCGTGGCGCCCCGCGTGGAAGTGGATGATACCGTGCACGTGCGCGCCCAGGACCCCAGCGCGATATCGTGGATCGGCTTCGAGGTGGACACGAACGGTGTGCGCATGAAATTCGACACCGTTAACGTGGCCGCCGGCAACCTCAGCGATGTCACGCGGCATTTCTCGCTGGGCCTGCAGGGGCTCCAGCCGCTGCCGCGGTTCATCGCCGTGAAGGGCTATGCGTGCGATTTGGCGGTGGCACGGAACTGCTCCTTCACCAACAGCACGACGCTGATCCCGAGCGCACCGCTGCGCAGCAAGGGCATCGGGGCGTCCTCGCAGCCGCAGCTTTCACCGCAGGGGCTGATCGACACCATCGTCGTCGTGGCGGGCATCACGCGCCCGCTGCCGTTCGGCGGCCGTATCGCCGACGCGATCTTCAACGGCAACGACTCGAGCCTCTATCTCACGAACCCGACACTCGGGCGCGTCGAGATCTTCCAGGTGGCCAACACGTCGTTCGTCGCGGCCGGCATTCCGACCGGCGGCCCGGTGCCGTGGGGGATCGCGCTGTGGCCGCGCGATACGCTGGGGAACTACGGCGACTCGATCGTCGTCGCGAACTCGGGCGGCGTGGAGCTGTCGATCATCGACGTGCGCGCCGGCGTGCGCCGGCTCGTGTGGCGGCAAGACCTGCCCGACTACCTGGTCGAGACGTACAGGGTGCTCGTCTCGCCGCTGCGCGAGCAGATCGTGCTGTACGACCTGTCGGATCGCCCGCAGTACCTCGGCACGGTGTGCCGCGTGACGAGCGGCTCGCCGAACTGTGCTTCGGACTCGATCTACGCGATCTACTCGACGACTCCGACGCTGAGCCAGCCGGCGCCGTTTACCGGTAAGGCCACCGTCCGGATGGAGAAGCTGGTCAACACGACCGACACGACGCAGCTGTTCGGTCACCTGTTCTGGGAGCTTGCCGGCGACACGACCCTGGTCGACGACGGCCGCGATACGTTGCGCATCGCCATCCGGCGGGGCCGGCCCTACAACCAGCAGAAAGTCATCCTCAGCGCGTGCGCTGGCGTCACCGTCAATCTCGCGGCCTTCGGATTGGGCGATTCGACCTACGTGCGCAATTCCGGCAACTTCACGCACGGCATCATCGGTGAAGGCGGGAACGTCAGCAGCAAGTTCGCCCGCGTCATCGGGTACACGACCAAGGCGGACCTGACCATCAATAATCCGATGCTCGCTCCGTGCATCACCGGTGGTTCCCTTGCAAGTGGTAACTTCACGGCCGATTCCGGTGAGAACCACCTCGATCAGGGCATGACGCCCGCGGTCGATGTGAGCGACTTCATCAGCAACACCGGCGTCAGCCTCCACGCGGTCGCGACCAACTTCAACGGCGCCACGAACCTGGTCCGCGCCGACTCGATCTACTTCCTCGACGAGGGGATGAAGCTCAAAGGCACGGCCCCCGCGCCGCTCGGGGCGTTCGGGATGGACATGAACTACAACCACAACTTCCTGGCCGGCTCGCCGGGCACGCCGACGTTCGGCGGTACCGGCAACCCCAATGACCGCATCGCGTTCTCGGCCCGAGCCGACGGCAATATTGACGTCTGGGATACCTTCTTCTTTGGGCAGGTCGGCACGATCGTGGTCCGCGACCCGATCACCGGACCGCTGCGCGTCGCGCGCAACCGGGCCAACACACGCCAGTGGCTCTTCGGCGTCACTCCTGCCGGCGTTGTGATGATCGAGCTGCCGGTGATCACGAACCCGTTCCCGTCGAAACCGATGTGGGGGCCGCCGATTCCGAACAAATAAGCCGGCGCCTCCGGGCCCGGGTGCCGTATGCGCGAGCCCGACGCACGTCGGGCTCGCCCTGTTATAGGAGGCAGTCGAGACGCGATGACATTCCGGTTCACGACGGCAGGCGAATCGCACGGCCGCGGCCTGGTGGGGATCCTCGAAGGCATCCCCGCGGGCCTCCCCGTGTCCGCCGCCGACGTAGACGTGGAGCTGAAGCGGCGCATGGGCGGCTACGGCCGCGGCGCGCGCATGAAGATCGAATCCGACCACATCGAGTGGCTGTCCGGCGTCCGCGCCGGCGAGACGCTCGGCTCCCCGATCGCGATGCTGATCTGGAACCGCGATTGGGAGCACTGGCAGGACGTCATGGCGCCCGAAGCGGACGCCACTCCCGACCCGTTAGGCCGCCGGCGCCAGGTGACGCGGCCGCGGCCCGGCCATGCGGATCTCGCTGGATCGCTGAAATACGATCGCGCCGATGCGCGCGACATCCTCGAACGGGCCAGCGCACGGGAGACCGTCGCGCGCGTTGCCTGCGGGGCCGTGTGCAAAAAGCTGCTGCGGCAATTCGAGATCGCAATTGGATCGCACGTCGCCGAATTGGGGGGCGTCGTCGCGCATCCCGCGTCCCCCATCCCGCATCCCGTCAACGACGCCGCCGATCAAAGTCCCGTTCGGTGCCTGGATAAGGATGCCGAGGCGGAAATGATCCGCCGCATCGACGCGGCGAAGGCCGCCGGCGACACGCTGGGCGGCATCGTCGAAGTGGTGGCGCTGGGCGTGCCGGTGGGGCTGGGGTCGCACGTTTCGTGGGACCGGAAGCTCGATGGCCGCCTCGCGCAGGCGCTGATGTCCATTCCGGCGGTGAAAGGCGTGGAGCTCGGCCTGGGATTCGAAGCTGCGCGGCGCAAGGGATCGGAAGTGCACGATGAGATCGTGCCGGGCTTCGCGCGCGCGACGAACCGCGCGGGCGGGACCGAGGGGGGAATGACGACGGGGGAGCCGCTCGTGCTCCGCGTCGCCATGAAGCCGATATCGACGTTGATGTCGCCGCTCAAAACCGTGGACTTGAAGACCGGCGGGCCGGCCCAGGCGCAATCGGAGCGTTCGGACGTGACGGCCGTCCCCGCGATGGGTGTCATTGCCGAAGCGATGGTGGCGATCGTCCTGACGGAGGCGCTGCTGGAGAAATTCGGCGGCGACGCACTGAGCGAGCTGAAGCGCAACGTGGATGGCTATCTCGCGCAGGTGCGCGCGCGCACGCCCAAAGGAGCGGCGTCGTGAAAAAACACGTCGTGCTCATCGGCCTGCCGGGCGCCGGCAAGACCACCGTGGGCCGCATGGTGGCCGAGCGGCTGCATGCGGGATTCGTGGACATCGACACGATCCTGATCCGGAAGGAAGGCAAACCGATCGCGATGATCTTCGCGGAAAAGGGCGAGTCCGCGTTTCGCGACATGGAGCGGAAGGAAGTAGAGACCGCGCTCAGCAATCAGCCCGCGGTGGTTGTTCCCGGCGGCGGCTGGGCCGCGCAGCCCGGCGCGCTCGACGCCGCAAAACATCGCGGGTACTTCGTGTATCTGAAGGCGCGCGCGGAGGTTGCCGCCGGTCGCGCCGTGCCGTCGGGAACCCGGCCGGTGTTAATGGGTGGAGATCCCGCAGAACAAATGCGCGAGCTCTTCCAGACGCGCGACCCGTTCTACGCCAAGGCGCACGCCACGGTGCAGACTGAGGCTAAGCCTGCGGAAAAAGTGGCAGATGAGGTCGTCCGGCTTGCGCAGACGAGCGCCGGATGGTAAAGATGCGAACCCCATTACGGTTGAACCGAGGTTGATAGGTGCCTGATAGAGACTCTAGCGTGAAGCGCAAGAAGAAACGAGCCGAGGCTCCGCCGGCGGAGAACGAGACGACTTCCCCCGACGCCGCTCCTGCAAAGGGCGGCGCACTCGTCATTGTCGAGTCCCCGACCAAGGCGAAGACGATCGGCAAATACCTCGGCCGTGGCTACACGGTCAAGGCGACCATCGGGCACCTGCGCGATCTGCCCAAGCGCGAGCTGGGCGTCGACGTCGAGAATAACTTCGCGCCGAAGTACGTCACTATTAAGGAAAAGGCCAAGACCCTGGCCGAGATCAAGAAGGCGGCCAAGGCGGCCGACCGGGTGCTCCTCGCCACCGACCCGGACCGCGAGGGGGAAGCGATCGCCTGGCATGTGGCCTCTCAGCTCAACGGCGACGGTAACGGCAAGATCCGCCGCGTCTTGTTCCACGAAATCACGAAGGACGCCATTGCGGAAGCGTTGGCGAATCCGCTCGATATCGACCAGCGCAAGGTGGACGCGCAGCAGGCGCGCCGGGTCCTCGACCGGCTGGTCGGCTACAAGGCCTCGCCGGTGCTGTGGAAGAGCATCAAGACCGGCCTGTCGGCGGGTCGGGTGCAGACGGTGGCCCTCCGCCTGATCATCGAGCGCGAAGAGGAAATCCGGAAGTTCGTGCCGCAGGAATACTGGACGGTTGCCGCCGACCTGGAGAAGGACGGGCAGGGATTCCAGGCGCGGCTGCAGAAGCTCGACGGGCACAAGCCCGAGATCAAGACCGAAAAGGCGGCGCGCGACATCGTCGCCGAAGTCGAAAAGCTGCCGTTTGTGGTCACGTCAGTCTCGACCGGCGAGCGCCGCCGCAAAGCCCCCGCACCGTTTACGACGAGCACGATGCAGCAAGAGGCCGCGAAGCAGCTGGGCTTCTCGGCCGGCCGCACGATGCGCGCGGCCCAGAAGCTGTACGAAGGCGTCGAGCTGGGCGAACAAGGTTCGGTCGGTCTCATCACGTACATGCGCACCGACTCCGTCCGCGTGTCGGATGCCGCGATCAAGCAGGCGCGCGAATTCATCAATGCGCAGTTCGACAAGCGCTATTTGCCCGATGAGCCGAACGTGCATAAGGGCGGCCGGGGCTCGAAGGTCCAGGACGCGCACGAGGCGATCCGGCCCACCGAAGTGGGCCTGAAACCCGAGGACCTGAAGAAGTACCTGGAGCGCGACCTCTTTAAGCTGTACCAGCTCATCTGGCGGCGCTTCCTGGCGTCGCAAATGACGCCGGCGGTGTACGAAGCGACCAAGGTCGACTTCGAGCTGGCGAACGGCCGCTTCCTGTTCCGGGCCACCGGCTCGCGTGTCGTGTTCGACGGCTATCACGCGCTCTACAGCGAAGCCCATGAGGCCGAGGACGCCAAGACGCTGGACAGCTTGGAGCCCATTCCGCCGCTCGCCGAGGGCGATCGGGTGAAGCTGAAGCAAGTCGTCCCCAGCCAGCACTTTACCGAACCGCCGCCGCGCTACAGCGAAGCCAGCCTCGTGAAGGAGCTCGAGCGGTTGGGCATCGGCCGGCCATCGACGTATGCCGCGATCATCTCGACACTCCGCACACGCTGGTACGCGACCGCGAAGGACCGTCGCTTCCAGCCCACGCCCCAGGGCGAGATCGTCTGGAAGGTGCTCAAGCGCTCGTTCCCGGAGGTGTTTGAGGTCGGGTTTACGGCGCAAATGGAGACCGAGCTCGACAAGGTCGAGGAAGGCGATCTGGCGTGGCAGCAGGTGCTCGGCGACTTCTGGAAGCCGTTCAGCATCGCCCTCGAAGCGGTCGACATCAACAAGATCATCCACGAAGTGCACGATCTGTCGGGCGTGGCAGCCGAGAAGTGCCCGAAGTGCGGCAGCCCGCTCGAGGTGAAGAGCGGCCGCTTCGGGCCATACATCGCCTGCGTGCGCTATGCCACGAAGGAGTGCGACTACTCGCGGTCCATCAAGAAGGACAGGGTGCCCGACCGGCCGTCCGACGAAATCTGCAAGGAATGCGGCGCGCCGATGGTGATCAAAACCGGCCGCTTCGGCGAGTTCCTGGCCTGCACGCGCTATCCCAAGTGCAAGTACACGCAGCCCGTCCCGCTCGGCATCAAGTGCCCCAAATGCGGCATCGGGGATCTCGCTGAGCGTCGCACCAAGCGGGGACGGACGTTCTACGGTTGCCTGCGGTATCCCGACTGCGATTATTCCACGTGGAACAAGCCGGTGGCCGTCCCCTGTCCCAGCTGCGGCTTTGTGGGGATGGAAGAGATCAAGTCCAAGACGACGGGAGAAACGACGCGCAAGTGTCTCAAGTGCGGGCATCAAGTCACAGTCGAAGCGGAAGCCGCCGAGGCGGAAGAGGTGGCATCGTAGCGGTGCGAGTGATCGGCGGCGGCCTTGCCGGCTGTGAGGCGGCCTGGGCCCTCGCCGAACGTGGGGTCCGTGTCACACTCCATGAGATGCGCCCGGTTCGGATGACTCCCGCGCATCAAACCGATCGGCTTGCCGAGCTGGTCTGTAGCAACACCTTCAAATCGGTCGAACCCACGCACGCGCACGGCCTGCTCAAGGCCGAGATGCGCTTGCTCGGGAGTATTGTGTTGCAGGCCGCTGACACCGCGCGCATCCCGGGCGGCAGCGCGCTCGCGGTCGATCGCGTGGCATTTGCGGACGCCGTCGAGGCGCGCGTGCTGGCCCACCCCAACGTCACACTGGTCCGAGAGGAAGTGACGTCCCTGTCCTCGCCGGCGATCGTCGCCACGGGGCCGCTGACGTCCGATGCGCTCGCTGCCGCGATCGCCGCCCGGCTCGGCGTCGCGTCGCTCGCGTTCTATGACGCGATCGCGCCGATAGTCTCGGCTGATTCGCTCGACTACACGCCACTGTTCAAGGCATCGCGCTACGGCAAAGGCGGCGGCGACGACTACTGGAATGCGCCGTTCACCAAGGAAGAGTACGAAGCGTTCGTCGCCGCGCTGCTCGCGGGCGAGCAGTATGTGCCGGGTCATGAATTCGACAAGGTGCCCTACTTCGAGGGCTGCCTACCGGTCGAGGAGATGGCGCAGCGGGGGCTCGAGACGCTGCGCTTTGGGCCGATGAAGCCGGTCGGTCTCGTCGATCCGAAAACCGGACGCGAGCCCTACGCGGTAGTTCAGCTGCGGCAGGAAGATCGCGCCGCGCAGATGTGGAACTTTGTGGGCTTCCAAACGCGGCTCAAAACGGGAGCGCAGCAGAAGATCTTCCGGACGATTCCGGGCCTCGAGCAGGCGGAGTTCCTGCGTTTCGGCAGCATTCACCGCAATAGCTACCTCAATGCGCCGCTGGCACTGACGGGGCACCTCTCGACCCGGGACGATGAGCAGCTGCTGTTCGCGGGACAGCTCACCGGGGTGGAGGGCTACACCGAGTCGGCGGCCACAGGACTGCTCGCGGGAATCAACCTCGCCCGGCTGCTGGCCGGCGACGCGCCGGTACTGCCCCCCGCGACGACGATGCTCGGCGCGCTGTATCGCTACCTGCGGGAGTCGGAGCCGGCACGGTTCCAACCGATGAATGCGAATTTCGGGTTGATAGAGCCGCTCGATCCGCCGGTCAGGGACAAGTTCAAAAGGAACGAAGCGCTGGCGAGTCGAGCACTGAAAGAAATGGCGGTGTTTGCGCAGGAGCTCGCCGAGATCCCGGCATGAACGCAATCGGCGAATTTGTCACCTTCCTCGAGAAAGAGCGCAACGACTCACCTCACACCGTGAAGGCGTACGAGCGCGACCTCACCGCCTTCGCCGCCTTCTGCGACAGCTATTACGGCGGCCCGTGGACGTGGGCGGGGGTGGATCGGCTGGCGGTGCGCGGTTTCCTCGCTGCTGAGCAGCGGCGCGGCCTGGCGAAGCGCTCCGCCGCCCGCGCGCTGTCGGCGTTACGCACGTTCTATGGCTTCCTCAACGCGACGCGCGGTCTCGAGGTGAACCCCGCGCGGGCGACGCGAACTCCCAGGCTCGAGCGGACGTTACCGACCTATTTGGATCGTGGCGAGATGAACGAGCTGTTCACGCAGGCGGAGGCGCGCGCCGCCGCCGGAGGATTCCGCGAGGCGCGCGATCTCGCGATGCTCGAGCTGTTCTATTCGACCGGGATGCGTCTTTCGGAGCTCGCGGGGCTGAATGATCCCGATGTCGACGCGGTGTCCGATCAGGTGAAGCTGCGCGGCAAGGGAAAAAAGGAGCGACTCGTGCCGCTCGGCCGGCACGCGACGCTGGCACTGCGAAAGTATCTGCCGCACCGCGACAGTCTCCTGGCCGGATTGCGAACGGGAACCCACCCCGTATTCGTGAACGTGCGCGGCAAGCGGATTACGCCGCGCGGCATCCAGCTGGCCATGAAGCGGCTGTTTGATACGCTGGCTCGCGGCAAGGAGCTGCATGTCCACGCGCTGCGGCACTCCTTTGCCACGCACCTGCTCGACGCGGGCGCCGACCTCCGGGCGGTGCAGGAGCTGCTGGGTCATGCCTCGCTGGGGACCACGCAGGTGTATACTCATACGTCGGTCGAGCGGCTCAAAAAGGTCTATCACCAGGCGCATCCGAGAGCGTAACGAAACGCATGTTGCCAGTCATCCATAGCACGACGATTCTGTGCGTCCGCCGCGACGGGAAGGTCGCGATCGGCGGCGATGGCCAGGTCACGGTCGGCGAGACCGTGATGAAAGCCAACGCCAACAAGGTGCGCACGCTGCGCGGCGGCAAGATTCTCGCCGGCTTCGCCGGTGCGGCCGCCGATGCTTTTACGTTGTTCGAGAAGTTCGAGGAGAAGCTGGAGCGCTATCCCACGAACCTGCCGCGCGCCGCGGTCGAATTGGCGAAAGACTGGCGCTCGGACCGGGTGTTGCGGCGCCTCGAAGCGCTGCTCGTCGTGGCGGACAAGGAGCATGGCTTCGTCATCAGCGGCTCCGGCGAGCTGATCGAGCCGGACGACGGCGTGCTCGCGATCGGCTCGGGGGGCTCGTTCGCCCTCGCCGCGGCACGCGCGCTGCTCGCGTCGACGAAGCTGAACCCGGCGGAAATCGTGCAACGGGCGCTGGAGATTGCAGCCGACATCTGCGTCTACACCAACGCGAACATCACCGTACTCGAGTTATAGACATGCCAAAGGCACCGGTTTCACCTTCGCAACCTCCACCACCTCCGCCATCCTCCACCGACGTTCCGGCGGCGGCCGAGGAAACGCTGCCGTGGTTGGAGGAAATGCCGCCCAAGAAAATCGTGGCGGAGCTGGACCGCTACATCGTCGGCCAGGACGCGGCCAAAAAGGCGGTTGCCATCGCGGTCCGCAACCGCTGGCGGCGGTCCCAGGCGCCCGAAGAGATCCGCGACGAGATCATGCCGAACAACATCATCATGATCGGCCCGACCGGCGTGGGCAAAACGGAGATCGCGCGCCGCCTGGCGCGACTCGCGGGCGCCCCGTTCCTCAAGGTCGAGGCATCGAAGTTCACCGAGGTGGGGTACGTCGGCCGCGACGTCGAGTCGATGGTGCGCGAGCTGGTGGACGTCTCCATCAACATGGTGAGGTCGGAAAGGGAAGATGACGTCTACCCAACAGCTGAGCAGAGGGCCGAAGAGCGGCTGCTCGATTTGCTGTTGCCGCCGCTTCCCTCGCCGCCCCCCGCCGCCGCCTCATTACAGGGAGCAGGCAGCACGGAGCAGGGAGCAAGTGCGCGGCCACTCTTCGTCGTCTCGTCCAAAGGCGACGTCGAGTCAAAGCTCCCCGAGGCAGAGACCGAAGCCAACGAACGGCGCCGCCGTACGCGCGAGAAGCTGCGCCAGCAACTCAAGGACGGCCAGCTCGAGGAGCGCGACGTCGAGATCGAAGTCCAGCAGCAGAGTTTTCCGTTGCTGGAGATGATGCAGCCGCCCCAGGGGATGGAAGGGCCGGACATCAACTTCGGCGAGGCGCTGCAGGAGCTGATTCCCAAGAAGAAGAAGCGCCGCACCGTACATCTGCATGAGGCGCGCCGCATCCTGATCGACGAAGAGCTGAAAAAGCTCGTCGACATGGACGACGTGGTGAACGAAGCGCTCGATCGCGTCGAGAACCACGGCGTCATCTTCATCGACGAGATCGACAAGATCACCGGCCAGCGCGGCCAGAGCACGGGGCCCGACGTGTCGCGGGAGGGCGTGCAGCGCGATCTCTTGCCGATCGTCGAGGGCTCGACCGTGCAGACGCGCTACGGTTACGTGCGCACCGATCACATCCTCTTCATCGCGGCCGGTGCATTTCACATCGCCAAGCCGAGCGACCTGATTCCGGAGCTGCAGGGCCGCTTCCCGATTCGCGTGGAGCTGTCGTCACTGACCGAAGAGGACTTCGTCCGGATCATGACTGAGCCGGAGAACGCGCTGACCAAACAGTATGCCGCGTTGTGCGCCGCCGACGGCGCGACGCTCGAATTCCGTCCCGACGGGGTCAAGGAGATTGCCCGCATCGCCGCCAAGGTGAACGAGCGGATGGAAAACATCGGCGCTCGTCGCTTGCACACCGTCCTCACGACGCTGCTCGAGGACGTGCTGTTCGAGCTGCCCGACTATCCCACGAAACACATCGTGTTCGACGGCCCCGCGGTGCGCGAGCGGCTGCTCCGGATCGTAGAAGACGAAGACCTGCGGAGATACATTCTCTAGCTTGACGCTGGCTGTACGCCGGTCCACCTTGGGGACCAATAAGGGGGGACCAATGCGATCGCTCAGCACCGTCATCGTTGTGGCCGTTGTCCTATACGGCTGCTCCGAGATCCTGGCCGCGCTCGGAGTTACGGATGTCGACATTCCCGCGGACTCGTACTTGGTTGCAGAAGGCCGGACTTGGGACATCCCGCTGAACATTAGCGGCTGTGACGGGTCACCTGATACTTGCGTCACCTGGCACTCCGACAACGAATGCGTGGTGAGTTTCGTCACCGGAGCAACAGCGACCGCCGTTCACTTCGGAACAGCCCGCGTAGATGTCGAGGCCGTCGGTGGCACCTTGAGCGACCACGCGGCCGTGACGGTGACAGAGCAGACTCCGGTGAAGCTCCAGCTGGCCGAGCGGCTCCTTCCGCTCGCGCCCGATCTGACGGGTCGGCTTGCCGTGACGCTCTTCGATGCCTCTGACCACGAGCTCCATCGCCCTGCGACCTTCACGAGCGCCGATCCCACCGATCCCACCGTGGTCGTGGTCGAAGGGGTTTACCCCGGATGCGGCGGCATGTGGCCCGACGGGGTCCAGATCCGCGGAGTAGGGGCCGGGTCCACATTCGTTTTTGCACGCTTCGAGAATTTGGTGGATTCGTCGGCGGTTACCGTGCAGCAGTAGTCAGTCTTGTTTCAGCGGCCGCCCCCGGGTAAAATCCGTCACACTGACCTGTCATTTTGACTGACTCGGGGGCCCATGGCGAAGCGCGACTTCCTCCAAATCACCGATTTCAGCCGCAAGGAGATCGAACAGCTCTTCGACCTCGCCAAGCGGATGAAAAGCCGCGCCTACGGGGAGACCCCCCTCGCCGGCAAGACGCTGGCGATGATCTTCGCCAAGTCCTCCACCCGGACCCGCGTCTCGTTCGAGGTCGGCGCCTACCAGCTCGGCGGCCAGGCTCTGTTCCTCTCCAGCAAGGACATCCAGATCGGGCGAGGTGAGCCGATCCCCGATACCGCCCGCGTGCTGTCGCGCTACGTAGATGGGATCATGATCCGCACCTACGACCACGCCGAGGTCGAGGAGCTGGCCCGGTTCGCGACCATCCCGGTGATCAACGGGCTGACCGACCTCACGCACCCCTGCCAGGTCCTCGCCGACCTGTTCACCGTCAAAGAGCACCTCGGCGGCTGGGAAGGAAAGCGGATCGCCTGGGTCGGCGACGGCAACAACATGGCCAACGCCTGGCTCGAGGCGGCCGCGGTGCTTGGCTTCGAGCTGCGGCTCGCGTGTCCCGAAGGGTTCGAGCCCAACATCGCCAAGTACGAGGCCGCGAAGAAAAACGGCTGCGTGATGGTCACCGAAGTGCCGGAGGAAGCGGTCGCAGACGCGCACGTGATCAATACCGATGTCTGGGCCTCGATGGGGCAGGAGAGCGAGGCCGAGGCGCGGCGCAACGCGTTCAAGGGCTATACGGTCGATTCGGAATTGATGAAGCTGGCGGATCCGACAGCGATCTTCCTGCACTGCCTCCCGGCGCATCGCGGCGAAGAGGTCACCGCCGACGTCATCGACGGACCGCAGTCGCGTGTATGGGACGAAGCTGAAAACCGCCTTCACGTGCAGAAGGCGCTGCTCGCAACCTTGATGGGTTCATGATGATGCGAATGCTCACTGGCAGTCTTATCCCGTGCGTCGCGCTCGTGGCGTGTGGCGGTAGCGAACCGGCGCCTCAGCCGCCGCAGCCGTCCCTCTCGTTCATCGGGGGGGCGTCGCAGACCGACACCGTTGGTCGAACCTTGCCGTCGCAGTTGCGAGTTCAACTCATCGACGCAAACTCCGGTGCCCCGCTCGGCGGTTATGTGATCAACTGGTCAACGGTCGATGGCGGGTCGTTGTTTGTGCCCGTTACGCAGACCGGAACGAACGGAATCACGAGCAACGTTTTTACGCTCGGCACCCGCGCTGGAAGCCAGCGCGTCGTGGCCAAATACATCGATCCGCAAACCGCCACTCCCATCACTCTCGACACAGTCTACGCGACCGCTGTGCCGGCGCGAGCTTTGTACATCAGGCTGATCCCGGGGTGGCAGCAACTGTTCCCGCAGGTAACGCTCGGGGATACGGTCTGGGTATACGTCCGCTATGACGACCAATACGCCAACGACGGAGCGGCATGTCCGGATAACGTACCGTGGCAGAACCTCACATGGAATTACGATTCCTCAGTCGTTCAGCATGCAGGATACCAACTGACCAGCGACGGTGTCGACACGAAATTCGCCACGACCCACACTGGTTCCACGTATTTCTCCGTGAAGACCGACTGTGCCATTGGTCTTGATAGCGTGAGATCGGACTACGGCTTGGGGGTGGCCCCCTGACGACGACTGAAGCGCTCAAGCGCACGCCACTCCATGACGTCCACGTCGCGCTCGGCGCCAAGATGGTGCCGTTCGCCGGTTTCGAAATGCCGGTCAGTTATCCCGAGGGGATCTCTGCCGAGCATAAGGCTGTGCGGGAGGGCGTAGGAGTTTTCGACGTCTCGCACATGGGCGAGTTCGAGATCACGGGTCCCGACCGCAATGCGTTCGTGCAACGGGTCACGTGCAACGACGTCAGCGCGCTCACGCCGGGTCAGGCTCAATACTCCGGCATTCTGACCAATGATGGGACGTTCGTCGATGATTGTTTGGTCTATCGCTTCGAAGACAAGCTGATGATGGTCGTGAACGCATCGAACATCCAGAAGGACTGGGACACCATCGTCGCGCAGAAGGCGGGCGCGAACGTGCGGCTGCGCGACATCTCCGACGAGACGGCGCTGCTCGCCGTGCAGGGGCCCAAGGCCGAGGCGTTGATCGGCCAGCTGACGAACCTCGGCGTCGCGATGATCCCCTATTACCACTTCGCGCAGGGCAAGGTCGCGGGCGTGCAGTGCTTCGTCTCGCGCACCGGCTACACCGGCGAAGACGGCTTCGAGCTGTACTGCCGCGCGGCAGATGCCGAGACGCTGTGGCACGCGCTCGTCGGCGCGGGGCGCGCCGCCCCGGTGGGACTGGGCGCGCGCGACACGCTGCGCCTCGAGGCGGGGCTGCCGCTTTACGGCAACGACATCGACGACACGACGACGCCGTACGAAGCGGGGCTCGCGTTCATCGTGAAGCTCGACAAAGGCGCGCCGTTCACCGGGCTCGACAAGCTGAAGAAGCAGAAGCTCGAGGGCGTGACGCGGCGGCTCGTGGGATTCAAGATGACCGAGCCGAAGACCGTCGCGCGCCACGGGTATCCCGTGTTCCTCGACGGGACGCAAGTGGATATCGTGCGCAGCGGCACCGTCACGCCGACCGCAAACGCCGCGATTGGAACGACGTATTTACCGGCGGACCGCGCGAAGCCGGGGACGACGATCGAGATCGATGTTCGGGGGAGGAAGGGTGCGGCCGAGGTCGTCAAGCTGCCGTTCGTGCCGCACAGAACCAAGAAATGAGAGTCGGAATCCTGACGATTTCTGATCTCGGTGCCGTGGGCCAGCGTGCCGACACCTCCGGTGACGCCATCCTCGACTGGGCGGCGACGCGCGGCTACGAAGTCGTGGTGCGCAGCGTCGTATCGGACGAGACCGACCGGATCGCGGGCAAGCTGGTGCGCTGGGCGGATTCGGGAGAAGTCGACGTCGTCCTCACAACCGGCGGGACCGGCCTGACGGAGCGCGACGTGACGCCTGAAGCGACCGCGGCGGTGCTCGAGCGCGAGGCGGAAGGGATCGCCGAAGCGCTCCGCGCGGCGTCGGGTCCAGGATTTCCGAGAGCATGGCTATCGCGCGGCCGCGCCGGCACGCGTGGCAAGACTCTCATCGTGAATCTCCCGGGATCAACGAACGGTGTGAACGAAGGACTCGCGGTGCTCGCTCAATTTCTCGACCATGCTGTGGAGCTGTTGAGCGGCACGAACACCGCGCATGCAGTACAGAAGGCTGACGGCTGATGGCTGACCGCGTCTTAATCACCACCGACGACCTCGAGCACGCGGTCCGCGTCAACGCGGCGCTCGAGCAGGCGGGGTTCGACACGGCGATGGTCTCCTCGCTCGACGACGTGCGCCAGGCTGTGCGAGGCCGGGAGCCGGGAGCGTGGAGCCGGGAGCCGGATGCCATCATTCTCACGGGCGGCCTGCACGAATCGACGGCGCAGCGCCTGCTGGCGGCGGCGCGCGAGCACGCGGTGTCCACGCTCGGCCTGGTCGAGGCCACGGACGAAAACCCCGACAAGATCGCCCAGCAGCTCGGCCTCACGGGCTGGCTCGTGAAGCCCGCCGACCCGGGCGAGGTCACGGCCACCGTCCGGCGCCTGATCGAGCGCCGCCGCCTGCAGCAGCGCACCGGCATCCTCGGCGCGTCACCGCCGATTCAGGAAGTGCTGGTAAAGATCGAGCAGATGGCGCCGGTCACGTCGACCGTGTTGATCGAGGGCGAGTCGGGGACCGGCAAGGAGCTGGTGGCGCGGGCGATTCACGATCTCTCGCCGCGACGCGGCAAGGCGTTCATCGCCGTGAACTGCGCCGCGCTGCCCGAGACACTGCTGGAAAGTGAGCTGTTCGGTCACGAGAAGGGCTCCTTCACCGGCGCCGCCGAGCGACGCCTGGGGAGGTTCGAGCTGGCGAACGGCGGCACGATCCTGCTGGACGAAGTCGGCGAAATGCCGGCCTCGACTCAGGTGAAGCTGCTGCGCGTGCTCGAGGATCGCAGCTTCTTCCGCGTCGGCGGGACGCAGCCGATTCAGGTCGACGTGCGCGTCACCGCGGCGACGAACAAATCCCTCAAGGAGTCGGTCGAGCTGGGGCGCTTCCGGGACGATCTGTTTTACCGTCTCAACGTGCTCGCCGTGTATCTCCCGCCGCTGCGCGAGCGGCGCAGCGACATTCCGCTGCTGGTGCGCACCTTCATCGCCGAGTTCGCGAAGACGCACGACCGCAACTTCCGCGGCATCACGCCCGAGGCGCTGCAGATCCTCGTGGACGCGGACTGGCCCGGCAACGTGCGCCAGCTCAAGAATCTCATCGAATCGATGGTCGTGCTGGCGCCGGAGGGGGAAATTCGCTCGCGGGATATTCCCCCCGATGTGAGTGAGCGAACGCGCAGACTCCCGATGCGTATCGACAATACCAGGGAAGTTGCCGGCCAGGAGCTCGAGTTCATTTTTCGAACTCTCGTCGAGCTGAAGCTGCAAATAGAGGAGATGCGCCGCCGGATCGAGGAGCGCCCTGCAGAGCGGGTAGAGGTCATCGAGGTGGGAGGGGGGACGGGGGAAGGGGGAAGAGGGCGCATCGAGGCAGCGTCCGCAATCGATCCTCTCGATTCGACTCCCGAGTCCGAGCACCCCGTCATTTACAAACCGGGCATGACGATGTCCGATGTCGAACGCGCCGCCATCGACGCGGCGCTGCGCGAGACCCGCGGCAATCGCCGCAAGGCCGCCGAGATCCTCGGAATCGGCGAGCGGACGCTCTATCGCAAACTCAAGGAATTCGCGCTATCTTAGCTCGCCCCCATCATAAGAGCGTCTAGCGCCCTGCCGGAGCTCGCGTGGATTTTAGAATCGATCCGGAGCTGTGCGTCGCGTGCCTGGCCTGCGTGCGCGTCTGCCCTTCGGATGCCGTAGCGGTCGAAGATCAGAAGGTCTGGATTGTCGACGAGGCCTGCACTCGCGTGGGCCTGTGTCTGCCTGCCTGTCCCCACGAAGCGATCATCGCCGTCGGCGACGCCACTCGCGCGCTCGAATTCGCGCTCAGCCGCAAAGCCGTGCTCATCCTGTCGGTCGAGTCGGCCGCCTGGTTCTATCCCGCGACCCCGGAACAGGTCGTCAACGCATGCTACGCGGCAGGTTTCGGCACCGTGCACCGTGGCGTCCTAGGCGACGAGCTGGTGGCAAAGGAATACCTCGACCTCTGGACCGAGGAGGAATGGGGCTCGGGCGGCACGGTGATCCGCAGTACCTGTCCCGTCATCGTCGCGACGATCAAGAACCAGTATCCCGAGCTGATTCCCTATCTCGCGCCGGTCGCCACGCCGATCGAGGCCGAAGCGCGCTACCTCAAGGCGCTGTACGGTGAGGACACGCCGATCGTCTATACGGGCGTGTGCCTGACCGAGGGGGGCGCCGACGTCGAGGCCGCGATCACGCTCGCGGAGCTGGAGGGGATCTTCAAGAAGCGCGGCATACGCGTGCAGGACCAGCCGCTCTTTTACAGCCGCATTCCGGAGGAGCGGCGCCGCTACTGGAGCACCGCCGGCGGCCTGCCGTTCGACTTATTAAAGGAAGAGCGCCAATCGAGCCGGCGCTTTCGCAAGGTTCGCGGGCTCGGCGCGCTGGAGGGGATCGCGCGCGCCGTTTCGGTCGACCGCATCGACCTCGGCTTCGTGGACATCCTGCCGTGCGAGGGCTGTCTCGACCATCCGTTGCTTGGTCCCAAGGAGGAGCTGTTCCGCCGCCGCGAGATCGTCGGCGCGACGGAGCCGCCGCGCGCGAACGCGCCGGTGCTGGCCGATGGCATCAAGATCGAGGTCGGCGCGGCGTTCGACATCGAGGTGAACGGCACCGGGCCGAGCGTCGAGGCGGTGGAAGAGATCCTGGACCAGATTGGGCTGGCGCCCAACGGCCGGCCATGGGATTCGGGTGCGTGCGGGTATACGACGTGCCACGAATTCGCGGTCGCGGCGGCGCAGGGGCGGACGACGCTCAAGTCGTGTCCCCGCTATCTCGAGCGTCAGGCGTCGCTGGCGCAGCAGCAGGCGGCGGTGGATGCGCTCACGGGATTGGCGTCGTTCCGGGTGCTGCGCGACCGGCTCGCGAACGAGGTTGCCCGGTGTCACCGGTCCGGGGACCACTTTGCCGTGCTCTTTTTGGACCTCGACAACTTCAAGCAGGTGAACGACCGGTTCGGGCACGAGGCCGGCAACGTGGTGCTGCGCGAGACGGCGCGCCAGTGCAACGCCCACATCCGCTCCACCGACGTGGCGGGCCGCTATGGCGGAGACGAGTTCGTTGTGGTATTGGTGGGGACGGGCGAAGAGGGCGCGGTCGGGGTGGGGGAGAAGGTGCGGGCCGCGGTGCAGCAGGTCGGGGTGGGGATGGGCTATCCGGAAGGGCTCGTAACGGCGAGCATTGGGGTCGCCGAGTACCGGCCGGAGCGGAAGGATGAGGACGTGCTGGTCGCCGCGGATCGTGCGTTGTATCGCGCGAAGGCTGCGGGACGCAATCAGGTTGCCACCGGTGGGGAGGGGGAGAAAACCACGTGACCGCCCAGGAGCCTATGCCGCTGGGTACCGGACAGACCGACCCGTGGGGCATGAAGCGGGTGGAGAATCTGATCACGGGCCTGACGGGTGTGCTGTCGGCGCGCGTGGTCGTGACGCCGCTGGGCGAGGTGAGCGAGGTGCACGTCCTGACCAAGAGCGACATCGCGCCCAAGCAGGTGGTGCGCAACATCGAGTCGGCGCTGATGGCGCAGCTCGGGTTCAAGATCGATCATCGCAAGATCAGCGTCGCGCAGACCGCGGACGTGCGGCCGATCGAGGCGTTGCAGGAAGAAGCGGTCTCGGAGCGCGCCAAGCGGCGCGTCGTCGTGTTCAAGAATCTCGAAGTGCGCCCGTCGGAGCGGCCGCAACGCGTGCAGGTGCGTGTGAAGCTCGCGTTCGGCGAGAAAGAAGCGCAGGCCGAGGAGGTGGGGACCGACACGACGCGCAACCGGGTGGAGGCCGCGGCGCGCGCGACGGCGACATGCCTGGACGACCTGCTGCTCGACAACTCGATCGCGCTCGAGGGGGCGCAGATCATCGAAGCCTTCGATCGCAAATTCGTGCTGGTGGCTGTCCATGGGCTGGGTGGCCGTGAGGCGCAATTGCTCACGGGCACGTGCGAGATCCGTGAGTCCCCAGAGCGCAGTGCGGTGCTGGCCGTGCTCGACGCCACCAATCGCTGGGTCGACGCTCGACGCTAAGTGACTACATCTTAGTCACTTAGCCTCAGCCCATTGTCGGTCTCCAATGCCTTCCCTGTAGGGGCAATTCCCTACTAGCGGACTTTCAGTTTTAGGCGTATTTCGTGTTTCGTGGCTCCTACTAGAACCAAGCGCTATTGGGGTACGCAGCGCGTCGCGCGTGTGCTACAGGTGACGCCTGCGACAGTTGCGAGCTGGATCGATCAGGGCCATCTCAAGGGTCATCGCACGCCGACGGGCCGGCGCCGCGTGGCGTCGGCGGATCTCGCCGAGTTTCTGCGGGCGCATGACATGGCGGTGCCGAACGAGTTGGCGACGACGCGCGAGCGGCCGGTGGTGGTGCTGGTGGAAGATGATCCGGGATATCTCAAGGCGTTGGTGCGGACGATCGAGCGGGAAGCGCCGGATGTGGACGTGGTCCAGACCACGACGGGCGTGGATGGGTTGCTCGAGATCGGCCGTGTAAGTCCCGACCTGGTGGTGCTCGATTATGCGTTGCCCGATCTCAACGCGGTGCAGGTGGTGGAGCGGTTGCAGGACACGTCGAAGCGGCTGACGGCGCCGGTGATGATCGTGTCGGGCGGCATGCCGGCGGCGGCCGAGAATGATCTGCGGCGGTTGGGCGTGCGGGCGATCGTCAACAAGGTGGACGGCATGGGGGTGGTTATCGAGGCGATGCGGCGTGCGTTGCAGTCGTCGCGGAAGGTTGCGTAGTCAGTGCATCGACATTTCGAAAACAGGGGGCCCCTGGTCACCGCTAGCTAGAGCGGAGCGTAGCGAACAGTAGACGAGCGGAGCGTCGGGCACGCTATAGAGAGGCGTGCCACTCCTAGGCGAGGCTGTAACACTCGCTGGACCCATTAAG
>WNFX01002917.1_pt1 | contig 21939 bp, 12 predicted proteins | sample 5400111 | NCBI WGS metagenome assembly WNFX01 (sample SAMN13153363, study PRJNA577476) | soil metagenome | isolation source: 40 cm soil or saprolite under grassland replicate 1 | place: USA:California | collected 2016-06-15 | reverse complement strand
CTGCATCCCGTGCAAATGGCTGATTCCAAATCCATTCAGGTTGGTCAACTGGCGATTGCCATTGGTGAACCATTTGGGTTGGAAGGTTCCATGACGACCGGTATCATCAGCGCTTTGGGACGTTCCCTTCCTGCGGATGAAACTGCGGCTCAATCCTACACAATCCCAGACATTATCCAGACCGATGCACCGATCAACCCCGGCAACTCTGGTGGTATCCTGGTCGATGCACAGGGACAGGTATTGGGCGTGACCTCAGCGATTGAATCACCCGTGCGCGCGAATGCAGGCGTGGGCTTTGCCATCCCATCAGCCATTGTGAAGAATGTCGTTCCAGCTTTGATCAAGGACGGAAAGTATGTTCACTCCTGGCTGGGTATTAGTGGCACGAGTCTGACCCCAGATCTGGCGAAAGCAATGAACCTGGATGTAAGCCAGCGCGGCGCATTGGTCGAAGAAGTGTTACCGAACAGTCCAGCTGAGCAAGCCGGATTGCAAGCCAGCAACAATCAGGTCACCATTGATGGGCAGACTGCCAACGTTGGTGGCGATGTCATTACCGCCATCGATAATCAACCCGTTCTTACAATGGACGATCTCATTGCTTACCTGGCCGGCAGCACCAAAGTGGATCAAAAGATTACCCTCACCATCTCGCGTGATGGCAAACAACAAAACGTGGATGTGACCCTGGCGGCTCGTCCCTCTGCGGAGGAGCAGGCGAATGCAAATCCTCAAGCTCCTACGCAGGGAATCCATCTCGGAATCCAGGGTCTGACCGTGGACTCAGCGATTGACCAGGCCATGAATCTGCCGGATGGAACACAAGGCGTATTGGTCGAACAGGTTCAGCCAGGCAGCCTGGCAGATACAGCAGGGTTACAATCTGGATCGAAGACCGCGACGATCAATGGGCAGGATGTAGTGGTTGGTGGTGACATTATCACAGCTATCAATGGCCAATCAGTCGCAAGCATCGATGAATTAAAGGCTGCCCTTGACCAGCTTCCAACAGACCACCCATTGACCCTTACTATTCTCAGAGATGGAAAAGAGAGCCAAGTCACAGTTCAACCGGGCTTATAAGAGTTTGACCTGATAAAATCCTAATTTAGTTCGAGGGCGACCCTAAATAAGGGTCGCCCTCGAACTAAATTAGGATTTTATAGAAAGCCGTTTCTTCATTCGGGCGGTTGCTTTGATAAGTTATCTATACAAATCAACTAATATTTTTGTAGGGGTGAAAAACAAAAATATACTGCTCTTATTATTCTTTCATAAGCGAAAATAGTTATAATAATCTATTATAGTGGATAACAACTTGTGACCTCATTTCAAGAACGAATCGCGACCAGGTCTAGTGCACGTTTCTACCCATGGATTATAGCGGGGCTAGTCATCCTATATCTCATTACATTTCCGATCCTCAAGACTCCCATGCTGGTTTCGGTGCCAGCCCTTGTTGTTGGCTGGTTCTATTACAGGCGTGGAGGCATTCTAGCCTCTATCCTCGCTTTTGCTCTAAACCTTTTTCTTGTTAATTGGTTTATCAGACAATCAACCTGGAATACTCTATTTGATTTGAAAAATGGCTTCCTGATTGAGCACATCTTTGTTGTGATTGTCAGCATAATGATCGGTTATCTGCGTAGAGTCTTTGAAAGCCTCTTCTGGCTCGACCAAAAGTTAAGCTTACAAGAGAGGTTTCTTACTCTTTCGAACATGATCGTTAAAAAAATTCTAATGCCTGACCAACCAGATCGACTTTTTGATGATATTGTTAATCACCTGACCAATTTATTCGTGGCAGATTGTGGGTACATCGTACGTTGGGATCATATCCAGGAAAAGGCTTTCTTGATTGCTACCACTGTCGCCCTGGAAAATTCCACTCTCCAGATTGAGCTGAATCCGGATGAAGCCAAAATCACTGATTCTGTATTGCAGACTGGTCAAGTCCTTCTGATTGAAGATATCAAAAATACGTCGTATACGATCAATCCTCTTAAGCTTAGAGATACTTCCCATCAAGTTCGGTCAGCTATTTGCTTACCATTGGTGGCAAGGGAATATAAATTCGGCGTAGCCATCCTTGTCTATGAATCTCCGCGCCAGTATACCGATGAAGATCGAGCGTACGCAGAACGAGTTGGTTATCAAATCGCACTGGCTCTCTGGACGGTGAGACAGGATGAAATCAACCTCCAACAACTTAATGAGACAAGGACGCTCATGCAAATTGGCCAGGCATTAGGTGAAACGGAACGCGTCGGACTCGATGTAGTTCTCCAATTGATCGTTGACTCAGCCAGGGAATTAATCCCACAGGCAGAGAAAACCGTCATTCACTTATTGGACAATGATGGCAAATCTCTGGTTCCTCAAGCCACCTCTGGCTTTCATCAGAACGAAAAGATGATTCCGAACCTGAGGATGCACATAGGCAACGGAGCGGCTGGTCAGGTCTTACGCGATGGTATTACGATCAATATCGCGGACATAAATACTGATCCGCGTTTTCTACAGTTGGACATGAAACCCGCGTACCGATCCCTTCTTGTTTCTCCCGTGCAAACAGCCGGCAAACAACTTGGAACCATTAGTGTTGAAAGCGAAAAGCCTCGTGCTTTTTCAGAAGATGAAGCAGAACTATTAAAAGCATTAGGCATTCAAGCCGCAATTGCCATTGAGAATACACGTCTATTCGAGAATACACAGCAAGGATTAAAAGAGGTCAATGCACTCTATAAAATAAGCCAAGGACTCGCCGCGTCTTTGGATGCCGATCAACTGATTCAGGATGTTGTAACTTTGCTCCAGCAAAACTTTGGATATTATCACGTACAAATATTTTTGCTGGATCCTAAAAGCGGCGACCTCATTTTCAAAAGGGGCAGTGGCGAAATTGGTGCCAAATTGCTTGAGCAGGGATTTTGTGTGCCAAGAGGGTCGGGCATTATTGGCCACGTTACTGAAACTGCAACTCCCTTCGTTACCAACAATGTCAACGACGTCTTATTCTTCGATCGTCATCCACTCCTCCCTAATACTCAATCTGAATTAGCGACACCCATCAAAGTGGAGGGAAAAGTCGTGGGCGTCTTGGACATTCAGCACACACTGCCTCATCAGCTAACTGATGGGGATTTGCAACTAATGACTGCTGTGGCCGATCAATTGGCGGTAGCTCTTCAAAAAGCAAGTCTTTATACTGACTTACAGGAAGCTTTGCAACAGGAGCAAAGTATTCGCTCGCAACTGCTTCAAAGCGAACGCCTTGCTCTTGTTGGCCGTTTGCTTGCGTCCGTCTCGCATGAATTGAACAATCCATTACAAGCCATTCAAAACGCGCTGTTTCTGATCAAAGCGGAGGCGAATCTTTCTAGACAGGGAAGTCAAGATTTGGACATCATCCTCTCAGAGACTGAGCGCATGGCGGCTCTGATCGAGCGCCTACGAAGCGCCTATCGTCCTATCCGAATCAAAGATTTTCAACCGGTGCAGCTCAATAATCTGGTTGAAGATGTGTACGCACTGATTACGACTCATATGCGACACAAGCAAATTGCCTTCGAATTCTTTCCAGACTCCGAATTGCCTGATGTATCTGGAATCTCAGATCAGATTCGACAAGTGGTACTTAACCTTTTTCTCAACGCGATCGAGATCATGAAGCCGGGCGGCTGCCTTACCGTCCAGACCCAGGGCCTGCCCACGCAAAAAGAGGTTCTTTTCTCCGTAAAGGACACTGGTCCCGGTATTGACCCTGGAATTCTGCCTAACATTTTTGAGCCGTTTATCACCGGCAAACCCACAGGTACGGGTTTGGGGTTGACCATTACGCACGACATTATTCACCAGCATCACGGTCGGATTGAAGCGGAAAATAACCTGGAGGGAGGAGCCATATTCAACGTCTGGCTGCCTGTCCACGAGGAAGATGCTTCATGAATTCAGATGGTCATATCCTCATTGTTGATGATGAATCTAGTTTGCGTCAGACCCTGGCTCGTATTCTTCAGCGTGCAGGATTTGAAGTGACGACAACAGCCACGGGGGGTGAGGCGCTTAAGCTTCTTGCCCAGCACTCGTTTGATTTAGTCTATCTAGATATTCGTATGCCCGATGTGAGTGGATTGGAAGTTCTTAAAACTGTTCATACCAAATTTCCGGAATTGCCCGTCATTTTATTCACCGCCCAGCCTGATTTGAATTCAGCTGTTGAGGCGTTGAGGCGCGGGGCCATAGATTATTTATTGAAGCCACTCAAACCGCAGACAATTATTGACCGCACCAAAGCCATTCTTGCTAACAAACAAAAGGAGCGTCGCAAGCGCGACCTTCAGAGGCAAATTGACACGTTGCAAGACGAGTTGAATACACTTGAGCGAGAGGATAGTCCGCAAACAGAACAAATTTTACAACAGCCGAATGTCTCTGACGATCGCTTTCTAAAGCGGGGTATGCTCATATTAGATATGCACACGCGCCGTGTAACGATGAACGAGCGTGTGATTAACCTGCCTCCTACATCCTTCGATTATCTGCTCGTGCTCGCACGCCATACACCTAACGTGGTGGATTACCAAACCCTTGTTTCAGAGGCACAGGGATATGCGACCAATCCGCACGAAGCCCAGGAACTGACCAAATGGCATGTTCATCACATTCGTCAGGCGATTGAGCCGGACGCACACAGTCCTATTTACGTGATCAACGTGCGTGGGATTGGTTATCGGCTCATTACAGGCTAAAACTCAGTATTCGCAGTTCGGCACGTGAATCTGTGTACGGAGGGGGTTACTAACTTTTCCCAACTTTATCCAATGGTTCCTATCGCTGGATGAGGCGATCTCATGCAAAATAGGGGCAATGGATCAGATCAATGTAGCCCTTAGCAACTCTCCGGTCAGAATCCTCGTGGTGGATGACCATCTAGGCACCGCTACCACCTTGGCACGCGCGATCGCCCAGTTGGGCCCCGGAGTGGAGGTCATTCCAGCAACCAGTGGTCAGGAGGCTTTGGAGCGAGTCAAATTCGCCGCCGCAGATATTTTGATCACAGATATGATCATGCCTGAAATGACTGGGTTGGAACTCATCGAGAAATTGCAAAACCATCCCGTTGGATGTCCTACTTTTTTCTTCATCATCACTGCTTACGATGTTCCAGGTCTCAAAGTGTCAGCCCAGCGCCTGAACGTGAACGAGATATTTACCAAGCCGGTAAACCCTGAACGGATATGCCAGACTGTCGTCCAGACGATGGAGAAAATAAACCAATCAAAGCCGGCTCAAAAGAGACCTGTTTTACAAAAAAAATTTACAATCCTCATTGCAGATGACCAGCCAGATAACTTATTGTTATTGGCGCGTTATTTGGAGAATGAAGGATATAACTACATCAAAGCCAAAGACGGCTTGGAAACCCTTGAAAAAGTACGCAATGAAATGCCCGATTTGGTCTTGCTTGATGTGAACATGCCAAACAAAGACGGTTTTAGCGTTTTGGAGGAAATTCGCGCTAACCCTGCCACTCAACATATTCCTGTCATCTTTCTAACTGCTGCGCGGCTTGACACAATAGAAGTTCAATTCGGTTTGAATCTTGGCGCGGATGATTACATCACGAAACCCTTTGATCGCCGTGAACTGATGGCTCGCATTCGCACAAATTTACGCGTCAAAGAAGCTGAAGATGAAATCCGCAAATTAGCAGAGCAAACAGTCCTACGCCAAAACCGACTGCTAACCGCCGCCGCCGAAATCGCCAGCGCCGCTACGTCCACCCTCGACCTGAATAAATTATTGGTTGCTTCGGCAGAACTCATTCAGGAGAAGTTTGACTTTTATCATGTTTCCATGTTTCTGGTTGAGCCTGGCTCGAACATAGCTGTGCTCCGTGCATCCGCTGGCCAAGGCGGGAACAGACTTCCTGTTGATCAGCATCGACTGGCCATTGGCTCGAAGTCGTTAGTAGGAATGGCCACAGCCACACGCCAGCCTGTCATTGTCAAAGATGTGGCAAATCATCCCACCCACCTCAAGAATCCCCTGTTACCTGATACCCAATCCGAAGCGGTCATTCCGTTGTTGATTGGTGAACTCATCGTTGGTGCACTAGATGTGCAGAGCACAATGGTTGATGTCTTCAGTGATTGGGACATAACTATTCTTACTACCATCGCCAACCAACTCGCGATTGCTGTGCAGAATGCGCGGCTATATGCCTCTGTCCAGCAGGAAGTAGTTGAGCGCAGATATGCTGAACAGGAACTTCAATTCGCCAAAGAAGCATTGGAAATTCAGGTGAATGCCCGCACCGCAGAACTCAGCCAGGCAAATGAACAACTCAACATTGAACTTTCTGCACGCGAAAAAAGCGAGGCTTTATTTCGAACTTTGTTTGAGCTCTCACCCGATGCCGTTGTTCTGATCGATCCTCATGATCCCAACATTTCATGGCCGATCATCGATTGCAACGCGGTAGCATGTCAGATGAATGGTTATCGTCGCGAGGATTTGATCGGACAATCAATTGATATTTTGAATGTAACCCCCGCTACCGGAGCTGAGCGGATTGCCTACATGAAGCAGTTGCGGGAGGTATGTGATCTTAAACTTGAAGCTCATCATCGCCGCAAAAATGGTGACATTTTTCCCGTTGAAATCTCTACAACGCTAATCACGGTTGGCGAACGCGAACTGGTAATCGGTATCGATCGTGACATTTCCGAACGCAAACGGGTTGAGGCAGACTTGGAACAGTCCATTTCGACTCTCTATGCTACGCTTGAAGCCACTGCAGACGGGATTCTGGTAGTAGATGGGCAAGGAAAGATTGTGAATTTCAATCGGCGTTTCACCGAGATGTGGCATGTACCCGACTCGATTATGGAATCTCAGGATGATAACCAGGCACTGTCCTTTGTGCTCGACCAACTGGTTGATCCTCAGGCCTTCGTGGCAAAAGTTCAAGAGCTCTACAGTCAGCTAGATGTGGAAAGTTTCGACACGCTGCTGTTCAAGGACGGACGTATCTTCGAGCGTTATTCCCGACCTCAGCTAATTGCAGGCCAAAATGTCGGCCGTGTATGGAGTTTCCGCGATATTACTGAGCGCAAGCGGACAGAAGAGCAATTAATTTACAACGCGCTGCATGATCCGCTGACGAATTTGCCGAATCGCGTATTGTTCATGGATCGCCTGTCTCATGCGATGGAACGGGCCAGGCGACATAGGGATCATCGTTTTGCTGTCCTATACCTTGACTTGGATCGCTTCAAGGTAGTGAATGATAGCCTGGGTCACAATATCGGAGACTTGTTACTAATCGAAAGCGCGCACCGTTTGTCGGACTGTCTGCGCAGCGAAGATACAGTCGCCCGCCTGGGTGGTGATGAGTTTGTTATTTTGCTTGAAGACGTTCAAGATTCCAAAGATGTCATACGCGTCGCGGATCGAATCCAACATGACCTGGCTTTACCATGCGATTTGGAACGACACAAGGTATTTGTCTCCGTTAGCCTAGGTATTGTCCTCAGTGAGGCTACTTATGAAAAACCGGAGGATATCTTGAGAGATGCCGATATTGCGATGTATCGCGCCAAGGGTCAGGGGCGGGGACGCTATGAAATGTTCGATACAGCGATGCTTGCTCGTGCGATGACGCGCCTGGAATTGGAAACAGACGTGCGGAAAGCCTTGGAACGCCAGGAGTTCTTGGTTCACTACCAGACCATTGTAGAGTTGGGAAATCACCGAATCACCGGATTTGAGGCGTTGGTGCGCTGGCAACATCCAACCCGGGGTCTCATCTCTCCAGCAGAGTTTATCCCAATGACTGAGGAAACCGGCCTCATTGTTCCGATTGGTTACTGGGTCCTTGCTGAGGCATGTCGCCAGTTACGCGAGTGGCAGGTGCAGTTCCCTGTCGAGCCACCGTTGACCATTAGCGTGAATCTGTCAGTCAAGCAATGCGCTCAAGCGGATTTGGTGCAGAAGGTTGCCGGGATTCTGCAAAAAACTGGACTGGATGCCAGCAGCTTAAAACTAGAGTTGACGGAAAGTATGATCGTGGAAGATGCAGTATCTACAGCAGCTATGCTTTCGGAGTTGCGGGCATTGGGCGTGCAGGTGCAGATTGATGATTTTGGTACCGGATATTCATCTTTGGGTTACTTGCAGCGGCTGCCAATCGACACCCTTAAGATCGATCGGACATTTGTTAGCCGGATAGGAGAGGATGGCAGCGGCTCAGAGATCGTCCGGACCATTTTAGCACTGGCACATGATCTGGGAATGAAAGTGGTCGCGGAAGGTATAGAGACAGATGAACAGTTGTCAAAACTGAAATCAATGGAATGCGAGTATGGACAAGGATATCTTTTTACCAAGCCCATCGACAGCCAGATGGCAAGCACTTTGCTAACAAAGTCGCTCGCCGGTGTCAAGGAAGGGTTGAAATGATTGACGACATATGCCAGCGTTGTGCCGCTGATTACAAACAATTCCGGGCGGAGTCTTACGCATCAGCAAATGTTTTGCCATTTATTCAATCCATATTCTTTGTATCTATTTGAAAAGTCAAATTGTAGCCAACAATTCAGAAAACCAAAAAGGAAAATAACATGTCAAACAAAAAGAACTCTCGAAAATTATGGTCATTGCTCGCAGGAGTAATCGTCATCGCTATGCTTCTGAGCGGATGCGGCCAAGCCCAGCAAACCAAAGTGTATCACGTGGGCGTTCTATCAGGCCTGGATGCCTTCTCCCCGGCCATCGACGGGTTCAAAGCCAAACTCACAGAATTGGGTTATGTCGAAGGCAAAAACATTGTTTACGATGTGCAGAAGACGAATGTAGATATGGATGCTTATAAAAGCTTCGCTAAGAAATTTGTAGATGATAAAGTGGATATGATCTTTGTATTTCCCACTGAAGCTTCGATGGAAGTGAAGGCCGCCACTCAGGGCACGAATATCCCGGTGGTTTTTACTCTGGCTTTCACTGATGTCCCGGGCGTGAATCTGATCGATAGTGTTCGTGAACCCGGAGGGAACATCACTGGCGTGCGGTTCCCCAGTGCAGACATCGCCAGTAAACGTCTTCAAATCCTGTTGGAATTGGCACCAAACGCAAAACGGATCTTTGTTCCTTATCTCAAAGGTTACCCCAATGTGCCAGGCCAATTAGATGTTATTCGCCCACAAGCGGAGAGCTTGGGTGTTGAATTGATTGAATATGCCGCAGCTAGCCCGCAGGATCTCCAGGCTGAACTGGACAAATATGCCGCTTCAAGTGATGTTGGGCTGGATGCAATTCTGATGATTGCTGAGCCTCTAGCCATTACCCCACCTTTTTATAGTGTTCTTGGCAAGTTCAGTTACGAACACAAGATTCCAATTGGTGGAGCCTTGATGAACACCGATGGCTACTCCTCAATATTTGGTTTGCTTCCGGATGCGAAAGTCACCGGTGAACAAGCCGCATTGCTGGCCGATAAAATCTTTAGAGGTGCTGTCGCCGGTACCATCCCGGTTGACACCGCTGACAGTTCCTTCCAGATTGCTATAAAACCGGCTCAACAGTTGGGCGTAACGGTACCGGAAGGCTTGTTAAAGCAGGCGGATGAAATTATCCGATAATCGAATAGTGTGGATTAATTGAGGCGTCTCAAGTGCGGAGATGAAATCCGAGTCTCCGCACCGATTCACAGGTGAGATCAAGGTGAATGATGAAAACGAAAACAAAAAATTCCCGAACTCCGCGCAGCTTGGTAACTACGCTTGCCATAGCATTTTTTACCTTAAGCATAGTTATCCTCCTGGTAAATGGTATCTTTGCACTTTACACCAATATTAGAACTTACCAAGATAGCATTGTTGCCCAACAACAATTCATCGCTCAGGATGCCAGCAAAACAGTCAGTGCCTTCATCCAGGATAAATTTGTTGCGTTGGAAACAGCGGTTGAGTTTGCCAATCCCATCCCAGCGACCAGTGAGACGCGGAAAACGATCATGGAGAGTTTGTTAGGTCTCCATCCAGCTTTTCGGCAATTTGCATTGCTAGATAGTCAAGGTCGGCAATTGACGCAGGTTTCGCGTGTTTCACAAACTTTGTCACCTCAATTTACTCTTCAACTCAAGGACGATGCATTAACTCAGGCCGAAGGCCAAAAATACATCAGTCCCGTCTACATTGATGAGGGAACCGCTGAACCTTTGATTGTGATTGCCATTCCAGTAAACGATGTTCTTGGTGATTTTCAAGGGACTCTAGCGGCAGAAGTCGACTTGAAGTTTATGTGGGATTTGGTAGATCAACTCAAGGTGGGCGAGACGGGTTATGTTTTCGTAGTAGATAATACAGGCAACCTGATCGCATTTGGAGATACCGCTCGGGTGTTATCCGGTGAGAACGTAAAACAAATTCCTGAAGTAAATGAATTTATTGAAAACCCCTCTGCCTCCGCCGATATAACATCTGACGTTAGATCCTATACCGGTTTAACGGGAGAAAAGGTAGTGGGGACCTATGTGCCACTTGGTACGCCGCAATGGGCTGTTGTCACCGAATTACCATCGAGTGAAGCCTATAAACCGGTCTTTCAGACAACAGCCGGTTCCATTGTCACCATTTTTGTAATGGCAGTTTTAGCAGGTCTAGCGGGTGTCATCATCGCACGCCGATTAGCAGTGCCGCTGATTGAATTAACAGGTACAGCAACCCGTATTGCAGATGGCGAGACACAGTTGCAGGCAAGCGGAGGGGGAGCAAAAGAAATCGCATCCCTTGCTATGGCTTTCAACACAATGACGACTCAATTGCGCGAGTTGATCGGTTCACTGGAACAACGGGTAGCAGATCGCACGAAAGCCTTAGCTACCTCCACGGAAGTCAGCCGACGCTTATCCACGATTTTGGATCAGAAACAATTAGTTGCAGAAGTCGTTGAGCAGGTGCAATCAGCGTTCAATTATTACCACGCCCATATTTATCTATTGGACGAAGATAGCGGAGAATTGGTCATGGCTGGTGGTACCGGTGAAGCAGGAAAAATCATGCTTGCTCGCGGTCATAAAATGTCTGTAGGTAAAGGTTTGGTCGGCCGCGCAGCCGACACCAATGCCCCGGTTCTCGTATCGGATGTGTCCTCTAATCCGGACTGGTTGCCCAACCCACTACTGCCTGAAACCAAATCTGAAGTTGCGGTACCGATCTCGATCGGTGATCAGGTCCTGGGCGTGTTGGACGTCCAACACAATGTCACAGGTGGTTTGAAACAGGAAGATGCTGATTTGTTGCAGTCTATTGCAAATCAAGTGGCTGTCGCTGTTCGCAACGCTCGTTCGTATGCCGAAGTACAGGCCAAAGCTGAACGCGAAGCATTGATCGCTTCCATTGGTCAGAAAATCCAGACTGCTACTACTGTGGAAAGCGCTTTGCAGGTTGCTGTCCGTGAGTTGGGACGTGCACTGGGTGCAAGGGATACGCGCATAATGCTCAAAGCCAGCGACGGCGCGGGCAGGAATTCTTGAGGATGCGACGCGCGATTAAGGAGATGAAGCCATGTTGACCTCCATTAGGAAATCGTTTTCCAGTCCTGTCTTCCCGGCAGATGAGGACAAGACAAGACGCGCATATCTGTTGAATGTGATTCTTAATGCGGAAGTCGTGATTTTGGCTCTCACATTTATTCCCACCTTTCTGGCAGTGCTGCAAGGTGAAAATCAACTGTCTGAATTAGTGGTGATTGCCGTTTCTGCGGGAACGATCCTTTTATGGCGATTTTTGATGTGGCGAGGGCAGGTAAGCACGGCCAGCGCGGGGATGATCTTTTTGTTCACTCTATCCATCTTCGGCATTCTAGCTTCAGGTGGAACGATCCGTTCAGTAGGAGTCATTTACCTGCCTGCGATCGTCATCATGGCAATTTTGTTGATCAGCCGCAGGGCTGGGCTGTTTGCCTTTATCTCGACCGCATTGATCGGCGCGGCGCTGATACAGGGCGAAATATTTGGTATTCTCCCATCCCCACAGAATACCACTTCGTATGTATCGAACGCACATATCCTTGCGGGCTTAGGCATGACAACGGTCCTGTTGTATCTTGCCATACGCGGCACGGAAGAAGCATTAACAAGAGCCCGGCACAGTGAACAGGAAATACGTTTGTTCGCTTTCACGTTGGAGCAACGCGTTGCCGAACGTACCCATGACCTCGAACTGGCATCTGAAGTTGGACGGACAGCTTCTCAAAAGGTAGCAAATCTTGATGAATTGCTTTCAGCAGCCACAGAGTTGATCCGTGATCGTTTCAATCTGTACTATACCCAAATTTATTTGATAGACCCTAGCGAACGAATGCTTGTATTGCGTGCTGGAACAGGCAATGTTGGTGCAGAACTGATCAGACGCGGGCATCGTTTAATGATCGGTTTCGACTCGATCAACGGGCGGGCCGTTTCCGATAAACAGGCCGTCACTGTGGCTGACACAACTCAAAGCGCGAGCTTTCTCCCCAACCCTTTGCTACCTAACACTCATTCAGAAATGGCTGTGCCATTGATCGCCGCTGGACATGTGGTGGGCGTGCTTGATATGCAAAGTGAACAACCAGGAGCCTTAAGCGAGAGTAACTTGCCAGCCTTCGAGACATTGGCCGGTCAGCTCGCCATTGCCATCCAAAACGCATCCCTGTTTGCAGAGGCAGAGCAAGCTCGCTCCGAAATGGAAGCCCAGGCGCAACGACTGACATCCTCAGGCTGGCAAGACTTCCTGAATGGGATTGAGCGAGGAGAGCAGTTGAGTTATGCTTTTGACCAGACAAAGGTCATTTCTGTGGAATCAACATCCTCGATCCAAACTGAATCAGCCCTCACGATCCCAATCTCCATTGTTGGTGCAGAAGTTGGCAGGATCCAATTGGAAAAGCAGGCTGATCACATTTGGACAGAAGATGAATCTGAAGTTGCTCAAGCTACCGCGAACCTGCTGGCTCGTCACGTTGAAAATTTGCGATTGTTAGCTCAAGCTGAACAGTATCGCTTTGAAGCGGAACAAGTCTCACGCCGATTGACCCATGCAGGCTGGAATACCTTCCTAGAAAATCGTAATCAATCAGATACTGCTTTTATTTATGACCTCGACAAAGTCCGACCTTTTTCTGGAAACGATAACCATCAATCAGAAAAAGCCCTTAAGCAATTCATTGTTGTTCGCGATGAAACGATTGGCGAATTGACTGTTGATGATGTGAACGCGGCCGACGAAAAAACCACGCAGATTGTCGCGGCGGTTGCCAATCAATTAAGTGGACACATCGAAAACTTGAGATTGCTGGAACAAACACAGCAACGCACCCTCGATCTTGAAGAAGCGCAAACCTTTTTAGATTCGGTGATTGAGAGTCTGCCTCATATGCTCTTCGTGAAAGATGCTGAAGAACTACGGTTTCTGCGATGGAACAAGGCGGCAGAAGAATTGGTTGGCTTCTCTCAAGAAGCCATGCTTGGCAAAAATGACTATGACTTCTTCCCTAAAGAAGAGGCGGACTTCTTCACATTGAAGGACCGCGAGGTATTGGCGAGCGGAAAAACGCTTGATATCCCTGAGGAGCCTCTCGCTACAGCGTATCGGGGCACGCGCTTTATGCACACCCGTAAGGCTCCCGTTTATGGGGCGGACGGCAAGCCGAAATATTTGCTGGGTGTTGCCGAAGATATTACCGAACGTAAAAAATCTGAGGAGGTGATTCGAATGGCTCACCACCGCGCTCAGATTATTTTGGAATCGGTAACCATTCCAATGGTAATCACACGGCTATCAGACAATCATCTCACGTTCGTCAATCCACCCGCAATTGAAGTGACTCAATTCAATTATGAAGAAGTGATCAATCAACCGGCACCAGACTTTTATGCTAATCCGGAAGATAGAAAAAAATTCATTAATGAACTGCGAGCAACGGGGAACGTTTCCGATATGGTTGTGCAGCTCCGGCGTAAAAGTGAAGAAGCCTTCTGGGCCCTACTTTCTGCCAGAGTATTCGATTATCAGAATGAAGCCTCGATCTTGACGACATTCGTGGATATCACAGAACGGATCCATGCCGAAGAAGCGATCAAGGCAGAACAACAACGTGCTCAGACGATCCTGGAAACTGTCAGTGTGCCAATGATTATCTCCCGCTTATCGGATAGCATCGTGTTGTATGCGAATCAGGCACTCAGCCAATTCCGTCATGTTCCTTTGGAGGAGTTGATCGGTGCTCATACTATGGATTATTTCGTCAATCCTGATGATCGAGTCAGACTGGTAGAAATCCTAAAAGAACAAGGACAAACCACGGATTTTGAAACCCAACTCAAGCGCAAAGATGGAACCATATCCTCGGTATTGTTATCAGCCCGCATCATTAACTATCAGAACGAACTGTGCGTGCTCACTACTTATGTAGATATTACCGACCGCATCCTCGCTGAGGAATCCGTTGCCAAACGGGCTGCCGAGTTGCAGACTGTGGCTAAGGTCAGTACCACTACAGCAACCACACTGGAACCAGATCGTTTGTTGCAAGCCGTCGTGGACCTTACAAAAGAGCAGTTTGGACTCTATCACGCGCATATCTATCTAGTTAACGAATCATGGAACACACTGCTCCTCGCAGCTGGTGCCGGTGAAGTAGGACGAGCAATGGTGGCTGATAACTGGAGCATCCCATTGAACCATCCGAGCTCAATTGTAGCAAGCGCTGCCCAAAACAAAAAATTCATCATTGCCAATGATGTGTATCGCGATAAAGACTCCAGTTTTCTCTCGAATCGTCTTTTACCTAATACACGATCAGAAATGGCAGTGCCTATGATCGTTGGTGAAAAGGTTCTGGGTGTCTTCGACGTGCAGTCCGATGTCGCTGATCACTTCACTGAAGAAGATGCCAATATTTATACCACCCTGGCAGCGCAGGTGGCGATTGCCTTGCAAAACGCGCGGTTGTATGTGGAACAAGCTGCTACAGTAAACCAATTGCGCGAACTTGACAAACTCAAATCATCCTTCCTCGCAAATATGAGCCATGAGTTGCGTACCCCACTGAATTCCATCCTCGGTTTTGCAGACGTGATGTTAGAAGGCATAGATGGCAAACTTACCGATTACATGGATAACGATCTGCGTCTGATCCAGAAAAATGGACAACACCTATTGCACCTCATTAACGATGTGTTGGATATGGCAAAGATCGAATCAGGTCGTATGAACTTGAATCCCGAAAAATTCAAGATTCATGAAATTTTCGATGAGGTCACCAGCATTACATCGACGTTGGCAAATGAAAAGAATCTTCCACTTCTCATTGATGGCGACTCGGATAAAGAGGTCGAGATATTTGCCGACCGAACACGCCTCCGCCAGGTAATGATCAATCTTGTCAATAACGCCATTAAATTCACGGAGGCTGGCAAGATTACGCTTCATGTACTCCCAGAAGAAGGTGCAAGAGTGATAATTAGTGTCAAAGACACAGGCATTGCCATTCCACCTGAAAAACTCGAAGCGGTCTTCCAGGAATTCACACAAGTGGATTCTTCCGCCACACGCAAAGTAGGTGGCACCGGTCTGGGCTTGCCAATCAGCCGTCGTCTGGTTGAATTGCATGGTGGCCGCCTGTGGGCTGAAAGCACTGGAGTCGAGGGTGAAGGTTCTACCTTCTATGTGGAATTGCCACTCGAAGCTAGGATCATCGAAGTTGTTGAAAAGCAGGAAAAATAAATGGCAACGCCAAAGTATCTGGAATGCAATATCTGTGGTAATCAACAGCTTTATGAGCCTCTCATCCCTGCGATTTGCACAAAATGCGATTCACAATGGTTGGAAGCTCGTTATGACTATGACGCGTTCAAACGCGAAATCCTGCGCGGACTTCCAAATCGCCCTTCGAATATGTGGCGCTATCAGGATGTCTTACCGTTGAGCGATCCATCCTCTTTGGATCTCTACCCCGCTGGTGGGACTCCGATTTGGCTGTCACAACGCTTCGCGCCTACGCTCGGACATGCTTCCGTTTACATAAAGGACGAGCGCTATGGACCGACTAGTTCCTTCAAAGATCGCCAGGCTGCTGGCGCAGTCGCCGCGATGCTGGAAACGGGTGTGGGGGAGGCCGTCATTGCTTCTACTGGCAATGCTGCGGTCGCCTATGCAGCCGCGTGCGCGCGAGCTGGGATCAAGCTCTGGGTCTTTATGACCAGCCTCGTTCCGCAGGAAAAGTTGCGTGAAGCGGCTTTGTTCGGTGCGGAGGTGATTCGCGTGAGTGGCAACTACGACCAAACAAAACAAATCGCATCCCAATTCGCACAGCGTCGTCAACTCCTGTTTGATCGCGGTGCTACTTCTATACCGGCCCGCGAATCTATGAAGACGATTGCCTACGAGATCATTGAACAACTGGGCTGGCTCGCCCCCGATTGGTATATCCAGGCAGTCAGCGGAGGCTTGGGACCACTGGGTGTTTATCAGGGCTTTAAAGAAATGTTCAACATGGGCTTGATTAACCATATTCCCAAGCTAGCTGTCATTCAAGTTGAAGGCTGTGCACCTATGGTCAATGCCTTTAAGGCTGGCAAAGATGTAGCTGACGCGATCATCCCAGAGACAAGTATCATTATTTTGTCAACGGGTGATCCGGGCAAAGCTTATACTTACTTGTGGAATCTCATACAGCAGTTTGGCGGAATGATGGAATCTGTCACGGATGCTGAAGCTTTCGCGGCGATGCGCGCGCTCGCAAAAAGTGAAGGAATGGCTGTCGAACCCGCCACAGCTGTCGCATTCGCGGGACTCGAAAAATTGATCCAGAATGGCACAATCAAATCAGATGAAAAGGTTGTCGTCAATTGCACGGGCCACACTTTCCCCGTAGAAAAACATGTTCTCGGCGATCAATGGGCTGTGGATGTTCAGCTTAGCAAGGACCAATCCGCCGCGCCACGTGAAGGTCTTATCATGCAAAAGATGGCTGGGAAGGTTTGGCAATGGCACGACAGATATTACCCGATCTTATCGTTTCTGATCTTATGATGCCTGGGATCGATGGATTTGGTTTTGTGGAAGAACTTAAGCTCGACCCTCGCACAAAGGATATTCCTGTCGTCATTGTGAGCGCAAAAGATATCACGCCTGAAGAACGAAAACGACTGAATGGCCACATTCAAGCTGTATACCAAAAAGGATCGTTGCCTCCACGCAGATTTGTTGATCAGGTTGTGCAGGTCATCGAAGAGAAAAGTTTAGAGCAAGGAACATAATATGTCCAACAATATTCTTTATATAGAAGACAATCCAGATAACATGACACTGGTTCAGCGCGCGCTGGAAGCGCGTGGTTATCGCTTGCTTAAGGCCATGAATGGATTGGATGGCGTCTCAATTGCTGAGAATGAACAAGTTGATCTAATTCTCTTGGATATCAACTTACCAGACATTGACGGATACGAAGTAGCGCATCGTTTGCGCTCCAGCAGCAAGCGCGCACTGAAATTAGTTCCGATCATTGCCATTACCGCGAACGCGCTCAAAGGTGATGCAGAAAAGGCACTAGAGGCCGGTTGTGATGTGTATATGTCCAAACCCATCAATATCCGTGAACTTTGGGCGCGCGTTGAAGCATTTGTTCCAATGCCTTAAGGATAATGAGAATCACATTGCGAGATACAGAGACCCCATGAAAAAAATCCTTTCCAACCACATTATCACTTGCTAAGTCAATGACTCTATCCTATCTTTCTCACCTGGAATGCTCCGGTTGTGGCAAGGAATATTCTTATAAAGAAATTCATACCTTCTGCCTGGATTGCCAGTCCCCTCTTTTATCAATTTATGACTTGAAGCGTATTCGCCAGCAGTTGGACCGTGATGAAATCTCCCGGCGCCGAAAAGGAATGTGGCGCTGGCATGAATTGTTGCCTGTTCAAGACTCGAAAAATATTGTTTTTCTTGGAGAGGGTGATACCGCCTTATTACAACTTCCCAATTTGGGAGATGAGTTCGGGCTGACCAACCTTTTTGTCAAAGATGAAAGTACAAATCCTACGGGCTCCTTCAAAGCGAGGGGCCTTGCTGCAGCTGTCTCAAAAGCGAAAGAACTTGGAATCAAGAAGGTGATCATCCCTACCGCGGGCAATGCTGGCGGAGCGATGGCAGCTTATGCTGCCCGTGCCAAGATTCAAGCCCTCATTTATATGCCAAAAGATACACCGCGCGCCAATATTGAGGAAAGTCGTATGGCGGGCGCAGAAGTTGTTCTGGTGGATGGATTGATCAGCGATGCGGCTGGCATGGCTGGAGAAAAGGCACGTGCAGAGGGTTGGTTCGATCTTTCTACATTTAAAGAACCATATCGTACAGAGGGGAAGAAGATCATGGGCTATGAGATTGCCGAGACTTTTGATTGGACATTACCTGATGTGATTATTTATCCCACGGGCGGTGGGACTGGCTTAGTGGGTATGTGGAAAGCCTTTGCTGAACTTGAAGAGCTGGGCTGGTTAGAAAATACAAAGCGGCCACGCATGGTAGCGGTACAGGCCGAAGGTTGTGCACCCGTTGTCAAAGCGTTCGAGAGCGGTGCAATGTTCTGTGATTTCTGGATCAATGCACATACGATCGCCTCTGGATTACGTGTCCCAAAAAGTTTTGCCGATGCTTTGATATTAAGAGATTTGCATGTAAGCCATGGGATGGCCGTAGCAGTGAGTGATGATTCGATTCTGGAAGCGCAGCGTCAGCTTGGCAGGCAGGAAGGAATTTTTGCCGCTCCTGAAGGCGCAGCAACATTTGCTGCACTCAAAATACTCATTCAGCAAAAGTGGATTGACCCTGAAGAACGCATCGTATTGTTTAATACCGGTTCTGGTCTAAAGTATTTGGAATAGGGTGGTTGAAAGCACAGAAGGTCATCACGGGGATCTGCTTATTTCTTTCCCTTGCGGATTATATAGTACAGCAGGATCGGTTTGGTTATCATTCCAAATATTGATAGAAAATCCACAACTAAAGCCAGAGTTCCCTTTGCCTGACCAAACTCTTAAGACGTCATTCTGCTGCAAAACTCCGCTCAACGTACAAGCTTGGTTACCTGTTTCAGAGACAAGCCTCCACCCACTTAGATCTACAGGTACATTACTGGCGTTCTGAATATCCACATATTCCATAGGTTTATTGACAGCGACAATCAGAACGGAACCAGCACGCTTCGCAGTCGCGGTAGCAGATAAGACTGTAACAGTAGGGACAGCTGTACCTGTTGCAGCAGTTAAGGTTGGAGTATATATCTGGGTTGCTGTGGGTGGGGGTGGAAGTGTTGGTAACGCGCTAGGGACGGGGAAAGTAGGGAATGGAGCAAAAGTCACCGTACCAAAGTTAAACAACGCGGTAGGGGTTGCTACTGTTCCTTCACTCGGGAAAACATTGGGGCTCGGTACAACATTTGAAGCATTCCGCGACCCCCATTGGGGCAAACTGATCAGAATGGAGCAAAGAAAACAACACATAATCAGAAATAAGCCAGGAAAGAGTATTTTGCCTATCTGTCCTTGCTCGCTATAGGTGCTTTTCAAGGCAGAGATGAATGAGTTAATTTGTTTCGCAATATTCTCAATCATTACCTGTAAGACTCGCTTAGCCCGATTTTACCCCCACATTTGCGACCTTAGCTGCTTCTATAAAAGCCAACGTTGGATCAGGGATTGAGCTTCCTCTCAACTTTATTTGAAAACCTACCTCCGTATATGGACGCAGGCTGTAATGAATTTACCAGCCAACTATGTGGTTACCAATACAAAACTTTAGCGTCATGTGGGTGGTGTAGCCCCCTTGCAAAGGACTGCTATTTTCAGAGAAATTTGTCCAAATTTTCGTTTTTGGAGTATGCTTAACTCATAGCACTAAGGGACATGAATGAAGCTGACACCTGCCGCACCTATGTACTTCCAAAACTCAAGTCTGCTGGCTGGGAAGATGAAACCATCACAGCGCAGTTGGTCTTGACGCCCGGAAGGATTGTGCCAATTGGGGACAGGCACACCCGCAAGGAAGGCTTGCGCCCTGATTACGTGTTGTTCATTCGGCAGAATATCCCCATTGCAGTGGTAGAAGCCAAAGCAGAATACGCTCATCCTGGCAAAGGGTTGCAACAAGCCATGCAGTATGCTGAAATGCTGAATGTGAAGTTTGTGTATTCGAGCAATGGCAATGGGATTGTGGAGCATGATTTATTACAGGCATGGAATGCAATTTGGATGCTTTTCCTTCGCCTGAGGAATTATGGGGGAGACTGAAAGGGACGTTCAAGTTTGAAGATGAAAAAGATGAGATGGATGCACTGTCTCAGTATTGGCAGGAAGTGGGTGGGAAAGCACCGCGCTATTATCAGCAGGTTGCCATCAATAAAGCAGTCAATGCTGTCGTTGAGGGACAAAACCGCATCTTATTCACGATGGCAACCGGGACAGGCAAGACCTTCGTTGCTTTTCAAATTGCGTGGCGGTTATGGAAGTCGCAGCGCAAGAAGCGGATTTTGTATCTGGCAGATCGCAATGTTTTGATTGACCAGGCGAAAGACCGTACGTTCTCGCCAATGGGTCAAGCCTTGCACAAGATAAAAGGCAAAGCACTCAAGAGTCGTGAAGTCTATTTTTCGTTGTATCAGGCACTCGCCAATCCGGTGACAGGCGAAAATCTTTATGAGCAGTATCCGCGAGATTTCTTTGACCTGATTATTGTGGACGAGTGCCATCGCGGTTCCGCCAATGAAGAGGGCAGTTGGCGCAAAATACTGGAGTATTTTGAATCCGCAACCCAAATCGGAATGACTGCCACTCCCAGGCGGACGGATAATGTAGACACGTACGAATATTTTGGTGACCCGATCTATACCTATAGTTTGCGGCAAGGGATTGACGATGGTTTCCTTGCGCCTTATCGCGTATATCGTGTCATTCCTGATGTAGATGCCAGCGGCTTACAAATTGACCCTGGCGTATTAGACCGCTTTGGGCGCGAAATACCATCCGATTTATATGGGACAAAAGATTTTGAACGTTTGATTTCGCTATTGTCACGCACGGAAGTTGTAGCCAGACATCTGACTGAATACCTAAAAAGAACCAATCGCTTTGATAAAACGATTGTATTCTGTGTGGATCAGGAACATGCCTTGGACATGCGCAAGGCGTTGGATAACTTGAACGCTGACCTGTCAAGAATCCATGTGCATTATGTGGCACGAGTGGTAAGCGATGAACAAGCTGTCGGACGCGGGCATTTGGATGATTTTCAAGACCCTGAAAAAGAGACACCCGTTATTCTCACGACTTCACAAATGCTGACCACTGGCGTGGATGCACCCACCTGCCGCAATATTGTCTTATTCAAACCAATCAGTTCGATGATTGATTTCAAGCAGATCATCGGGCGCGGCACACGTGTTTCAGAAGAGCATAACAAGTTCTGGTTTACTATTTTGGATTACGTAGGTGCAACACAATTATTTTATGATCCTACTTTCGATGGCGACCCTGTCCGTGTGACCAAGACTGAGATTGATAAAGAGGGCAATGAAACAAAGGTTGAAGATAGCGAAGAAGGGACACTGGAAAGCCCTCACCCCAGCCCTCTCCCAGGGGGAGAGGGAGTACGGGTTGGTGAATTACCCCGCAAGTATTATCTCGATAATGTACAAGTCTATATTGCAGGGGAGCAAGCTTTTGAACTTGATCCTGAAGGCAATGTACTCAAGACGATTCAGTTTACAGACTACGTTTCAGATAATATTCGCCGTTTGAATCTGACTGCAGAACATTTACGAAGAACATGGCCCCTTGCCGAGCAGCGTGCCGAGATTTTGAACCAATTACGCGCCCGCGGCATTGACCCT
>WNFX01002455.1_pt1 | contig 21942 bp, 21 predicted proteins | sample 5400111 | NCBI WGS metagenome assembly WNFX01 (sample SAMN13153363, study PRJNA577476) | soil metagenome | isolation source: 40 cm soil or saprolite under grassland replicate 1 | place: USA:California | collected 2016-06-15 | reverse complement strand
CATTTTTCCTGACTGTGCTGTATTCCTCAATATTGAAAGCCCTTCTCAGGATCTCTACTCTTTTTTCTGGCACTTCTGAAAGAATTTGCTTCATCATTTCTTGTGGTGTAAAAATGGCAAATCGGTAAATTACAGATGTTGCCCTAGTCTGTGCTTTTTCATTAATATTAATAATCTTCAAAATTTTTGATTTCATCTCACTTACGGAATAGGTGGTTGTTACATCTCCGTCAACAATATATCCTCCATCTTGAACTACCTTCTTATTATTTCTAATTATGCTTCGAAAGATCTGATAATTTTTGTTATTCACTTGAAACTCAAGAAGCACAGATCCTTTCTTTTCTCCTGATCTGAGAAGGTTGTTGCCATCTATATCACCTAGCCCAAAAAGAGCAAATTCTATGGCAGAGAGAATTGTTGATTTTCCACATCCAATGTCTCCCTGGAAGAGGATTGTCCCTCTAGGTATCTCTATTACTGTATCTTCTTTATAGCTTCTTATCTTGTTTAAAGTAATTTTTCTAAGTAGCATATTATTTTATTTATTTATTTATGTCTGAAATTCCCATCGCAGACTTTACATCATTCATGAGTCTTCTTTCAAAGTCATTTACAGTTTCGTTTTCAATTTTTTCCTTTTTTAGAGCAAGTAATAATTTGTTTGCTGTAAATTCGCCGTGTTCAGATGTAAGTTTGGATTTTATGAAATTCTTTACTTTCTCATCTGTCATAGCAGGGTCAATCTTGAATGATGCTATTCTTTCTTTGATCACATTCTTTTCTATATCTTCTATGCTTGTCCCAATGACTTTCACTGGGGTAGTCTCGGGAGAGACAAGGTTATTTCTGTTAATGAATGATACTAATGCACACTTTGTTGAAAGTTTTTCTTCAAATCTTGAAAAGTTGATATCCGATCGTTTTCCTGACAACAAAGTTCCTTTAACTTTAATCAAAACTATTTTATCTGTTAGGTCCTCCATTTGTTCTACCATTGAGCTTATTTTATCCTCTATTTGCTTGACAGTATTTTGATTTACATTAATAGTTTTGAATATGATATCAGCTATCTTTATTTCTATAAAGTCAGCCCTTATTGTTTCGATGTCATTGTCATAACTTATAATATAGAACCCCCTCCTTTCACCTTCTGCAGTATCTTCTAGATCTGTAAATGTGGAACCAAACAATGGTCCAGGATAGACAATCATACTTTTTCCATCATCATGTTTATGTTCAATCCTTCTATGTAAATGACCTCCGCCATAATACATGAATCCCTTTGGCAATAACGATAATGGAATAGACTCTCCATGAGCAAGGTCAGCAGGAGTTAATTCACTTATTGGAGCATGAAAAAGAAATATCTTGAGACCTTCTTCATATTCGAGCGCTCCCATATCTAGTAGATAATAATATTCACTATCGAGGCCAGTCTTTCTTCCTGATAAGCCTGTGATTTTAAAGGCAGTCTTCTTATCTTGGATAAATTTCAATTTGATTTTGTCTTTTAATTGCTCAAATTCAATAGGCTTTATGAATAGACCTGCGCTATGAAGTATATCTATTATTGATACTGTACTTGCAGTGAAATCATGTGAACCATAAATCATATAGATCTCAATTCCATGTCTTCTGGCTTGCCTCATGATATCTACCGCACGCTTAACATGATCCAGCTCAGGGACATTCACATCGAAGAAATCTCCCGTGATGGCGATAAAGTCTACTTTCTCTTCAATACAAATGGTTATGGCTTTCTGGAAGGCTTTGAGATTAATTTCCTTGAGATTTGGGTTCCTCCAGGCTCCCAAATGACAATCTGTTATGTGTGCAAACTTATGAAGCATTATTATGAAACTGAGATAGCATTGCAGATTATAAGGTTCTTGCTTTTCTAGTAGGCGTAATCAGGATTCCGTAGAGGACAATCATCTGAATGCACATGGGATGATCCTCTAGCTGTTATATTTCCAGTATAATCACCTGCAACTTCTAAGACATCGTCAGAATCGGATATTTCTTTGAGCATCCCGAAGGTTAGTTTATGATTTGTAACGTAATGAGTGCCTTTATCATATATTGCGGGAACCATTCCCGTTTTCTCAAAAATATATTTTTTTGCTGCTTCAGTATTTACGCCTGTTTTTGTGAACACTTCAACCATATATATCGGTGTAATGTTGGGATTTTTTTTTAGACGCCACAGCAAATCGTGAATTAAAGATGGATCTGATTTTGGAAAATAAGTGTGATACAATGTCTCTAACCCCGCATATACTCTCTTAATTTCTTTGATTTCTTGAGATTCAGACATATTTGTCACCTTACACATCAAGAGTGAAATTCCTGAGTCATAATGGACTGTAACATACTCCTCCACTCATATACAAACATCCCTCCTTAATAAATTTCAGATATATGCGTCATTTTCCAAAATATATGATCTGATCTTGTCGCGTCAAATAGAACAGGTGTCCTATGCACGTATTATACGTAGCTTTGCATATATAATATTCTATTGATCGTATACTGTATTAATTTAACATTCTTTAATTAACTAATATACCCCGTATAAATAAAAGTACGTCATAATAAAAAGCGACTTGGAGGCAACTGACATGAAGAAGGTAGGGCATTTTATTAGTAGTAATAATGAACGGGTCATACTGGAAGGCGAGGCATATCGTAACTTTGTTAAAACCCTACGGTCTCCCCAGACCAAGAAAACATACATTTTCACATTAACAACTTTTATGAAGTATAAAAATTTCAGTAGTACAAATCAATTACTGCAAGGAGAAACTAAAGTGATTCAATCCTCCATAATAGATTACATTCTTCATCTCAAAGAGACAAAAAAGCTATCCTCACAGTCTTTAGCAGTTTACTCTGCAGCCCTCAAACACTTTTATAACATGAACGATATTATCCTTAACTGGAAAAAAATTAATCGTTTCATAGGAGAATTAATACGTACTGTAAAAGACAGGGCCTATACCAGACAAGAGATCAAGAAAATTTTACAAAAATGTGACGAACGTAAAAAAGTTATGATCTTGTTACAGAGTTCAGCTGGTCTTCGAATCGGAGCCTTACCTGAACTTAGAATTAGGAATTTGACTAAAATAGAAAAATATGATATATACAAGATTTTAGTTTATGAGGGTACATCAGACCAATATTATTGCTTTTGTTCATCTGAATGTACGCACGCTATAGATAATTATCTGCAATATAGACGCCTGTACCATGAGCAGATAACTCCTCAATCGCCTTTGATCAGGGAGCAATTTGATAAAACAAATCCATTCATGCCTAAAGCATATCATTTAAAGAGAGAAACTATGGCTAACACTATTAGTCAAGTACTGCAAGACGCTGGTGTGCGCAATAAACGAAAATTAAAAGAAGGTGAAAGAAGACAAAAACGTCATGATATTATGATTGATCACGGTTTTCGTAAGTTTTATGACACGACTATGACAAATGCAGGTGTGCATCCGCTTTATATTGAACTACTAGAAGGCCATCGCGTAATAGGTGTTAAGGATTCTTATTTCAAACCAACTGAGGGAGACTTGCTAGAAGGCAATGATAAGATGCGAGGCTATATTTCAGCAGTAGACGATCTTACAATCGATGATTCTCACAGACTGCAAAGACAAGTGTCTGAATTAAAGAAGGATGGTGATCAGATCCAGAGACTAAGGCAGGAGAAGGATAGTGAAATGCAAACAATGAAACAAAAGTATGAAGAAATGAGTTCAACACTTCAAAATATACTAACTGTGATATCAACCCTCGAACACCCGGTTGACAAAAATAAGATTGCACAGCAGCTCATTCTAAAAGGGAATTACAAACCCAACCTTCAATAAAGAATAATTCCGATAGCTTAAGTCCGTATCTTTAAATCACCTTCCATGAGTCCAATACCAGCGGCTGCTTTACTGACTGACAGTTGGTCTGTCGTTAAGTAACTTGTAGTTCTATTGGTTGCTCCTTGCTCCTTCCGAGAGACTTTATCTTCGCTTCAACCGACGTGCTTGCCATGCCCAGATCTAGAAACAAGTGATCAAGGGTTTCAACTAACCAAAGTACATGAAAGCCTGAAAATCACGATAGTCACTGCTAGACTATAAAAAAGAATATTATTTCTTTGAAAAATTGGAGTATTCGAAAGAAAAAGAAAACATAATTAGTTTTATAATTTCTCATTCTCGATATCTCTGTTCCTTTCCTCTTTGAGAGCGTACCACCACTTTCTGTTTCTCTTTTCAGCGGTGTCTCCAAAAGCAGTTCTATTAAAGCCAAAATATCCTAACACTGTTTCAGCTGCCTCGAGTAGGATATCACGATATTTTCCTTTGTCATATTTTAGTTCTTTTCCCTGTTTTTATAAGTCCGAGAGGCATGACTCTGCAAAGTGGGTTTTTATGTTGCGCATCTATGTAAAGATATTGGATATCCTCTCCACATACCAAAGATTTGCCGGCTTCTCCCAGCCGAATAGCAGCCGAGACGTGTGGAAACAGGCTCCTATACTTATGTAAGTCTTGCCTCAATAGTTTAGAGACGGCCAAATCTTGCACTTCAATTTCGCCAGTCATGACCTTGTCTATAATCCTAGTAATAAGCAAAAGAGCATTTTCATAGCCTTTAGGAAAAAACTTCGGCCAAATCGTTGCAATCAAACAATGTTTGAAGCAATTCTGATTGAAATTCTTTTATGAAATTTGGTACGTCATGCCTTCTTATCTCAACCCTCTTGCTATCAATTCTCCAGCATGAGTAATTCCAAAATAGTGCTTTAATGCCTCAATCCTTTGGTCGGCTTCTAGTGGAAGCAATACTACGAATTTGTGACCAAGACCCGGATTCTATCCCCAGAATATCCGAATGACAGAAAACCTTTGAAGGAGATTGTGATGGAGGGTCGGTTTCAGTAACCCAGACGTGTTTGAAGGATTGTAAAGTGAAGTGAGAAACGTTACCTTTGCCAAGCCTCAAGTATCTGGTTGAGTGGTATTTGAAATTGGATCACGCACCACCGATATAAGAAAGACCGACCTACCTAGAATTCCTGTGGGTCGTGGATAAACTAAATCACCAATCACCAAGGCAGAGAAAAATCTAAATTCGGCCATAACTGTAACAACCTATTCCTAAGACCGCGCTTTTTTATAATTCTGAAATAAAATAAATTCGGGTTTACCGAAGACAAAGATTACATTGTAATACAAATTAGTTTATTGATTTCTTTGTCAACGTCCCGCCTATTAAATGCTATTCAATACACATACATATATGAAAATGAGAGGATTGTTAAGAAATCTAACTGTCAAAAAAGCAACCAATACTATCAATGAAACTCAGCAAGAGAAGATTTCTAAATCCGCATGGATAACAATTATCATTGTAAGTTCAACTCTATTGGTGATGATGCTTGGAGAGACCATGCTAATACCAGCTATTCCAGATATAATGAGGGAGTTCAGTGTTGAATATAATCAATCTGCATGGATATTTAGTTCATTTCTAATTGTTGGAGCTGTTATGATTCCTGTTGCTGGAAAGCTGTCTGATACATATAGCAAAAAGAAAGTTTTACTTGCATTATTTACAATATATATAATTGGCATAGTTGCAGGAGGATTCTCTAACAACATTTACTTTTTAATTGCTGCTAGAATGATGCAGGGTCTTAGTATAGCTTCTATTCCTGTAGCATTCAGTATTATAAGAGACATACTGCCAGTTAAAAAGCTCGCAATAGGCATAGGAATATTCACAGCTGCATATAATGGCGGATCAGTTATAGGCATATTAGTTGGAGCAAGCATTATCGAAAAACTTGGTTGGCATAGTACTTTCTTTTCGTTGATCCCTATTTCAATTCTGCTTACAATGTTCATAAAAAGGTTCGTCAGTGTTAACGCTCTAAGAAGAGTGGAGACAGCTGAAGAAGGAGGAACTGGACAACCGAAAGAAGAACAAGAGAAACAAGGAGGACAAGAAAAAGGAAATAAGATTAGTACAATGAAACGAAAAATAAAATTACAATCAATGCTAAAAAGTGATTCTTATAATATTAGTGGCAATTATAATAATATTAATGGCAAAGCGAACAAGAAAAAGGACTATGATCGTAAGACTATAATTGATATCAAAGGAACAATATCTATCGCAGTTACAATAACATCGTTCCTAATTGCATTGACACAGTTGCAAACAGGCAGCAGTAGTAGTAACACGACAGATCCTATGAATCTACTCCAAGTCATGATCTTTTCTGCAGTGTCATTGGTGTCGCTAGCATTCTTCATAAGGACTGAAAGAAGATCCAAGGCACCGCTTATCGATTTGAACTTGATAAAAGACAAATTCTTTCTCCCATCGACTGTAATAGTAACCATAGTCGGTATAGCAATGTTTATGATATATCCGACTATAGTGCAATTAGTAAGAAGTCCTCAACCACTTGGATTTGGTGGAGACGCAGTAGCAGCAGGAAATATTCAACTACCTTTTATGATAGCATTTATGATATTAGGTCCAACTGGAGGTATCATTATATCAAAACTAGGAAGCATAAAACCACTTTTGATTGGAAGTATTACCATTGTGGCTAGATTCTCACTTATATTGGTATTTCACTTTACAGCATCAATGGTAATGTTGAACCTTGCTATACTGGGGGCTGGGATATCAATAACAAATGCTTCAGCATTGAATGTTATTAACACATCAACTCCAAAAAGATTTAGTGGAATAGCTTTCGCAGTAGCATTGCTGCCTCAATTTACCGGAATGGCAATAGGGCCTGTAATAGCGGGTGTGTATATGCAAACTCATAAGATATTACTAAATAGCAGTACTATAAGTGGCTCTGCATTATCATCATTTCCTTCACCTGAAGCATACAATCTGATATTCCTTACTGCATTATTGTTATCAACGTGCTTTTGAAGAAAAGAGAGGCACAATTTGGAAGAGCAATGGTTGGAAGCCAAAGTTTTTCTATCTGGTATGATAAAGCACTGATGATAAAGTTGTCATCATCAATTGCTTCAAGGAAATATTGATCTCTTGATCTGCTAACATTATGACACTGGATCTGTCCGCATAGCTACCCCAAACAGCATATTTTTCAATATAGAAGTAATATGGGAATTGCTAGTTAGTCACTTCGTTTTAGCATCTCATTCAAGCAGATCATCAAACTTCTCAGTAATCCGGATACTCCTTATTAGCATCTTGGTTTTTTTTTGTTAGCATCATTATTATTGCTGTTACTCTTATGATTTTTGACAGTTTCTATTTTTGCCTCCTCCTCTTTTGTATTTCAAAGATTACATTGTAATACAATCGATCAGTGTTGCACTTCCGTAATCGTCAAAAATAAAAACGAGTTACGAGTAATACAGTTTGAAGACAAATGAGTAACTACAACAAAATGTCTGCGAATAAGGTTGCAATCGTAACAGGTGCTAGTTCTGGAATTGGAAGAACAACAGCTGTTGCGCTTGCCAAAGAAGGTAACAAGATTGTGATTGCAGCTAGACGAGACAGGGAGGGAGAAGAGACCCTTAGATTAGTTAAGGAATCTGGAGGCGATGGCATCTTTGTGAAGACAGATGTCTCAAACGAAGATAGTGTCATAGCGCTTGTAGAAAACACAGTGAAGAGATATGGTAGTCTTGATTATGCATTCAATAACGCAGGTGTCGTAGAAGATCCTGCACCATTTACCAGTGAAACATCAAGTATTTTTGATAAAATAATGGCCGTAAATGTAAAAGGCGTCTGGTTATCGATGAAACACGAGATTCCTCAAATGCTAAAAAATGGAGGAGGTGCAATAGTGAACAGTTCATCTGTATATGGTCTAATTGGTAACCCGCAACTACCAATCTATGTTGCAAGCAAACACGCTATATTAGGACTAACCAAAGCGGCCGCGTTAGAATATGCAAAAGCTGGAATTAGGATAAACGCGGTTGCTCCAGGTGCAATTGAAACTGAAATGATGGAACAATCAATTGGAAATGATAAACAACTCCGACAGGCTCTTGTTGCATTACATCCTATTGGTCGTGCTGGTAAGCCTGAAGAGATTGCAAATGCTGTTGTTTGGCTTTTATCCGACAAGGCATCTTTCGTCACGGGTCATACGCTAGTAGTTGATGGTGGATGGGTTGGGCGCTAATTGGCAAATGGCAAATCCCACTAAGGAGCTTATCTGAAGACAAATGAAAAACAAGAATACGTCTGCAAAAGATAAGGTAGCGTTAGTTACAGGAAGTGCAACTGGAATAGGTCACGAGACAGCAGTTCATCTGGCAAAAAATGGCTTTCGTACTTATGCGACAATGAGAAACCTTCACAAAGCAAATGGGATCAAAGAGATGGCGAAGACTGAGAATCTGCCATTGAGTCTAATCCAGCTTGATGTTACTGATGACATATCTATTAACAAGGCTATTGACACGGTAATCAATGAAAGCGGAAGAATTGATGTATTGGTAAACAATGCAGGCTATGGGCTTATTGCTTCAATAGAAGACATGTCAATAGAAGAAATGAAAGCACAGTATGAAACAAACGTATTTGGCGTATTTAGGGTAACAAAGGCGGTGCTTCCACATATGAGAAAGCAGCACGGCGGTTCAATCATTAATATCAGCTCTATCGCAGGCCGTATTGCACTACCGTTGTACTCGGCTTATGTAAGTACTAAATTTGCTGTAGAAGGCTTAAGCGAATCAATGGCATATGAGCTAGAACCATTTGGGATCCGGGTTGCTATTATTGAGCCAGGCGCCATTAAGACAAACTTTAGAAGAGAACAGGCTTCGAAGGGATCATCAGAAGATAGTCCCTACTCTAGTATGATGCAATCGCCTTCTAAGGCAATTGAGAAAATATTAAAGCATCGTCTATATCCAGAAGAGGTTGCCAAGACTGTCATTCAAGCAATAGAGAATCCCAAACCAAAACTAAGATACATAGTAGGAAAAGATGCAGAGGAGCTTATTGAACTTAGAAGGAAATCCTCTGATGAAGAGTTCTTTCGGATAGTAGGGCAAAATATCGCCAAAAAAGAAGAGCAAGTATTTCCGTTTTCGCAGAACATAGATCAGGTTGCAGCACAGGAGCAGTTCAGAATGAAAAAAGTTGTCGTCGATGGAGAGCGCACAGCCATTTGAAAATGAACCAATCGGATTATTTCTTAGCTTATAGTAGCTTGAAGCTGAGCCGAGATGCACAAGGCATCCTGGTAGTTGAGTTTCACACCGATGGTGGTCCGCTGACCTTTACGGCTCAAGATCATACGGAATTTGTGGACGCCTTCTACCGGATTTCGCAGGATCGAGCAAACAAGATCGTTATCTTGACGGGAACAGGCGGAGAGTTCATCTTGGGAATCGATTTTTCTTCGTTCGGTAATGTTGCCGATCCCAGCGTTTGGAGCCAGGTGCACGACGAGGGAGTGCAGATACTCGAGAACTTGGCGAACATTCGAGTGCCAGTTATTGCTGCGATCGAGGGACACGCCAATATGCATTCTGAGTATGCGCTGATGGCCAACGTGATTGTGGCTGGAGAAGAGGCGACCTTCAATGATCTGCCTCACTTCGCCAGTGGCATAGTGCCAGGTGACGGAATCTTCACCACCTGGAGCTACCGGGCGGGGGTAGGAAGGGCCGAGGCGTTTTTACTGAACCCAGAGCCACTGACAGCGCGCACCGCTTACAACTGGGGGGTGGTTGCGGAGATCGTGCCAAATGGAAAGGCGCTCGCACGGGCACGTGAACTCGCGTCACACTATCTGAAGGCTCCAGAAGTCACACGTAGAAATACTCGGGTGCACTTCATCCAACCGTTGAAGGAGAGAATCGTGCGGGAAGTTGGCTACGGACTCTCCCTTGAAGGTGCCTCGGCAGCTGACCTCGTTAAGTCAATGCAAAAAAAGAGTTAGTGATTTTTGACATGACTACTCTAAAGAGAACTCAAAATAATGAGAGAGGTGTAAGTTAGATGATGCAGGAACAAATCTATGATATCGTCATTATTGGTTCTGGACCATCAGGCAGGGAACTCTCTTTACATTCCACAAAAAATGGCTTTTCAGTTGCACTAATCGAGTCTGTGCGCGGCAAGCTGCTGTGGGAAACCTAGGTGTTGAATTTGTCCTCAAAAGGCGTGACGTTTTCGTTGATAATTGGGATGATCACAATTTGACAAAAATGATGGAAGAAGGTGGCGTTCATATCATGCGTGGCCATGGGCGTCTAGATGGACGTAAGCGTGTGATTGTGACTTCTAACGGAGTTAGCACCCCGCTAGCGGCGCGCCATGCAGTCGTACTATCTACTGGTAGCAGTTCTACAATCCCCGATGTGCCTGGACTTGTGAAGGCAAGAACTTGGTCTAGCCGCAATGGCACTAGCGCTAATAAGGTGCCTCAAAGGCTTGCAATTATGGGAGATGGAGCAGTAGCATGTGAAATGGCGGACATTTGGTCTTGACTCGGATCTAAAGTCACTATTTTATCTCGACATGAAAAGATACTTGAAAGGTTTGAGCCATTTGTAGGTGATCAACTTGCCGCGGCTTTTACAAAGCGCGGTATTACGATACGTACTAAGGTGAATGTTGTCCAGGTCAAACGCAGCAATCCAAAGGAGCATGTCGAAATAGAACTAGATGATGGAACCATGATAGAGGCTGATGAGCTCTTAGTAGCTGTAGGGAGAATGTCGAAGACCGGGGACTTAGGGCTTGAGACAGTTGGCCTCAAACCTCAACAATGGCTTAATGTTGACGACACCTCCCTTGTGCAAGGACTCGATGAAAATAATTGGCTTTATGCTATTGGCGACATTAACCGTCGCGCTTTATTGACCCATATGGGGAAGTATCAAGGAAGAGCTTGCGCCAAAGCAATATTGGCACGAGCAAGAGGAACCGTGATTGATGATCATTTGAAGTGGAGTCGTTCTGCTGCTACTGCAGACCACGATATGACACCGCAGGTCATTTTTACAGATCCGCAAGTGGCTTCTGTGGGTTTGACTGAGAAGGATGCGAAGCGTTTAGGACTAAAGACACGCTCTATTGATTCAGAAATGGGCATAGTAGTAGGCGCCCAACTGCACACTGACTGATATGTAGGCCATGCAAGTTTGGTCATAGATGAAGATAAACATATTATTGTGGGAGCAACATTCATCGGTCCACAGGTAAGTGAGTTACTATGTATCCTGCACTACAATACGGACAATATTTTAGTTCACATATTTTAGTTCACATCAACATGCTGTAAATAAAGTCTAGTTCCGTATATGTAGCCAGCATTTCCTAGTTGTTGTAACCTCTCACAGCAATAGTGATATCTTGTAGTTGCTGTTCCACTCAATTCTTTGTATTATTCACGATTTGAATTCATTGTCTAGATTATTATAACTATCTATCATGTCATTTCTAGAAGAATCAAGATTAGCTCTCATTTGTCTAAACTTATTTTATAAGATTCTCCTTAAACTCTATTAAGGATTCGGGTTCACATCTGCCTATACAGTAGCAGATGATGTCGCTACTGTAAAGCGTTATTATTGACTATCGTGTTTCTAAATAAGAAATTAAAATGTGCGTGTGTAATGTAGGGCAAATTTATGTGTCTGCACACATTTTGTCTGATTCCCTATATTTTATTATACTACGCACTTAACTACGTATTCTTGAAAACTTTAATCCCTTTAGATAAACAATCGCTACCGCAATTGCTCCTCCAATTGCTACGTCTAGAATCCTGAATAATGAAATATACCATTGACCGGGATAATAGATACTAAGGAGGATTATAATGAATGGCACTAAAAATATTTGGATGAGTATAATGTTGACTCCTATAACTGCAAATAATACAACTGCAAAAGAAAATAGCAATGCTAAAAGCAAATAATGATTACTAGTCTCAAGAATTATCACTGCTGCTATCATTGAGCCTGCTATGGTTCCCATTACCATCATTGAAGCAAAAGTGATTGTTAAATTAGGGTTTGGCCTAATTGCAAGAATTATCGTGATAACAATCCAAAAATCTCTAGGAAGTCCCAGTACAAGTCCAATAGAGTAACCAAGAGCAGATGCAATCCCTATTAGGAGAGCACTTCTTAGCGCCTCCAATCGTGGCGTTGATTGTTTTTCACCTGCTGCAGCATTTCCAGGCCCAGATAGCTGGATTCTATGTGATATAACAAAGCGGTGAATCTCTATGCCTAGCAGAGCCCATAACATTCCAATAAGAGAAAAGAATGTCCTTAAACCGGCCGATTGTATTGAATAACCAGGTAAACCCACTCCAACAGCAAAAACTATTGCCGTGAACATACCGACAGCAGCCCACTTTGTGTAGGACCAAGCAAAAAGAGCTACAAATACGCCAATTCCAAGTAAGATGGGGGACAACAAATGGGCTGTCGTGGCAGTAAGAGTTCCTACTCCAAAGGCCGCTGCTTCTGTGCAACAAACTAAAAGAAGCATCCGTGATGGTATGGTAGGAATGAATCTTTGAGTAAATGTCAGAAATACAGCCCCAAGGGACGCAAAGAGCAAGGCTGGTTGTTGGATTGCAAAACCTACAATTATCGGTGCAATGACAAAGGCTGCCGCTCTGAGTCCTACTGCAAGTTCAAAAGCAGATTTGTCTAGGTGCCTAATATCTTTGAAGAATCGGCTCCCTATTTTCATGTTCTGGACTCATAGAATTTCGAAAAATGAAAATGAGGATGATGACGTTTCATTTTTATTTCTAATGTGTGGTGGCATCAGGTGCTTTTGCTCTTATTCATAACGCGCGATTTGATTGTTTTTGCCCTCCATTGCTAATCAAACTTTTTATTGCTTCTAGAAAAAAATATACGAGAAGAGGATGGCCCACAGACTTTCTCTCTAGACATTTGGTCAGATCTATATCTTGTGTTTATTTGTCTGTTTATCAGTATTATTCTACATGGTGCTGATGAACAAGCTGGTCATAGAATCTAACCGACTTGATATTCACGAATTCTAGCATACCATATCTTGACAGTTCTCTTCCAAATCCACTCTTTTTAACTCCACCAAAAGGCAACCTTAGATCAGAAATTACGACGTTATTTACAGTTACCTTACCAGACCGTAACATTCTTGACAAGTTCTCTGCTTTGTCAAGGTCTTCAGTCCATATGCTTGCTCCAAGTCCATACTGAGAATCGTTTGCAAGTCTCACAGCTTCTATCTCGTCATCAGCAACAATTATCGGTGCAACTGGTCCAAAGACTTCTTCTTGGGTCACACGCATATTTGTAGAAACATTCTTCAAAATTGTAGGTTTATAGAAATAGCCTTTACTTTTTATCTGTTCACCTCCTGTCAATATTTCGGCACCCTCTTTAACCGAATCTTTAACCTGAGAATCTATGGTCTTTAAGCCTGAAGCATTCACAATGGGTCCTAAATCTGTATCTTCTGATAGCGGATCTTTCAATATTTCACCTAGGCCATCGAAATCGAAATTAAGGTAAACTCCATAATGCATGTGCTGTTTCCCTCCTTATAAACAAACGTCTTTGCTACACCATTCAGTGGTGCTTCTGTTTCAACAACATTCATGTAGGGCAGAGCATTGAATTCACGAATTCAGGAATTTTCTTAGGTGAAATCAGTAGAAGATATAAAGATATAAAGCAGACGACATACAAAGAAGCTCCGATTGATTTACTCTCGAAATAAAACGGTGACGTGAAGAATAGTAATACTTTTCTCTCTGAACAAAAAGGACATGATCTCACATGTCCTTGGCATTATGCTGTTTTTGATATCCGAAATGCAACGGTTTCAGATGCAACTGTTTGGGCTACAGAGCTTACCTTTTATCCAATAAAGATAGAAGAGACGACAGGAAATATATTAATAAATTTGCAAGGACAAAAGACGTATGCGGGAGCGTCGTAATGCTTCAACGCCATATTTAATATACAATTGGGAATATGATAAAGTTGCCTATCCAGTGCTGGGTAAATATAAGGCTCATTCTTGAATGACTGAACTTTCATAAAGGAAAGAAGCTTGAGTCTTTATGGTTTTGAAACGCTTGGTAGCAGATTTCCTGACCGGCAAATTCCTTACCCATTTCCGATGGGTATATCCAGTTACCCAATGTTGTTCCTGTCAAGAAATCAGCTATACAGAATCCATCATTAGGTATGTATAAAGGCGGTGTGGAGACTGGGATCCCTGCAAGACCCATCTTAAGACCGTATTGGGGAAGAATATTGTGAAGCCTTGGCTCTTTACATGTCATGGAGTTTACAGACGCGTGTCCGTGTACACATAGTTTGTCCTATAGCTAAAGCCCCAATATCCAAACATTCCTGGATTCTTGCCTGTAAATATCGTTGTCCATACGTACGGTGTGATTGGTGGTACTACACTTCTGTTTATTCCATGGGTGCCTGGATTCATTACCCTATTAAAATTCGGCAACTCATCAGCATGCCTGTAGATCTGATCTGGCGAACATCCGTCTAATCGTAGCATTATGAGTATTACCATTTCGTGTGTGTGTTACCCTTTCATATTTGACATCTTTTCAATTGTTATTGTATTGTCTCCTTTTGTGCTAGACGATATATTGTTGGCATTTTGATTCATTCCAATCATATCATCTTTCTTGTAATTGTGACTTAGATTACTTGTATGCATATCATTGCTATCACCTGTATTGTTCATAATAGCGGGTATTGTAACCAATCCAACCATTGCGATGATCCCAATAATTGCAGGCCCAATTCCTGTACTTTTAGCAATCCATATACCACCTCGTGACCACATCTTTTCTATATAATATTTATTAGTATAGTATTAGTATAGTATTTTGTGAGTGACGATTCACCAGTCTCTAATTTAATTGGCATGTTAAATTCACCGTTAGGAGAAATAACAGTTTGTGGGACTGACGCCACGCGGAGGAGAGAGAAGCGATGACAAAGCAGATGACCGGGACACGTGAAGAGTGGCTTGCAGCCCGGCTCGGGCTGCTGAAGGAGGAGAAGGAGCTAACGCGGCGCAGCGACGAGATGGCGCGGCGACGTCAGGAGCTGCCGTGGGTCCGGGTCGACAAGGAGTACCGATTCGAGACCGATGAAGGGAGCGCCTCGCTTGCAGACCTCTTCAGAGGGCGTTCGCAGGTCCTAGTCTACCACTTCATGTTCGGACCCAACTACACGGCGGGGTGTCCGTCCTGCTCGGCAATCGCGGATGGGTTCAACGGCTCCGTCGTCCACCTGGCGAACCACGATGTCATGCTTTGGGCGGTGTCTCGTGCACCGCTCGCGAAGCTGCAGGAGTACAAGCGGCGGATGGGGTGGACGTTTCCCTGGGCGTCATCGCTCGGCAGCGACTTCAACTTCGACTTCAACGTCTCGTTCACTGAGGAGCAACAGCGTGACGGGGTCTTCGAATACAACTACCAGCGCGGCGGCCACGCAGGCAGGTTGGATGCAACACCCTCCCCTCCGGGCATCGTCCGCGCCGCGGCCTCAGTCGGAACCGACGCGCCCACGTACTTACGCGAGCACCCGGGGATGAGCGCGTTCATGCTCGAGGACGGCGTCGTCTACCAGACCTATTCCACCTATGCACGCGGACTGGACGGCCTCTGGGGCATGTACCAATGGCTCGACCGCGCCCCCAAGGGCCGCAACGAGGAGTTTGGAGGCAACTGGTGGCGCCACCACGACGAGTACGACAAGCGCTGAGCCAAGTCGTGGGTGTCGTTGGCGCAACCGGGGGAATGGAGATCTCACGACGCATGGCTTCCGAGTGAGCTTCCCAGCAAGCGTTTTTTGGCGTCTCAGCGCCTCAATGATACTGGAGAAGATGTCCTAACGGTTTGGTTTAACGCTTCGAGACATGATTTATACAACATGGTGTTGTATTAAATGGGAATATGAAGACGGCTAGGTTCAAGCATACTTAATTTGTCTTGAGCATAAACTGAATATTAAGACTCGGTTGAATTTTCCTCCTAGCAAGAGAGATAAAGAAAAACTGAGACCAGCGAGACAACTACGGTCGACTAAACGACATCAGCCCAACATAAGTCTAGGTCATTAATATCCATAACCGCTGATTAAACCTCCTGGTTGGGCGTGGGCTCCACTCAGTAGTGGAGTAAGTAATATTCTCTCGAAATAGTTTTGTTATGGTCTTGGTATGACTATCAAACTTTCTTAAGTGTGTTGGTACACCTATGATACTTAGTTCTGGATTTCCTTGCACTATTCTACCTGAATTTATTAACAATCTCTATTTAGATAGTGACTGATTAAATAGTGACAGAATTAGGTTTACAGTATTTTTTCTAAAATTTGATTTGTTTTTGTTTCGCCATCCTTAATTGAATTCCTTATAGTTTCAACCGAAAAGTAAAAGGTTTGACAGAAGCACAACCATGGACAAATAGGAATGCAACTGGTGCCAAGAAAGTTCCCAGTTCACTTGCAATTATGGGCGACGGTCCTGTAGCATGTGAGATGGCACATGTCTGGTCATCGCTTGGAACCAAGATTACTATACTCAGCAGAAATGACGGGATACTTAGCAGGTATGAACCATTTGTAGGGGAGCGGCTAATGAAAGTCTTCAAACATAGAGGGATTTCTGTGCGTACCAATGTGAATGTCAAAGAAGTGGAGCGCCCTAACCATAAGCAAGATCTTCGTCCAATAAATATCAAGTTGGATGATGGTACTACTATAACTGCCCAAGAGCTCTTGGTGGCTATAGGGCGAACGCCAAATACAGACAAACTTGGACTTGAGACTATTGGTCTCAAACCAGGTGATTGGCTTCAAGTTGATGACACATGTCTCGTCCAGGGAGTAAAAGGTGATTGGCTGTATGCCGTAGGGGACATCAATCATAGAGCGCTACTCACTCACATTGGAAAGTATCAGGCTCGGGCATGCGCTTCGGCAATAATTGCACGCGCCCATGGAACTCTCACATCTAGTAATAGTGGAGGTTCTAGATCAGGCAATTCTTATGACCCTTGGAACAAATGGGTGGCTACCTCAGATCACGCAGCTGTACCGCAAGTAATATTTACGGACCCTCAAATTGCTTCTGTGGGATTTACTGAAAAAGCTGCTCGCAGCTTGAAAATCAATGTACGAGCAGTAGACTGTGAGATCGATACTGTAGTAGGAGCTATGCTGCATACCGATGGTTATTCTGGCCATGCTAGAATCATAGTTGATGAAGATCGTCATGTAATAGTAGGTGCTACCATGATCGGACCACAGGTAGGTGATTTGTTGCATTCCACAACAATAGCCATAATCGGTGAAGTACCACTTGAGCGACTCTGGCATGCTGTACCATCGTTTCCCACGATGAGTGAAGTTTGGTTAAGCTTGATTGAAAACTATGGATTGTGATATAGTAACTTCAACTTCAATAGACGATCTTTTACATAATTAATCCGTGCAGAAAGTATCAATGTATTGCCAACGACTAAAAGTAACTGCAGTTCTAATGCTTGATTTGACGTCTGTAGTACTAAAAATGGAATCGCGTAAATAGTATATATCATCAGTTAGCTATGATATGAAAGCTGCTAGAATTGTTAAACTAAATGAACCACTGCAAGTACAAGAGCTCCAAACACCGTAATGATGTCTCTTTATAGAGACGAGGCAAAAATCTTAGGAGCATTCAAAACAGGCAAGGGTATTGCTTGGGGAGATCATGATAAAGATCTATTTGAGGGAACAGGAAAATTTGCCAGACTAATATATACTGCTAATCTTGTGAGCTCATGGATTCCTACTCTTGATAATGGCAAAGTTGAACAGAGACTTAAACAACAAGTAGGTCTAAAAGTTGCTGATATTGGATGTGGACATGGAATTTCTACAATCCTTATGGCAAAGGCTTATCCTAATTCAAAGTTTTATGGATTTGATAATCATCCAGCTTCCGTAGAGTATGCTAGAAACAAAGCAAAAGAAGAAGGTCTAGATGAAAATAGAATAAGGTTTGAGGTAGCATCTGCTTCTAACTTTCCACTCCCTCCTGAGGGAGATGAGGGCGTGGGATATGACTTGATAGCATTCTTTGACTGTTTACACGATATGGCAGACCCACAGGGAGCAGCAGCTCATGCGTTAAAAACACTCAAGAAGCCTGATGGAACAGTAATGATAGTAGAACCTTTTGCAAATGATAAACTCGAAGATAACCTAAATCCGATAGGTCGTATGATGTATGCTGCTTCAACCATGATATGCGTACCTACATCATTAAGTCAAAATGGGCCAGCACTAGGTGCGCAAGCAGGAGAAGCAGGTATATCAAAAGTAGTGAAGGCTGGTGGTTTTACGCATTTTAGACGTGCTAATCAGACAGCATTTAACATAGTGTATGAAGCAAAGCCTTAAATGAAAGTTTATTGTTATACTTCCCAGCTATTTGTTTATCCTCATTCCCTACAGCCGCAATTGAAGTATACTTAGCTTAGCCAGACAATAGCAGTTTATGGACAAACAATACGGATTTTTTGACTAAACATTGCTACTTCACTTCACAACCAACACAGGACAGTGTGCATAAGTTACAACTCCAGAGGCTACACTCCCAAGAAGTAATTTCTTAAAGCCTGACCTTCCTCTTTTTCCTACTACAATTAAATCTATATTCTCTTTCTCTGCGTATTCTAACAGTACATAATCGACTGGTCTCTGACTGTTAATTAATTCTGTTTTCAATTGTATGTTATTTTCTTTTGCATCCTGATAGAACCTATCAAACCATGTTTTTGCATCATTCATGCTATGACTCTTTGCTCTTGATTCAGCTAATACATCCTCTTGCTTCACGTGATATGATTCAGGAACATACGTGACAGTAACTGCATATACCTGTGCATCAAATGATTTTGCTACTCCTAGAGCATATTCAGCTGCTTTCAATGAATGTTCCGAGCCGTCAATTGCTACGATTATTTTTGAGAATTTTGAATCTAGCTGAAGCACGTATTGTTCCAGAAACACTTGAAAGCAATGAGTTTGAGTTAGAAGGGCATAAACTTGTCGTATTAGACAATGGATTCACCGATACTGAATATTCGACATCTCTTTACGTCCCATCAATCGGTTTAGTTGTAGCAGGAGATGCAGTTTACAATAGCATTCATCCTTACATGCCTGAGACAACCGAACAAAGCCGACTTAATTGGATCGCTGCACTTGATAGAATAGAAGGACTGAAACCACATGCAGTTGTTGCAGGCCATAAGAATCCTGCAAATGACGATAATCCTCAACATATTGGAGCAACACAAAAATACATTCGTGATTTTAACCGTTTGAATCATCAAACGACAACCGTAGGTGAACTCTATGACAAGATGTTGGCACTATACCCAGATCGCGCCAACCCTGGTTCACTTTGGAGTTCGGCACGGGCAGTCAAATAATAATACGGGAGTTGCTAACGATAAACTTATCAACCTAGTGTTGTATGTGCACTTACCTAATTATCAATAATCTAAATGGGCTAAATGAAAAACTTCGGTGTGCTAATTTGTGACATCATTTGAAAGAATCCCTTGTTCAGGTAATTTCCTATTAGCTTCGTTTGTGCATCTTTGCCTATAATGTATTGTAGCTTGTTTTGGATGATTTATTGCGTCAATGACAACTCTAGCAACCTCTTTTGGATGTATACCTTGTCTTCCCATTATTGCGTCTATTGCCTCGAGTGTCGATTGCTTTTACAGCTGTGATAATAAAGAACCGAATAGTACTAGAACTTGTTTAGGGATCTTTTATGGTCTCCCATGTGAGAATAGAGAAATACCTCCACTATGTCCACTATCTCCACCAAGAGTAAATTGATGCTCAGAATAAGTGTAAAAGTAGTGGAGATAAATGACGTATCAATTTTTTGATATCTCCACTTTACTGCAATACCTCCGTTACCTCCGTTCCCGTTCTCTGAATTACCCGAGCCAAGCAAAAGCTTTCTTGCAGTTATTATTTTGTTGTTGTTGTCCTCCTACCAACTATCTTTGCGTCTGTTCCTAAAGTGACGATACAGTAACAAATAACAGAAAATAGTTATTTACTTGACTTGGATATATCCCATTTGGGTCTAAAGGTTACAAATATTATGGAAAAGAAGGAGTTAAAGTGGCGGCCAATTTGCAAGTCGTGTGTCCAACACACCTTGGCCTATGCGTGATGTGAAGGAAGCTTCCTCATGAATAGTTGTTAGAATTTGGCTAATCCTTAGCTGTTTCCTTGGCTCAACACTCCGTTCTTCCATTTTGCTGAGTTCGTCTTCACCATTAGGGAAGCAAGTTCCATTTACTACGACCTCTCCATGAAAAATATTGGAAGACTAACTTAGTGGCTCAGCACCACTTGATTCTTCCATTGAACTGGGTTCGTCTTCATTATCAGGAAAACAGTGTCCATCTACTACGACCTCTCCATGATGTGCTGTCCGTTCTAGTCCTTCCAATTCACCAGACTCTTCAGTGCTAGGTTCACCGCTGAAGCCTGGCGGACATGACACGACTGTTGGTTTTGGTATTTCTGCTACTTGTTGTTGTGCAATACTTTGTTTAATCTTATCTTTTTTGGTATCGTCGCCAGTTGCTTTATGTGTTGATTCTATATTCAGGTTATTTGTTGCTGAATTGCTTCCAGATGTTAGGGCCTTCACACTCAACGCTGGTGAAAAGACCATTAAAGTCACTATAGGTATTACAAGAGTTAAGGCAATGCGTGCCTGTTTTTGGTTCATATTCTCTTGTTTGTCGAATGGGATACGTGTATAACAGTATGTTGTGACATTATATCATAGCCCAGTCCACTAACATAGTATCATAGTCCAGAACTCTGAACTTGGCTTTGTTAGGTTATTTGGCACTATGTAAGAAAAAAGGGAAGCCTTAGCCCGTACTATTCAGTATTAGTGTCTTTCCAAACGTATCTCCATTGTCATTACTGGCTCTGAATACTGGCATCAATACCGTCCTCTTCTCCGTGGGCTCTCTCTCCAGGTCTTAGCACGTCAACTTTACTAAATGTGTAAGATGTAGCGGCCACCCGATGATAGTAGTCATACAACGTAGCGATAATTTGTACAAATTTTATTGGAAATGGGAAAGTGTTCTGGACATCACCTACTATATGTAAGGCACCGATAGTGTCTCTATATGTTGAAGTAGACGATAGTGGAATCACCAGATTTGCTTGGCTTTGGTTGGTGCTATTGTTGTTGCCACTTTGCGTTTGATTATTTTGATTACCATTATCTAAATTGTTTCCCGCACCTGGATTGACCTCTACTAGATAATAAGAAATCCGAGTTAACTTTAAGCTGAGTGTGAGTTAACTGATTAGTATGACTATATACTTAAAAAGACTACATACCAGTCACACCTCAATGTGAGATCTTGCTGTAGATGCGATATCAACAGGAGCTACCCAGGTATCGTATCTTAAAGAGTGTGACTCAGTTGGCATATGAGGATATTGTTTTTTCAGCAGCTGGGGGATTTATGTTTGGAGGCAACGAAGAACGTCTAATAGATTTAAGCATAAAAAAGAGAGAATGAGGGTTTTTCACACATTTGTTCAATTACTACTTCGCAGCTGCATCTACTGCGTAGGTTACTGTAAAAGGTGTACCATCTATTGTATGGAATGCTACCTGTTTAGCTGCAAAGGTCATGGAACCAGAATTAAAACTTGCAGCTTCAGCTCCGGAATTTAATGGCTTGATCAATGATATCGCAGCTTCTCCAGTACCAAATGGTGCTGTCGCCGGCTTACCATGAATTGCGTCTGGTGTTACAGTCGAATTGTAATCGTA
>WNFX01001779.1_pt1 | contig 21963 bp, 19 predicted proteins | sample 5400111 | NCBI WGS metagenome assembly WNFX01 (sample SAMN13153363, study PRJNA577476) | soil metagenome | isolation source: 40 cm soil or saprolite under grassland replicate 1 | place: USA:California | collected 2016-06-15 | reverse complement strand
CGACCGGTGTTCTTTTTCACCAGGCTCAATCCAAATTGATAGTCCTTGAACAGATGGGCGCAGAGATCGTTCATGTTCATCCGCTCGGCTTGGGCGCGTTCCACCAAACGCCGTAAGGCCGAGTCGTCAAAAACAATTTCAACGCCGTGCTCCTTGCCGAAGGCCTCCGCGAACTGCCGGGCCGCGGCTTCGAGCATTTTGGCTTCCTGCTTTTCGCCCTCGGCCATGAGGCGATCAAGGACGCGTTTCGGTTCGCGCACCAGCTCGGCTGTGACCCTTAGCTGGCTCAAGCCCGAGCCGGCCAGGTAATATTTGTAATCGCGGAACAATTTCTCAAACACGGTCAGCAATCCCCGCGCGCCGGTTTTTTCCGCGGCCGCGGCTTCGGCGATCAAGTGTAGTGCCTCATCATCGAAACTGATGTCGATCCCGTAGGCGCGGAACGCGCGCTCGTATTGGCGAAGCAAACTGCCTTCCGAAAACTTCATGATCTTGAACAGATCGTCGGCGTCGAGATCGAGACAGACCACGCGCACCGGCAGACGGCCGATGAATTCCGGCTCGAAGCCGTACTCGACAAAATCCTTCGTCGTGACGTGTTGAAACAATTCGTTGTCCATTACTTGGACCGGCTCGGCCCGGAAACCAATCTGTCCCTGTCGCACGCGCCGCGCCACTTGCTCCTTCAATTTCTCAAACGCGCCGCTCACGACGAAAAGAATGTGGCGGGTGTTAATCGTCTCGCGTTTGGCCTTGCCTTTGCGCTGAAATTCAAACGCAGCCTGCAATTGTGCCTGCAAATCGTTCATGCTCCGGACTGGCACTTCCGTTTCCTCCATTAATTTCAGCAACGTGGTCTGAACGCCGCGGCCGCTTACATCGCGCCCGATCAAATTTCCCGCAGACGCGATCTTGTCGATCTCGTCGATGTAAATGATGCCGAACTGCGCCAGGTTCACGTCGCCGTTCGCTTTGTGCACGAGCTCGCGCACCAAATCTTCCACGTCGCCACCGACGTAGCCGGTCTCGCTGAACTTGGTCGCGTCCGCTTTCACGAACGGCACTTTGATCAAATCGGCGATGTGCTTGATCAGATAAGTTTTTCCGACGCCGGTCGGCCCGACCAGGATCACATTTTGTTTGGCGTATTCGGTTAGCTCAGCCCGTTTCGGATTTTCCTTCTCGAGCTGGCGCAGATATTTCGCGTGGTTGTAATGATCGCAAACTGCGATTGCGAGCACCTTCTTCGCTTCGTCCTGCTTGATCACGAATCGGTCGAGATGCGCCTTGATATCGCGCGGGAGAAAATTGAACTCGAATTCCTGATTGTCGATCTTCTCCGGCTTTTCCTCGGTCTCAGCTTCCGTCTGCTCGGGCGCGGGAAAAGCCGCCACCGAGACGCGATCCCCGAAGTTCTGTTTCATGAATTCAGTGATCTTCGTCTTCAGCTCCTCGGGTGAAGGAAAAGTTGGCGCTGGCGGATCTTGCTCCATGAAAGTTGCGAATGGCGTTGCGTCGCGGTCAAAACACCCCCCGCTCCGGAAAATCTACCATCGGAACGACCGCTGTAAATACGGCGTCTCGCTAGTAGGGATCAGACCGGGGCGGTGTTTTGTATCTCGGCAGCTCCCGCTGCGCTCGACCGCTACCCTCGCGGCTTCACCGGACATGTCGCTCGCCCCAGTCGCTCCATTCGCTTGAATTTCGCGCAGCGGCCCTCCCCGGGGCTGTTTTGTTCCGCGCAGTCAGACTGGCGGAATACTTTCACGTCCATTGCGCAGGACGCGCGACATCCAGATCAGTTCGTTTAAGAATGTGTCGACGCGGCGGACGAAGTTCTCGTCGAGCAACTTCCCGCGTTCATCGAAGAGTGTTCCGATCCGACCGAAGTTAACGTCTTCAAAAATCGTGACCAATCCCAGCTCGCGCATCACGGGGAGTAGGGTTTCGATCACGCGGGCGCCGCCGAACGCGCCGGCCGAAACACCGCAAATCCCGACCGCTTTGTGGATGTATTCCTTCAAATTCATGTCCAGCGCGTGCTTCAGGAGCCCCGGAAAACTGTGATTGTACTCGGGCGTAACGATGATGAGACCGTCACAGCGCTCGATTGTGGCCGAGAACGTCGGGTCCTTCATCTGCTCGCCGGCATCATCGAGCTTCATCGGCAGGGTGCGGACGTCGATAAATTCCGTTTCCACCCCGGCGCGCTTTTTTGTTTGTTCAAAGACAAACTTCGCAGCGTGCTCGCTTTCCCGGCCCTGTCGAGCGGTCCCAAGAATTACCGGAATAAAAACGGGGCGATCCATTTTGGGACAGAATTAACAAAATTTCACCGAATTGAATTCAATTATGCGACCAGATTTTCTTTAATTGGGCTAATTCGATACATTGTGTCTCGTGCAAGTGATTGCAGACCGGTTCGTTTGCTCTTCACACTGTCAACGAGATCCGAATTAAATGGATCAGGGTGGTCGAGATTTTCCTCATTCGGTTTAATTTTGTAAATTCGGTCTCGCAAAAGTATTGCCGATGGCCGGATTCGAACCGGCACGGGCCTTTTCGGCCCAACGGATTTTAAGTCCGTTGCGTCTGCCATTTCGCCACATCGGCGGCTTTAAACGGCTGAGAAGTGTAGTCACGAGAAGTGATTGCGCCAAAATGAAATGATTCGCCCCGTCGATATCGATTTTTCGCCAAGTGTCCGTCCGGTAGCGAAGCCGTAAGTTTTCGTAAAAGAGCGGGAACTTCGACCTGAAAAGGCCGTATTTACCTTTGGAGCAAGGGATCACACGCGGCTGTTTTCCCCTTCGGAGCGGCACTTCTTCATGTGCCGCTCCTTTGTTTCACCACGAAATCCGGCACGTCCAGCCGCCGCCATTATCTGCGTAGTACTAATATAGAGGGGAGCAAGGAGGCACCTCGACGGCTGCCGCGACGCTAGAGACGGACGCTCATAGAGCGCCGCTACAGTAGAATTGGCGTTTCCCAGAGCGCCGCTACAGTAACAGCCGATGACCACTGCCAACAAGATCACCGTTGCGCGCATCCTGATGATCCCGGCGTTCGTCACCATGGCGATTTATTACGGTCAAAGCATCCAACGCGGCGCGGCGCTGGAGTGGCAACGCTTCACCGCTATCGCCATTTTTTTGATCGCAGCGGTCAGCGACGGCCTCGACGGTTACATTGCGCGCCGCTATAAACAGCGGAGCGCGCTCGGCGCTATCCTCGATCCGATTGCGGACAAGGGATTGTTGCTCAGCGGAATTATCACTTTAAGCATCAGCAACTGGAGCGACGATCCCGATTACGGCAGATTTCCAGCGTGGTTCCCCGTTCTCGTCATCACCCGCGACGCTGTCATTCTGGTTGGCGCAGTCATTTTGCATTTGCTGATCGGCGACAAAATGCGTGTGAAACCAGTCTGGACCGGGAAAGTTGCAACCGTTTGTCAGATGTGCGCGATCGGCTGGGTCATGTTGCAATTGCGTTTTCTTCCACTCCTTTTCGTTGTCGCCGTCGCGGGAATTTTCACTCTTGTCTCCGGCGTCGTTTACGTGATGGACGGGGTGCGCCAACTCCAGGCCGCGGGACATGCGCACGCGGCGCGGGACTAATTTTCAATCGGGGCTCGCGATGAACGGAGAGGCAAAGCTGCCGAATGTCGCAATCATTGGGCGGCCGAATGTCGGTAAGTCTGCGCTCTTTAACCGCCTAGTCGGTCGAAAAATCGCCATCGTTCACGATCAGCCAGGGATCACGCGCGATCGGATCTCGGCAATCTGTTCGCGCGGAGAACAACCGTTTACGCTTTGGGACACCGGCGGAATTTTTGGCGCCGGAGAAAAAGATCTCACCGCCAAAGTGCGGCGCACCGCGGAAGACGCGCTGCGCGAAAGCGATCTTCTTCTCTTTGTTGTCGACGCAAAGAACGGCCTCTCGCCAATCGATGAAGATCTTTCGCGCACGCTACGAAGGTCGCGAAAGCCGATCCTGCTCGTGGTTAATAAGATCGACAATGAGAAGCATGAATCCCTGGCCGCGGAATTCGATTCGTTAGGCTTTGAAAAAATCATCTCCATCAGCGCCGAACATAGTCGTGGCATCTCTGACTTGTTAGACGTAGTTGACCAACTGCTCCCCTCGCCCGCGGAATCCGTCGCTCAACCCTCAACCCTCAACCCTCAACCAATTGCCATTGCCATCATCGGCCGGCCAAACGTCGGCAAATCCTCGCTGATCAACGCGATCATGCAAAGCGAGCGAGCGATCGTGAGCGAAATACCGGGAACGACGCGTGATTCGGTCGATATTTCGTATGAGCGCGATGGCCGCCAATTCCTGTTCATCGACACCGCTGGCATTCGCAGGCGGGGTAAACAGTCCAGCTCAGTTGAAGTTTTCAGCGTTATGCGTGCCGAGCGAAGTATTCGCCGGGCCGACCTCTGCATCCTAATTATCGATCTTACGAGCGGTGTGACTGCGCAGGACAAACGAATCGCCGGATTAATTCAGGAAGCGCGCAAAGCGGCGTTGGTTGTCTTGAATAAGTGGGATCTGGTTAAGCCGAAACGCGGCGAGCGACAGACGATCCGCGAACTCGCCGATGAAACGCGCGAGAGAATTTTCTTTCTCGATTACGCGCCGGTGTTGATCGCGTCCGCGCGCACCGGCGAGAACGTCGACCGGCTTTTCGGAATGATTGGCAAAATTGAGCGCGCGCAGGCCACGCGCATCGGAACTGGCGTTTTGAACCGATTGATGCGCGCGGCATTCGCCGCGAATCCGCCGCCGATGGTCAAAGGCCGGCGATTGAAATTGTTTTACGCAGCGCAGACAAGCGGAACGCAAGATCAATCCGCTTCGCGCCCAAAGGGCAGCCGATTGTCACGATCGGCTGGATCGCCCAGCTCCTTCGGCGCACGCGCAAATCTCGAGCGTGGGAATTCTATTGAAGGAGCCGCCAGCGAAGAGCGTGTTCGGCGACATCTTCCACCAGCAGAGTTCGTGCTTTTTGTAAACGATCCGCGATTGCTTTCTCAATCCTACAGGCGTTACCTCGAAGCGCGGGTTCGCGATGCCCACCCCTACGTCGGGCTGCCGATCATTTTAACGTTGCGCCCGCGCACGGAAACGCGCCGGAAATAATTGCCATCTCTATCGCTTGTCGGGAGCGTAGTTTGATCGAACATTGTCGGGCTTACCTTTGTCTCAAAACCGCGTATGAAATCGACGCAGGAAATCACCCGTGAAGTGCAGCAGCTGGGGCGCTGGATCCCTCTTCTGCGCGAGCAAGTTTCGCATGTCGTCGTCGGCCAAAAATATCTGGTCGATCGCTTGTTGCTCGGCTTGCTCGCCAACGGTCACATTTTACTCGAGGGCGTTCCGGGTTTGGCCAAAACACTCACGGTCAAGACAATGGCGGCTGCGATCCAAACCGGTTTCCAGCGGCTGCAATTTACACCCGATCTTTTGCCGGCCGATCTGATCGGCACATTGATTTACAATCCGCGGACCGGCGAATTCACGACCAAGCTCGGTCCGATTTTTTCCAACTTAATCCTGGCCGACGAAATTAATCGCGCGCCGGCAAAGGTGCAGAGCGCGTTGCTGGAAGCGATGCAGGAACGCCAGGTCACCATCGGCGAACAAACTTATCCCCTCTCCGATCCGTTTCTCGTCTTGGCGACACAAAATCCAATCGAGCAGGAGGGAACCTATCAATTGCCCGAAGCGCAGCTCGACCGGTTCATGTTCAAATTGAACATTGGGTATCCCGAAAAATCCGAGGAGCGCACGATTCTTGACTTAATGGCGACGTCCGCGCCGGATTTGCGCGTCGATGCGGTGATCGAGCCAACACAAATCATCGCCGCGCGCGATGTGGTGAACCAAATCTACATCGACGACCGGGTGAAAGATTACATTGTCGATGTTGTCTGGGCGACACGCGAGCCCACTTCCTACAACTTGCCTCTGGAAGGATTGATTCGTTACGGCGCATCACCGCGTGCCACGATTTATCTCGCGCTCGGCGCGCGCGCCCACGCGTTCTTGAACGGACGCGGCTACGTCACGCCGCAGGATGTAAAAAGCATCGGACCGGACGTCTTACGGCACCGCATCATCGTTAGTTATGAAGCCGAAGCCGAAGCGGTCACGAGCGAAACGATTATCGAGCGGATTTTTGCTGGCCTGCCTGTTCCCTGAACTGCGATGAACGGTTTGCAGGAAAGAACCGCGGAAATTCTCAAAAAAATCCGCACGCTGGAAATTAAGACCAAGGGTCTGGTCGAGACAGTCTTCGCCGGCGATTACCACAGCGTCTTCAAGGGCCGCGGGATGAATTTCGAAGACGTGCGCGAATACCAACCCGGCGACGAAATTCGCGCGATCGATTGGAACGTGACCGCGCGACTCGGAAACGCCTTCGTGAAAAAATTTACCGAGGAGCGCGAGTTAACCGTGATGCTGATTGTCGATGTTAGCGCGTCCGGGAATTTCGGCAGCACCACCCAATCGAAACGCGAGCTGGCCGCGGAAGTCGCGTGCCTGCTCGCTTTCAGCGCGATCCGCAATAACGATAAAGTCGGGCTGATTCTTTTCACAGACCGGGTGGAGCTTTTTATCCCGCCAAAGAAGGGCCGCTCGCACACGCTTCGACTCATTCGCGAGATTTTATTTTTCGAGCCGGCCGGCCGCGGAACTGAGGCTGCTCTCGCGCTCGATTATTTAAACAAGGTCATCACGCGGCGTGCGGTTGTGTTTTTCATTTCCGATTTTCAAGCGCCCGACTTCTCGCAGACACTCGCGGTCAGCGGCCGCCGGCATGATTTCATCGCAGTTCGCATTCAGGACGAACGCGAACAGGTGCTGCCTAATGTCGGCATCATCACGCTCGAGGACGCTGAAACCGGCGAGCAAATTGAAATCAACACCGGAGACCGCGGCACGCGGACGCGATTCAGCGATCTGGCCGATGAAAAGGCGCACGAACTTTCGCGCACGCTGCGCCGCAACAATATCGATGCCATAACGCTCCGAACGAGCGAGGATTACCTTCCGGCGTTGCGCTCCTTTTTTAAATTACGCGAGCGCCGCGTCGCCACGCGCTGACCGACGATGCCGATCTCGTTTATGTCAATCTTTCTTGCTCAACAACAATTCCACGAGATCTCGCCACCGGTTGATTACTCGTTTGTCCCAACGTGGATGATTTTTCTGGCGAGCCTTGTCGGACTGGGCCTCGTCGGTGTGATCGTTTGGTTCTTCACGCGCAAGCCCAAACCGGCACAACCGCCGAAATTACCGCGCGAAATCGCGCTCGAGGAACTCGAACTCATCGCTGGCGAGATCGAAACAACGAACCCGTACCTATTTAGCATTCGCGTCTCCGACATTTTGCGCCGCTACGTCACCAATCAGTATGCGTTGCCGGTGACTCGACAAACATCGGTGGAGTTCCTGACCGCGCTGGCGAAATCGTCACCGTTCTCGACGAATGAAAAATCGTTGCTCGAAGATTTTTTGAACCGCTGTGACTTGATCAAATTCGCGCGCTACGAAGCAACATCGGCGGACAGCCGCCTTCTGCTGGAAGAGGCGACGCGCTTTGTAAAAGGAGAACAACTTGCGCTTGCTTGATTGGTGGCCGGCAAATACTGCGCTGACGCTCGCGCGTCCATGGCTGCTCTTGCTCTTATTGGCAATCCCGCTCCTCGCCTACTTGCGCGGGAAACGCGGACCAGCCGCGGCGCTCACCTTTTCATCGACATCGACGCTGCGCGCGATCGGCAAACAAAGCGCCGCCCGCGTCGGAAAGTTTTTGCGCGCATTAATTTTTGCATCGCTGGCGATCTTCGTCGTTGCGCTCGCCCGTCCGCAGCTTGGAAAAAGCCTCACTCAAGTCGAGGCGAGCGGCATCGACATCATGCTCGTGCTCGATGTGTCAGGATCGATGCTGACCAAAGATTTTACGATCGGTGGAGACCGGGCGACGCGGTTGGATGCGATCCGCGAAGTTACGCGCACGTTCATCGAAGGCCGCCCTAACGATCGCATAGGGATCATCGCGTTCGCGGGTCGACCATATGTCGTCAGTCCAATGACTCTGGATCATGATTGGCTTCTGCAAAATCTCGAGCGTGTCCGAATTGGACTCGTGGAAGACGGGACTGCGATCGGCTCGGCCATGGCTTCGGCGGCAAATCGAATGAATGACAAGCATTCAAAGAGTCGGGTGATCGTTCTGTTGACTGACGGCGAGAACAACGCCGGAAAGATTTCACCGAACACAGCAGCGGAAGCAGTCAAAGCATTGAAGATCCGTTTCTACGCCATCGGCGCCGGAATCAATGGAATCGCGCCCGCGCCGATCTTTACGTCGCGCGGTCCGATGACCGACGTGCTCGGCAACATGCTTTATCAGGACCAACGGGTAGAATTTAACGAGGCCGGCTTGAGACAAGTCGCGCAAATTGCCGACGGCCAATTTTTCCGGGCGACCGACACCAAATCGCTGGAGCAGATTTACAGCGACATCGACAAAATGGAAAAATCGACTGTGGCGGTGAAAAAATATCAAGAGTATCGCGATTTGTTTCCACTCTGTCTCATGAGCGGCTGCGGTCTGCTGGTTGCGCAACTTCTATTGTCGCAAACCATTTGGAAGAAATTGCCGTGAAGGAGATGTCGATCTTATGACATTCGGCGCACCAATCTGGTTTTGGGCACTGCTCGCGATTCCGCTTCTCGCGGTGTTGTTTGCGCGGGCAGAGCACGGGGGAGTTGCGAGACTTCGCGAGTTTGTTTCGCCACGATTGCTTCCGCAGCTCGCCGGGACTCTGAATCGCTCGCGCCGCGTTTTGCGATTTGCTTTGCTCATGCTCGGACTCGCTTTGGCGACCGTGAGTCTTGCTCGACCACAATGGGGCTACATCTACGAAGACGTGAAGCGCAAAGGTCTCGACCTCCTTTTTGCGGTGGACACGTCGCGCAGCATGCTTTCGAACGACGTGCAGCCAAATCGGCTCGAACGCGTCAAACTCGCAGCCCAGGATCTCCTTAATCAGTTGCAAGGCGACCGCGTTGGATTAGTCGCGTTTGCCGGCCGCGCGTTTTTGCAAGCGCCGCTAACAATCGATTACGAAGCGGCCGTCGAATCGATTAACGATTTGGACACGAAGACGATTCCCGAAGGCGGGACGAATATTTCGGAAGCGATCAATCTCGCCGTAAACACATTTGGAAAAAGCGCCGCCGGAAATCGAGCACTGATCATTTTCACTGATGGCGAAGAGCTCAACGGAGACGCGACGAAAACCGCGAAAGCCGCGGCCGACGCAGGCGTGAAGATCTTCACGATTGGCGTCGGCACGCCACAAGGCTCGCTCATTCCAATTAACAGCGACGATGGTGGAACGGCGTTCGTGAAAGATTCCGCAGGACAAGTTGTGAAATCGAAGCTCGACGAAAGGCGGTTGCGCGAAATCGCTCAAGCTACCGGCGGTTTTTATCTGCATCTCGACGACGGGCTGCGCACGATGTCGCAACTTTACTCGCAAGGTTTAGCCAACATGAAAGCGGCCGAAATCGACGCGCGTTTGTCGCGAAGACCGATCGAACGTTACGAATGGCCGCTCGGCGCAGCTATGCTGGCGCTGACGATGTCGATCTTAATCGGCGAACGCAAAAGAGTCCGCGCCGGCTCGCGTTTGCCGCGATGGTCGAAGGTTGCAGTACCCGCAACCGCGCTGCTTCTGATTTTCGCGAGACCTGCCTTTGGAACTGCGACGGGGTTGAATCTTTATCGCGAGGGTAAATACAACGATGCCTATCGAAGTTTTGAAGAAGATCTGAAATCGCACCCAGATTCATCGGAAAAAGAAAAAATCGAATTCGATGCCGGCGCGGCGGCTTACAAAATGGGCGATTACAACAAAGCGCTGCAATCGTTCAGCGACGCGCTCCTCTCACCCGACAAAGCACTTCAGGAGAACAGCCACTTTAATCTTGGGCGGACTCTCGAGGACCGCGCCGACATGGACGAGACGAATGAGAGCACATTAAAGGATCTCACCGACGCGGCGTCGCATTATGAATCCACTTTGAGACTGAACCCGAAGAATGAAGCTGCCAGAGCGAATCTGGAGGAGGTCAAAAAGAAGATCGAGCGTTTGAAACAGCATCCCAAACAAAAACCAACGCCGCCGCCTCAACAGCAAAATAAGAAAGACAAAAATCAGCAACAAAACGGCGGCGACCAAAACCAGGATCAGCAGCAATCGCAATCGCAGAGCAGTTCCGGCAAAGATCAAAATCAGCAGCAACAACAACAGAACCAGCAGGCGCAGTCCCAAAACAAATCCGAAAACAACCAGAGCCAAAAATCCGAAGCTAAGTCGAACCAAGCGCAGGCAAAAAACGAGCCGCAAAAAAATCAGCAGCAGCAACCCGACGAAAGTCCAAGTCCGTCGCCGGGTAAAGATCAGCCGCAAGGGAATCGACCTTCGCCGTCGCCCGGAAAAGGAGAGAACAAGAACGCGCCCGCTACGGCAAGTCCGTCCGTTGGCGGACAAGATCGACAATCTTCGCGCGATCAGGAACAGCCGGAAGAATCCCCAACTCCGGGTGGAGGCGAAGAGCAAATGCCGTCGCCCTCTCCTGGCCAAGGCGAAGGCGAGGGAGAAGACACGACGCCATCTGCGACACCAACTTCCTCGCCGCAGAAGAAATTGGCCGGGGAAATCAGAGGAGCGAATGGTGAGAAGCAACCGGAGTCGTCGCAGCAAGCCGCGCAACTAGCCAAGGCTGAGCCGGAAAAAGAGGGACAAATGAGTGAAAAACAGGCGGAGCTCCTTTTAAAATCGATGAAAGACGAAGAGCAGCGCGTCCAGCTTGATGAACGCAAAGTGCGACGCCATGTCTATAATGACTGGTGACCAGAAATTTGAGGTCTGAGGGAAGATGTCGATCTACGCAAAAACTTTCAGAATTAGTTTTGCGCTGCTGGTTTTGATTTTAACGCGCAGCGCTACGTTCGCCGCGTCGCCAAGCGTGACCGCTGTGCTGAGTAGTTCGCAGCCGGCCGTCGGACAAATGGTGCAGTTGGAAATCAAAGTGAATGGCGCAAATAGCGCGAATGTTCCGGAAACGATTTCGATCGACGGCCTTGAGATTCATCAGACCGGGACGTCGCGCCAATTCGAGATGCATAATTTCGATGTCAGCAGCAGCGTCACTTACAATTACACCGTTCTACCGTTGAAAGCCGGGCATTTTAAAATTCCCGCGCAGACGGTTCGGGTTGGAAATGATTCCCTGCGCACGCCCGAACTCGTATTGAATGTGGCGCAGGGATCGAGCAGTTCCGGCAGCGCGGCCGGCTCGGCGCAAAGCGGCCAAAGCACGGTTGCGAGTAAGCTCGCGTTTGCGGAATTGGTTGTCGCCAAAAAAGACGCATATGTGGGCGAGATGGTGCCGGCGGAAGTTCGATTGGGGTTCGATCCGCGCGCACATAGCCAGCTTCAGGAGGGACCGGAACTTTCCAGCCAGGGTTTTACGACGCAAAAGCTGCAACAACCGCGCGAGAATCTGGAAACAATCGGCGGCAGAACTTACCAAGTTTATACCTTTAAGACCGCCATTGCCGCCGCGCGGCCCGGGAAATTTGAAATCGGACCGGTAACGGCAAAGGCCGTTGTTGTATTGCCGCGGCGACCAAGCACGGCGCCGCGAACACGTCCGCGATCGCCGTTCGATCTATTTAATTTAGACGACCCGTTCTCGGATCCGTTTTTCAGCGATCCCTTTGGAAGCATGGGCGAGCGAACCGAACTGCCGATTAGAAGCGAAACTGCGACGCTCAACGTGAAGCCGCTCCCGCCCAATGCGCCGCCCAATTTCTCGGGAGCAATTGGCAATTTTACCATGGCGGTGGACGCGAAACCGAAGACTGTGCAAGTGGGCGATCCGATCACCGTTACATCGACAATCAATGGCCGCGGCAATTTTGATCGGATGAATGGACCAGCGCTCGAGGACGAACGAGGCTGGCACAAATATCCGCCGTCCTCAAAATTTAAACAGGACGACGACGTCGGCATTAGCGGCGAAAAGACTTTCGAGATGGTGCTCGCGCTTAACGAAAAGAAAGCAGCGCTGCCGCCGCTCGTTTTCGCTTACTTCGATCCAATCAAGGAAAATTACATCACGCTGCGGAGCGACGCTGTTCCGATCCAAGTCGAAGGCGGTGCGGCGCCGGCCCCAAGTGTCGCAGCAGCTCCGGCGACTGCGGCAAAATCAGCAACACCACCGACAACGGCCGCAGCTGCAGCTACTCCGATAGCAAAACCGCAGGATATCTTGTACCAAATGAGGGATCTCGGTCGCGTTCAATCGTTCATGCCGATTTATGAGCGTCCGGTTTTCTGGACGGCCCAGCTCGTTCCGTTGATTCTGTTGTTGGGACTCGTTGGCTGGAAAATTCGCCAAGCTAAGATCGACAATCGCGAGGCGCAGCGGGTGACGGCGTTGCAACAGGAATCAAGCAAGCTTTTGCAAAAACTACGGCGGAGCGAGTTGTCGCCACAGGAATACTTTTCAAATGCGTCGCGCGTCGTGCGCGTGAAAACGGCGCTCGCCAAAAATATTAGTCCGAACGCAGTGGACGCGGAAACCGCGGCGAAGGCTTTTGATTTGGCTGAAAGCGAGCGCGCACAATTGCGAACGTTATTCGAACGCAGCGACGAGTTGCGTTTCAGCGGCGGCGGAAATGGCGTGAAAGCGATCTCAAACGACGAGCGAGAAGAAGTTTTGAGGCTGCTGGAAAGTTTGCGCATATGAAAATCCGAATTGTCCTCAGCTGCGCAGTTCTGTGGTTGGTTGGCGGCTCGATTTTGATGGCGCAACCAAGCGCGCAATTTGGCAAAGCCAACCAAGAATACGCAGCCAGCGATTTCAAAGCGGCAATCGCCGACTATGAGGAGCTGGTGCGTTCAGGACAGGACACGCCAAATGTTTTTTACAATTTGGGCAACGCTTACTTCCGAAAAAGCGATTTTGGTCGCGCCATTCTCAATTACGAACGCGCCCTCGCGCTCGATCCACATCATCCGGAAGCCCAAGCAAATCTGCGGGCCGCGCGTGATGAAGCGCGCGCACTTGAATTGATTCCAAGTAGATGGGAACGGTTGTTCGCACTCGCCAACGAAAATCAGTACGTCATCGCTGCTACGGTCGCATTTTGGATCGGGATTTTTTCGATTGCGACCTGGATTGTTGGCCGGCGCCGCGGGCGCAGCGCGATCGCATTGTCGATCTTATCGTTGTCGATCTTGATCGTGGGCGTTGTCGCAGTTTACCAATTCAGCCATGGAAAAAATGGTCGAGGATTGGCTATTGTAACCGGAGAAAATGTCGAAGCGCGGCTCGCCACTGCGGACAACGCCAATCGCGTGTTGACGTTGCCGGCCGGGAGCGAAATCCAAATCGTCAGCCAGCGCGGGGATTGGATTTACGCGGCCTTGCCGAATAATTTGCACGGCTGGCTTGCGGCCAATAGCGCCGAGCAAGTGCGCTTGTAAAATTCGCTCCTTTTTGCGGCGGTCATGGACCGCCGCTACAGTATTCACATGAAGGCGGAGATGGACGTCGGGACGAACCGGAAGGCGTTCCAGATCAATCTGGATCACCAAAAGTACGGGACGTTCGCCGAAATTGGCGCAGGCCAAGAAGTGGCGCGCCGATTTTTTCACGTGGGCGGCGCGGCCGGCACGATCGCGAAGACGATATCGGCTTACGACATGACGTTCAGTGACGCTATCTACGGACCTGCCGATCGTTTCGTGAGTCGGGTGCGCTTGAACACGATGCTCGATCACGAGTACGACCTTTTATTAGAGCGTCTCGAAGCAAAGCTTGGTGACGAACGCGCGTTTTTTGTTTTCGCCGACACGGTGGCGGCCAGAAGTTTCAAGCAGCACAACGAATCGCACGGTTGGTTAGGGGTTCGTTTCCAACCAGCGCCGCGCGGCGAGCCGAGCCAGATCATCATTCACGTGCGCATGCTCGACGAATCGAACGTGGACCAGCAGGAAGCGCTCGGCGTGGTCGGAGTGAATTTGCTTTACGGCGGGTTTTATCATTCGGAACCGGAGCGCTTGATTTCGTCGCTGCAGGAAAATCTCGCGCCCGGAAAAATTCAGGTCGACCTGATCAAATTTTCCGGTCCGGCATTCGCCAACATCGATAATCGGTTGATGAGTTTGCAACTGGTGAGCCAGGGTCTGACCGACGCGGTCATGTTCACTGCCGACGGCGAGATGGTGCAACCGTCCGAGATCTTGCACAAGAAAGCGATCTTGATTGAACGCGGCAGTTTTCGGCCGGTCACTTATGCGACCAACGACATGCTGGAAGGCGCGCGGCGACAGTTTCTGAAAGAGTCGGGTTGCTCGGAAAAAGATCTGGTCGTGCTGATGGAGATGACGCTGGAAAATTTGCTTTCGGAAGGGCAACTGAATCACGCCGATTTTTTAGCGCGAGTGGACATTCTCGGGGCGCTTGGACGAACGGTACTGATCTCGAAGTTCGGCGAATATTACCGGCTGGCCGGCTATCTATCCCGTTACACAAATCGAATGATCGGTTTGGTCATGGGCGTGCCGAGCTTGATCGAGATTTTCGACGAAAAATATTATTTGAATCTCGAGGGCGGAATTCTCGAAGCGCTCGGGCGGATGTTTAAGCACGGCCTGAAGCTTTATGTGTATCCGATGATCGACGAGAAGACTGGAAAAATTACGACCGCGACACAGGTTGAAGTCGCTCCGAATCTGCGCTCTCTCTACCAATACTTGATCGACAACCGCCACATCGAAGAGATTGGCGATTATCAGAAAGATTTTCTACGAATCTATCCACCGGCGGTCCTGGCCAAACTAAAGGCCGGCGACGAAAGTTGGGAAGAGATGGTGCCGCCGGAAGTGGTCCAGATCATCAAAGAGCGTGAGTTTTTCGGATATCGAGCAGCGGTCGCGGCTTGAATGCCAAGACTAGCGAAGCGCTCTTGCGGGCGAAGCGCGATCGCCATTCAAAAAGCGCCAGCGCGGGGCACGTTTCCCGCTCTATGACCCTGCAGCATCATGGCGAAACGCGCAGATTCTGTGGTCGGCATCGATTTGGGAAAGCACCTCCTTAAAGGCGTTGCTCTTCGGCGCAAAAACGATTCGCGCTTTATTCTGACAAGCTTCGCGTCTCGACCTGTCCCGGAGGAATTTGACTCGGCCGAGGATCTTTCCCGAGAGCTCAAACAGCTCCTTTGCGATCTGGGCGGTAGCGCCAAAGCTTGTGCGTTCGCGGTTTCCGATCCGAGCACGATTTTGCGCATCATCGAGCAACCGGACACGCCGGTCGATTTGCTCCGGAACGCATTGCGATTGAACGGACTGGCGGTCTTGAATCAGGAATGTAAAGACTTCGTGCTCGATGTCGCGCCGGTTGCCAGCCACGTTGATGCCGGTTCTACAACGGAAAAACCGCCGACGGGTGGAAGCAAAACGGCGGTGCAGGGCGGAGTTGTCACGCAGACGAAATATCTCGTCGGCGGAATGCTACGAAGCCAGGTAAAGCAAATTGTCGCGGCTGCGAATAAAATCCGGGTCTCTGCCGAGATGCTTCAACTCGCGCCGGTTTGTTCCTTTAACGCATTCGAATTTGCCTATCCCGAAATTTTTGCGAACGACGCCTTTCTCCTGCTCGATACCGGGCATTTGCGGAGCACGGTCCTGATCGGCAGCAGAAGCGAACTCGTGCTTGTGCGTAGCATCGATTATGGCGGCAAAGCGCTGATGCAAGCGCTCACCGCGGAAGACGCGCTCGATGCCGATGCCGCCTGGCTGATGGTTCAACAGGGCGACGAAGGAATGACCGAAATTTGTCGCGGGTCGTTGGCGCGCCTGGGAACGGAAGTGCGCAACTCGATTGGATTTTTCGAAGGTCAGTGCGAAGAAGGCATCAATCGAATTTTTGTTTCCGGGGGGCTGGCTCGCGCGGAAACGGTTTTGCAGGCATTGAGCGACGATCTCAGCTTGCCCTGCGAGATTTGGGATCCGCTTGAAACCTGCGAGGTCGCGCTGCCGGCGGCGAAGCGGCAAGCTTTGCCTAACGAATTCGTTTCACTCAACGTCGCCTGCGGGGCAGCCTTCGAATATTTCAAAACCTGACGAGCACCGATGGCACTTCACCTTAATCTCCTGCATGAGGAAATTCTCGAGCAGCGGCAGCGGCAACGCGACCCCCTCAAAATTGGAATGCTCGTGCTTTCCAGCTGCGGAACGTTGCTCTTTCTTTATTACGTATGGAACGCATATCAGACCCTCGAGATAAAAGCCAGGCTGAGCGGCGTCGAAGCCGAATGGAAAAGACTCGAACCGAAAGTTACCCAGGCGCAAAAACGCTCCGGCGAGCTGACCGCCCTCATCAACACGACGCGTGTTCTCGATGATTACATCGACAATCGTTTCTTCTGGGGACCGTTCCTGGAAAAACTTTCACGCTGTGTTCCGCCAAACGCGCAGCTGACCAGCATGGAAGCGACATTGTTGGACGATGAAAAAGGAGGTGGTGTCTCCGTCATCATCGACGGCGTGGCCGCCGCCCGTGAACCACGCTCAGCCGCGGAAGATTTACGCCAAATGTTGCTCGAGCAACTCGGCAAAAGTTATCACGACGTAAAGGCGGAATTTAAAACGCTCGAAGACGTCGAAACGGTGGCGAACATCGGCGGCACCAGCGTCCCGATGTCGCGATATCTTTTGTCTATCACCTTTAATCCCAGCGCCGCCGCAAAACCCGCCGGCACGCCGGCACCTGGCCGAAGAAAGCAGAAAAGCAATGAATCTTCCTAAATTATCCAAGGACCAGATCAAGAAACTGTTGCTCAGCGCGATGGGTTTTGTGTTTCTGCTCTACGTCTATTTCACTTTCTTTCTCGGGCCATTGCAAAAAGCCCGCGCCGGCACATTGGCCCAGATCGCCGACCGGCAGAAGAAAATCGACAGCTCCAAATCGGAAGTGGCCAAAGCAACCACTCTCGAGCGCCAGGCCAAGGACGCGATGGCGCGTTTCGCCGCGTTCAAAGCTCTCATTCCGGAAGGCGCACCCATCGCCTGGTTTCCCCCGCGCACGAAAACCTTCTTCGCTAATCAGGGGATCGATCGCGCGATCGCGCGCTTGGAAAGCAACACGAACTTCAAACAAAACGAGCTCGCCGCCTGGACGAAATACGGTTGGCTAATCGATCTGCCTCAGGCCGATTTCGCCTCCCTCGGCAAATCCATCGCCGAACTGGAAAACACGCAACCGCTGCTTTCCATTACCAAACTGGGCATTCACCTCCTGCCCCAACAGCCGCAAGTTCAACAGGTCATGATCGCCGCAACCACGGTCATTGAAAAACGATGAACAAATTTTTCTCCCTCATCTGTATGTCGATCCTTGCAGCGCCGGCTTTGCTGGCCGCCGACGAAAAGCCGGCGCCGATCGCGCTGAAGAATAAATCGAAAGACGAACCCGCGTCGATCGAACTCAAGAATAAGTCAACAGAAGAACCGCCGCCCATCGCGCTCAAGAATAAATCTTCGTTTCACGTTGATCCCGGAACGCGGAGTCCATTTTGGCCTATTACCTGGAAACCAACCGGAAAAGTTGCGACCGGCGGAACCGACCAGGGTGAAGTTCCGCCTGGCGCATTCCTCGTCAGCACAATCACGCTCGACGGCGCCACGCGTTTCGCGATCATCAACGGCAAATCAATGCAGGAAGGCCAGCAGTTTGGCCTGCAAGTCGGCACCCAGGTTTATCAGGTCATGGTCAAGAGAATTGAGGATGGCCGGGTAATCCTCGGACGCCGCGACGAAGAGATCGTCGTTCCGCTTCGCCGCAAGTAGCAGGCGAATCTTCGGCCAGAACTCAATGTCGATCTAAGCCGGCCTGCCACGCCGTAGCCTTGGCGAAGACGGGTGTGCTTCCTGCTGCATAAATCGCTCTGTTCAGGCGATTCCAGTTGAGTTTTTCCGCAGAAAACGGCAACCTCTTTGCCACTCTACCCTCGCCACAAGTGGCGCCTAATCCGTAACGAGTATGAAATTATCTTCCGCAATCCTTTTGGCGCTTTGTTTATGTCTCAGCAACAACGCGAGTGCGCTGAGCTTCAGTGATTTCTTTGGCCCGCGCTTCGATAGCGCGCGGACGACACGCAACACGCTGGCGCCAAAAAATGCGCTCGACTCCATTCATCGCTGGAACGCGATCGCGATTAACGCCAGCGGGCTTGATCACACACCTGTGGCGCCCGGCGAATTGCGCATCTTTGGCGAGCAACTCGGACCCGGCCGCGCCAGTCGCGCCATGGCTATCGTTCACATCGCGATTTTCGATTCTGTCAGCGCGGTCCTTGGTGGCTACCAAGGTTACACCGGGATTCAACCGGTAAGGCCGCCGATCTCGCTCGACGCCGCAATCGCTCAAGCCGCACACGACACACTCGTCGCTCTTTATCCGTCGCAGGCACCGGCTTTCGACTCACTTCTGGCTGACGATCTCGTGAAGGTCAGCAACAAAAACGAACGCTCTAACGGCGTCTTGTTAGGCCAACGAGCGGCCTCGGCCATTCTCGCGTTGCGCACGAACGACGGCTCGCAATTGCCTGAGCCAAGCGTCGGCGTCAATTATTTCACCAGCGATCGACCCGGTCATTGGCGCCAGGATCCGATCAGCTTGATCCCGCTCGCGCTCGGCGCGCATTGGGGCGATTGCAAAACTTTCGTCGTGCAATCAGCCAGTCAATTTCGTGTTCCGCCGGCGCCGGCGATGAATAGCGCTGAGTACGCGACCGCCTACGCCGAAGCGAAATCAGTCGGTGGCGACGGAGTTTTCACACCGACCACGCGGACGCCCGAACAAAGTTTTATTGGAATTTTTTGGGCTTACGATGGAACGCCGAGCCTGTGCGCGCCGCCGCGGTTCTACAATCAGATCATCGTTCACATTGCCGATCAGATGCATCTCGGCACTGTCGATCTTGCGCGACTCCTCGCGCTTGCCAACACCGCCATGGCCGACGCCGGTATGTCGATTTGGGAATCCAAATATTATTACGATTTCTGGCGACCAGTCGGCGGTATTCGCGAATCCGATCTCGGGACCGGCCCGACCGGACTCGGCGACGGCAACACATCGACAACCGGCGACACGGGCTTCACGCCAATGGGCGCGCCCGCGAGCAATCTCACCGGTCCGAATTTCACCCCGCCGTTTCCGTCGTATCCGTCCGGGCATGGCGGCTTCGGCGGCGCGCTCTTCCAGACGCTGCGCAGATTTTTCGGGACCGACAACATCGCGTTCACCATTGTCTCCGACGAATTCAACGGCGTGACCAAAGACAACGCCGGCAACGTGCGTCCCTACATGCCGCGCAGCTTCGCCAATTTCTCCCAGGCCGAAGAAGAAAACGGCCAGAGCCGGATTTATCTCGGCATCCACTGGTCGTTCGACAAAACCCAGGCGATCGCCCAGGGCCGCAACGTGGCCAACTACGTCTTCGACCACGCCTTCACCCCCGTCAGCAAAAAATAATTTTTCTTTGGCAACATCGACGCCGCGCGGTGTTGATTAGGGCAAGTGGTCAGGCGTAGTCTTTTTGCGCGATGCACGAAGCAATACTTCGCGATTTCCTAACCGGAGCCGTGACGGCCGATGTTCTGCGCGAGGATCTTGTCGGTACAGTCGAGAAGCTCGGCGGCAAAATGTATCGGAACCACATTGTTTCACTTTAAGGCGAGTTCCAGGTCAACCCGAGCCAGCTTATTCGTCTCTGTGATGCTGTTTTGAGCAGCGGTCTGGATCCTGCGGAACTTAAGAATGTTGCATTGTGCATGATCGCTTCTGATTACTTTCATTGGGATAGCGACACGCCGGACGGAGCGCGTGTGGCTGAGACTCTTCATGACTGGGCCTCGCCAGAGATTAACCACCCGCTCACGCTCGATACCGTCAGACTATTTCGCGAACGTCTTCTTACTGGCAAAGACGTCTTCAAGGACACGCGAATCGTTTAACCAATCGCAGGTGAAGTCGTAACTGAGATCTGCGTTACCGGCACAAATTCGCTTTCGCGCAGCACAACGGGTTTCGCCCCGCGGATAAGCTGCCACCATTGCGTCGCTGACCCGACGACGCGCTTCTGAATTGTAGGGCAAGAGCTCCGCTTGCCGTTCTTTTCGATTGTAGGGCGGGCGCTCCGCCTGCCATCATTAATCCATGGCGCATCCCCCGCGCATTCCCGTTTGGCTGTGGGATGAACAATCGGTCATTTATTTCGTAACGATCTGCGTCGCTGATCGAAAACTCGCGCTCGCGAATTATCGCGCGTTCGCCGCATTCAAAATTGCGGCTTCGAAAATGAAACACTGGGAAATTCTTGCGACTGTCCTGATGCCGGATCATCTGCACATCATTGTCTCACCGACCGAAGATCGCGATGCTCGAATCGGTGATTTCTCTGCGGCATTAAAACGGTGGATGCGCGAAGAGATCAAAAAAGATGCCAAGCGGAGCGCTTGCCCTACAAACGTGAATTGGCAATGGCAGCCTGGCTGTTTCGATCGATTGCTCCGGTCCGATGAATCGCTTGAGGCGAAATGGTTATATGTCGAAGAGAATCCGGTGCGCGCCGGATTGGTGAAACGCTTTGAAGATTGGCCGTATCGGTTCGTGTTTAACGAAGAAGAACAATTGTAGGAGCAACCGCATCGGTTGCCATCTAAACATTTGCCATCGGCGCACTGCCGATTGGCACAAACTCGCTTTCGCACAGCACGACCGGTTTGGTTCCGCGAATGAGTTGCCACCATTGCGCGGCTGAGCCGACCACGATCAGAAACACGAAGAGCATGAAAAATCCGGCGACGATCGCGTCGAATTGCCAGACCGTTGCTTGTCGCATCAGCTCGCTCGCTTTTGTTGGATCGACAATTGCCGCGGCTTCGCCCGCGAGCGATTCCGCGCCGCTCAAAAAACCAAGCTTCGGATCGGCCGAAAAAATCTTCAGATAGCCGGCCGAGAATGTGACCGCGCACATGAAGCAAAGCGGCACGACTGTGATGAACAAATACCGCGTCTTCTGCATCTTGATCAGGATTGTGGTGCACAAACAAAGCGCGATCACGGAAAGAAGCTGGTTCGCCAGACCAAAGAGCGGCCAGAGCGTGTTGATGCCGCCGAGCGGATCCACAACGCCCTGATACAAAAACCAGCCCCAGGCCGCGACCAGCAGCACGCTGGAAAAGAAATTCGCGGTCCACGAGCGTGTGTTGCCGAGCGGTCGCCACACGTTGCCTAACAAATCCTGCAACAAGAACCGCCCGACGCGCGTACCGGCATCGATCGTCGTCAAAATGAACAGCGCCTCGAACATGATAGCAAAGTGATACCAAAGCGCGAGCGCCGTCGGGCTGGCCGAAAGCTTCGCAAACATGTGGGCCATGCCGACCGCAAACGTCGGCGCGCCACCGGCGCGATTGAACATGGTTTTTTCGCCAAGGTTTTGCGCCAGGACCGACATCTCACTTTCGTTCACTGGAAATCCAGCGGCGGAAACTTTCGCCACCACTTCAGTCGGCGTTCCCTTTGTGTTGATCGCGAAATATTCGCCCGGTTGGAGAACGCAGGCGGCGATCAACGCCATTAGCGCGACCATCATCTCGGTAATCATCGCGCCGTAGCCTATGTCCCGCACGCGGGATTCGCGGCTGAGCATCTTCGGTGTCGTGCCCGAAGCGATGAGCGAATGAAACCCTGACACTGCGCCGCACGCAATCGTGATGCAAACGAACGGAAACACCGGCCCGGCAAACACCAGTCCCGAGCCGTCAATGAATTTTGTCAGCGATGGCATTTGGA
>WNFX01002877.1_pt1 | contig 21974 bp, 18 predicted proteins | sample 5400111 | NCBI WGS metagenome assembly WNFX01 (sample SAMN13153363, study PRJNA577476) | soil metagenome | isolation source: 40 cm soil or saprolite under grassland replicate 1 | place: USA:California | collected 2016-06-15 | reverse complement strand
GCGAGCGAAACGTCTGCTTACCGATGCCGATGTTCAAGCGAAAGATTGACGGGCGATTGAGATTGGAGAACTGGTCATAGAGATCGCTCGTCACCAGCGTCACAAACGGAAACCGGTGATCTGGCGGAACATTCTTATCCGGGTTGTAGAAGAAGAAGCTGTTGCCCGAATCGGTCACAACATCCACGCCCTCACATGTCTCGGTGATGTACTGGCTGATCTCAGCTTCGTTCACAAGTAGTGATCCTTTCTTGACTGGCCTTGCTCCGCGTCAACAATTTACAACTCTAGGAAAAGTATACCTGATGGGGAGCGGTTTCTCCAGCGTCTTCCTCGTCGATTCCTATGTTTCGCGCCGATTTCCTCTGTTTCACCTCAAAAATCGTCGAACATTCACGCTATTTACTACTTGATGCATATTCGAAGACGGAGAGCGATTTTACACGTGGCAGTGAAATCTTTTACAATAGGGGAAGATATTTTTCACCGCACAGATAAACATAAAAGATTATCTGTCGCTATGTACGCGGGAGGAAACATGACTATTTTGCCGTTCAAGGGAGTCTGGCCGACCATTGCGGACGATGCGTTTATCGCGCCGGGAGCGGTGGTGATTGGGGATGTCACGATTCACAGTGGGGCGAGCGTCTGGTATAACACGGTCATTCGTGGGGATAGCGCACCGATTGTGATCGGGCGCGGGACGAATATCCAGGATAATTGTACGCTGCACGTCGATGCCGATGCGCCTCTCACGATCGGAGACGAGTGCACGATCGGGCATAATGCGGTGGTGCACGGCGCGACGTTGGGGGACCGTGTACTGGTGGGGATAAACGCCGTGGTGCTGTCGCACGCGAAGATCGGGTCGCAGACGCTTGTGGGGGCCTGTGCGCTGGTGTCGGAGCGCAAGCAGTTGCCGGGTGGGGTGCTGGCGCTGGGCGCGCCTGCGAAGATTGCGCGTGATCTGAGCCAGGCGGAGGTAGAGAATCTCGCGGCGAGTGCCGTTGGCTATAGCGAACGGGCACAGGAACACAGGCGTTCGCAGGAGGCGACCGCGTAGAAACAGGCTTACACAAATTCGCGATTTATAAACAAACAGCTGTTCGGCATCACGATTTGACTCCTGAACGAGAGAATTAGCCTTGTCCAGGAGTCAGCCTCCCCTGGCTAGGAAATTTGCTCATTATGGAATGATCGAGTCTTGCTCAACTGTTCCATAGTATAGATGGCCCCGTTCACATTGGCATTGCTGAGATCGGCTCCACTCAGATCGGCTCCGCTCAGGTTAGCTTCCCGCAGGTCGGCTCCGCTCAGATTGGCTCTACGCAGGTCGGCTTCGCTCAGGTTGGCTCCGCTCAGATTGGCTCCGCTCAGGTTGGCTTCCCGCAGGTCGGCTCCCCACAGGTTGGATCCGCTTAACCTGGCATTGCTCAGGTCTGCTCCACTCAGATCAGACTCACGCAGATCAACAATCGCTTCGCCTTTGTAGATGAGTCCTGATTCATGGAGGAACCGTAACACGTCCCCTTTACGATTTTTCCCTACCCGCCGCAGTGCTGCCAATGTTCGTACTCGTGCTACCTCCCGGACCTCGCTTCCTGGTTGTGACCCACTCAAGTTTTTATCCAGTAGCAATTCACACATATGCTCCTGGTATGCTTCCAGCGCGGCTTCCTGATTTTGATCATCTGCAACCTGGGGATCAGCCTGATCCCGCTGCCCTCGGAATATAAACGGCAATGCCGACACAAAAACTGGAGCACTCAGAAGTTGCAACCAATTCCAGAGATTCCCATTGTCTCGGAATCCTGTCCAGTCCCAATGCAAGAAAAATCCTCCTATAATCCCCACCACTATGGCCACCCAGAACACCCCTACTAGCACAGTCCACACACTGTGCCACCTGATCGGTCGTTGCTCAATTGTTAAAGCTGCCATTTGGCACCTCCCATCGAGTGTCACTAGCATGTTCGCACTCTACGCTAATCGTTAGTACCAGAGTGAATTGCAAAGACCAACTTCTCCATAATATCACAAAGAGTAGTGGAAGCAGAGATGCATGGGATGTATTCTCATCTTGAAAAAGGGCTTTGGTAGTATATCTACCCGCTACTCATGACTCGAATCTACGACGTTAGATTGACCTGGAACGAGGTCTGTACCAGGGGCTGGCCCGGACGCTGGATAGCCACGTGGATTACCCAGAGGCCCGCCATGGTGAACGATTCGCTTTTGTCGAAGGTGGCGCTATAGGTGGGATGGCCGCCGTTAATGGTCTTGTTGGCGATCCCCATATCCATAATCTGCATATTGACGCTCAAGGTCACGCGGGCATTGGTCACGGGAGCGCCTTTGCTATCACTTATGGCGAGCGTGACGGTGTTCGACTGACCGACGCGCCCCGGCAGCACCTGGAGCGCCAGCGAGAGGCCCGCGACCTGTTTTGTCTGCGTCGTGACGGTCGGTGTGGTCTGGGTCGCTGCCGGAGGATTGCTGTAGGTGGTGTTGGGAAAGACGATGGGGGGCGCGTAGAAGGACAGCAGGGAGGCGCACAGGAGGATGCCTGCCGCCAGCCAGGTCTGCACGTTCAGCGCCCGTTTGAAGTGGCGCCATGTCCGGTCCAGGGCCGATTGACGCGTGCGGCGCGCCGGGAGTTCGGCGTTGACGACAGGGAGAAACAGCGCCTGGTGGGTAAAGCGGGAGCGCAGGGCGAAGAGCGCATAAAGGCTCAGCAATAGCGTGAGCGTGAGCAGGACCAGTTGGACGAGCAGCGTGCGTCCATAGGGATCGTTGAGTAGTTGCTGGCCGTTGCTGATGCTGGCCTCGGCTGAGAACAGGCTACTGAGCAGCACGATACCAACGCCAACCAGCAGATAAGGGACGAAGCGGCGCAGCAGAAGGGCCACGGTCTCAGCGCGGTGTTCCAGTTCGACGCGCGGCAGGAATGGCAGCACGATATAGCCGAGGTAAGCGACGCCGCCGAACCAGATGCCCTCTGCTGCCCGGTCCAGCCAATCGAGCACGATCGCGCTGATATGCGGCTGCAGAACCTGCGCCGCCTCGCTGGAGAGCGACTGCGTGAGGACGATGAGCCCGGCCAATAGCAACCAGATGGACAGATAGCGCTGCGCCGCCCGTGATGCCGGGGGAGACGGTGCAGTCTCCAGGCGTTCTTTGAGCAGGCTGCCGGTATTATTGGTGCGCAGATCCAGGGTGATACGTTGAGAACTCGTACGGCTGGGGGGACGCGGCGGCTCGAGGGCCGGTTTTTGCGCCTGTTTCTGACCCGTCCAGTAGAGCAGACCCATAGCGATAACGATCAGCCCGATGCGTATCAGCCCGATGCGACCGTAGTTTGTGTTAATGATCAACTGCGACAATGTGGTGAAATCGAAGCTCGTGCTGCTTATCTGCTGAGACAGGCGATTCGAGCGCAGGATAAGCGAGACGAGCTCGCCCACGAACACCGTGCCCAGGCAGAGCCATTGCAGCGAGTAGGTCTGTCTTTTGATGCGCGCGACCAGGACGGCTATATCCTCCGAGCCGGTCAACAGGAAGCGCTCGACCCCCAGGATGCCGATCCAGAGCACGAGCGCGGCACTGGCGAGCCACTCCCAGGCGGTCGATAGAATACTTGTGATAATGAGGGCGCGGATATCCTCCAGATCGTTGCTCGTGCTCGGTCCCAGCAATGGCGTGCCGGAGAGCCCGGTACTGGAGACGACCAGGTTGAAGCCGATCAGCCCAAAGGTCGTGTGCCCATCCGCGTCCGAGACCGCCGTCCAGCGCACCTCGTAGCTTCCCTGTGGCAGAGAGGCGGGCGGCATGAGGAGGATGTCTAGCTCGCGCGAACTGGATGGTGAGACAAAGCTGGGCGCGGCCCCCACATCGGCCAGGGTACCGGTACCGACCGCGTAGACGCGGGCGATGCTGATAGGACTGATCGCGCTATTGAAATAGATACGCACAACGGAGGGCGCAGTATTGATCGTCGAGCCATCGACGGGGTCCGAGCCAATCACGAAGGCATGGGCCTGCGCCTGTGGCTGCGGCAGCACAAAGGTCGCGCCGAGAAAGGCCAGGCCGCTCAAGAGTAGCGCGGTCAGGATCACAAGCAAGCGTCGCATATATCCTTCTTTAATAGTTATGTAAGAGCAGACGGTCAGAGGAAGAGCCGGAATGGAAAGAAAGCTCTTCGGACAGATTGTACACCAGCTATGCCGCGCTCGCAATATGAGATGAAGGGGGTGCCAGTGATATAGTGACTTAAGGCGAGATTTGTGCTATCCTTATTATCATTTCAAGGCATTTATGATAATAAGAAGTTTCTTCATGATCACCGATGATAATAAGGATAGGAAAAACAATTCTTATTATCATTTCAAGGCATTTATGATAATAAGGAGTTCCATTGTGATCACCAATGATAATAAAGGCACCGACCGAGATCGTGCAGGTAGTTACGTTAGTCAGATTGGGGGCTACAAAGCCTTCATTCCAAAACCATTACCACCTGATCCACCTATTCAATTAGATGATGAGATGCTTCACTTGCTTTCGCAGGCTGATAGGGAATTAGGACGCCTGGATGGTGCAAGTGAAATATTACCTAATGCTGACCTTTTTGTTGCTATGTATGTGAACAAAGAGGCTGTGCTTTCAAGCCAGATTGAAGGAACTCAGGCCTCTCTAATAGACGTTTTAGCATTTGAGGCAAATGCTGCTCTACCTGAAAATCCACAGGATATTGAAGAAGTAATCAATTATATCAACGCTTTGAACTATGGGCTTCAAAGGCTTAATACACTTCCATTATCTCTCCGACTTATTCGTGAAATTCATGGTCTCTTGTTGAAAGAAGTGAGGGGTGCCGATCGTCGCCCTGGCGAATTTCGAACTATACAAAACTGGATTGGAAATCCTGGAGGGACAATCAAATCAGCTAAGTTTGTGCCTCCATCTCCTACAGATATGAATAGAGCGTTAGATAACCTGGAATCATTTGTTCACACTGAGAAAACCATACCTATCCTTTTGAGATTGGGCTTAGTGCACGCTCAGTTCGAGACTATACACCCGTTTCTTGACGGTAATGGAAGGATGGGAAGATTGCTTATTACATTTATATTATGTAGTGAGGGTATTTTACGCAAACCACTGCTTTACTTATCGTACTTTTTTAAAGCAAACAGGTTAGAGTATTATGAGTATCTTCAGAAGATACGTGATGAAGGTGATTGGGAATCCTGGTTAAAGTTCTTCTTACGAGGTGTGTTCGAAGTCGCGCAAGAAGCAACAACTACAGCGAGAAATATTGTTCAGTTGAGGGAAAGGCACCGAAATATTATTGCTACTCACATCTCTAATTGGAGCGGAACTTATCAACTTCTTGAGCACTTATATCAGAGACCTATCATTACCGTTAATGGGGCTGCTGAAGTAACTGGCTTAAGTTATGCAAATGCAAATAGATTAGTAAACAAATTTCAAGAGCATGGGCTCTTACGCAAAATGGATAAATATCAACGTAACAGGCGATTTATTTACTCCGAGTACCTTGCAATGTTCGATGATACCATTCCAGAGAACGAGGGTAAAGCGCTTTCAGCCAATGAGGAAGAAAAGACAGATTTCCCTGCCTAAACCTTAAATGGAGTTCTCTGGATACCTGCCGAGGTGGGTAGAGCGCATCTGCTATAATAGGACAAAACAATTATACGCGGAAGAGTGGAACTGATGAGAAAAGAGCACTGGTCCGGGTCCTGGCCCCGCTTCCTCCTCTGGGCACATGTGATAGGGGTGGTTGGATTTTTCCTGGTCGTCTGGCAGCGCACCAGGCCCGATAAAAAAGATATTATCAACACGTTGCCTGTGAAGGAGTCGACGCAAACAACGGTCGGGCCGCTCGTCTCGATCATCGTTCCGGCGCGCAACGAGGAACTGAATATCCGACGCTGCGTCACGTCGCTGCTGGAACAGGATTACGGGCACTACGAGGTAATTGTGGTCGATGATGGCTCTACGGACGGAACGGCGTGCATCCTGGACCAACTGGCGGCGACGCACCCCGATAGCGACCGCTTATATATCCTGCGTTTGCGCGACCTGCCCGCGCACTGGGCCGGTAAGCCGCACGCTATTCACAGGGGGACGCAGGAGGCGCGTGGAGAGTGGTTTCTCTTTACCGACGCCGATACCTGGCACGCGCCCAACGCCCTGCGCTCTTCGCTGACGCAGGCGATGCAGGAGGGCGTCGATATGCTCACCCTTGGCTCCCAGCAGGAGCTGCCGAAGTTCTGGAACAAGGTGATGACGCCGATGGCGTACCTGGGGATCAGTATGCAGTATCCTCCGAAGCTGGTCAACGATCCGCTCAGCAACGTAGCGGTCGCCAATGGGCAGTATATTCTGATCCGGCGCGAGGTCTACGATGCCGTGGGTGGCTATGAGCGGCCCGAACTGCGCGACACGCTGCTCGACGATCGCGACCTGGCGAGGGTTATCAAGCAGCAGGGTTTTCGCCTGCATTTTGTGGATGGGCGCGATCTGGTGCATGTGTACATGTATCGCAGCCTGAAGGATGAGTGGCGCGGCTGGCGCAAGAACGCATATCTGGGGAGTCGCGGCGGTCTCCTCTTCGTGCTGCTGGAGCTGATCGGTCTGCCGCAGGTCTCGATAGCGCCCTTCATCCTCCCTCTGCTCGCTGCTCTGACGAGGGGACGCGGACGCATTGGCGCGAAGGAAGCGAGCATTGCGACGGGCCTGGAACTGACGGCGCTGGTCACGTACCGGGTGTGGCTGAACCGGCAGTTGAAGGTGCCGTGGTATTACGCGTTCACACAGCCGCTAGCAGGGGCCGTCTTCGAGGGCATCCTGGGTCAATCGACGTGGCGCATACTGACGAAGCGCGGCGTGGAATGGCGCGGGCGCGTGTATAACGGCAGTGTGCAGAGGGAGAGGGGCATGCAGGGCGATCGGGGGCAGGGCGATCGCGAGGCAGGGCGATCGCAAGGATCGCCCGTACAAAAATGACGGAAGAGGGGGCATGGGCAAGAGCAGTTGGTTGCCTGCTCCTTCATGATCAGAGAGCATTCAACCGTGAGTAGGAAACGCTTTGAAGACCTTACACATGGTGGGCAGATTCGACGGATGAGGCGTCTGGCGGAAACAGCGCTGGCTGCCTATGATCTTGGAGCGGTGCATCTGACACCATTAATGCATTTTTTTAATACGACCTTCCGTATTGACACCTGTACCCATTCCCTTGAGGCCAGCCAGGACTATCCAGCGGCATATAAAGGGGAACGCTATGTGATCCGCATCCATCGTCCAGGCTCTCAGGACGCGTCGACTATTCAGTCGGAACTCCTCTGGTTGCTTGCTCTGCGCCATGACATGGGCCTGGTTGTGCCAGAGCCCGTGCCGACTCGCGCTGGTAAGCTGCTAACGCTAGCATCCACTGCGGGGGTACCGGAACCGAGGCAGTGTGTGGTCTTCCGTTGGGTTGATGGCCGTTTTCTGCGCACCAGACTCGCTGTAAATGAGCTTGAGCGTGTTGGAGCGTTTCTGGCGAAGCTCCACCTGCATGCCGAGCGTTTTGTCGTTCCCGCAGGCTTCTTTCGCAAACGCTGGGATTTTGAGGGGCTCCGTAGTGGAGTGTTGGGAACCGATCTTGAGCAGAGTTGGGCGCATTTGTCGCGCGAGGATCGCACTGTACTGGATGCCACTGCCGAGAAGGTTCAGCAAGCCATGCAGGCATTGGGAGAAGGACGGGAAGTATTTGGGCTGATTCATGCAGATTTCTACGAGCGAAATTACTTATTCTCTCACGAGGAAGTGCATGCCATCGATTTTGATGGCTGTGGCTGGGGATACTATCTCTTCGATATCGGGGTAGCTTTCTCGACGCTGCTCGCTCGCCCTGATTATCCCGCCCTGCGGCAGGCTTTTCTGGCGGGGTACCGGCGCGTGCGATCCCTCTCAGCGGGCCACGAAGCTCTGCTAGATACCTTCATAGCGGCGAGGCTGATGTGCCATGTCCTCTGGCTGGCCGCGCACGTGGATGAGCCGTCGTATGGCTTGCGGGCGCTTCGACGTATAGAGTACGAGATAGGGGAGTTAAAGGGTTTTTTGAGGCGGTAATGGCCCTGCTCTCGTGTTATGCAGGAAAAAGGAGCCGATCTAATCCGCGCACCAGTCCATTCACCTCCAGCACTTTCCGTGCTGCAAGGAGCGTGCCACTCACATACGGCTCAGCACCAGACCCGGCATCGTGACGAATACTCAAGCGCTCCTCGGGTAACCCAAAAATCGTTTCAAACGCAATAATATAGCCTGGCAGGCGTATTGAATGAACTTGTGTTCCGTCAATCGTTGCCCCGCGTGCCTCTTTTGGGCCATGAGTGTTTTCAAGAGAGACACTCAGGTGGTTCTGGGAGATGGTTGCGAGTTCTTCGGCCAGTTCGCGTGTCGTCCCGCTGGGAGCATCAATTTTCGCGGCGCTGGCATAATCAATGATCTCCCAAGAGGGCAAGTATTGAGCTGCAATCAAAGCAAAATGCTTTGCCAGGGCCGCCGTCATGGAGAAGTTGCCAGCTGCAATGACTCCGAGCTTTCGGGCCTCTGCTCTTTGTGCAATGTCTGCGTAATCGCTCGCTGTCAGCCCTGACGTCCCAACGACCACCCGCACACCTTTGTCCAGTGCTGCCAGGATGCGGCCCTTCACCATGTCAGGTCCTGTATAGTCAATGAGGACATCAGTTGAGATCTCCAGTGCCTCTTCTAGAGAGGCGACGATGTTCACATTGACTCTCCCATGACCCAGCGCCTCCCCAATATCTCTTCCAACGTGTCGGCGAGCAATGGCACCCACAAGTTGAAATTCGCTTGATGCTAAGATGGCACCTGTCACGGCACTACCGGTCCAGCCTGTCGCGCCTGCTACACACACGCGAATACCCATAGCTCAAAATCCTTTCTCTCCCCTTTGTCAACGCCTGTAGCCATTTGGGTCAATTATATATTGGCTTTAACACCTTATGCTCTCTTCGATTCTATCACTTTTTCAGATGATCTCTAAGCTCAACTTTATTTATTTTTTATAGGCTCTAAGGTCGTGACGGCTTCGTGTAGGGAAAACTACTTCCTATGATCTCCCTGTGACGCCTCTCTATTACACTGCATGTTGGAAGGGTCTCTATAAATGTGACTTCCGAGCGGCTAATTGCTCTCCTCGCGAAACGCCGTGTAGCATGTAGCATCAGCAAGTAGGAGGAATTATGAAAATCTCGAGGCTCTCTCTCTGGCTCACGCTGGCAATTGCAATATTAGTCATTATCTCAAGTAGCGCAGGGCTATTTATCAAGAGTATTTACGCCAGGGAAACTCTTTCCTGGATGGTACAGGCATACGGCCAGGACATCGCCAATCTTGTTGCCGCCGCCGCACTTTTGAGTGCGGTCTATTTTGTCAGCAAAGGATCAGTCAAGGCATTTCTGGTATGGATCGGGGTATTGCTCTCTCTGCTTTATCCATATGTCATCTACGCGTTTGATATCCACTTTAACAGCCTGTTCCTGGTGTATGTTGCGCTTGTTGGCCTTTCTTTTTATACGCTTGTTGATGGCATAATACGACTTCATCTGGACAAATCGTACTTTGCTGCCAATAACAGAGCAAGAGTAGTGAGTGTGTTTTTGATGGTAGTAGCCGTACTGTTTTACTTTCTGTGGTTAAGCGAGGATATCCCGGCGCTTTTGACGGGGAAGATGCCGCAGACTGTGCTGGAAAATGGCTTGCTGACCAATCCTGTGCACGTCCTGGATATAGGGCTCTATCTTCCTGCAATGATCATCACCTCAATTCTGCTGTGGAGAAGAAAGCTCGTGGGCTATATATTGGCGCTTCCCCTACTGGTTTTTAGCATCTTTACGGGCACCGGGATACTCGCTATGTTCCTGGTTATGAGCAGTAAAGGGATGACCACGAGCCTGGGCGTAGAGCTCTTTTTTGCGGCCATTATCCTGGTAAGTCTTGTCCTGAGCGTGCTTTATTACGGATGATGGCGAAGGCGGTTCGGGCTCCTATAGGCGACTTCCGCGACTGGGAAACCATTGAGTCCTGGGCAGCAAACATTGCTCGGGACCTGGGATGAGTTGCAGAATTGTATTAGAAAATGGTTTAACTGAACTCAAACCTGTTTAGCTTCTGTCGTCGCTCCCGCCAATCAGGCAGCGTTTGATCGAGGAGTTGATAATACTGTTTACTATGATTGTGCTCTTTGAGATGGCACAATTCGTGGATCAGAACGTAGTCGATGCAATCCAGGGGGGTCTGTACGAGACGGGGATTGAGCGTGATCAGACCGGAGAGGCTGCAACTACCCCAGCGTGTCTTCATGAAGCGAATAGCTAGTGGTGGATATGCGATGCCAAGGCGTTCAATACGGGGATAACATACTTCGAGGCGCTCATAGAATATACGCTTAGCATTGTTGCGGTACCACTGCTCAAGAACGTTCTGAACCTGTTTTGCATTACTCCTGTCAGGCACCATGACATAGATAAGGCTGCGCTCCTGTCTCACATCTTCAAGCTGACCTTCGAGCACTTTCAGGCGGTATTGACGGCCAAGATAGCGATAGCTCTCGCCGCTTACATAGGCACGGGGTGTCTCTGGGGGCGCGTAGATCGCGAATTGTTGCTGCTGGCGCAGTATCCAGGTTGCGCGCTTGCGGATCAGCGCTTCGATGGTTGCCGCTTCACATCCTTCTGGTGCGGTGATGATCACCTGTAGATCAGGATGCACTGCGACGGCGGCTGTTTTGCGCTTCGCGAAGCTCACGGAATATTCAATCGTTGTACTACCAAATTGTAAACTACAGCTCTGCATATACATAGTATACTACAGGAGCCTGAGGAGATGGTCAGTGGGTAGGAGGCGATAAATCGCAGACGCGCCGGTTGCGATTTTACCCTTGATTATGGTTCTCCCGCAGGCTCGCTGATGCGAAATGTGGTATACTGAAGAACCAAACAAATCCTCCAACGAGACATTTTTCAGATCCAGATTATGTGAGAGAGCCGATTCGCTGAAAGCGCCTGGCAGCGTGGCAAGTTATCTGGCAAACAGTCTTTTTTAACCGATAAATGACACTACGTTCATCACGTTCTCACAGGGTTTGTGTGATTGACACTCACCCTCACTCATGAACCCTGTAACCCGCGCCCGTATTATCGAACAGGGGACCATTAGAAACACCGTTTTGAGAAAGGAGCTGAACCATGAAGCGTTTTCTTGTGAAAGGCATCACCGCCACCATACTGGTGGTTGCCCTGGCCTTTCCTCCAATCACGTCAGTATTTGCAGCAAGTTCCGCTACACAAGGGCAGCCAGGTCAGACATGCCTCTCTGCGACTGCTCTCCTGGAGCCAGGGAATGCATCCAGTTCTCCTGGATCACCATTTAATGAGCCGACGGATACGTCGCCTGGAGGACAAGCTGGTTCTGTCTACGCCGGCAACGGCGTCTCAGCTACGCAAGCCAATAGCGACAATGCTGTCTCTCAGTATGATGTGGCCTGCTTCCAGGTATCACAACCCCATCCGTAGCAACAGGCAAAACCACACGCGCAGGCAGAGGAGCGTGTGACCCATGGAGAAAGCGGATATCCTCCCGATTGGATACCCGCCTTTGTTCTGTAGTGAAGCACAGGAGCGACGGTCTGCCACAAGAAGCCAGCCGCCCTGTGCTTCACCTCTCATCGTTGCTCTGGTCGCCCACTTCTGGAGTACAGGTCCTCTTCACCCGCCTCCGAAACGTCCATTTCCGGCCCCAATCTGTGATAGGATATCAGTCTTTTTCATGCACGATATTTTACAGCCGATCGCGCTGCTTTGCCACTTCGAGCAACTGTTCGAGGAGGAGGTCCATCTCTATCGATGTGATGGAAAAGTTATATTGTGTTTGCAATGGATAGAGATAGTCTTCGATGTCGTTCATCATGCTTTTGTGGATATCGCGGTTAGCAGTCCAATCGCGAATTTTGCGCTGCTCAATGATCTTTTCAACTTCAATCGCCATATCGGCCAGCAGTTCTTCAGAGGCCACGCCTTCGAGACTCTTCAGGGATGGTCCCAGTATACTTTGCAACAGACCAAAGTAGGCGGGCGCGTGTTGATAGTGGTGCAGGCGCGCAGGAGTGCTCTGATCAGAGCTTTGCTGTGTCTGTTTGAGCATGTCGCGCATTTGATTGAAGTATTCGGCCTCGCTGAGTCGCCCGGCTCTATATGCCTCGATGGTTTCGGTAATGAGTTGCGAGAGACGCCGGTACATTACCGGACTCTCAGAGACGCGCTCCGTGAGGGTCTTCTTGAGACGATAGGCGATGGTATCGGCCTTTGCGGCGGTTCCTTCGACCTGTTCAACCTCGGCGGCGAACGCCTCAGCGTCGAAGATGTTCACCATCTCCGTGATCTGCCTGACTTCCGAGGAGGTGATGTGCTGGTTCAGCAGGCCGCGAATTTTCTGTTCGTAATCTTTGTAGTCGATCGTTTCGGCATAGCGGTGGCGCACGGAGACGCGCAAGTTGTTGAAGAAGCGGAAATCGCTCTTATAACGGTTCACCTGGCTTTCGGGCGTCTCCTGGTAGAAGTAGACCGTGCTGAGCGCGATTTTCAGACAGCGCGCGAAGTTGGTCAGCGCCTCGTAGAACTGCTGACGACGATCCTCTGGTTCGAGGAAACGCTCAAATGCCTCAGCGTCCTGTTTGTTTTTGACCTCCTTGAAGACATCCCAGAGCGCGGCATGATACAGAGGCAACTTCCCCACTTCTTCGGAGGTGTCGGCGATGATGCCGGCCACATCGTCGGTGTCGAAGGCGGCCAGGGCGTTGTAGGTGGTGAGCGCGGCATTCAACTCGCCGAGCACTCCGCGATAGTCGATAATGTAGCCGAAATCTTTGCCCTCGAACAGGCGGTTGACGCGTGAGATGGCCTGGAGCAGCGAGTGCTCTTTGAGCGGCTTGTCGATGTAGAGTACGGTGTTGCGCGGCTCGTCGAAGCCGGTCAGCAGTTTGTCGACCACGATCAGGATCTCGACGCCATCGGCGCGCCCAAAAGAAGATTTGATCTCTTGAATGTACTTATCTTCGGTGCCGAAGCGCTCCATCATCTTTTTCCAGAAGGCTTCGACTACTGGTGACTTCGTGTTGTCGACCTCTTCGTTGCCCTCGCGGGTATCGGGCGGCGAGATGATGACCTCGGAGCTGACATCACCGAAGTCGTCGAGATATTTCTTATAGAGAAGCGCCATCTCCTTGTTGGCGGCGGCGAGTTGAGCTTTGAAGCCGTGACCCTGGAACGTGCCCCGGTAGTGTTCGGTGATATCGTAGGCGATCTGTTGGATACGCTGCTCAGTCTGGCTGATTGCTTCGGTGCGGCTGAACTTATTCTTGAGATCGCGCTTCTGGTCGTCATTCAGGTTACGGGTGACGCGCTCGAACCACTGATCGATCTGCTCCTGGTTGACGCCCAATTCGGCCATGCGTCCCTCGTACAGCAGCGGCACCACCGCCTTATCGTCTACCGCCTGCTGCATGGGATACTTATGAATGAAGTCGCCGAACTTTATCACGGTTGCCTTCTCGGCCTTGAGCAGAGGAGTGCCAGTGAAGCCGATGTAGCAGGCATTCTCGAATATCTGGCGCATCTTCGCATGGAAGCTACCGTACTGGCTGCGGTGGCTTTCATCCACGAGTACAAAGATGTTCGGATTTGTGTCCTTAAGGCCCCTGTCAACGGCTGACTCGAACTTGTTGATAACGGTGGTGATGATCTCGGCTTTGCCGTTCTGAACCGCATCAACCAGGTCTGCTCCCGATAGTGCTTTATGGACCTTCTTGTCACAGGCGAGAAAGGTGCGCCAGATCTGGTCGTCGAGATCGATGCGGTCCGTGACCAGGATCACGCGTGGGTTAACGATCGCGGGATGCAAGGAGAGCGCTTTAGCCAGCATGACCATGGTGATGGACTTGCCGCTACCGGTGGTATGCCAGATGACGCCTCCCGTCCGCTTGCCCTGTGCATTGAGCGACTCGACCCGTTCGATCGTGGCTTTGACGGCAAAGTACTGCTGGTAGCGAGCGATCTTTTTGATGCCAGCATCGTAGACGATGAACTGGTAAGTCAGCTCCAGCAAGCGCTCTGGACGCAGCAGGCTATAGATTGTGCGGTCCTGCGCGGTCGATAAGCGCTCGCCAGCCTGTTCCGATGCATCGAAGTAGCGCCGGATGGCTCGCGCCTGGTCGCGATGGCTGTAGAGCTGGTTTTTCTCGGCTGTGCTCAGTGGCTGATTGATCAGTGCGTGAACTTTAGCTTCGATGTTGCGTTCCTCAGACCAGACGGACCAGAACTTCTCAGATGTGCCAGTTGTCGCGTAGAACGCATCATTTTTGCTGACCGCCAGCAGCAACTGGGTGAAGACGAATAGCCCTGGAATCTCATCATCTCTCTGGTTGCGCAGCATCTGAGAGATCGCCTGTTGTGCAGAATTGTCGCTATCACTTTGCAGATCGGGCCGCTTGCACTCAATGACGACCAGCGGGATACCGTTGACGAAAAGCACTATATCAGGACGCCGCGTCTCGTTGCTGCGCCGCCGTTCGACCGAGAACTCGTCGCTGACGTGAAAGACGTTGTTGGCCGGGTGCTTCCAATCGATGTACTGTAACGTGTAGCTGCGCGTATTGCCATCAATGGTTTGCGCAAGACTGGTGCCGAGCGTGAGCAGGTCGTAGATCTTCTCGCTGGTGCGCACCAGCCCATCGTATGGCTCGTTTTTCAGCTTGCGGATGGCCTCCTGAATATTCTCCTCGGAGAACGGGTAGGCGCGACCCTTGTAGTGGATGCGATTGATCTTGCGGAGTTGCGCCTCCAATACGCTGTCCAACAAAACATTGCTGAGTTTACCGCCACGACCAGCGAGAGCCTGATCCGGGTTGAGATAGGTATAGCCCATTGCGCGCAGCAACTGGAGCGCGGGGATCTGAGAGATAAGCTCTTCGCGGAACGACGGCATCATAGTCATGTCTTTACCCGTACCTTTCCGGTAAGCAACTGTTGCATCAAGCCCTGTTTTTGCTTTTTGAGCAGGCCGAGTTTGCGGTTGAGGAGTGATAGTTCTTGATCGCAGGCATTTAGTACCTCGGCGATAGCGCGCTGTTCTTGTAGTGTAGGCAAAGGCACCTTAATACGAGAAAACTCATTCCAGCGTAAGCTTCCACGCCGATCTACTGATGCACTGGTACTACGCTCAAAAATTTTCCGATACATCTCAGTTTTCAGTAATGCATACAGAAATCTGTCGTCTACAGTTGAAGTTGTCTGAAAAACGGTATACATCGGGCTAATCAGTGCTTCATCATAGAGATTCTGATAACCAATCGAACCCTCTTCAATATGATTAGTTGCATAGGCAAATTGATGACGACGCACAACTTTGTAAGTCGAGGTGTCTTCGCTAAAAATTTGCCTGCCAAAGTAGCTCAGCGAGTCGACCAACCCATCGTATTTAGTGCAGGAGAGAACCGGGAGATCGAGTCCCACTGTGTTACGCCTGGAAACTTGCTCTGCGATGTCACCGATACTTACGTAGCTCCAATCAGAGGGTATCGACCCAATTTCTATAACCTGGATCTCTTTTGAGCGGACAAAAGTTTCAAACCTCCTCTTCCCCGTCAACAATTGCTGCATTAGCCCGCGCTTATACTGTCGCTTTGCCGCTATGAGTTGGGCGGTGAGATCGATGGCGCGGTCCCAGGTGGAGAGGATTTCGGCGATACGGCGCTGTTCGGGAAGGGGAGGGAGCAGAAATCCAAAGGACTCTATACGATCAGGTGCCGTATGCAGGATCTTAGTTCCTGTTGCTGTTTCTACGAGATGATGATTGAATTCACGCGTTAAAAAAAGCCAGTAAAGGAAATCTATATCAACTTTATCCTTGTACTTAATGATAACTTTTCCCATTCGTTGATTATGTAAATATATTCGTCCATCATCAGGTATGCGTCCTGGAATGCCAAGAATTTCACCTTTAGGTGTTTGACAGGTCATAGCTAATAGAATATCATCAGGCTTTAGAATGAATTCTTGAGGAAATTCTCCTGTATAAGCTTTTAAAGTTGTGCTTGCAAACCGGAACCCGCCGGTATACTCAAAATTTCCAATACTAACAATAATAGGCCGACCATGCAGATAATCTGACATATACTCACTTTTAAAAGGCCATCCGTGCTTAATAGAGATTAAATCGCCTAACTTAGTCCATGACCAGCCTTCCTGATTTATCATCTAGTTTCCTCCCCTCCGTAGATTCGTCGCGTACTTGCTAATGCACTTCTCTAATTCGTATGTTTCCAATTTGATTTGTTCCAACTTCTCTTATAGATTCTTCAGGCTTTGGGTGTCATAGTCCAAGTTCCCTTAAATAAATCTCTGCCTGCTTTTGTGTCTGTGACAATTCCTCCTCAATTTTAAGCATCTCTCCCTGGATCGTGTGTAGATTCAAGTCTTCTTCCTGTTTAAAAGTATCTACATAGCGAGGGATATTGAGGTTGAAATCGTTCTCGATGATCTCCTCGCGGGTTGTTACATAACTATAGCGTCCGGTAGTAGTGCGCTCATAGTAGGTATCAACAATGTGCTTGATATTAGATGTTCCGAGCTTATTCTGGTTAGTTCCCGGCTCGAAATCGCGGCTGGCATCAATAAACACCACCGTATCATCAGGCTTGTTGTGGCGGAAAAGCAAGATAGTTGCCGGAATGCCAGTACCATAGAACAGGTTTGGAGGCAGCCCGATCACCGCGTCAAGCAGATTATCCTCAATCAGTTTCTGTCGAATCTGACCCTCAGAGTTTGCTCGAAACAGTACTCCATGAGGCACAATCACACCCATGCGACCCTTATGTAGATCCATCGTCTCGACCATGTGCTGGACGAAGGCGTAGTCTCCCTTGCTTTTGGGTGGAACGCCGCGATGGAAGCGGCCAAAGCGATCCTTTGGTGCGACATCGGCCCCCCATTCGAAGCGCATCAGGTGATCGCTCTCGATCAACTGCGGATTGCGCAGCGTATCGCCCCACTCGATACGCGCGTAGTCGATGCCGTGGAGGAACATATTCATCTTCGCCAGCGCCCAGGTGCTGCCATTGTTCTCCTGACCATAGAGCGAGAAATCGTTATTTCCGACATGGCGCGCGCACTTGATCAGCAGCGAGCCCGAACCACAGGCCGGGTCGCAGATACGCTCCCCTGGCTGCGGATCGAGGAGCGAGGCCAGCAGCTCGGAGACCTCCGGCGGCGTATAGAACTCGCCCGCCTTCTTGCCAGCTCCCGAGGCGAAGCGCGCGATTAAATATTCGTAGGAGTTGCCAATGACATCCAGGTTGCCGATGCGTGACGGGCGTAGATCGAGCTTCGGGTTGGCGAAATCTTCCAGCAGACTTTGCAGGCGGGCGTTACGTTCCTTTGTCCGGCCCAGATTGCCCTCGGAATTGAAATCGATGTTGCGAAAGACCCCTTCCAGTTTCTCGCGGTTGGCGTCCTCAATCTTGTCGAGCGCGATATTGATCAGTTCGCCGATATTGTTGGCGCGGCGCTGGTTGTACAGGCTATCAAAATCGCAATCGTCCGGGAGCACGAAGCGCTCGCGCGTCATACGGCGTCGGATACGCTCCTCATCGTCGCCGTACTGCTCGCGATTCTGCATATAATGATCGTGCCACACATCCGAGATATATTTCAGGAACAGCATCACCAGGATATAGTTTTTGTACTCAGAAGGGTCGACCGTGCCACGGAACGTGTCACAGGCGCGCCAGAGAATGCCGTTGATCTCATCCTGGCTAATCATCTTCTGCCCCTGGTCATCGAAGAAAGATTTTTGAACAATACGCATTATGTTCCACACTCCATTACCCGCCATATCATTGTTGCCTGCTCCAGGGTCTATTTTCATTGTAAATATAATGCCTGAGCCAGCTACAGAGGGGTTCTTTTAACGCCATACAAATCTGGAAATGTCGGTCGCGATAGTTTAAAACGCGCTCGAAGCTCAGAGGTAGAGAGGTCGAGTTCAACGGAGAGGAGGCGATAAACGCTGAATCCGGTCCCTACCGCATGATATGCGGGCGCTGGTTTTATGGAGTCAGTGTAAACCGGGTCGGGTTTATTGTCAATCGTTTTCCCATCATGGGGGTGCGCTGCACGTTTTCGCAAATGTAGGGGCGCGGTTCACCAGCCCGTGGCGCATATATTACTAGGAAACACGCCTGGGTGTATGAAACGGGTTATATACGAGAATCGCGCATGGGCTGGTGAACGGCGCATGGTTATATTCTCCTTCGCCATTGATATGCATGTGATTCAATAAGTTGATATTATTGTCAGTCAGCGGAGCTTTCCCGCATTGTTGCATGAACGATAGACCCGTCTAGCCGACATCCATTGCTGGCGCGACAGGCTCTGGAACATCTTCCGCTCTCGCTCGTGCCTTCGGTTGTTGAGTTCTGCGCACACCGCGTATGAAGAGCGTTGCCACCATCGCAATGAACGTCAGGATCAGGGTCAGGAAGAACGCATCGCGCATAGCCAGCATGTAGCTCTGCTGATTCACGTAGCCAGCGATGAGCTGTAGGGCCGCGCTGGTTGCGTCATGCGCACTGGCGCCCTTTAACTGGAACAGGCCCGCGATGCGCGGCAGCAATTGTCCAAGCGGCGAGCTGGCGGTGACCTGCTCAGCCAGGTGGGCGAAGTGCACACGTGTCTGCGTCTGGACCAGTGTGGACAGAATGGCGATGCCCATAGAGCCGAAGACCGCGCGGGCGACCGTAATCAGCGTCGTCCCATCGGCGACCTGCTGCGGATCGCGTATATCGGCCATTGCCGCCACGATCACGGGTTGGCCCGCGAGGCCCAGGGCCAGGCCGAACAAGACCAGGCCGAGCTGGAACCAGCCATACGGAGAGTTCAGGCCCAGCGAGGTCGCGAAGAGCCAGTTCCCGATCGCCAGCAGGATCAATCCTGCAATCACAACGATGCGCGGCCCAATGAGATCGACCAGCCGTCCGCCGATAATAACCGAGACCATCGCCGCCAGCGCCAGGGGGAGCAGGGTGATGCCGGCCTGGAACGCGCTCAGGCCGCGCAGGACCTGCAGGTAGATCGGCAGCAAAAATTGCAGACCGAAGAGACCGAACGTCACCAGGATCATCGCGATCAAGCCAGCAGTATACGAGCGGTTGGCGAGCAGGCGCAGATCGAGCAGTGGTTTCTGCTCGCGGCGCACAAGACTCAGCTCGGTATAGACAAAAACGATCAATGATAAGCAGCCAGCGATCAGAAAACCCAGCACATTGGTAGATCCCCAGCCATCGGTGCTACTCTGCGCAAAGGCGTAGAGGACCGCCGCCAGTCCGAACGCCGCCGTCAGCAGGCCGACGACATCGAGGCGCGTCCGCTCTTGAGCGCGGGCCTCGTGCAGGAAGAGCGTAGCCAGGATCACCGCAACGATGCCGATCGGGATATTGATAAAGAAGATCACCTGCCAGCTCGCGTAGGTAACAAGATAGCCACCAACGATCGGGCCGAGCGCGGGTGCAATCAGAATAGGAACACCCAGGCTGCCTATCGCGACGCCGCGCTCCTCGGGAGGAAATTCGCGGAAGAGCAACGTGAACGACAACGGCAGCAGCAGCGCGCCACCCAGTCCCTGTAGCACGCGGAAAAAGACCAGCGCGGGCAGCGACCAGGCGAAGCCGCAGAGCAGCGAGCCAGTCGTAAAGGCGATCAGTGAAAGGATATAGGTGCGTTTAATGCCAAAGGTATTAGCCAGGAATGGAGCGGTCGGCGTGAATGCTCCCTGGGTCAGCAGGTAGGCGGTTGCCACCCACTGCACGGAATGGATATCCGCGCCGAAGCTGCTCTGGAGGCGTGGGATCGCGATATTGACCACCGTCTGATCCAGGATGCTCATAAACGCGCCCAGGATCACAACGCACGCCACCGTCCATTTATAGGATAAGCCCTGTCTCCGTTGGGCCACGCCAGCATTGACCTGCATGGGTGAACCCTCCTTTCTACCGTCTTGTAGTGTATAGTTCAGGGCGCATAGTCCCACGAACGATAAAGGTAACGATCTGCTCGCGTGCACGCTTCAGTGATTTTTCTACATCTATTGTACAATAGGCACGTCGAAGCCTAACTGGTGCAGCAACCCGGCGATGCCGCCATCCTCTGTATGTTTGACGCTCATAAGCTTAATTTTGTCATTGATAACCGTAAAGGAGACATCCTCAGTGGGCAGCGAGATGCTGCGCGCCATTTGTGGAACCGGGAATGCCTGACTTGAGGCCCGCGATCACCGTGAGGAAAGCGCTTTTATCGAGTGGGCCTGGCGTCCAGCCGGTAGCCATAAAATCGTCAGTCAGGTAGCTTTCTGCCAACGTCTGGTCGTTTACCTCCAGGGCTGAGATGAATGCGCGAACAATATCTGCTGGTGTGTCGCCTGTCATGGTTGTATGCTCCTTGTCATAGTTGCAAATCGTGTCTCTACTTTTGCTTCAACGGGATCTTTAATATCCACCAGGCTCATCTTCCAGCCATTTGGTAGGACGATACTGTATTTCATGCACAACCTCTTTTCTGCAAAAATGGCTGGAACTCATTCTAGAGAACAGAATGACTGCCATTGCTTTGCTCTATCTCCCGTCAAGGATGATAGTCTTATCAGATAATCATAGCACGAAGCCACGCATGATATCGTTGATACATGTCCATCCTGCGAACATGTGTCATCCCGGTAACTGTTCAGAACCCCCTGTTCGGACTCCTCGTGGCTCCGCGCGCTCTGCGGCTCGCAAGAGTCCTGGTGGGGGTGGCTAAACGTCGAAGGCGCTGAGGAGTTACCACTTATTGTACAATAGGCACATCGAAACCTGATTGGTGCAGCAATCCAGCGATGCCACCGCCCTCTGTATGTTTGAAGCTCATAAACCGCCTTTGAAAGAAAATACTTCTCTGCTTTTAGGCAGCTGGTGCGATGCTTAGGGTCTTTCAGATTGTACGTAGAAAGATCGGCTGGTATAATGAATCTAGAATTTCTTCCAAAAATTGACGTAGGAGAATTAAGAAAATAAAATGGTTTTACCCCGTTTTTCTTTAGTGAAAAGGAGTTTGCCTACAATGATGCTTAAAAAGACCAATCTCTCATTATTACTTGACGAGTTGTGGCGAAGACCTAAGGAAAGAGCTAATTTAATAACAAACCTGGTTACATCTCTCACAGATGCAGATTGGCTCATCCTTGCAGGTTGGGATACTGCGGCGACCTTTGGTCCTCCTGGTGGTAGGTTAAGTTTGATTCAACCTCAATTAATACAAATTACTGACAATTGGGGCAAATTATTTTTAGTAGTTTCTCTTGTCAAAGCTGATGAGATTACTAACCCGCAATACTTAATCACATATAGTGATGGAAATATCCATGTGGTTATTGATAAATCCTCTCCTAATATTCCTACTAGTCAGTTTGTCCATGATCCCAAGAGCCTACTTAATGCTATGCAACTAATCCGTGATCACCTTGATTCTGCTCTTTTAATGCCGCCAGATTTGCGAAATGCTCAGATTACTCGCTTTGCAGTGTTATCAAGTCTTGATGATGATTCTTTTCGTAGATTAGCGGCTTGGTTTGCTTCTATTGAGAGTTATCTTTGAAAATTAAAGGGCTTACCCGCGATATGTTAATTGCTATTGAAGGTATCGATGGTGCAGGGAAACACACACAATCTGAGTTGTTAAAAGTGAAAGCGCAAGAGCTCGGTTTGAGTGCTGAGATCCTATCATTTCCACGTTATGGAAAGACCTTATTTGCAAAATCCATAGCTGACTACTTGAATGGAGAACTTGGCGAAC
>WNFX01002170.1_pt1 | contig 21976 bp, 19 predicted proteins | sample 5400111 | NCBI WGS metagenome assembly WNFX01 (sample SAMN13153363, study PRJNA577476) | soil metagenome | isolation source: 40 cm soil or saprolite under grassland replicate 1 | place: USA:California | collected 2016-06-15 | reverse complement strand
GCTCCCGCCCCGGTCGAGCCGAGGGTCCCCGTCGCCACGCCGGCGGCGTCGGTCGTCCCGCTCGGCTGGGTGAGGGTGTTGCCGCTTCCCGTGGCCGCGAGCACGACGGTCGCCCCACTGATCGGGTTGCCGCCGGCGTCCTTCACCGTGACCGTGATGGTCGAGCTGCCGCTTCCCGCCGTCAGCGACGCCGGCGCGGCCGCGACCGTCGACTGCGAGGCCGACACGGCGCCTGCGGTGACCGTTACGCCCGCGCTGCCGTTCTTCCCTTCGCTCGTCGCGGTGATGGTGGCCGGGCCCGGCGCCACGCCCGTCACCAGACCGGTGGCGCTTACCGTCGCCGTGGACGTGTTGGAGCTGGTCCACGCGACCGTGCGCCCGGTAAGAATGTTGCCGTTGGCGTCCTTGACCGTCGCGGTGAGCTGCACCGTTTGGCCCACCTGGACCGGCGCTGCGGCTGGCGTGACGTCCACCGTGGCGACGGGCGGCCCGCCGGACGCGGGGTCGTGGCAGGAGCCGCTGCCGGCGTCGGTAAACACGCTGCCTCCGGACCGAATGAATTGCCAGGCGTACCCGTCGGTGCTCAAAGTGAGCTTGAGCACGCCGTACACGGTGGGGTTCCGCACCTCGCTGTTGGGTTGCACGGCGTTGACCGCGCCGGTGCCCATCCCACCCGTGCCCACGGTGAACTGACGGATGCCGAACGCGGCATCGAGCACCCCGGCCGGCGTCTGCGGCGCGAACCGCTCGTACACGTCGTAGTGGGCGTTGAGCACGAGCTCCGCGCCCGCGGCGTAGAGGTCGTCCCAGAACGGCTTGACGGCATCGCGCACCGCGGTGCCCGTGGAGCTGAAGCGCGGCATGTGCCAGTAGGCGAGCGTGCAGCGCTTGGTGCTCGCGGCCAGATCGGCCTTGAGCCACAGCTCCTGAGGCGAGCCCGCGGCCGTGGAGACGCCGGTGTTCAAGACCACGATGTGCCAGCCGCCGAGCTCGTAGCTGTAGTAGCCCTTGCCGCGCTCGCCGGCGGCGCTGCCGAAGTAGTCGAAGTAGGTGGAGGCGCCCGCGATCCAGTATTCCAGGTGGTCGTTGGCGGGATGCGTGCGCGCTTTATGGCGGCCCCACGAGGGGTCGTAGCAGTTGGTGAAATCCGGCACCTGGGTGCTTGAGCCCAGCACGTTATCGCCCAGCGTGAAGACGGTGCCGGGGATGGTGTCGAGGACGGCGGCGGTGCGCTCGTCATCGGTGCGATCGCAGCGCGCGATGTCCCCGGCTCCCACGAGCACCTCGTCCGACGAGATCGCAGCGGCATTCACGCCATCGCGGATCGGGGGGAGGGTCGAGAGGCCGACGGTCTCGTTGGAGCAGGTCGTCAGCGGCACGATCGCGGCCAGTGCGAGGAGCGCCGCGAAGTGCGTGAACCGGTGGGACCTGGGTGAGGGCATGCGTTACACCGTGGCGGGAGGGCTGATGTGGTTGCCTGCCCGACGGGACAAGAGGGCTCGGGCCTCGGCCATTTCGGGCGGTTCGGGGAACGTGCGCCGTCCGAAAACCGAGGCCGCGATCACCATGAGCGTGCGTCCCACGATGGTCGCGTCGTACCATAGCGATGCCCGCCGCACGTACACCCGGTCGAGCGCCAGCACGAGGGGCAGTAGGCGCTCCGCGTATGCTCGCTCCGGGTCGGCGCTGCCTACCAGCGGTTCGCCGTGAGTGGAATCGTACAGGCTTCCCGGACTCGCGAGACCCGGGCGGACCCGGAGCGTTTCCCCATGCTCGGGCGCGTAGTAGCTCCGCACGATGTCCGGGTGCTGCGGACGCGGGCCCACGAGGGACATCTCGCCGCGCAGCACGTTCACGAGCTGGGGTAGCTCGTCGATCTTGAGCCGGCGCAGCGGGCGGCCGAACGCGAACACGCGCGGGTCGCGCTCGGCGGTGATGACGCTGCGCGAGCCGGAGTGGTGCAGGTGCATCGTGCGCAGCTTGTACATCGTGAACGGGCGTCCGTCCCGACCGACCAGCCGCGCGCGATACAGGATGGGGCCCGGACTCGACAGCCGGATCCCCACGGCCGCCACCAACAGGACCGGGGCGGCGGCCACGAGGCCGAGCGCCGCGACGACGACGTCAAACAGGCGTTTGGCCACCGCGTAGGCTCCGTCGCACCGTCATGAACACCTCGGCGGCGTCGAGGCAGCAGTGATTGCCCCAGGCGCGTGCGCGATGCCGCAGCGCATCGAGCGAGCGGGGATGCGGGTACTCGCGTACCTCGCTCTCGTAGCACGCCATGGCGCACAGCTTCTGCTCGAGTGTCTCGGAAATGTCGATCCACGTGTCGGGGACGAAGGCCCGCGGGTAGCCCCACTCGGTGCTCGAGGCGGTGTCGAAGGCGTACACCGCCTCGATGTACGGCTCGATGGGCCGCGTGGCCACGAGCGCGGCCCGGAACAACAGCTCGTGGTCGCGGTTGGCGTCGCCCCCGAACTGACAGTAGACCACCGCGGGGCGCACGTCACGCACGACGCGCTCGAGCGGGGTGATGAGATCGACCAGCGACAGGGTGTCGAGCCGCTGATCGGCGAAGCCCAGCTGGCGCGTCTCCCGCAGGCCGAGCGTCCGGGCGGCGCGGCGGATGTGCTCCGGCTGCCCCACGCCCCCCGGCCCGTAGCGGAGCGACTCGCCCTCACACGCGATCACGGCCGTCACCTCGTCGCCCGCGCGGGCGTGCAACGCGGCCGTGCCGCCGCAGCCGAGCACTTCGTCGTCGGGGTGGGCGGCGATGACCAATACGCGCTGATTCATGCGTCTCGACCTCTAGCGGCGGTACCGGCGCACGATGTCCAGCACGGCCGTGATCACGTAGGCCGCGTCGGCGTCCGAGAGCCGGGCGCTCAGCGGGAGGCTGAGCATGCGCCGGTAATTGGTGAAGGCCACGGGGAAGCTTTCGGGCCGATAGCCGTATTTGTCCCGGTAGTACGGATGCAAGTGGATCGGAATGAAGTGCACCGATGTGCCGATATTGCGCTGCTTCAGCTCGTCGATGAACACGTTACGATCGATGCGGAGCGCTTCCTCCCGCAGCCGGAGGACGTAGAGGTGCCACGCATGCTCCACGTCCGACCGCTCGGCGGGCACTTCCAGCGCGTCCTGACCCGCGAACGCCTCGGTGTACAGGCGTACCACCGCCCGGCGCCGCTCCTGGAAGCGGGCGAGCTTGCGCAGCTGCCACAGCCCGAGCGCCGCCTGGATGTCCGTCATGTTGTACTTGAAGCCCGGCGCGACGACCTCGTAGAACCAGGCCCCGCCCCGGTCGTAGCGGCTCCAGGCATCGCGGCTCATGCCGTGCAGGCTCAGGGTCCGCGCGCGCTCGAGGAACGCCGCGTCGCCGGTGAGCATCCCGCCCTCGGCCGTCGTGAGGTTCTTCGTGGCGTAGAAGCTGAACGCGACGGGGTTCGTGCCCGAGCCGATGGGGCGTCCCTTGTACTTGGCGGGCAACGCGTGGGCCGCGTCCTCGACCACGGCGACCCCGGCGGCGCGCGCCAGCTCGCCGATGGGGTCGAGGGCGGCGGGGTGGCCGGCGTAGTGCACCGGCAGGATCGCGCGCGTCTGCGGCGTGAGCGCCGCGGCCACGAGCCCGGGATCGAGGTTGAGGGTGTCCGGCTCCACGTCCACCAGGACGGGCCGGGCGCCCACGTGCTCGATCACGTTGACGGAGGCCGCGAACGTCATGGGCGTCGTGATCACGTCGGCGCCCGGTCCGATGCCCAGCGTCACGAGCGCCGTGTGGAGTCCCGCGGTGCACGAATTGAGGCCCAGGGCGCCGGGCGCGCCGAGATAGGCGGCGAACTCCTGCTCGAACCGCTTGGCCTTCGGCCCCGTCGTGATCCAGCTCGATCGCAGGGTGTCGACGACCTCCTGGATTTCCTCTTCGCCGATCAGCGGAGCGGCGAACGGCAGGAAATCGCGGAGCGGGGTGGGGACGTGGGGCGGCGCCGTCGGGAGCTCGGAAACCGACGCGGCGGGCTCAGGTCGTGTGGTCATGCCATCCCAGTGGGTGAGTGCGCGGGCCGAGCTTTGCACTTCTTGTGCGCAGGCTGACGGATTGTGGCCGAAGGGCTTACGCGCGCGGCGGCGCGCGACCGGACGGACAGATGACGCGACGGACTTACAACTGCGCTGGCGATGTGCGACGGTCCGTGGCCGGCGACGGAGCGCGCCGGTGGCGCGGGATCGCCGCCCGCCGCGACCACCATTTTGTGGCAGGATCCTTACAAAGCGCAGAGCGACCGGTGACGCCGCTGAACCCGGTCGGCGTATCTCCCTGCCGCGCGGCACGTTGCGCCGCCGGCTCCGGCGGGGCCCACGGTACCGACCTTGCTCCGGCCCAGGGGTTGGAACGAGGGAGCGTCACACGACATGACGAATGACGAACTGCCCGCACGGTTCGACCGAGACATATCCCCAGCGTTGTTGACCTCCGGAAGCCGGCCTGCTGTGGCGCGTTCCGCGCCGGCCGAGCCGGACCTTGCCGGCGAATGGGGACGCTACCTGCGCGCCGTCCGCCGGCATAAGTGGCTGGTGCTGGGAGTCACGCTGCTGGGGGCCCTGGGTGGTGTGGCGCTGGCCGTCCTGGTGATGCAGCCGAGCTACGCCGCGCGGGCCACGGTGTGGGTCCAGGTGCCGGCTGCGCGCTATGGGCGCGAGCCGGGGCCCATCTGGTCGGGCCAGCTCCCGATCTCGTCGGGCTGGGCGGAGCTGCTCCGGACGAACATCGTGCTCGAGGACGTCGTGCGGCGGCAGCGGCTCTACCTCGCTCCCCGCCAGCCGGACGACTCGGACCTGTTCGCGACCTTCCGGATCAAGCAACGCGTGCGTCCGGGCAGCTATCGGCTGGTGGTGGACGATTCCGGCAAAGGCGTCACCCTCTCCCGCTCGCGGAGCGTGGTGGAGCGGGTCGCCGTGGGCGATTCGGTCGGCGCGCGCCTCGGGTTCGCTTGGGTCCCGCCGTCCGCCGCACTCTGGGCCCGGCGCACCGCCGAGTTCAGCGTGACGGGACCGTCCGATGCCGCCAAGGGACTGGGCCGGGAGCTGAAGATGACCGCCGACGTCGATGGGAACTTCGTGCGGCTCGAGCTGCACGGCCCCAACCCGACCGAAGTGACCGGCACCGTGAACGCGATCGCCGAGCGGTTCGTGGCGGCGGCCGCCGACCTGAAGCGCGACAACCTCGTTCAGCTGACCCAGATCCTCGACACCCAGCTGGCGCGCGCGCGGGCGAGCCTGCGGGACGCCGAGACGGCGCTGAAGACGTTTCGCGTGCGCGCCGTCACCCAGTACGCCGGCGGGGCGGCGCCGGTGACCCCCAACCTCCGGTATCCCACCGACCCCACGTTCGCGGGCTTGCTCGACATGAAGGTCGAGCGCGAAGGGCTGCTGCGGGACCGGGAGGCGATCAGCCGCATCCTGGCCGGGCCGGCGGACTCCGGGGTGGCGGTCGACGCGCTCGCGATGGTCGGCTCAGTGCAGAAATCGACGGAGCTGAGCCAGGCGTTGCACGATCTCACGGCGCGGCAGGCGGAGCTGCGAGCTCTGCGCGTGCGCTACACCGACGCCGATCCGACGGTGCGCCGGCTCGCCGCGGAGGTCGCCGCGCTCGAGCGGAAGACGATCCCGGCGATGGCGGCGGCGCTGACCGAGGAAATGGCGATTCGTGCGGGGGAGCTGCGGCACCGGGTCGACTCGGCGGCGGGCGACCTGCGGCGCATCCCGCCGCTGGCCGTGGAGGAGGTGCGGCTGCAGCGCGACGTGACGCTGGGCGAGCAGACCGTCGTCAACCTGCAGCAGCGCTATGAGGAAGCCCGCCTCGCGGAGGTGAGCAGCCTGCCCGACGTGCGCTTGGTCGATCCCGCGACAGAGCCCGAGGAGCCGGCCGGAAACTGGGGGGCGCTCGTGATCATACTGGCGCTCATCGCCGGCGGCGGCGTCGGGGTCGCGGGCGCGGTCGTGCTCGATCACACCGACCGTCACGTGCACTATCCCGAGGACGTCACCGGTACGATGGGCTTGAACATCCTGGGCGCCGTGCCGCACCTGGGCCGCAACGGGCACGCCAAGCCCCAGGGCGTGCTCCAAGTGCTCGAGGCCTTGCGCGGGCTCCGCCTCAACGTGCTGCACAGCCACGGCGTCGGCCCGGCGATCGTGACGGTCACGAGCCCCGGGCGCGCGGACGGCAAGTCGTTCGTGGCCTCGAACCTGGCCGTCGCGTTTGCGGACGCCGGGTACCGCACCCTCCTGATCGACGGCGACGTGCGGTGCGGCAGGCTGCACCGGGTGTTCAAGCTGCCCCGCAAGCCCGGGCTCACGGACCTCCTCGCCGGGCAGGCCACGCTCGAGCAGGTCCTCCAGGCCACGGCCTATCGCACGCTGACATTCATGGCCAGCGGCACGCGCACCCACGGCGGTCCCGCGCTCGTCAGCTCCGCGGCGTTGCCGCGCATGCTGGCGGGACTGCGCGCCCACCACGACGCGATCATCGTGGACAGCTCGCCCCTCGCCGCCGGCGCCGACGCGTTCGCGCTGGGCACCGCCAGCGGGAGCATGCTGCTGGTCCTGCGGACGGGGGTCAGCGACCGCGACCTGGCGCAGACGAAACTCGAGGTGTTGGACCACCTCCCGATCCGCCTCCTGGGCGCCGTGCTCAACGACGTGCGGGGCAGCGCGTACCGCTACTACTCGTATTACTTGGAAGGCTACGAAGCAAAGGACGAGCCCGCCGGAGCAGCCGGGGAAGTGCTGCGGGGGCCGGAGTAACCCATCATGAGGATCACCATGTCCCGACCCGTCCCGCTCGTTCCGCTCGCGCTCGCCGTCGGCCTGCTCACGCTGTCCGGCTTCGCCGCGGGAGTGGCGCAGACCGCGTCCAATGCCGCGTCCGCCCACCGCCTGACACAGAGCCGGACCGACCTGCAGGAGCTGTTGCGGCGGCTCGTCGGGATGGCCGAGACGCGCCGCTACGACAAGGGGGTGTCTCCCGAGTTCGTGCGCGTCGAGACCACCTACATCCGTCGCCGCCTGGCGGAAGGTGACTTCCACGCGGGCGACCGGATCCTCGTCCTCGTGGAAATGGCGCAAGCCTCCACGCCGGCGTCGGCGGCCGCGGCCGGCAGGACGAGCGAGCAACAGCTCTCGGACACGTTCACGGTCGGCTCGTCGCAGGAGGTGACGCTGCCGGTGGTCGGTGTGGTGTCGCTGCGCGGGGTGTTGCGGACGGAGCTCGAGCCGCGGCTCACCGAGGAGATCGCCCGCTACATCCGCGATCCCGTGGTGCGGGCCCGCGCGCTGGTGGGCCTCACGCTCTCGGGGGAGCTGGCGCGTCCCGGGTATTACAGCGTGCCGGCCGACGCCGTGATCCCGGCCGTGCTGATGGCGGCCGGAGGGACCACGCACGAGGCCAAGCTCAACAAGATGACGGTGCAGCGCGACGGCCAGACGCTGTGGAACGGCGACGCGGTGCGCCGCGCGATCGCGGCGGGCAGCACGGTGGATGAGCTCGAGCTGCGCCCCGGGGACGTGATCGTGGTGCCCCGCTCCGGCTCGCTCGCGGGACTGTACGGGCCCGCCCAGCTCGTCGCCGTGTTGCTCGGCATCCCGGTGACGATCTACACGCTCACGAAGATCATCAAGTGACGGTTCGACGGATCTGCTGGCTCGGCGCGCTCCTGGTGGCCGCGCTGGCGACGGCCGCGTGTGAGAGCCGGACGGTCACGCCGGCGCGCGCCGCCGTTCACGCCGCGCCCGCCGCGGCCCCGGTGCCCCTCCCATCCTTCGGGCACGTCTTCATCATAGTAGAGGAGAACGCCAATTACACGGACGTCATCGGCGACACGTCGATGCCGTATCTCGACGACCTGGCGCGGCAGTACGCTCTGGCCACGCAGTATTACGGCAACGCCCATCCCTCGATCGGCAACTACTTCATGATCACGGTGGGCGACACCGTCAAGAACGACGACGGGTTTTCGGAAATCGTGGACGCCGACAACGTCGTGCGCGTGCTGACCAAGGCGGGAAAGACCTGGAAGTCCTACGCGGAGGACCTCCCCGTGGTCGGCTACACCGGGACGGGCGTCCGCCGCTACGCGCGCAAGCACAACATCTTCGCGCTCCTGGCGGACGTCGTGCACAGCTCCACTCAGCTGCGGAACCTGGTGCCCTTCACTCAGCTCGCCACCGACCTGGCGAGCAATGCCCTGCCGCACTATGCCTTCATCGTGCCCAATGTCTGCAACGACGCGCACGACTGCCCGTTGCGGACCGCCGACGAGTGGCTCAAACGGAACATCGACCCGCTCGTGCAGAGCGCGACGTTCCAGCGGGATGGCTTGTTGATCATCGTGTTCGACGAGTCACGCACGGACAATCTACACGGCGGCGGCCGCATCCCGTGCGTCATCGTGAGCCCGAAGGCCAGGCGGGGCTACCGCTCCACGACCCTGTATCAACACCAGAGCCTGCTGCGACTGTCGCTCACGGCCCTCGGCGTGACGACGTTCCCGAACGCCGCGGCCGGCGCACCCGACATGGACGAATTCTTCGAGCCTTCGAGTCCGAAGACCAGGGCGAGGCTTGGGACGGCGCCCTGAGCCCTCCCCCGCTCAGGTAGGATCGGCGGGCGGAAGCTCCAGGTCGAACCAGAACTGCGTGCCCCAGCCGGGACGCGTCTCGAGACCCAGCTCGGAGCCCATGGCCCGCACCAGGCGGCGCGTCAGCGCGAGGCCCAGCCCCGTGCCCGAGAAGAGGTAGCGGCCCGCCTTGGCGCTGCGGCGGAACGGGTGATACAGGCTCGACAGCGCCTCGGGGTTGATGCCCGGTCCGGTATCGCGCACGGAAAACGTCACCCGCGTCAGCGACTGCTCGGTCGCCACGATGTCGACCGACCCCCGCTCCGTGAACTTGAGGGCGTTGGTCGTGAGGTTCAGGAGCACGCGGCGCAGCGCGAGAGCATGCCCGAGCCGCAGGTCGTTCCTGGGCAGGGTGACGCCGACGGTGAGGCCCTTCTCGGCCGCGATGGGGCGGACGATGTCGCACACTGACTCGAGCAGCTCGGCCACGGACAAGGGCGTCGGCCGGTCGTCCGCCAGCTGGTCGCCGCCGCGCGACAGCTCGATCGTATCGCTCGTGAGCGAGCTCAGGCCGAACGCGGCGCTGTAGATCAACCCGAGCTGGCGCTGCTGCCGCTCGTTGACCGGGCCCGAGCGCTCCTGCATCAGCGTCTCCGCCAGGAACAGGATCGACGTGAGCGGCGAACGCAGGTCGTGCACGATCTGCACGAGGAAGTCCAGGCCGTTGGCCCCGCCCAGCTGCGCGCCGAACTGCTCCGAGGCATCCTGCTCCAGCGCGTCGCGCACGTCTTCCAGCGCCTTGAGATGCCGCAGCAAACGGAGCGGGGCGTTGGGCGACGCGTCCGACCACGAGCGCAACAGCTCCGATTGGACCAGGGTCAGCAGACGCTGGGTGACGAGGCGCGGTGGGCGCGGCTCGAGCGAGAGCAGGTAGCTCGGGAACCGGCGGTCGACCGCCAAGCCGATGGCCGCGAGCGCGCGGGGAATGCCGTCGGGATCGTCGTCGTCGGCCCGGTCGCTCACCCAGCGCTCTTCCGCCCGGCGGATCGCCGCGGTGAGCATCGGGCACGTCACACCCGCGAGCGGCCGCGCCACCAGCGTCGGTCGCTGCCGCACCGGGGCGAGGGGCGACGCCGGAGACTCGGGCGACGGGGACACATCGGGACTGCTGGTGGCCGACGGGCGCGCCACCTTCACTCCGACCCGCCGGTCAAGAGATCCCGCTGGAGGCCGTGCCGCTCCATGAGCCGGTAGAACGTGGTCCGATCTACCTGCGCCAGGCGAGCCGCTTTGGAGAGGTTCCCGCCCGCCCGCATCACCACGCGGGTCAGGTAGCGCCGGTCGAAGCGGGCCAGCAGACGGTCGCGGGCCGCGTAGTAGCTCGAGTCGTCGCCCTCCGGCTCTTCGTCGGCCAGCTTCTCCGGGTCGGTGCCGCCCGACTCGATGAAGGGAATGTCCTCGGGGCGCACTTCGACGCCGGGCTCGAGCAGCACGACCGCATGCTCGATCACGTTCTGGAGCTCGCGCACATTGCCGGGCCAGGCGTGGGCGCCGAGCGCCCACAGCGCGCCCTTGCTGAGCTTCGGCACCGGGGTCGTCGGGTCGCGGTGACGGCCCCAGTAGTGCGCGAGGAAGCGCTCGGCCAGGAGCGGGATGTCGTCGGGACGCTCCCGCAGACTGGGGACGTGGATCGGCACCACACGGAGGCGATAGTACAGGTCCTCGCGCAGCAGGCCCGACTGCACCGCCTGCTCGGGGTTGGTGTTGGTCGCCGCGATGAAGCGCACGTTCACGACCGCGTCGGTCGTCTCGCTCCCCACGCGCCGCACCACGCCGTCCTGGATCACCCGCAGCAGCTTCGCCTGGATCGACTTCGGCATCTCGATCAGCTCGTCGAGGAACAGCGTGCCGCCGTTGGCGGTTTCCAGCAGCCCGGGCTTGTCCCGCACCGCGCCCGTGAAGGCGCCCTTGCAGTGGCCGAACATCTCGGATTCGAGCAGCGGCTCGGGCAGCGCGGCGCAGTTGATGGCCACGAGGGAGCGACTGGAGCGCCGGCTGTTGTCGTGGATGAACTGGGCGAACAACTCTTTTCCGGCGCCGCTCTCGCCCGTGAGGAACACGGAAGCGTCGGTCGCGGCCACCTTACGAGCCAGCGCGATCGCCTTGCGGAACAGCGGCGCGTCGCCCAGCACGGCGATGCGGTCGCTGTCGGCGGGATGCTGCGCGCGCTGCTCCTCGAGGGCGCGGGACTCCCGGGCCACCAGCACCGCGTGCGCGGCCCGCCCCACCAGGATCTGCAGCTGTGTGCCGGAGAACGGCTTCGGCAGGTAGTCCCAGGCCCCCGCCTGGAGCGCCTCCAGGCTCGAAGCCACCGACGGGTTCCCCGTCATGATGATGACGATCGTGCCGGGATTGGCGGTGAGGGCGGTCTGTAACAGCTCGTTGCCCGGGACCTCGCCCATGAACCAGTCGACCAGCGTGATATCGAAGGGGCGGCGCTTCAGGGTGTCGCGGGCCTCGTTGCCGCGACCGCACACGGCGACGTTGTACCCCTCCGCCTGCAGGACGCTGAGGCAGCTTTCCCGCAGGGTGCGCTCGTCATCCACGACCAGGATGCGAATGCTCGATCGCGCGGCGGAATCGATCGGGGGCAACGACGGCATACGTCGCGCCGGGAGGGGAGCGAGCGTGCGGATCATGGGGTGTAGGCGTGTCGCGGGCGCATCACTCGCCATCCGCACGTCAAAGTTGTGGTGCTACATCTGCATTTAGTGGGCCGAATTTACCCCATATCGGGCCGAATGTCGAGGACCTGGAAAGTGCTGCACCGACGCCACAATCGAGGTCATCCAACTCGGGATCCGTTTCTGTATTCCCGGATCCGTCCGCCTGCAGGATCGCGCGTCGCCGTCGCGAGCGCGGCGCTGGCGTGCGCGAGCAGGGTGGCCGGATCGAACTTCGGGGCCCCCGCGTCGGCGACGGCGGCGTAGCCCGCGAGGAAGTCGGGGGGGGCGCCGAAGCGGGGGCGCGGGGCGTCGGTGAGCGCGCTGGCCAGCCGCTCCGCGAGCCGCCGCGCCTCGTCCGCGCCGGTTTCGGGGGCGATCACGGCGAACTGCCGCGGGCCGATCCGGCCGACCGCATCCGACGTGCGGGCGGCCTCCCGCAGGACGCGGGTGACCCGCTCCGCGGATTGCCCGGCCTCCTCCTCCACGGCGAAGGCGACACAGGCCAGCGGCGCGCCGCGGCGCCGGGCCCCGGCGCCCAGCTCGCGCACCCGGCGGGCGAGCCCGCGGGCGTTGTACAGCAGGGTCGCCCCGTCCACGAGACCCTCCGCCCAGGCATGGTCGGCGTCCGCCTTGGCCCGCAGCTGGGTCTCGAGCCGCAGCAGCAGCTCCTCGGCATCGAGCTGCTGGCCCCACAGCTCGCCCGCCCCGGCGCGCAGCGCGGCCAGCGTCTGGCGGCGGCTGGCGGGCGCCGGCTGGGTGAGGATGATCGGGGTGCTGGGCGTGACTCGCTCATCGGCGCGCAGCACGCGGCACAGGTTCAGGCCGTCGCCGCCCGGCAGCTCGACGGCGAGGATGACGGCGTCGAGCTCCGCCGCCGCGACTTGCTCCAACACGCCTCGCGCCGTGTAGGCTTTGACGACGCTGTAGCCGCCCGGCACGAGCACCGTTTCGAGGGCACGGGAAAACCACTCCTGGGCATCGGCGATCAGGACCAGTGGGGGACGGGTCGCGGCTCGGGCGTTGGGCATGGTGAAGAAACCTTCCCGCACGGATGACCGGCGTCGCTCCCGCCGGAGGCGAGCAAGAACCCGCGCTCGCACCTGCGCAGTATGTGCAATCAGCGTGCACCGAGGAAGACCCAGGCCAACTCGTTTGACCAGAACGGCTTCTTCTCGAGTGTCGGGCCTCTGCGGGCCTCGAGTCGCGGGAGAATGCTCACAAGCTGTAGCTCACCTGCCGCGTCCGACCCCGTACGGGCTCGCAGGCGAAGCGGGGACCGGCGGCCCCGAACTTGTATCGCTCTTCGAACCGATGCTGTGTCCACGGTGTGAGACCCCGGTTCCGACGGCCCCAGGGGCGGCGCGCGCCGGCGCGCTGTGCCCCCGGTGCGGCGCTCTGCTCGCGCCCTCCGGTCTGGCGCGCCGCCTGCTCGCCAAGGTCACGCAGCTCGCCCGCTTCGGGCTGACCGATCCGGCTGACCCGATCCTCAAGCCGTCGGACCCGTCCGTGGGCGGCGCGTAGCATGTGCGGCATCGTGGGCTACGTGGGCGCGCGCGAGGCGACGCCCATTCTGCTGGAGGGGCTGCGCCGGCTCGAGTACCGCGGCTACGACTCCGCGGGCGTGGCCGTGATGAACGGGGACAATGCCGGCGTCATGGTGCGCAAGCTCGCGGGCCGGCTCGACGGTCTGCGCCAGGCGCTCGCGGGCCAGCCGCTGCACGGCTCGACCGGTATCGCGCACACCCGCTGGGCCACGCACGGCGCGCCGACCACCCCCAACGCCCATCCGCACGTCGACTGCACCGGTCGCATCGCCCTGGTCCACAACGGCATCATCGAGAATGCGGACGCGTTGCGGGCCGCGCTCGAGGCGAGCGGCCACCGCTTTTGCACCGAGACCGATACCGAGACGCTGGCGCACCTGATCGAGGACGTGCCCGCGGCTACGCTCGAAGCGCGGGTGATCGGCGCGCTCGCGCACGTCGTGGGCACCTACGGCATCGCCGTGGTGTCCGCCGACGATCCCGGGAAGGTGGTCGTGGCGCGGCAGGGCTCGCCGGTGCTGTTGGGGATCGGGGAAGGCGAGCTGTTCGCGGCCTCCGACGCGTCGGCCATCCTCGAGCATACCCGCTCCGTGGTGTACCTGGACGACGGCGACATCGCGGTGCTCACCCCGACGGGCTATCACATCATCGACACGCAGGACCACGTGCAGCTGCGCGCGGTCAACGACATCGCGTGGGATCTCGAGGCCATCGAGCTGGGCGGCTACCCGCACTTCATGTTGAAGGAGATCTGCGAGCAGGCCGAGACGGTGCGCAGCACGCTGCGGGGCCGGCTGCTGTTCGAGTCGGGCACGGCGCGGCTCAACGGTTTGAACCTGAGCCCGGAGCAATGCGCCGCGATCCGGCGGATCGTGATCGTGGGGTGCGGAACGTCGTGGCACGCCGGCCTCGTGGGGCGCCACCTGATCCAAGAGCTCGCGGGGATCCCGGTCCAGGTCGAGTACGCGTCGGAGTACCGCTACACCCGTCAGCTCGACGAACCCGGCCTGGTCGCGGTGGCGATCTCGCAGTCCGGCGAAACGGCGGACACGCTCGAGGCGATGCGCGCCGCGCGCGCCGGGGGAGCCACCCGGGTGCTCGGGATCGTCAACGTGGTGGGCTCCACCATCGCGCGGGAAGCGGACGGCGGGATCTACCTGCACGCCGGCCCCGAGATCGGCGTGGCCTCCACCAAGGCGTTCACCTCACAGATCGTCGCCCTGGCGCTGCTCGGCCTGTACCTCGGCCACCACCGCGGGCTGGCGCCGGAGACGGGGCGCGAGCTGGTGTGCCGGCTCAGCCAGCTGCCGGGCCTCATCGCTCGGACACTCGAGCTCGAGCCGCAGGTGCGCGCGCTGGCGCGCGCCTACGCCGACCGGCCCACCTTCCTTTACCTGGGGCGTGGCGTGAACTTCCCCGTCGCGCTCGAGGGCGCGCTGAAGCTCAAGGAGATCAGCTACATCCACGCCGAGGGATATCCGGCGGCGGAGATGAAGCACGGTCCCATCGCGCTCATCGACGACCAGATGCCCGTCGTGTTCGTCGCGCCCAAGGACGCCATCTTCCAGAAGGTCCGATCCAACATGCAGGAGGTGAAGGCGCGGGGCGGGCAGATCATCGCGGTGACCACGGAGGGCAACGGCGACCTGGGCGGCCTGGTGGACCATCAGCTGCGCGTGCCCGCTACGTCGCCGCTCTTGTCGCCGGTGCTCACGACGCTGCCGCTGCAGCTCCTCGCGTACCACATCGCCGTGTTACGGGGCTGCGACGTGGATCAGCCGCGCAATCTGGCGAAGTCGGTGACCGTGGAGTAAATGAAATGCGGAATGCGGAGTGCGGAATGCGGAATTGCAGGGCCGAGGTCGATCCCGGGAATCCGCTCCACGGCTCGACGGTCGCGCGATCCATTCCGCACTCCGCATTCCGCACTCCGCATTAGGAGCGGGGGGAGAGGTACGTCGAATGCACGGCGGCCGGCCGTCACGGTCACGTGTGTTTTTCCTCTCCTCTCTCTCCACCTCTCAGCGTAAAGATCGGTAGCTCCGGCGGGCAGAACAGCCGCGCCGGGATCCCCACCGTCCCGATGCCGCGCGACACGTAGAGCGGCGCCAGCGTGTCGCGGTACCACCCGGCCACGAACCGGCCGCTGCCGTAGGGCGTGTAGGGCGTGTAAAAGGGGAGCCGCATCTGGCCACCGTGGGTGTGGCCCGAGATGATCGCGGCGGGGCGTGGCACGTTGCCGGGTGCGATGCGATCCACGTACGCCGGCGCGTGCAGCACCCAGAGCGTCGGATCGGCGCCGTCGAGCCCGCGCACCGCCGCGGCGACGTCGGGATGTCCCAGCACGGGATCGTCGATTCCCACCACCGTCAGTGTCGCGTTCCCGACCCGCACCCGCGTCCTCGAGTTGTACAACAGCTCCACTCCCGCCAGACCGTAGGCGCGCTCGGCGGTCTCCCGATCGATCCCCGCGTCGTGCTCCCAGTTGCCCAAGGTGGCGAGGGTCGCGACGCTGCCGCGGGCGTTGCGCGCGAACGCGATCAGGTACTCCAAGTCCTCGAGGTGGTTGCAGATGTCGCCGATCAGCGTCACGACATGCGGCCGCTCGCGCGCGAGGTGCTCGAGCGTGGCCTGGGCCACGCGGTCCATCCCACCGCTCAGGTGGACGTCGGTGAGGCAGGCGATGCGGAAGCCGTCGAGCTCGTGCGGGAGGCCGGGAACGACGAGGTCGTGCCGCGTGACCTCGATGGCGGCCGGCTCGATGAGGAACCCGTCGCCCAGCGCGACGACGCCGAGGGCGCCGGCGGCGCCGATGAGAAACTTGCGGCGGGAGAGGGAGAGAGGCATCGGGGAAAGCTACTAACTGCGTGGTGTGTGGTGCGTGATCGGGGAAAAGTAACGGACCCGCCTTCCCGTCACCCCGGGCTCGCGCCCGGGGTCAGTAAATACTCTCCCGTTGCTGTGCCCGCCCGTGTTGGGTTGGTTGCCGTGAGCCCCGGGCCGTCGGCCCGGGGTTAACCCACCCGCGCTGGTGGACGGTGTCGGGACGGGACGCCGCTCGAGAGGCCGTGCAAATCTGGCGCCCCGTCGGCCGGCGTGCAGGGCCTCTGCACCGTCGCACGAATTACCAGCGCATGCCGGTCGGGGTGGGTTAACCCTGGGGCGGTGCCCCAGGGTTCACGCAGGACGAGCATCTGTGGCTCGCGGTCCCGACGCCACGGGGCTCGCGCCCGGGTGAGCAATGAGCAGGGAGCCGAGAGCAGGATGGCGCAACGCCTGCTCCGCGCTCCCCGCTCCCTGCTCCTGCGTTCAGCTCTTGAACGCTTGTATCCACTCCGGCCCGCCCTGTCCCTTGGCGGTGCGGAGCGCGGTGGTGGCGCGCGCCAGGAGGTGCTTCGGCTCGATCGCCGTGTAGCGCGCGTTGCCGACCGCGTCGTAGCCGGCCCGCAGGTCGGGCACGTCCTCCTCGTCTGAGGCGCTGTACACCGCACGCGCCAGCCGCTGGGCCAGGAGGACCGCGCCGGCGCGATCGGTGCCGGGCGCGATCACCGCGAACTCTCCCGGGCCGACGCGTCCGATCGCGTCGGAGCGGCGGCCCGTGGCGCGCAACACCTCGGCCAGCACGTCCACTGCCGCGGCATTCGCCCCGTCGGCGCTGACGGGCGCGAGCGCGACGCACGAGAGCGGCTGGGCGTGGTGGAACGCCTGCAGCGTGAGCTCCTGGGCCCGCAGCGCGAGCCCGCGCACCGTATAGAAGCCCGAGGCATCGGCCACGCTCGTGTCGCGGCGCGCGCGGTCGCTGTCGAGCTTCAGCAGCACGTAGCTGTCGAGCTTGGCGCCGATCTCTTCGGCGTTGAACGGATGGCGCAGGAATTCCCACACGCCGGCGCGCAGCGCCGTGTGGTGCTGCGGTGACGACGGTGGCTGGGCGGAAAGCACCAGCAGCGGCGTGCCCGGGCCCACGTGTGGGTCGTCGCGCAGCGCGCGGCTCGTCGCGAACACGTCCATGTCGGGGAGCGACTCGTCGAGCACCACGAGGTCGGGCGGCGCAGCGTGCGCCTGCTCGAGCGCCTGGGCGCCGTTGGGCGCGCGGCGCACCGTGTAGCCCCGCCGCTCCCCGAGCTGCAGCAGCTCGAGCCCGGCGCCATGGTTGTGACTCGCGACGAGGAGCTGGGGCGGGCGGGGGGGGCGCGTGGTAGTCATCATACTAGTCTAGTGTCGCGGCGGCGACACGCGGGTGATAAACGTCACCCGAGGGGAAGGTCAGCCGCTCGAGGGTGGCGCTAGCGCCGGATCAGCAGACCGATGACTCCGGCCCCTGTACCGATCACCGCCAAGGCCGTCGGCGCCCAGAAGGCGTACATCCATTTGAGACCGCTCTTCACATCGGCGAGGCCCTTTGCCACTTCGGTCTCGAGCCTGGCCAGCCGACTGTCCCAACGCGCATCAGATTGCGCCAGACGGGTCTCCCACTTGCTGTCCAGCTCCGAGAGGCGGCCGTCCCACCTGGCGGCGAACTCCGCCAACCGCTGCTCCAGCTTCGCCTCGAATCGGGCGTAGTTGAGCTCGTTCAGCTCGCGCAAGTCCGCTCGGTACGTGGCGTCCACTTGGTTGAACCAGTCCACGAGTTCGTTGGCGACGTCCTCACCCAATTTGTCGTACAGCTTCCGAGACAGTTTCGCCGTGACCGGCACACTGGACTCCCCGTGATGACCGGTGTCAAATGTGGTATCGGCCCGGGGGCGGCGCGTAACCGTAACATCGCGTGTTGGAGCGAAACGCCGCTCCCGGTGCAATGTCGGCTCGGCGCGAGCGCCGAGTCAATCCACATCTTTCGTCCCCCCTCTCCACACCGTGGAGAGGGGGACAGGGGGTGAGGTTTTCCCTCACCCGTTTCCAGTACGGCGATCTCCCTCGTCCAGCAGTTCCCTCGCCCATTCAACGATCTGCCGCAAGTCGAACGGCTTTTTGAGAACGGTGCAGGGGTTGTGTTGCAGCCAGGCGCGCACGTGGTCCGCCTCGGCGTCGCCGCTCATGATGGCGATGCGGCCGGCGAGCGTCGGGTGGCGGTGAATGAGGGCGAGGTAGAGCGCCAGCCCCGACATGGTGGGGAGTTGGACGTCGAGCAGCACGGCATCGGCCGGCTCGGATGCGAGCAGCTCGTACGCGGTCTCGGCCGAGGCGGCGGCCAGCACGCGGTAGTGGGCGCGCGTGAGCGCGCGCTCCAGCACCCGCCGCAGCGCCGCGTCGTCCTCCACAATGAGGATGGTGGAGGGTGGTGGAGGAGATGGCGGAGATGGCGGCGGGTGCGGTGTGCCGCTCATGACGCCGAAGCGTGCGCCTGACGCAGCGGAGCGAAGCCCTGGGCGATGCGCTCGAGCGCCTGGCGGGGCTCGAGGGTGAGCCGCATCTCGCCGGCGGTGAGCCCGAGATAGGCGCGGGCGTGCAGCTGCAGCGTCTTGGTCTGGGCGTAGCCGAGGCGCTGGGCCACGTCTTCGACGGTGAAGCCCGGATCTTGAAGCAGCCGGTGGGCGTAGAGCACGCGCGCCGCCGCGAGGAAATGGCGCGGCGACGGCAGGCCGAGGCGCGCGAACCAGCGCTCGAAGGTGCGGCGGTCCACGCGGGCGCGCGCCGCCACTTGCTGCACGGTTTGCAGCTCGGCGGGGGCGCGCAGCACTTCTTCCAGCACCCAGCGCAGCTCGCTCGGCAGCGGCGCGAGCACCCCGGCCAGCTGATCCAGCAGCTGGCGCGAGGCGGAGCGCGCTTCTTCGTGCGCCAGGACCTCGCGCAGCTGCGCCGGGTGGTCGTCGAGGCGCGTGAACACGACGGCGTTGATCCCCGGCCCGATGGCGAGGAGGACCGCTGCCGTGGCGGGGGAGAGAGCCGTGTAGAGGATGAGGGGCAGCGACGGGAACCAGCGGCGCAGCCGCTCGATCTCCCGGGCGCTGGGGCTTCCCTCGAGCTGCGGGTCGACGGCGGCCAGCTCCACAGGGCGGGAGCGGATTGTCGCCTGGGCGTCATCCCAGCGAGTGGCATGCACCACCGGGAACCGCGGGGCGGCCGCCCGGCGCAGCTTGTGAAACTGGATGGTGGGGACGGCTGCTAAAACGAGCATAAGTGTCGCAAAAACGCCCCCCAATGTCGCGAAAACGCCCTAACTACCCCCGTTCCGAACGGCGACTTTAGCGACGCTTCAGCAGCGCCCATTCTCACTCAAAAACGTCGTGGAGGCTCTATGTCGCGCTCGATTCGCATCATGCTCGCTGTGATCTTCGTGTCGCTTGCTCTCGGTGCCTCGGCCTGTGCCGATGCCACCGGCCCGTCGCACGCCTGCGATTACAGCAGCAGCAACACCTGCCACTAAGAGGAGCCCGCGAGGTGGGCAAGAGCAGTTGACACCTCGCGCACTGCTTCACTCTGGACCACGGGCTCCGCGGCTGCCTCACGGCAGTCGCGGAGTCCGGCCTTGATGCGCTCGATGCGGAACGTGAACTCGTGCAGACCGGCTTGGTCGGCGATCTGGAGCGCGCTCGTGAGGAGACGCTCCGCCCGATCGACCTGCCCGAACCGGGCGCGACCGATGCCGGCCTTGAGCATGTAGTCCACGAGAATGTTCGGCGGCATGCTGTCGCGCCGGGCGTCGCATTGCTCGCGCCAGCGCTCGAACCCGACGCGATCGCGACGGAACGAAGCGCAATACATCAACTCGATGAAGGCATTGTCCATGACGTCGTGGCTCGCCCCGTTGCGAGTGATCTCCGTCAGGGCGCGCTCCTGGTTGGCCCCGCGTACTCAACACGACGGCGATGACCTGGTGCGCGCGAGCTTGAGCTTCGCGATCCTGTATGCGCTCGGCGTCGAAGAGGATGTCCCGAAGTGAGCTTTCGGCCTCGACCAGGTTGCCGCGACCCCGCAGCGTGTCAGCGCGCCCGATCCGGCTGAGCAGCTCCGAATGCGTGTCGCCGAGCGTGGCGGCCAGCGCGCCGCCCTCGGAGTACGACTGCTCGGCGGCATCGAATTCATTCAGCTTGCGGTACACCCGCGCGCGGCGTAGCCGCGCCCCCACGGCGTCGGCCGCCGGGAGGCTCGTGCCGCCGACCTGGAGCAGCGTGTCGAGGACGTCGAGCGCCTCTTCGAGCCGCATCTCGTCTTCGAGGTAATGGCCGTAGGCGAACAGCGCGGGGAGCACGAGGCCGGGGCTGCCCTGCTCGAACGCGTCGGCCGTGCTGCGCACCAGGCCCGTCAGGTGGCTCGTCTCGGTGGAGCCGGGCGGCAGGTCGCGACAGCAGCGCGCGGTCGCGACGTACTGATAATGGAAAGCGTCGGGATGGAGCGTCGTGTGCTCGGGGCCGAGCAGGTCCACCAGGCGGAGGGCGATGAACGCGGCCCGGCCGAATCGCGGCTCGAGCGTCGACGGCTCAGACCCACCGGCCATGCGGTGCAGGAAGACAGCGTGCGGCAGGCCGGCGTGCTGCGCTACGGAGTCCGTCATCGTGCACCCTTCCCGTCGTCTGGGGGCGTTCGGGCTGGCCTTAAGATAGCGCCTTTTTGCGGGGAGCGGCGTGCGGTACCTCACCGCCGCCCACGCCCCCACCTCCCCTCACCCCACGTCCCCGGAGCAGGGAGCTGGGAGCGGGGAGCAGGAAGACATCCCAGCGCCCGCCTGCTCCCTGCTCCCGGCTCCCTGCTCCCTCCCATTGCTCCCCGCTCCCTGCTCCCTGCTCCCTCATTTCACCGGCGCAGCAGCAGGCTGATCACACCGGCACCCGTGCCGATCACGGCCAGCGCCGTGGGTGCCCAGAAGGTGAGCATCCATTTGAGCCCGCTCTTCACGTCGGCGAGCTCCTTCACGAGTTCGGTCCGGAGGTGGGCCAGGCGTTGTTCGAACTTGGCGTCGAGCTCGGTGAGCCGCTGTTCGAGCTTGGCGTCAAGCTGAGTCCATTGTCCTCCCCACTTGGCGTCGAGCTCGGTGAGCCGCTGTTCGAGCTTGGCGTCAAGCTGAGTCCATTGTCCTCCCCATTTGGCGTCGAGCTCGGTGAGCCGCTGTTCGAGCTTGGCGTCAAGCTGAGTCCATTGTCCTCCCCATTTGGCGTCGAGTTCTGTGAGCCGCTGCTCGAGCTTGGCGTCGAACCGTCCGAAGTTCAGCTCATTCAGCTCGCGCAGGTCCGCCCGGTACGTGTCGTCTACTTGGTTGAACCAGTCCACGAGCTCGTTCGCGATCTCCTCGCCGAACACGTCGTAGAACCGCTTGGACAATCTCGCCGTGACGGGCACGCGCCCTCCCCCTGTTGGACGGGCCCGAATGTGCGGTACTGTCGGCGGTCCGGCGTAGGCAAAAGGTTGCGGGAGGGCGCCGATTTCGCCGAGCATACCCTCGGCTCGGCGGCCGAGTCAACCGCCCTCACCCCTAACCCCCCAACCCCGCCCACCCCACCCCACCCCACCGCCCCGGAGCAGGGAGCAGGGAGCGGAGAGCAGTTACAGCGGTCGGAGCGTCCTGCTCCCCGCTCCCCGCTCCCCGCTCCCTGCTCCCGCCCATTGCTCCCTGCTCTCTGCTCCCTCTTAGGTGATGCCCGTCACCAAACAGGTGGTCTAGCGGACCGCCGGGGCGGGGGTATATTCCGCCCCCGATCTCACGGTCGCTACCGCGCCCCCTTGAGCGGGGAGCGTCCCACTGTTCGGTTGTGGCTGTTATGCAACAGGTTGTGCGGATCCGCTGGTAGTCCGATCAGCAGGCGACGCGTTTTCCACATGCCGTGGAAGGTGTGGTTCTTGCGTGGCACTGCGGCGACACATCTCACGTCACACAGCGACGCGTGTGGGGTCACTCCGGATTGGGTCGTGCGGCGACCCTGTCTGTGCGGTTTGGTCACTTGGGGAAGGGTGGAGCAACTGTGGAGACTGCGGCACGCGAGGTGAGAAGCGAGTTGTCCTCGGCCGGAGCGCCCGCGGCGGCGCCGCACCTGCATTTCAACCCGCCGTACGGTCCGATCGAGTTCGCTCCTTCCATCCAGTTTGCGGCACCGGTCCGGGTCCGCCTCGGCCTGCAGCAGCGGGCCGCTACGAATCTCCAAAATCATGTGCTGCG
>WNFX01001777.1_pt1 | contig 21984 bp, 24 predicted proteins | sample 5400111 | NCBI WGS metagenome assembly WNFX01 (sample SAMN13153363, study PRJNA577476) | soil metagenome | isolation source: 40 cm soil or saprolite under grassland replicate 1 | place: USA:California | collected 2016-06-15 | reverse complement strand
GGTGGTCGCGGCCTTCGTGAGCTGCCCCGCTTGGGCTACGCGGTGATCGAGTTGCCCTTGCAAGCGTGGGTCGCGGAGACGCTCGGGCGTGGGTCCGAGTTCGTCGAGGTGGTCGAGCGCGAGCCGTACAAGTCGCCCTGGCTGCGCGCCGCTCTCGCCGTCGCGTCGCGTGACTTTCTGGCTGCCGCGGACATCATCGGCGGCATGGGCGTCGTCTCGAACGAAGCGTTCTTCCGGTTGCGTGCCGCCGAGCAGCTGGTCGACGATGGGCGTCGCGCCGAAGCCGACGAGCAGCTACGGCGCGCGCTCGCCTTTTACCGGTCGGTTGGTGCGACGCGGTACGTGCGGGAGGGCGAGGCGTTGCTTGCGGCGTCGGCGTAACCGATGAGCGCCTGCCCTTCGTGTGGCCACGCAAACCCAGTCGGGGCGAAATTTTGCTCCGAGTGCGCTGCCCCGCTTGTCGCTTCCGCTCCAACCGCCCGTGCCGAGCGGAAGATCGTCACCGTCCTGTTCGCCGATCTGGTCGGTTTCACGGGGCGCGCCGAGCGGCTCGATCCCGAAGACGTCCAGGCCGTGCTCGCGCCGTACCACGCAAGGCTCCGCTCGGAGCTCGAGCGTTACGGCGGAACCGTCGAGAAGTTCATCGGCGACGCGGTCATGGCGCTCTTCGGCGCGCCGGTTGCGCACGAAGACGATCCCGAACGAGCGCTCCGCGCCGCGCTGGCGATCCGCGACTGGATTGCTGAAGAGGGGAAGCTCCAGGTTCGGATCGGAGTGAACACGGGCGAGGCGCTGATCAGCCTGGCGGCGCGTCCGGAATCCGGCGAAGGCATGGCCGCCGGCGACATCGTCAACACGGCGGCTCGAATCCAGACCGCTGCGCCGGTGAACGGGATCCTCGTCGGCGAGACGACCTATCGGGCCACCTCGCAGACGATCGACTACCGCGAGCAGGCGACGATCGAGGCGAAGGGCAAGGAGGAGCCGATCGCCGTCTGGGACGTGATTCAGGCACGCTCCCGTTTCGGCGTCGACCTCGCTCAGCGAGGCGCCGCCGAGCTCGTCGGTCGCGAACGGGAGCTGGAGCTGCTGAAGAGCGCCCTCACGCGCGCGCGACTTCAGGAATCGCCCGAGCTCGTGACGCTGGTCGGCGTTCCCGGCATCGGCAAGAGCCGCCTCGTCGGGGAGCTGATGGCCTCGATCGAACGAGGCGAGCAGGACTCGCAGCTCATCTTCTGGCGCCAGGGCCGCTCGCTTCCCTACGGCGAGGGCGTCAGCTTCTGGGCTCTCGCCGAGATGGTCAAAGCGCAGGCCGGCATCCTCGAGACGGACGACGTGGAGGAGGCCGGTGCCAAACTCGCACGCGCGGTCGACACGCTCGTGCAGGAAGACGCCGAGTGGATGAAGACGCATCTGCGGCCGCTTATCGGTCAGGCATCGACCGAGCTCCCGGGCGGCTCGCGCGACGAGGCGTTCGCCGCGTGGCGTCGGTTCTTCGAAGCGATGGCGGAGCAGCGTCCACTCGTGCTCGTGTTCGAGGATGTCCAGTGGGCCGACGACGGCCTGCTCGACTTCATCGAGTACCTCGTCGACTGGGTACGGGGCGTGCCGCTGTTCATCCTCTGCACGGGCCGGCTCGAGCTGCTCGAACGCCGTCCGGCGTGGGGTGGAGGCAAGGTCAACGCGGCAACGGTCGCGCTGGCGCCGCTGTCGGACGAGGAGACGGCGCGGCTGATCTCGACGTTGAGCGAGCGACCTGTGCTTCCCGCGGAGACACAGACGGCACTGCTGACGCGTGCGGGCGGCAATCCGCTGTATGCGGAGCAGTACGTGCGCATGCTCGCCGAGCGTGGCGAAGCGGAGGACTTGCCTTTGCCCGAGTCGGTGCAGGGCATCATCGCCGCGCGGCTCGATGCACTTCCCGCCGACGAGAAGACGCTGCTGCAAGACGCGTCCGTGCTGGGAAAGGTGTTCTGGCTCGGAGGCCTCGCGGCGACACACCGGAACGGCGGCGAGCTCGAGCAACGGCTACATGCGCTCGAGCGCAAAGAGTTCGTGCAGCGCGCACGCCGTCCATCCGTGGCGGGCGAGACGGAGTTCGCTTTCCAGCATCTGCTCGTTCGGGACGTGGCGTACGGCCAGATCCCGCGCGCGGAGCGAGTCGAAAAGCACAGGCTCGCTGCCGAGTGGATCGAGTCGCTCGGTCGCCCGGAAGATCACGCGGAGATGGTGGCGCACCACTATCTCAGCGCACTCGAGCTTGCGCGGGCGGCGGGGCAAGATGTCGGAGCGCTCGCAGGACCGACGCAGGTGGCGCTGAGTGAAGCCGGCGACCGGGCCGCGTCTCTGAATGCGCTTGCACAGGCGGAGCACTACTACAGCGAGGCGCTTGCACTTACGGATGGCGACGGCCGAGGCGAGTTGCTCTTTCGTCTTGGCCGTGTTCGCTACGGGCGTCATTTAGGCGGAGTAGAGGAACTCCAAGAGGCGGAGGACAGCTTCCTCGCGGCCGGCAAAAATGACCAGGCGGCGGAGGCGGCGCTCATGCTGGCCGATATCGCGTGGAACGCGGGGAACCGTGAAGAGCTCCTCTCGCACATGGCCGCGGCTCGATCCTTCGTGGAAGGGGCGCCGCGCTCGCGTGCGCAGGCCTCTGTCCTGGCCGAGCTCTCGCGCTACGAGATGCTGGGCGACCACAACGACAACGCACTCGAGTTCGGACGCCAGACGCTCGAGTTGGCGGATGAGCTCGGGCTCGACGACCTCCGTTCCCGCGCGCTCAACAACATCGGCTGTGCACGCGTCTCGCTCGGCGATCCGGGCGGCCTCGACGATCTGGAGGAGAGCATCGCCCTCGCGACACGCCTCGACGCGATCGCCGATGTCGTGCGCGGCCATAACAACATCGCGACGCAGCACGTGATGCTCGGCAATCTGGACGAGGCCCGAGAAGCGATCATGGAGTCGGTCCGCGTTGCAGAACGCTACGGTCTCTACGGATTCCTGCGGTTCTCGGCGGGAGGACCGAGGCTTGGTGATCCATATCACCGGGGGCGCTGGGACGAGGTGGTTGCCGGCGCCGACGCCTACCTGGCGGCGGACAAGGGTGGCTCGCCCGACTATCAGACCGCGAGCGCCTATCTCTTTCGAGGCGTGATTCGCCTCGCCCGTGGCGACGCGGAGGGTGCACAGAGGGATGCCCAGCGCGCGGTCGAGTCGGCTCGGCCTGCGCAGGATCCCCAGATTCTTTTGACCGCGGTGTCGATGGCGACACTCGTACGTCTGTCGTGCGGTGACGAGGCGCGCGCGGCGGAGCTGCTCGATGAAGCGTTCGCGGGTTTGCGTGAGTTGCGGCAGCTCAGCTTCGTGACAGTGTGGTCGCATGCGCTGGCCTGGGTCGCATGGAAACTGGGGCGTGGGGAGGAATTCCTCGAGATCGTGCGCGATGAGCCACTGGACTCACCGTGGGTGCAGGCAGCGCGCGCGATCGCCGTCGGAGACTTCATGACGGCGGCGGACATCATGGGAGCGATCGGCGCCACCGCTCAGGAGGCGCTGTTCCGACTGTGGGCCGCCGAGCAGTTGGTGGATGAAGGCAGACGCGCGGAAGCAGACCAGGAGCTGAGCAGGGCTCTCGCTTTCCACCGGAGTGTTGGTGCGACGCGGTACGTCCGCGAAGGCGAGGCGCTGCTCGCCGCGTCGGCGTAGAGAGAAACGGATTCCAAAAATGTTCTTGACACGGTTGCGTGTCGCTGCAACACTCGACTGCATGTCGAGCAGCGCGTCGTTGCTCGCAAACGGTGGAAAGGAGGTCACGTTGCGTTACCGCTTCACGATCGATTCCAACTGGCCTCTCGGTACCCGCGTAGACATCTGCGCGTAAGGCCGTAGGCCTCAGCGCAACACCGGGCCTGCGGGCTCACTAACCGCGTTTCTGAACGCGGCTGGCGGTCGCGCACGCCTACATGTCGGGCGCACGCTTTCTGCGCGCGCAAACAAGCGAAAGGAGTCCACGTTGATTGACCCGCTCACTGTCTGTGATCGGTCACTCATCACGACCACTAGGAGGCATCGTGTACGCGTATCACCAACATTGCTACGAGGCCCGTGAGCGCATGAAACAGCGTGAGCGGGAAGCTCAGTCGGAACGAATCATCCGCCAGTCCCGCGCACGGCGGCGGCGGCGAGCTCGGCTGGCGGCGTTGCACCTGCTGATCGCCGCCCGTCGAAGCGCAGCCAGCCTGCGGTTGGAGATCTAGGGGACGACCGAGAGGGCGACATCGCCGAGCGCGCTTGGAGATCGAGTCTCCAGGCGCGCTACTCGGCGAAGGCGAGCGTGTCTCCCGCTTCGAAGCTAGCCGGTTCGGCTGACTACAGGCTTTCTTGCCGGCTCGGGACGCCTGCGCAGGGCAGCCAGGATTTTGTCTACGCTGAAGAAAGAGCGTCGTGCGCGACGCGGCTCTGAGCCGATCCTCTGCCTTTGAGCGAGGCTCAGAAGCTCGCGCTCGCGCGCCTTGGCATCTTCGTAAGTCGAGTAGGGCATGTCCTCAAGACGAACGGGAGGAGCTAGGTCTTCCCCCGTGCGCCTGGCTGCTGGCCTAGGGAGCGGCCGCGCTCCACTCCCGTACCTCGGTGACGTCGACCGCGAGCACCGGCCCGTCGGGTGGCTCCGTGAGGTACTGCGGGTACTTCTCCTTCAGCAGCGCCAGCGCGCGCTCGCGCTCGTCGCCGTCGTCGAGCACGCGCGCGCGGCCGCGCAGGCGGATCCACCAGAGGCGTCCCCAGTCCTCCTCGTAGTGGTCGACGAGGATCGTGACGTCGGGCCGTGCGCGGGCGTTCTCGATGCGCCGCAGCTTCGACGAGCGCTTCGGCTTGCGGTCGACCGCGGAATAGAGCGTGTTACCGTCGAAAGCGAACACTATCGGGACGAGGTGCGGCCGGCCGTCGGGATCCGTCGTCGCCAGCCGAGCCACGCGCGCTGCCGTCAGTCTCGAGTCATGCACGTAGGAGGATCCTGCCGCAACTACTGCCCAGCACAGCATGGGGCCGGCGAAGCCGGCCCCATGGATTTCCCTCAGGCGTGAACGCCGCTCAACTGCTGTGCGACGGCGACCTCGTAGCGGTCGACGCCGGCGATGCTTTGGCCGCCGCTCTTTGCAGCCTGCTCGCGTAGCCGATCGGCTTGCTGCTCGCTCTGGCGAAGCGCGTCTGCGCTCTCCCAGAGCGTGATCACCGTGACGCGGCCGCTCGCGCGGTCGGCGAGACCGATCACGCCGACGCTTCCATCCAGTTCGCGAACCTTCGGCAGCGTCTCGTCCTGCACCTTGCTCACGCTGTCGTCGATGTTGTCCCGCGATCCTTCCAGCGAGCTGACGCGGGCAGCCTTCGCTCGCTCGGCGTCGCCGTCGTAGATCACTACCTCGTGGATATCGACCGAGGCCCGGCGACCGCGCATCTCGGCCGGGAAATCTTTGGCCATGTCTTCGAATGCTTGCTCGGAGTTGCGGATCGCCTCCGCGCTGTCGAAGAACGTGATGCCGAGCGCCGTGCCACGCTCGCGGTCGAAGAGCCCGAGGAAGCCCTTCGCGTCGGGCACGGAGCTCGGGCCCTGGTCACGGACTCGCTGAATCAGTTGGTCCGTGAGGCTTGAGTCCCGTCCCTCGAAACTGGCAACGCGTGCATACATGCGCTACCTCCTTCCGTTCGGGAAGGACGAGCCTACGCCTGTCGCGGACCCGAATCCAGGGGGTGTGGCCTACGGCTGCGGTGCCATAGGAATCGGGCCGAGGAAGGTTCCCGGCGGGGCTGTTTCGGAGTGCGGTAGCGAGAAAGCGAGGACGAAACCGGCCGCCACAAGCGCGGCGACGCATAGCACCGCCGCCACGAGCCTGATCGACGTGGCCGACGGTGCGGCTCGAAGGGTGAGGCCGAGCGGTGCTGCTGAAGCGTGGGAGGCGGCCATTTCTCTCATGACGCGCGGGGTTGCCCGGTTCTTCCGGGCTGCCTAAGCTTTCGTGCTGTGGCCGGATGCTGCAATCCGCGCGGTTGTGACAGGTTGTTCACGCGGCGGTTCGCTCGCCGCATGGCGACGCGCTATCGAAAGAGAGGACTTGATCGAACGGCGCGACGGATGGTCGAGTTTCTCGAGCTGCGTGGCATCGAGGGTGCAACCGTGCTCGAGATCGGCGGCGGCGTGGGTGAGATCCAGATCGAGTTGTTGAAGCGCGGTGCCGCGCGCTCCGTGAATCTGGAGCTCTCGCCGGCGTACGACGAGGAGGCGAAGCGGCTCCTGCGCGAGGCGGCACTCGAAGACCGTGCAGAGCGACGCCTCCACGACATCGCCGTCGAGCCCGACGGGATCGAGGAGGCCGACATCGTCGTGCTGCACCGGGTCGTCTGCTGCTATCCGGATTACGAGCGCCTGCTGGGCGCGGCTGCCCAGCGCGCGCGGCGCCTACTCGTGTTCAGCTATCCGCCACGCAACGTGTTGTCTCGTCTGTTCGTCCGTGCGGAGAACCTCGTTTTCAGGCTGCTCCGGAGGGAGTATCGGAGCTTCGCCCATCCACCGTCGGCGATGCTAGGCCTACTCGGCGAGCGCGGCCTTCGACGCACGTTCGCCCACCACAGTCCCGTCTGGCAGGTCGCCGGACTGGAACGCTAGCCGTCGCGGAAGTGCCGCCGTCCCATCGGCATCAGCTTTCGGCCATAGCCCAGACGCATGAGCTCTTTACCCGCAGCGGTATCGATTACTGGCTGTTCGGCGGGTGGGCGGTCGACTTCCACGTGGGATCGATCACTCGCTCCCACGATGACATCGATGTCGCTGTCTGGCTCGACGATCACGACCGAATCGATCGGCTACTCAGCGCCGAGGGCTGGAAGCACGTCCCGGAAGCAGACGAGGATGGTGGGACGGGCTACGAGCGAGACGAGGTGCGGCTCGAGCTGACGTTCGTTGTGTCGGGCGATGGGGGAGAGGTTTACATCCCGTTGCGTGCGGGTCGCGTGCTGTGGTCGGACGAACCAATGAGCACCGACGTCCTTGAAATGTCCGATGTGCGCGCACGTGTGCTCGGGCTCGCTGCGCTCAAACGCGGTAAGTCCCACCCCCGCGACGATCCAGCCGAAGCTGCGAAGGATCGCGCAGACTTCGCGACCCTCTTTCAACTGGGCTAGGTCGTCGCGCCGCCGTTAGGCTCGGGTCGTGCACTTCGGCGTGATCCTGCCGAACTACGGCCTGGATTCGAATCCCGACGGGATCCGCCGCACCGTCGAGCTCGCGGAGGAGCTCGGGTTCGACTCGGTCTGGGCCACGGAGCACATCATCGTCGGCCCGGAAGCGGTCGACCCGTACGGCCGCGTCTACGACCCCCTCGTCACGCTCGGCTGGATCGCCGGCTGGACGGAACGGATCGAGCTCGGCACCTCGATCGTGCTCGTGCCGCTGCACAACCCGATGCACCTGGCGAAGGAGGTCGCGACGCTGCACGAGCTCTCCGGCGGCCGCTTCACGCTCGGCGTCGGGATGGGCTGGCACAGACACGAGTTCGACTTCATGGGCGTCGAGTTCAAGAACCGCGGCCGGCGAGCCGACGAGGCGATCCGGCTGATGCGTGCGCTCTGGAACGGTGAGCGTGACTTCGAAGGGGAGTACTGGTCGTTCCATGACGCGACGTCGGAGCCGCACCCATCGCCCCAGCCGGAGATCTGGGTGGGCGGCAGTTCGGAGCGCGCCATCCGGCGTGCGCTCGAACTGGGCGATGCGTGGCATCCCTCGCGCGGCTCCGACCCGGAGCATGTCCGGCGCGTGAAGGAGCAGCACCCAGAACTACGCGTGATCCCGCGCATTGCGCCGGAAAACGTCGAGGCGATGCTCGACGCGGGCGCTGAGGGAGCCATCGTCTCCTTCGCGGACGAGACCGCGATGCGGGACTTCGCCCGCCGCTTTCGGTAGACCGGCTGGGCGCATGCCCAGCGGTGGCTCGAAAAGCCTGCCCTCTTCCGCCACTAGCCGGCTTCGGCTAAACTGTCTAGCGTGCTAGACAGAAATGACAGGCAAAAGGCTCTTGCGGCAGCTTCGCACTTTCGGCTGCGAGGTCGTCCGACAGCGGGGCTCGCATGTGCGGGTGCGTTGCGGTAGATGCGAAACGACGCCCCGGTTCACGCCGGCGAGGATCTCCCACCCGGAACGCTTCGCGCGATCGAGCGCGATCTCGAACCTTGCCTCGGAAGGAAGTGGCTGCGATGAAGAGATACACGGCGATCTTCGAGCGTGACGAAAGCGGGTCCTGGCTCGCGCGTATCCCGTCGATCCGCGGGTGTCATACGTATGGGCGAACGCTGGAGCAGGCGCGGACCCGACTTCGCGAAGCACTCGGGCTCTGGATCGATCGCCCTGAGGACGCCGTGATCGAGGAGGCCATCCGCCTCCCGGCCGATCTCAGGATCGCCATTCAGCGAAGCCGTCGTACACGCGAGCGTGCAGAGCGGGAGCAGGAGAACGCCCAGACGCAGACTCGGGTGGCCGCCGAAGCGCTCGTGGAGGAGGGAGTAAGTCTCCGAGACGCCGGCGAGCTTCTGGGGCTATCGCATCAGCGGGTGCAACAGCTCGTACAGGCTCGATAGCAACCGCGCCGCTCGCTCGCCGTCTTCAACTTGCGCTTCGTAAACGCGTGCCGCGAGTCATGAACGACGTTCTGCGCGCCGTCGCGAGCCTCATCTCGGCCCGGCGTCCTGAAGGTGCTGCCCAGGCGAGTCCGGGCCGTCGACCCGCTGGAAAATGGGCTTGCGGTGCGTCGAAACACGCGCAACACTTAGTCGGAGCGAACGTTCGGGGTTAGGGGACTGATGGAGATCGGCGACCCAGAGCGCACCTTCACGGTTGAGCCGGTGGAGGATCCGGTGCCGCGCGAGCTTCCCGCCGAACCCGCAGAGCAGCCGGCCAGGCCCTCCCCCGCTGAGGAACCGATCGAGCCGGAGAAGGTGCCGACCCCGTGACCGCGGTACCCGATTACATCGAGCCAATCGTTGGCTGGCGCTCGTGGCTCGTTGTGCGCGACGGCGACGAGTTCCGGCTTCAAAGCATCGTCTACGAAGCGCGTTGGTGCCCGCGCAACGAGCTGATTGCCCGCTGTCTCAAACGTCGATTCTCCTTCCCGAGGGCCAGCCGCTCCGAGCACATTCCGCCTGCTCGCGGCTGCCGTTGCGGCATCTACGCAGCGAGGGCGCCCGAGGACGCCGCCGGCTATCTCGAAGGCCGCAGCTGGGCGGACGCGCTTGGCGTCCACCGGGTCATTGGGACCGTCTCTCTCTGGGGCCGGGTAGTCGAGTGCACCCGCGGTTGGCGTGGCTCCTTTGCCTATCCGAAGACGATTTATGTGCCGGCGATGCGCGCCCCCTTCCGGCTCACTGCGGAACCTGCCGATGACGTCGCCCTTGGGCTGACCGACTACGACGTCCCGGTTGAGCTTCTCGATGCGCGCTCTTCTGACCCCGAAGAGCTTGTCGCGGCGCTCGGCGCACGAGCGCACTAGGTAGCGCGCGAGGCGCCTTTCGCCCGAACAGAGACGGAGGTAGAGTCGCTCGGCGAGGAGGTGGAACAGTGAAAGCGCATACGGGAGACCGGATCGTGGTGGAGTCGGAGCGCGTCTCGCAGGCGCCGCGGCGGGGCGTTGTGGAGGAGATCCTCCACGATGAGCCGCCACGTCTGCGCGTCCGCTGGGACGACGGGCACACGTCGATCTTCGCGCCGGCGGCGGGCGCCGTCCGGATCGAACAGCAGAAGAGCGAGGGCTAGTGGTTTGGCCGGTGACGTTGCCCGGTTCCTGGGTCGCGAGCACCAAGCCAGCGGCCGCGATCGTCCGCAGGCAAGGCTGTATAGCCTTGACAAGGGCGAGCGTGGACGCTGGCGCCGCGTGATCGCGGGCCAGGGGCGCGGCGAACGTTGCCGGTCAGACCACTACCGCCAGCGGGCGACGAGGCGGCCGTCCTGGTCGCGAACGTCCGTGCCGAGCTTGGCGCAGGCCTCGACGAAGCGGCGCCTGATCCAGGCCGCATCCCCGCCTTCCGCGAGGCGCGTACGCGCGAACTCGAGTTTGAGCGGGATGGCCTCCAGCCCGTCGCCGGCAAGGTCGACGAGGAAGAGGAGGCCGAGGTCGTTGCGCAGCTTGCGGTCGACGCGATAGTCATCGAGGAAGTCGCCCAGGTCGTAGAGCACGCGCGACGCCACGCCGTGGAAGACATGCGCGGAATGGCCCGCGACGAGGGTCGCACCGGCATCGACCAGCGCGCTCGCAGCTCGGTGCACGTGGGGGCGCGGCTCCGCGACCATGTTCGGTCCCCAATGCGGCGTGACGAGGACGGCGTCTGCGTCGACGGCGGCGATTCGTTGGCTGAGCCACTCCGGAGCCGGGTCGCGGCGGAGGTCGGCGTAGGCGACTCCGCCCAGCCCTGGCCCGGCCGCATAGTCGGGCGGGTGGTCGGTCACTGCAAGAACGGCAAGCCGGAACCCGTTCGCCTCGAATACGGCGGGCGCACGGGCCCGCTCGAGGTCCGAGCCCGCGCCGACTGCCTGGATCCCCGCAGCCTCGAGGTGGGCAAGCGTGTCGAGAAGCGCGTCCTGCCCGAAATCGAGGGCGTGATTGTTGGCCAGGGTGACACAGTCGACGCCGAGGTGGGCCAGTGCCTGCGTCGCCCACGGCGGCGCCCGGAAGTGGAAGACCTTCCCCGGAGCAGGCTCACCGCGCGCGGAGATGCAGCACTCCAGGTTGAGCAGGCAGAGGTCGGCCTGGTGAACGACGTCGACGAGTTCCGCGGCAAACAGCGACTCCGGGGGCTCGGTCTCGAGCCGCCGAGCGACGCCGCGCCCCAGCATGGTGTCGCCGGCGAGGGCGAGCTTCAATCGCCGGCGCCGAGCTCGGCCTCTGGCTCGAGCGCGATCTCGCCGTGATGCTCGAGCACACGGGGGAGGGACTCGTTGTCCGGACGAACGTCGAGCACCGTGAGGGCAAAGCGCCACTCCTCCGGCCCTTCGACGTCGTGCTCCAGCCGGTCGCCGCTCCGAAGCCCGAGGCCGGCCAACGCGACTTCGACGCCTTCGCCGGGTGCTCCGGCGTAATCGCGCCCGTCGCTGAGTCGGAACGCGTACGGGAAGTCGCCGTGCCACTCGAATGCCTGCCGCAGCGCGCCGTGGACGTCGTCGAGTGTTTGATCGCTGCCGACCGCGACCGTCCGGCTCACGCCCGGATCGTCGGCCAACCTCGCGTCGAACACGTACGCATGCGCGGACATCGGAGCAGCGCGATCCTACTCCCGTGGACGCGTGGTGCTTCTACCCAGCCTGAAGGCCGCCGCGCGGCGTCGCGACCACGTTCCCAATTGAGCCGGGCAACTGCACGCGCTTGCCGTTCAGGGTTGCGTCGAGATTCCAGGGCGCGCCGATGCGGATCCAGAGGCGGGGCCCGGAAAAGCCGACTGCCTGGCCCTGTTCGAGCGTCCGCTCGTACAGGAGCCTCCCGGTGTCCGAGCCGAGGCGCACCGAGAGCCAGCATGGACCGCGTGTGGCCACGAGTGCGATCCGCGCGCGGACCGGCTTCTGCGTCGCCGTGCGTGGAGCCGGTGGGGGAGTCGTGGTGCTCACGCGCGTGTGTGGAAGCGGCGGACCCAAAGCCGCGCGATGGTGGTGGCTGCCGCCGAGTGAGAATCCCCAGGCGACGAGGCCCACGGAGAGTGCGACCGGGACGACGACCAACAGTCGGCGGCGCAGCCGTCCGGGGCGGCGGATTCTGACCGGCGCCGCCGCCTGTGGTTCCTCGGCGGGAGCGAAGTGGGCGTTGTACTCGTCGACGAACCGCTGGGCGTCGAGGCCGAGGTAGTCGGCGTAGGTTCGGAGGAAACCCTTGGCGTACGCGGGGGCGGGCATGCGGTCGAACTGCTCGTCTTCGAGCGCCCGCAGGAACTTCGCCCGGATCCGCGTGTCGTGCTCGATCCGGGACAGCTCCAGCTTCTGACGCTCGCGTGCCTCGCGAAGACTGCTGCCGATCTCGAACACTCCGACTCCTGACGGTGCTGGTAACAGTGTTGCGCGGCGGGCACAGAAGCGCCAGAGGGTTGATGTGAAATTCGGCCGACGTCGGGGGCGCTCCAGACCAAGCCGGGCAGTGCGGTCGTTCGCGGTGCGTAGCGGCGCTACGTGCCGCGGGCGAACGTGCTGATCCGGCGCCGTGTCTGGGGCGTCATCCGGCCCGGCGGAATTTCACATCAGGCCTCCTACTCGATCTACCGCGAAGCGCGGCCGACAAGCGCCGCGACGGCAGCGACGGCAGCGACGGCCAGGGCAAAGGCCGGTGCTCTGAAACGCCTCGAGAGCGCGACTACGCGGTTAGTCAAGCGCTCCTGAGCACGTTGTTCGTGCTCGAGGCAGAGATCGCCAATGGTCAGCGTGCTGCAGCCGGGCTTGCTGCAAGGGTGGACGAGCGGCATCCGTCCAGGGTAGGCCGCGGCGTGGACGGACTGCCCTGGAAAGGACTCCGGGGGGCGGGTTTTCCACAACGGGATCCTTCCACTGCTCCTCTGTGGAGCATTCGGTCGGAGTTTCCGGAAGGTCCGCGCCAGTTTCCACAGGCGATCGACAGGGGCTATCAGTGACTCTAGGTAGATCATGAGCGCCATCGAGACCGGGCCCGTCGAGGAAATTGAACTCGTCTTCCGCTGGCGCCTCCTCCAGTCTCTGCGGATGGGTTACCTCACGGTGCTGGCCGAGCGGATAGCAGCTACAGGCGTCGATCTACACGAACTCGAGCATCTGATCGGCCGCGGGTGCCCACGCGAAACGGCGTACCGCATTCTGCGCCCCTGAGGCCACACTCTGACCGTCGGGCGCGTCGGCACGCACGCGCAACTAGATCGCTGCTGCGCTGTGCTGTTCGATCAGGGCGCGCCCGAGCTCCGACTGACGGCGGGCGAGCAGAACGCGGTTCCATTCGAGAGACCGCCGGCTTGCGCCCGTCGTCCGCAGCTCCTGGCGCTCACGGACGAGCTCGCCGATCCGTTCTCTCAGGCTCTCGACCTCGGTGACGTTCATCACCAACAGGGTCGCTCTGGCCGCCGTGAGGTCGTGGTGAACCTTGCCCACCCCGCTCTCGCCGGGAGGTCGCCTGCAGGGGTTCAACTTTCCCTTATTCTGGAACTGGCCTTTCTTTTGGCCCCCGGTGCCAGAGCTGAAGACCTGTATGACCAAGCTCTTGAACTCAGCGCTTTGGCTTAGTCTCGGCCTGTGCAACGAGAGGAGTACGCCACCCGTCGATCTCAAGAGCCGTAGCCGCGGTGCGACGCAAGAGCTGGCTATCAACCGCCGGCGCCTCTTCTCAGAGACCGTCGCAATTGGAGGATGAGCACCTAGATCGGACATCCGGAGGACTGGTTGGTCGTCCTAACGTCCAGAGGGAGGTCACATGGGCCAGCGGGTGATCAAGGTCTGCGACGGTTGTAGCGAAGATCTGCCAGACGGAACTGGAGCGGTCGTTCGCCTCGTTTATGTCGATCAGGCACGCGGTGTGAAGAAGGGTGGTGACCTGTGCGACCGATGCGCCGCGAAGATTCCAGCTCACTCAGTGCGGCGACGTGGTAGCCGGCGAAGAGCGGTCGCCCCTCCAGTCGAATAGCCGCACTCGGCGCGCCTGCCAGCTGCGCCGGAACCCGCCAGATGGGGCGCTAATGGCCGAGTTCAAGCCAACTGCGCAGGAGGCCGACTCTTGAGCGTCCAGCGAGAGCGTTCAGTCCGGCAGATTTTGCATATTGCCGAGAGCGTCGACTACCGAGCCTTGACGTTTGCAGGACTGTCTCCTTAGGTGATCCAGTTTGTCCGCCTGTCGGGTGCTGCACTCATACTTCACTAGTGCAGCAACGCAACAACGGCATCCTCTTCTCGCCTTCGGATCTGAACGCATTCCTCGAGTGCGAGCATCTGACGCAGCTCGAGCTCGCGGTTGCGCGTCACGAGCTCGAGCGGCCGACCGACGAGAATCCGCAGGCCGACCTGGTCAGGCGTAAGGGCGAGGAGCACGAGGCCGCCTACCTTGCAGCACTGCTTGCCGAGCGGCGTGAGGTCAACACAATCGCGAATGACTGGGATCTCGATGTCGCCGCCTTGACGACCGAGGAGGCAATGCTGGCCGGGGCCGAGGTGATCTATCAGGCCTGCTTCGTCGACGGCGACTGGCGTGGGTTCGCCGATTTCGTCGAGCGGCAACCGGATGGGACGTACGAGGTCGTCGACACAAAGCTGGCGCGTCACTCGAAGCCCGCCTATGTGTTGCAGCTCTGTTACTACTCTGAGCAGGTAGCGCGGATCCAGGGGTCGATGCCCAAGCGCATGCATGTGGTTCTCGGTACGCATGAGCGGGAGAGCCTGCGCGTCACCGACTTCCTCGCCTATTACCATCGAGTGCGCGAGCGGTTCGTCCTCGCCGTCGAGGCAGGAATTGACGTCTATCCGCTGCCGGTTTCGTTCTGCGACCGGTGCGAGTTCCAGAAGCGCTGTGAGAGCCGCTGGCGCAAGGACGACCACCTCAGCCTCGTTGCGCGGATGCGGCGCGATCAGGCCGTACGCCTTGAGAAGGAGGGCATCGCTACCGTTGTTCAGTTCGCGCGCGCGTCTGACGATGCGCGTCCGTCGACAATGGCGCCGCGCACGTTCGAGACGCTCCGCGACCAGGCCACGATGCAGGTTGCCGCACGCGCGAACGATCACGCATGGAAGGTGCTCCCTCTCGAGCCTGCGCGAGGGTTTGAGCTGCTTCCGCCGCCGAGCGCAGGCGACCTCTTCTTTGACATCGAGGGTGATCCGTTCTGGGAGCCCGGCCGCGGGCTCGAGTACCTCTGGGGGATCGTCGACACCGCCGGGACGTTCCGTCCCTTCTGGGCGCACGACCGCGCGCAGGAACGTCGCGCCGTCGAGGGCGTGATCGACCTGATACGCGAGGGACGCGCTGCGAAACCCGCGATGCACGTCTACCACTACGCGGCCTATGAGGTCATCGCGCTAAAGCGGCTCACGTGCGAGTACGGAACGCGAGAGGAGGAGCTCGACGAACTGCTGCGCGGCGAGGTCTTCGTCGACCTGTACAAGGTCGTCTCTCAGGGACTGCGCATCTCTCACGAGCGTTACGGTCTTAAGCAGGTCGAGACGTTCTTCTTCGAGCGCAAGGCCGATCTCCGCGCTGGTGACGAGTCGATCGTTCTCTACGAGGAATGGTTAGAGCGGCACGACGCGCGGATCCTCGATGAGATCGCGACCTACAACGAGGAGGACTGCGTCTCAACACTTCGGCTCCGAGATTGGCTTCTGCTCCTCCGGCCGGGCCAGGCACCGGAGTTAGAGAAAAAAGAGCCGCGCGACCCGCCCGAGGGCGCGGCGGAGACCGAGGAGCTGCGCGCAGCGTTGCTCGCCGGCCTGCCGGAGGACCCGTACGACATCGAGGAGGCTGACCGGCCGCGCTGGCTGCTTGCCCAACTCTTGCTCTACCACCGCCGCGAGGCGAAGCCGGTCTGGTGGGCGTTCTTCGACAGGATCGGCCGCACCAGCGAGGAGCTTCAGGAACGTGACTCCGAGGCGATCGGCGGGCCTGGGGCGACAGGGCCGCCGATTGGCTCGGCGCACTCTCTCGTCTACCCCTTCAGCTTTCCGGCGCAGCAGCACCACCTCGGGCCAGGGAGCGAGGTCTTCGATCCGGCGACCGGCGGGCCCGCCGGCAACATCGACGCGCTCGACGATGAAGGCGGAACGCTCCTCCTGCGTCGTGGCCCGAAGCTCGACGACGTGCCGCTGCCGGCGGCGCTGATCCCTGGGGGCGCCTACCTGACGCCGGAGCAGCAGGCGGCTCTACGCCGCCTCGCCCGTTCGGTGCTCGCTGGTGAGCAGACGTACCTCGCCTCCAAATCGATCCTCGTCCGCGAGCCGTTCGTTGCGGCGCTACCCCAGGACGATCTCGAGGCCGCAAAGGAGATCGTCGCCGGCCTCGACGGCCGTCAGCTCGTGATCCAGGGCCCGCCCGGGTCCGGGAAGACCTATACCGGAGCCCGCCTGATCGCGCACCTCATGAGCCTCGGTCGGAGAGTCGGCGTGACCTCAACGAGCCACAAGGCGATCCACAACCTCATCGCCGAGGTGGAGAAGACCGGCGTGCCGTTTCGAGGGCTCAAGAAGGGCGACTTGTACGAGTCCGCATTCGTTGCGACCTCAAAGAAGCAAGCGGACTTCTCCGAGCCGGATGACGACGTGCTGTTGCTTGCCGGCACGGCCTGGTTGTTCTCGCGCGAGGACATGGGAGGCGTGGTCGATACGCTCTTCGTCGACGAGGCGGGGCAGGTGTCGCTGGCCGATGCACTCGCGCTCGGGACGTGCGCGCGCAACGTCGTTCTACTCGGTGACCCGCAGCAGCTCAGTCAGGTCTCGCAGGGAATTCATCCGGAGGGAGCATCGGCGTCGGTGCTCGAGCATTTGCTTGGTGGGGAGGACACGATGCCCGCCGACCGCGGCCTCTTCCTCTCGCGCACTTGGCGGATGCACCCCGACGTCTGCCGCTTCATCTCCGAGACCTCCTACGAGGGACGGCTCCATTCAGTACCGGCGTGCGAGCGGCAGCGGATCGACTCACCCGGCCTCGCGGGTACGGGGCTGCGCTGGCTGCCGGTCGAGCACGAAGGCAACCGCGGCTCTTCCGTCGAGGAGGCCGACCGCATCGCAGCGGAGCTCGAGCTTCTCGTTGGAGGCACGTTCACGGATCGAGACGGCCGTGAGCGGCGGCTCGGCTGGAACGACGTCCTCGTCGTGACTCCCTATAACGCCCAAGTGCGTTGCCTGCGCACGCGGCTCGGGCCACACGCGCGGATCGGCACTGTCGACAAGTTCCAGGGCCAGGAGGCTCCGATCGTCTTCTTCTCTATGGCGACCTCGAGCGGCGACGATCTGCCGCGGAACCTCGAGTTCCTGTTTTCGCGCAACCGCCTGAACGTTGCAATCTCGCGCGCGCAGTCGCTAGCGGTGCTGGTCGCGAGCCCGCAACTACTTGAGATCCGCTGTCGCACGATCGAGCAAATGCGGATGGTTAACGCGCTGTGCAGGTTCGTGGAGGAGGCAACGTGACGATCACGGCCTCAGCTTCACTGCACTTAGTCCTCACTTTCACCTGGGAAGAAATCGATTCGAGCTTCTCCTTCGTGCGGGCCGAACCGTAAGCCATCGGCTTCGATGTCCAGAATGAGCTCTTCGACGGCCGCAGGCTTAACCGCCAAGCCACCCTCGGGTGTGAGCTCATGACTGACGTGTTTGGCAAGCCACGCTGTCCCGGCATCAGACGTCGGACGAATGTGAAAGGTCATGCCGTCATCTCGTATTCGGAAATCAGCATCTTCGACCGAAACCATCGGAGCCTCTGTCCTTTCGCTCCGAACTTCAGCAGACGTGTCCGAAGGGAGCGACTCGTCTCGGACCGCTCTCTTTGCAACAAGGATCCGGATCGCATCGATTAGGGCGTGCGCATAGGCGAATTGATCGGGCGTGGGTCCGGCTGGGGCGTAGGGGTGCTCGGACCACCACACAGCGCGCTGCTCCATGAACAGACATGCTCGTAAGTGGAGTAGGTCGCGCGGCAGGGACCTGTCCTTCTTCCATGTCTCGAACCGGCGCTCCGCGTACCTGAAGAGTCGGTTTCCCATTGCCTCGTATCCGTTGAACGTGAGCGCGAACTCAGCGATCGTCGGATGCCAGGGTGCGTCTCGGGGCGGAACATGTTCGGGGCGGAGCTGCTCGTTCGACAGTTCATCGAACATCTGAAATCCCAGCCCGGATGTGGGACCAAGGCGGGAGTACGAGCCTTCGTCCTCTCGGCCGTCTCACGGCAAGGTGATCCGCTGGTCTGAAACGTCCTTCGGAAGCGACACGTCTCGCCCATCGCGCCATCGCCGAACAGGTCTGGCAACGAGACTCGACCGGCCGTTGCGTGGTACGCGTAACCGCACGGCGGCACTTGCGTCGCCGGAGATAAGAGGCCGTGGAAGTAAGTACGGCGGGCACAACTCGGTTCCGGTCTCATCTTCCAGCCACACGCGGACACGCCTCGCGTGGCTAGGTCCGACGTTCGTTAGCCAGAGCTCCACTTCCCAGTGATCTGGCTCGGCGTGAATCTCCCCGGGGTCTACGGCGATGCGAGCTGTTCGATTGTGACGAAACTCCCACCATTTGAGCGTTGCCTGCCAGACAGAGACCGCGAACGAAGCCGCCGCGAGGACGATTGCTACGGCGGCGACGGTTGCCGTTGAGGCGAGAAGCACTCAACAATTCTTGCGTCTGCGCAGGACAACGGTCCCGCGCAGACGCACTAACTGAGGTCCTACTTAGTCGTCCCCGCCGAAACCTCGCCGCGCCAAGCGCCGCTCTCGGCACCGCGGCTCTCGATCAGTTCCTTGAACCGATCCAGATCGCCGCGCACGCGCCGTTGGTCGAGGCCGGCGACTGAGCCCAGCGCTTCCTTCAGGCCTTCGGCCTGATAGCTCATCGACAGATGGATTAGCGTCTTCGATTCGCCGATCGGCTCGAACGTCACCGTGCCGCGGGTCTTCTTGCCGTCTTCGCTGATCCAGCTGATCTGCCTGTCGGGATGCTGCTCGAGGATCTTCGCGTTCCACTCGGCCGTCTTGCCGGCGACCGTGGCGGCCCAGTGCAGGCGCGTGTCGTCGAGTTGCTGCACGTGGTCGACGCCTTCCATGAACAGGGGGAAGTCTTCGAATTGCGTCCACTGGTTGTACGCCGTCGAGACCGGCACGTTGACGTCGATCGACTCGTCGATCGTGCGCGGTGAGGTGCCGCCGGCCAAGGGGACGCTCGGCAGCGCGCCCTTGCGTGCCTTCATTGCTGCGACAGCAGCTCCGCCAACGCCGACGCCGGCGACGATGAACAGCGAGTTGCGTAGCTTGTGGCTGCGCTTCCGCTCGACACGTGACCAGGCCTTCTCGAGGCTCTGTGTCATCTTGCGGACCTCACGCTTCAGCTTCGGATCATGGGTCAGCCTGCCCGCGGTTGCGATGAGCGCGATCTTGCGAGCTGCGCGCTTCTGAGCGACGGCACCGTGGCCCATCGCCGAGAGGAGCTGCTTGCGAAACTTCTTGTCTTTCGCGAGGGCCGTTGCGAAGTCGGCCGCGCTCGCGGCGTTCTCTTTCAACGCCTGTGTCTTTGTGCGTCTGAGCACCAGGTGTCCTTTCCTCGTTTTCTTTCCATCTACCACGGAGAGCTCAACCCAAACGCCCCAGCCGAAGCCAGGCCCCAGCGGCCGAAAACAGCTCGTTTCTTTCTAGCTAGAACCTGCCGCGGAAGAGCAGCAGAAGCAGCAGCAAAAGCAGCAGCAGGAAGAGAAATTTGCTGATGAGGATCCCGCCGCCGAGCGCCAGAATCAAGATGATGATGAGCAAGACAACGAGCATGCATTCCGCTCGTTCCTGCCCTGTTCGGGGTTAAACGGCCTGCTCCGGAAGGGCCGGAAGCACGGGATCAAGCCGTTTCTCTGGTGCGAGGTCCAGATCGTTCGCAAACTACGCGAATAACGCGTCGGCTCGAAGTTCGGAATTTGCGGAATGGACCGGCGCGCCGGTCTCGACGGCTCGCGAGCATGCCTTGTAATCCGTTCCTCGACCCAAGGGGGGTTGTGCAATGGCGGAAAACTTTTCACCGTCACTCGTCCGGCAGTTCGCGTCGATGAAGCCGACCGAGTTCGGGTCGGCCATCGAGCCGAAGTGGAAGGTTGCGGACACACTCGTGAAGCAGGTCCGCGGCGCGGTCGAGAAGGAGCAGTTGACGCCGCTCGACGGAGCGCGCGTCATTTCGTCGATCGCGGCGACGCTCTTCGGCTACGACGAGTTCATCCTGCGCGAGATCTCGCCGGAGACGCTGCTCGCAGCACCGGCACGGCGCTAGCAGAGCCGCACACGGAGCAGGAGAGAGGAAGGGGCCATTCGGCCCCTTCCTCTCCGTGCCGAAACGACGTGCCGCTCAGCTTGCGGCTGCCGCGCTCAGGCGGCGATGCGGGAGCGGTCCGGGCGTCGGGTCGACGCGTCACGTTCCGCGAGCGCAGGCGGGGCTCTCCGACGCGCCCGCTTTGCGGTTAGCAGGAGTCTCATTGTGTCACTGATGGTATGGACCACGGCCGCGAAGATAGCCAGTAACCCGATCGCGAATACGGTGTAGGTCGTACCCATAAATGTGTGGAGAACGAGCGCGACGGGAATCGCGACGAGCACCGTCAGCGCCGTCAGCATGTTGTGGAAAAACGACGCGGCCGCGAGCGCGACGAGGGTGACGAGCGCGAGGAGGGTCACTACCCAGCCCATGCTTAAGGCAGCTCCGGGCCAAGGGCGTTGTCGAAGGCGGTATCGAGCCCTGCCCGATCAGTCCAGGCCGGCAGCTCGAGTTTGGGAGGGCGGATCTGGCCGCGACGCTGCTCGTGGTGCAAGCTCTCGTAGCAGACTGGGCACAGAGGCGACCAGCGCGAATCGAGCAAGTCGCAGCCGCACTCCCGACATGGCGTCCTTGGAGCCCAGGCCATTGCCTGAATGGTCCCGCTTGGACCGGACGGAGACGCCGCCGCCGCTGCCGCGGCTACACATCGAGGCGCCGCGGCCGGCGTCGACCGAGTCGGCGTCATGAGCCCGACCGACGAGGTGACGCGGTTACTTCGAAGGATCCAGGCGCTCACGCTCGAGGTCGCCGAGCATGAGGCGCAAAAGACCGGCGGGAGGGAGCTCGAGGCCAAAAAGCTCGCCCTCGAGCAGCTGCGCCGGCGACTCGCCGGCGCTTCCCGTCGTGTGGCTCACGACGACCTCGGCAACGCCGCCTAACACCGGGTGGGGCCTGCGAACGGCCTTCCGGCGGCTTGGACCGTCGAGGAGTAGTGTGGAGGCGAATCAGGGACTTGGGTCCGATTGCTACCTCAGGAGGGGGATATGACCAAGCCGATTCCCGAGGGCTATCACGCCCTCACCCCGTCTCTCGCCGTCGACAACGCCGCGCAGGCGATCGAGTTCTACAAGCGCGCGTTCGGCGCGAAGGAGCGCATGCGCATGACCGGCCCGGGGGACATGATCGGTCATGCCGAGCTCGAGATCGGAGACTCCGTGCTCATGCTCGCCGATCCGATGCCGCAGTCGACCGTGAAGCCACCGAAGGCTCTCGGCGGCACCAGCGTTGGCGTCTTCCTGTACGTCGAAGACGTCGACGAGGTCGTCCGGCAGGCGATCGACGCGGGCGCAACCGTGACGATGCCGGTCGAAGACCAGTTCTGGGGCGACCGCTTCGGCGTTGTTGCTGACCCGTTCGGGCATCAGTGGCAGATCGCCACACACAAGGAGGACCTCACACCCGGCGAGATCATGGAGCGCGGCAAGACGGCGATGGCCGCGATGAGCTGAGCCAGTAGAGGGCCGCCGGCATCCCGCCGGCGGCCCTTTCACTCGGTCAACCCGGGAGAACGGCATCAGCACCGGTGACGTTCGTCTTGATGTGGTTCGGGTTCCCTGGTCGTTACTCCTGAAGCCGATCGCCGGAGCGGTTGACGATTGCCGCGTTCACGGCGTAACGTCGACTGCATGCGACGGACGCTCATGCGTCTCCCGCCGCTAGTTTGTCGGCAAGGCTCGGCGACTAACTTCGCTGACGACGTGCATCCAGAGCACGTACGTGCTAGGCCGCCGGACGCTGCCCTTCGAGTAACTTCCGGATCCGCCTAAGAGCCGCCTCGACGTCAGGCGGGATCCGCTCGAGGTCGCCGCGGAGGTCCTTCAGTAGGTCGGAGAGCGCACCGGCGTAGAAGTGCTGCGTTCTGTACGCCTCGTCGCGCGCCTGCATCCGTGTCTTGTCGAGCGCGGCCTGCAGTTGACGTCGTCGCCGTTCATGAGCTGCCTTCTCCCGCTTGCGCCGCCCCTCGAGCGACTTCAAGC
>WNFX01001776.1_pt1 | contig 21989 bp, 22 predicted proteins | sample 5400111 | NCBI WGS metagenome assembly WNFX01 (sample SAMN13153363, study PRJNA577476) | soil metagenome | isolation source: 40 cm soil or saprolite under grassland replicate 1 | place: USA:California | collected 2016-06-15 | reverse complement strand
AGCGAAGGCCTGCCCGTCGGGGTGCACTTCGCGGCTCGCTTCGGCGAAGAAGACACGCTGTTTCGTCTGGCGGCGCAGTTGGAAGAGGCGTGCCCGTGGGCCAACAAGCGCCCGCCTATCAGCGCGGTGTAGAGCGACCCGTTGGGTAGCTACACGGTCCGCGCTATTAGATGGCGCATGAGCCGGCCAGGCTGGAGATCGCCGTCACCCGCCGGCCAACCGTAAGCCAGTCCGTGAAGCCGTTCGTGCAGTAACCTACCGAAATACCTGTCTCTGGGTCGCCCCAGGCGATCTGGCCGCCGGCGCCACCATGTCCGAATGCGACCGGAGAACATGTGCGCCCGAAACCGCGCATGAAAGCGTTTCCGTCGTCCCCGGCGACGACGATACTTAGACCGCGGTTTGCCGGAATCTTCCAGACAGGATCGACGTGTCGTCCCTCCGTGCGCACCGTGGTCCCGAAGGCGATCGTCTCCGGTTTGAGGACCTGCCGGCCATCGACCGTTTGGCCACCGTTGATTAGCGGCTGGTAGAACATCGCCAGCTCGGCGGCGCTTGCTATGCCGCCCGCTCCCGGTAGACCCGATCGCCGCGCCTCAGTGCCGTTGAAGCGCAGAACGGCCTCCGGCGTAACTTCTCCCCAGCCGCCGGGCGGCTCCACCGCCTCGCTCACCCAGCGCACTTCGGCTACGCGCGCGTCGTGCTCCGGTGGTAACCCCGCGAAGAGCTCGTTGAGGCCCATCGGCTCGGTCACTCGCTTACGGATGAACTCGCGAAAATCGACGCCCGTGCGGCGGTTGATGATTTCGGAGAGCACCCAGTGCGCCGAGGTTGGGTGGTACTCATAGCGAGTCCCGGGTTCCCAGTTCAGCCGCCAGCGCCCGAAGGCTTCGAGAAGCGTCTGGCGGTCGCCCCAGAATTCCGGGCGCAGGGGAGCGTAAGGAAAGCCGCTCGTGTGCAGCAAGACTTGCTCTACGCTCACGACTTCCTTTCCGTTCGTCCCGAATTCAGGGATGATTTCGGCCACCCGTTCGTCGAGCTTCAGCAGCCCTTCTTCGAGAAGGAGCCAAACAGCGACGCCGACCACCGCCTTCGTCGACGAAAAGATGCTGTAGAGCGTCTCGTCCGTTGCCGGACGCCCTTCGCCTCCCTGAACCGCGGAGCCGAACGTCCGCATTCCGGCCAGCTTTCCGTTCCGGGCGACGGCCACCTGGGCACTCGGAAGTACACCGTCATCCAAGTCCCGTCTCGCCCGCGCGAAGACTGCTTCGAGCCTTTCGCTATCGATGCCGACATCTTCGGGTTTGGACGCGATCAGTTCGGGATTTAGCATACGGCACCTCCCTCTGGATGGCGCTCATTATAAGCCGATCAGGGTGCGCGATAAGCGCGAGTTCCGGCTATTTCCTTCTCACGAGCATGAGGCCGTCCCTGACGGTCAAGATCACGTTCGTTACCCGCTCGTCTCGGGAGACGTGCTTGTTAAAGGCGACGATCGCGTGGTCACTCTCGTCTTTTGGGTCGAGTACGCGGCCGCTCCACAATACGTTGTCTACCGCAATTAGGCCGCTCGTTGAGAAAAGCCGTAGCGCCTCCTCGTAGTAGCTGATGTAGCTCTCCTTGTCTGCGTCGATGAAGACGAGATCGAAGCCGGGCTCTAGGGAGCGCATCGTTTCGAGCGCTGGACCTTCGCGCAGCGAGATCTTATGGCCGTGCGGGCTGCGTTCGAAGAAGCTGCGTGCGACTTCGATGGCCTTCGGGTCGATGTCGCATGTTATCAACTGGCCGTCTTCGGGTAATGCTGCCGCCATCATCTGTGCGGCGAAGCCGGTGAAAGTGCCGACCTCGAGAACGCGATGTGCCCCCAGCGAGGCGATCAGCATCTGGAGAAGCGTACCCTCGAGTTGTCCGGAGAGCATGCGCGCCTGCCGCCCGAACCTTTCCTGGGTGACGGAGATTAGCTCTTTGAGCAGCGGCGGCAAGGGCGTCGTGTGGGCCGTGGCGTAGCGCTCGATCGGCTCGGGGACAAGCGTCAGCATTGACCCGCCACGGTCCTCGGTTGCAGTCCGCTGGCTGCGGACGCGTTCTCTACGTGCCACGGGCCACCTGCTCCGCAGCTAGTTCCGCCTCGAGCATGTCGAGGCCCATAGGCCCCAGCGCGAGCGCCCGGCTGTGGAAATCCTTGAGGCTAAACGAAGCACCGGCGCTGCGGCGAGCGGACTCTCGCGCTTCGAGCCATTTTCGCTCGCCTACTTTGTACGCGATCGCCTGCGCGGGCCAGCCGAGGTAGCGGAGTATCTCGCTCTGGAGGAATTCGCGGGGTCTCTGGGTGCGTTCAACTGCGAACTCGAGCATACAGTCGTGAGTCCACTTCTCGCCTGGATGAAAGCTCTCTGCTGGCGGGATCTCGAGCTCCAGGTGCATTCCGATGTCGATGATAACGCGGACGCAACGTAGCGCCTGCGCGCTGAGCATTCCCAGGTAGTAGTCGGGGGTCTCGAAGTAACCCAGTTCCCCCATTAGCCGCTCCGCATACAGCGCCCAGCCCTCGCCGTGGCCCGAAATAAACGTCAGCGTCCTCTGAAAGCGCGTCAATTCTTCAGTCAGCAAGCGCGCTCCGGCGACCTGCAGGTGATGGCCGGGCACACCCTCGTGATATGCGATGCTAACCTCGCCCCACTTCGGGAAGCGTGTGCGGCCGTCCACCGGCCACCAGGTGCGGCCCGGGCGAGAGAAGTCCTCGGACGGTCCGGTGTAATAAGGGATGAGGGCGCCGCCTGCGGGCGGTATCATGACCTCGATCGGCCGAATCTTCTCGTCGATCTCGAAGTGTATGCCGTCGAGCGAAGCGACTGTCTCATCGTGCAGCTGCTGCAGCCATTCCTGGTAAGCTTCGACTCCTTCGACGGCGCGTACCGGGTCTGTCTCCAGCAACTGCTTTGCGTCGCCGACAGTTGCGCCGGGGGAAATGCGCTCGGCAGTCGCTTCCATTTCGCCTTCGACTCGATGCAGCTCTTCCCAGCCCCATCGGTACGTATCCGGAAGATCGAGGGTGGCGCCGAGAAATAGGCGCGAGAGGAGCTGGTACCGCTCCTCGCCGCATGCTTCGCGCTCGGTCGCCTTCGGTGCGTAATCCTCCCGCAGCCACCGCGATATTTCGGCGTAGGCTTCGCGGGCGAGGCGCACGCCGCGACCCAGGTCGGTGCGAAGGGTTTCCGGCCCCGCCTCGGCCGCCTCGAATCGCGCTGCCAGGTCCGCGAAGAAACCACCGTCTCCGCTCCACACCTCCGCCTGGCGGGCGCCTTCGAGCGCCTGCCGTCGCGCCGCCGGCGTTCTGCGTTGGACGCCCTCGGAGAGTGTCCGACGGTAACCGGCAATTGCTTGCGGGACAAGCTGCAGGCGTGCCGCGATGTTCGACCATTCCTCCTCCGTAGTGCGGGGCATCTGGTCGAACACTTGGCGGATGTTCTGGAGCGGGCTGGCGATGTTGTTCAGATCGCGGAAGTGCTCGCCTGCTTCAAAGAGGTCGAGATGGACGCCGAGGCGCTCGCGCATGACGCTGCGCGCGATCCGATCTGCCCTTGCTGGGCCTCCCGCGGGATCATCCTCAATTGGAGCCGCTTCGAGCTTTGCCATGGAGCGCACGTGGAAGGCGGCAATAGCGGATACGCCGTCGGGTGAGAAGTCGGTCATCTCCCGTTCGTGGCCGGGGACGCCGGTGGCCGTCGCCAGGATCGGGTCCAGAGCAGCGATCCCGTCGACGTAGCGATCGGCGATATCGAAGATGCGGGACATGGGATGTCAGCTGTCAGCCGTCAGCCATCAGTGCCGAGTTAGCGGACGAACTCCCTTACCTGACTGTAGACGGTCACGTCTGTACGGAGGGCGGAGTGGCCCATGCAGGAGGTCTGGGTGTTGGTGGCGCCGCTGAGGATAACGCTCGTGTCGGGGTTGATCAGCTCATCGCAGGGGGACCACCAGGTGCCGTAGTTGACGGCGCCGGGGGTTTCGTCGCCGGAGTTGAGCTGGTTCAGGAAGCTCGAGCCCGGGATCATCTGGTTGCAGGGGGAGATGAAAAAGCAGCCGTAGGCCCAGGTGGTGCCGTGATTAGGGCCGCCGAGGGAGACCCAGTCGTCGACGTCGGCCTGACCGCCGAGGTTCTTGAGGTAGTAACGGCTGGAGAGGCCGCCCATCGAGTGGGTGATGATGTCGACCTTAGCGGCGCCGGTGGCGGCGCGGATCTGGTCGACGCGGGCCTTGACGTCCTGAGCGATCGAGGCGTTCGACTTCGTGCTGCTAAAGGTGTAGGCGAAGAGGCGGTTGGACTCCCAGCCATCGGCTTGAAAGCGGGAGATCATGGTGTTCCAGGCGCTGGCGTCGCTGGTGTAGCCGTGGACGAAGAGGATCGGATCGACGTGGTTTGCGCTGGACTGCCTGGGCGAACTCGCGAGGAAGGCAAAGGAGAGCGCGAGGAGGAACAGGCCGGCGAGAACGAGACGACGCATGGGATGCCCCTTTCCGATGTACGCCTATGAACGGTTTGGTTTGGAGCCTATATATGCGCTTCGGGGGCGTGTGGCAAGGGGTTCGCGCGCTCAATCAACCGGTTTTCGTGAGTGAAATTTGATTGGGCGGGCGCTTCGTGTGTGGGAGTTGATTGAGGGAAGGCTGATTTTCTTCTCTCGGCCTGGCTTCGTTCGTGGCCGCGGCCGGATTCGGCGCGATTTGCTTGATTGAGCGTCCCACAAAGCCTTGGGGGGAGCGGACAATCGAGCGAGTGGCAGTCGGCGAACGGCAATTGGGGATCTGGGGTGGGTTATTCGTGATTGGCGACTTTCGGCGCCTGTCAGGGCTGGCATGGGCGAGGCTCTCCTTTGCGGAACGGATGTTCTATCGTAAGTATAGCGGATGGGGGCGGATCTCAAAGGGGGAAGTGGCACTTGGAGAACGAAGTGTTTCGACAGGCTCAGCACAAACGCCGATGAGTTGCCGGTTATCAGTCCCCGGCCGGGATTCTTAACGCCGCTGTCTATTCGGCGTTCCTATCGTGAGAGGGCGGGCGGACGCTCTTGAAGCGAGGAGGGCTTGCTTGCGGAGAGTCGCTGCAATAAGCGTCGCGCTCGCGCTGCTCGGAATCATTGGGTCAGGCGCGTGCGGCGGCGACGAACAAAGCCCTGAGATACAGGGGCCGGCGGTGGCTTCGGCGACGGAGGGTGCCCCGTCCACGGCCGAGAGCCTTCTGGTGGAGCTGGACGACTGCTATATCGAGCCGAAGGTGATCCAGGGAAAGGTTGGGCAGCCCTACGCGGTGACTGCGTTCAGCGAGGGGCAGCAGACGCACACGCTGACGATCGATGCGCTGGGCGTGGACCGGGTGTTCGCGCCGTCGGAGACGCAGCAGTTCTCGCTAACGCTGAAGAAGGCGGGGGAGTTCAAGGTGTACTGCCGGTTTCACCGGGACAAGGGGATGACGGCGACGCTTAGGGTGAGTGAGTAGCCTTCGGCCAACGGTTTGTCAGTTGTCAGTTATCAGTTGTCGGTCAGTGACAGGGCGTAAACACGCCTTGCTTCGAGGAGTCAGGGTAGGTAATAATGCCGCTCGTCCCAGGCTCTTCCGACGGCCACTCATACTCGCCCAGCCACAGTTGGGAGCGTTCGCCGGTGGTAACTTCTCGCTGGATGATGTTGAATCCGTCCTCAGGCGGGCCACAGGCTGACTCAGAATCGGCAATCAGCCCTCGCGTGATGCCGTATCCGCCTGCGCCAACGACGAGCACCATGGCAAGAGTGACGGCACCGAGTTGAGCGATTCTAGTCCAGCTTGCCCGCTTCACGAGCGCATTCTAGCACCGGAGGCGATGATCTAATTGCCAAATCCGACGCCAATGGACTGGCTAGGTGGCAATACCCGCTGTGCAGGCGGTACTAGCTGTGATATGCCGGTGCCCCAGGGCGGCATCGACACGACCTTGGAGGAAACGACCTGGTCGCCGGAAGCGATTTCGTATACCGCTACCTTGCCGACGACCTCAGCCGTGTCATGGTAGGCGGAGGGCGCGAGGCTAGTGTCAGCCACTCTACCTACGGCGACCATGTCGGCTTCGATGAGGGTTCCAGCGGGAATGTCCCGCGCCGCCACGACGACCCCCGGGATGCTGTCACCGGTGTAGCGCACGTACATCACGCCCGTAAAGGCGGCAACGACGCCGATGACAGCGATGACCGCGGCAACGATACGAAGCATGCTCGGCACGACCCTAAGGATGCCTGAGGACGCTTCGCGTTACAAGATGCATCGACCGCGCGCACCAACTTGCCGGGTCACGCCGCTGGGAACGGGCACGGAGGGAACGGTGTGCGATTGGCACGTGATTGGATGGCGGGGCGCTTGGGCGCAGCATTATCACGAGTTCGAGATGAATTGCGGATTCGGGTCGGGTTTGGTCTGCGGAGGGCGTCTGCCGAATAGTAGTGTGCTGCGCCCCTACGAGAAACGGTCCGACGGGGCGTCAATCTAGCCGCGCGGAGCGGCAGGCGCGCCAGGGGCGCTTCGAAACGCCTGCCTCAGGCGGGCGCGACGATATGGCTCCGCTCGGTCCTTCGAGAGCCTCCCTCCACAGGCGGGCGGGCAGGACGAGGGGAAGGGGCGTCGTTCGTCTGCGAGGGGTCGAGGGCGCAGCTTGGGATGTGGTTCTTGAGAAGGTATCGTCCCGGATGAGAGGGGTGGTCGATAGACGTGGGGTCGATTTGCATGCTGCGCCCCTACGAGAAGCGCATTGTTCGGGCTGCCACTGGCGAGGAGAGGGCGGTGTGGCCGGTCTTTGAGCGGTGTTCGAGCTCCGTGACGGCATGGGCGTACTCGTGGCGGAGGGTGGCGATCGTTCGGGCGGGCGAATGTCTGCTCGTCGCGGCCAGAGGTGCGTTGACAGCGAATTCGCGAAGGGCGTAGTATCACAAATCGCATCGAACGCCACCCGTATACACTGAAGGAGTTCCGATATGGCGAAGTACCTTATCCAGGCAAACTACGTTGGCGAAGGGATAAAGGGGTTACTGAAGGAGGGCGGTTCGTCCCGCCGCAAGGTTGTCGACGAGCTAATGGCCTCCGTAGGCGGAAAAGCGGAGAGCTTCTATTTCGCGTTCGGCGACACCGACGCTTTCGTCATCGTCGACGTTCCGGATAACGTCACGGCGGCGGCCGTTGCCCTCACTGTGGGCGCCAGCGGCCTCGTTAACCTCAAGACGACCGTGCTGATGACGCCAGAGGAAGTCGACCAGGCCGTCAAGAAGAGCCCCGCGTATCGCGCGCCGGGCGCCTGATCCTGCCCGCGCGAGCCGCAGTCCTCCGACTTCTGACCTGGTGCCGCGGCGAGGGTGAATTTCGGGCAGGTGATCGTCTCAGCACGCCGTGGGCGCCGCTGAAATGGTCCGCCCTCTGGCTTTCGGCGTCGACGAACCACGAGCGTCCAGCGCGCCCGCGCGGCGCCGCTATGAGCGCGAGCGTACCGGGTGGGACTCGGTAAGCAGGGACGAACAATAAGAAAAGAGGCCGGACAGGGGAGGGAACCCCACGCCGGCCGAGCCCAAAGGGTTACACGAATGCGGTTTAGTACCTTCCCGGACCCTGGGCCTCTCAGGAGTATCCGCTCCCTGATGCCCCGCCTCTGCCGATCCGAATTCGTGCTGCCGCTAGGCTCGCACCATGCTGTTGATCTGTCATGAAGTTTCTTCATAACACGCCCGATTTGATATAGCTTCACTGCCGGGAAAGCGTTACACTAAACAGCCGCGCGACAGAGGCTAAGCACATGGCAAAGCGCATTCGTCAGCCGCCCACCCCGGCGCGCGCGCTACTGGTGATAGACCAGCCGACGCTCGCGGGAGTCGTCGAGCTGGCGCTCAACCACGGCACCTGCACGACACGCGTGGCGGCGGACGGGCAGCAGGCCGCGGCGGTTCTCAGGGAGTGGCAGCCCCAGCTGGCTGTCATCGACATGGATGTCGGTGAAGCTGAACTCATTGAGCGTCTCGAACAGGGCCGTCCGAGGGCCGACCGGGTCCCGGTGATCGCTCTAACGCGCAGGGGCGACCTGAGGACCAAGCTGGAGGCTTTCGAGCGCGGTGTCGACGATATCCTGACGATGCCCTTCGCGCCGGAAGAGCTTGTGGCGCGAGCGCTGGCAGTCATGCGACGTACGTACGGTGAGATAGGCGTGCTCACCCCGGCATTAAAGGTGGGAGAACTGGAGATCGATATCCTGCATCGCTGCGTGCGCACGGGCGGACACGAGTTGCACTTGACGTCACTGGAGCAGAACCTGCTCTATCTGCTCGCCGCGAACGCTGGGAAGCTGCTGACGCGCGACGAAATTCTCGACTATCTGTGGGGCACGGACTACGCGGCCGAGAGCAACGTCATCGACCGCCACATCCGCAACCTCCGAGCCAAGCTACAAAACGATTGGAAGCATCCCCGCTACATAGAGACAGTAGCGGGCCGGGGCTACCGCTTCAGGCCGACTTCCGGCGGGTCTGCTGGAATGCTGAAATCATCGTGAGTCCCGTCTTCCTTGGGCTCGGATGCCTCGGGCCACACCGAGGCTGAGCAAGCAGCGAAACTCCACACTTCTATCGTCAGTGAGACAAATCGGGTGCGGTGCTTTCGGCGTCAGAAAAGAAAGAGGCCGGAGGGAGGGGTCCCGGCCGGCCTAAGGGGCTACAAATTCGCACGGCATCCTTCCCCCAGGGGCCATATTGGGAAACGCCCGCCCCCTTGGCCCAAGTCTTGACCGGCAGAATTTGTGCTGACAATAGAGTCGCATTGAGGCGCAGAAGTGTCATGAAGTTTCTTCATGCCGCTGGGACTCCGCTCTAGATCCGGCGCAGCTCGACTCCCATATAGCCGGCATGGCGTTGGTGCTCCGCTCGGCTCTTCGAGACGCCGCCACGCCTTCACCCGACCGCCAGCGGCTCCTCCCTCGTGAGGCGGGCAGGCAGAGCGAGCGAGACGAGGCGTGATTCGATGGCGGGGCGCTTGGGCGCAGCATTATCACGAGTTCGAGATGAAATTGCGGGTTCGGGTCGGGTTTGGGCTGGCGGAGGGCGTCAGCCGAATAGCAGTATGCTGCGCCCCTACGAGAAGTGGGTGGCCACCACCCGGCGCCAGTCCAGCCGCGCAGAGCGGCAGGCGCGGCAGCGGGCGCAGCGGGAGCGCCGGGCGCGCATCTCGGCGGCCAAGGCGTCGGCAGAAGCGGCCGTGGCCGGCCTTCAACGGGTGTTTGAGGTGGGGCGTTCGCGTGGGCGCACTCGTGGCGGAGGGCATCGATCGCCTCGACGTTGCTGCTGAGGGGAGCATGTGCGCCGGCGGCACGACGCGACACTAGTAGCCGGAGCCGCCTCCGCTCGTGCTCTTCGTCGCGCTCGGAGACGTGGCGCCGGCTCCGCTGGAACCGGAAACAGTTATCGTGCCCTGCATGCCGTTGCTGGCCTTGTGGAAGCGGCAGTAGAAGGGGAGGTCGCCGCCGGCTTTTGGTGTGACCGTGACGGTCATCGTCTCATCCGGCTTGAGGACCTGGTCGATGTTCAACGAGTCTATTGTGAAAGTGTGGGAGGTCTTCCCTTCGTTTTTGAGGGAAACCTGGAGCGGCTTGCCGACCTCGCCGGTTAGGTTTGTCGGCTGGAAATAGAAGTCGTCCTGCTCGAGGGAGACCGCTCCGGTCGTGTTCGATTTCTCCTCGTCGCTGCCGCCGCAGGCCGCCGCGCCAAACGCCGCGACAAGCGCGAGCACGCCGAGCAGCGCAAACAATCCCCGCATGATATGCTCCTCTCCGTTTTAACGTTGCCCTAATGTTCTGTGAAGCGATACGGAAACGGGGTGTCAGAGGATTTCGCAGCGTAGTTGCCTTAGCCGGAAGGAAAGGGTGGGAACGAAGGTGCAACGGCGGGCGGGGGTTGTGGCTTCGCTCGTCCCTTCGAGAGCCTCAGGAGGAGCGGGAAGCGGGGAGTGGCTCGGCGGTGGGCGTCGGGGGGCGCAGCGTCGGATGTGGATGTTGAGAGGGTATTGTCCGGGATGAGAGAAGTCGTCGGTTGGCGTGGGGTCGATTTGCATGCTGCGCCCCTACGAGAAGCGCGTCGTGACGACGGGGCGCCAATCCAGGCGTGAGGAGCGGCAGGCGCGGCAGCGGGCGCGGCGGGAGCGGCGGGCGATGGGGGTGTGCTTGTGGCCGCAGGCGGTGCAGGCGGGCTCCAGGAGAGGGACGGCGAGGAGCGGGCCTTGACCGCAGCTGCGAGGACGGGCGCCCATCTCGGTGGCGAGGCGCCGCCAGAGGCGGCCGTGGCCGGCCTTCGAGCGATGCTTGAGCTCGGCGACGGCGTGGGCGTACTCGTGGCGGAGGGTGTCGATCGCCTGGGCGTCGCTGCTGATGTATCGGCTGAGGCGGATGCGGTCGCCCTTCTGGTCGCCATAGCGGGAGCGGAGGTCGGCGATCAGGAGGCGGACTTCGATGCCGTAGCGGAGGGTGAGCCAATGGAGATCGAGTTCGATCGAGGTGGTGTCGAAGGCGAGGTGCTCGTCGATGGGCATGGGTTTGATTGTAGTAACGCGAAGTGGCGGTGTGAAGGAAATGGGAAATGAGAAATGGGAAGTGGCGAGCTCAGACGAACGTGCGGGTGTCTGCCACTCCGGATCCCTTCGCGGAGGGGCGAGATTGGGCGTGCGGGACTGGTCCTCGCTCAGAATGACGGGGGCGTGGCCGCATCCTACAGCGAGTCGCCGGTCGCGAGCTTGGTGCTGCTGTGCTCCGCCCCGGCCGTTCGTGCTGAGCTTGTCGAAGCATCAGCTACAGTTGCTCTTCACAGCAAATCTCCCGTCGCCAGCTTCGTCGAACCGTGCTCCTTGTACGTGGCGATCATGTTGCGGGCGATGGTCTGGAGGTGGACTTCGTCGGCGCCGTCGACGAGGCGGGCGGAGCGGGCGTGACGCATCATGCGCTCGAGTGGGGTGTCCGTCGAGTAGCCGAGGGCGCCGTGGACCTGGATGGCGCGGTCGACGATTCGCCAGAGGGTGTTCGCGACGTGGTACTTGGCCATCGAGACTTCCTGGCGGAAGGGCAGCTTGTTCTCGATTTTATAGGCGGCATGGAGGACCATGAGCTTGGCGGCGTAGAGCTCCATCGCGCTCTCGGACATCATCCACTGGATGCCCTGCTTGTCGGCCAGCATCGACCCGTGGGCGAAGCGCTTGAGGGCGCGGTCCATGAGCATTTCCAGGGCTACCTCGGCGTTGCCGATCCAGCGCATGCAGTGGGCGAGGCGTGCAGGGCCGAGGCGGTACTGGCCGAGCAGGTGGCCCTCGCCGCGACCGCCGAGCATCTTGTCGTCAGCGACGTGGAGGTCGCTGATACGGATTTCGCAGTGGTTGCCGCGGCCGGCCATCGTGTCGATGTCGCGAACGATCTCCCAGCCCTCGGCGGGGAGGTCGACCATGAAGGCGGAGTTGCGGGCCTGCGGCGGGTCGGCGTCCTCATCGGTACAGGCGATGAGGATCGCGAAGTTGGCGCCCTTGGCGCCGGAGATGAACCACTTGTGGCCGTTGATTACCCAGTCGTCGCCGTCCTTCACAGCCTTCGTCTGGATAAGCGTGGGGTCGGAGCCGGCGACTTCGGGCTCGGTCATCGCGAAACAAGAGCGGGCGCGGCCTTCGGCCAGAGGACGCAGGTACCGTTCCTTCTGCTCGGGAGTTGCCCAGTGGAGGAGCGTATGCATGTTGCCCTCGTCCGGGGCCTGGGCGTTGATCACGAACGGGCCGATGCCGGTGCGGCCGGCCTCGGCGGAGACGAACGCCATTGCCGTCGCGCCGAGGCCCATGCCGTCCCACTCCGGCGGAAGATGAGGGTTCCAGAGGCCCTCGCCTTTCGCCTTCTCGCGCAGGCCGACAATTGTGCGGACGTATTCTCCGCGGTCGGCGCCGTTTGATTCGAGCCGCTCCTCTTCGGGACGGACGTTGGAGTCCATGAATTTGCGCACGCGCAGGCGTACTTCCTCGACATCGGGCGGGAGAGTAAAATCAACGGGCATCGGATGACTCCTTCTGTATTACTGGAAGCATTGTAGTTTGCACTGCGCAGGGTTGTCACGAAGACGGGAATGTAGGCGGGTGTCCCTTCGGCCAGGCTCAGGACATGCTTTAGACGCCCACTGTCGGGGTCTCAAGACCCCGACCTACATTTCGGTCGTCGTTGAAGCGATTCGCTATGGGCGATAGCCCGCCCGGTCTCGATCTCGAGCGTGTGCTGCCGTGGTTTAGGGACCAGGTCGAGCCGGTCGATTCGCTGACGGGGAGCGTGATCGGGCACGGGCGGTCGAACATAACGTACCGGCTTGCGAGCGACGGGGAGTCTTGGGTGCTGAGGCGGCCGCCGCTTTCGCACGTGCAGGCGACGGCGCACGATATGGGGCGCGAGTTTCGGATACTGTCGGCGCTTGCGCCGACGGGATTCCCGGCGCCGAAGCCGATCGCGCTGTGCCAGGATCCCGCCGTGAACGACGCGCCGTTTTACATCATGGAGTATGTCGATGGGCTCATTCCGGTCGATCCGAATGAGGTCAAGCGGCGGTTCGACGAGGCTCAGCGGCGGAAGATCGGCGAGGAGCTCGTCGATGTGCTCGTGCGGCTGCACGCGTTCGTGCCGTCGGAGATCGGGTTGGAAGGGTTCGGGAAGCCGCAGGGATACCTCGAGCGGCAGGTGAGGCGCTTCAGCGACCAGCTCGAGTCGATCCGGACGCCGGACCGCGAGACGAAGGAGCTGGACGAGCTGGCGCGGCGCCTACCGAAGGCGATCCCGCCGGAGCGCGCGCCGGGCATCGTGCACGGGGACTACCGGCTCGATAACGCGATCCTCGACGAGGATGGCCACATCATCGCGGTGCTGGACTGGGAGATGTGCACACTGGGGGACTCGCTGGCGGACATGGGGCTGCTCCAGATGTACTGGAGCCGGGGGTCGAGCCAGGAGATCGCGATCGCGGGGACTCCGGTGATGGCGCTGGACGGGTTTCCGTCGTGGGAAGAGGCGGCGATGCGGTACCAGGAGAAGAGCGGGCGGGACCTGAGCGGGCTGGACTTCTACGCCGTGCTGGCGCACTTCAAGCTGGGCGTGATCCTGGAGAACATGCACCGGCGCTTCCTGGCGGGCGGGACAGTCGGGCCGGGGTTCGAGATGATCGGGCAGAACGCGCAGCTCCTGGGGCAACGCGGGCTGACGATCGCGGACACTTCGGAGATAAATGAGCTGAGGGGGTAGGCCGATACTCCAATCTGCAGGCCCTGTCTTCGGTGCCTTCTTGGCGTTCATCGGGATCCCCGCTATGCTCTTCTTCGCTTTTCTGACAAGCGCCCATGGCGGCACCTCGAAGTATCTCTGGGTGCAACTGTTGTTGGCGCTGATGTCTGTCGCGACGATTGTTGAATTCGCTATCTTTGCGGCTTGGGTATTTGCTTTGGCGAACGACGACAGGGTACTGGTAGTAACGTGGTACGTGGCGATTGCCGTCGTTGTTCTACCCTGGCTGCCCAGCTACGTGCCGAGGTTCCGAGTGGGGCGGCGCGAGTAAATGCGCTTCATATGGCTGGCATAACGGAAAACCTTCGGCCTGCTGTATCTCCGAAACATCCGCCATCGCTACCCACTGCTTGCCGAGCATGGGGCGGTCCCGCCGATCAGCCCGAAGGTCGGCCCGGACTGTGCCGCGGCCGAGAACGCACGCAACGAAATGAGCTGAGGGGATGAACACGGTCTCGGGGAAAACGGTGGTTTTGGTCCTCGGCGCGATTCTGGCTGTGCCCGTGGTGTTCATGATCATCGCGATAGCCTGGGCACTTTAAAACCAGGCCATAGATAATGGCCGGGATTGAGCTGAAATCGTAAGTGTCGTTACGCTCGTCGCCAGGGCAGCCAGCCGCCGCGCTTTACGGCTGAGGAAGGCGCTGGCGCTGCCGATATTGGTTCCGCCACAGGCTGCGACGCCCTGCGTTGGGATTCTGCTGCTTGCGGTGACGCGGTCTGCGGGGAGGCGCCATAGAGGACGCCGGCGGTGTCCAGCAGGGCCGACTGCTGCGTATCGCCCTCGTCGAAGCCTTCGAAGCGGCCGTCCTGGAGCCAGAGGACGCGGTCGGCGACGTCCCGGATGCGGTGGTCGTGGGAGACGATGATGATCGTGCGCTGCTGCTGGCGGGCGATGTCGTGGAGCAGCTCGACGACCTCGTGGCCGTGGCGTGAGTCGAGGTTCGCCGTTGGTTCGTCGGCGAGGATGAGCTGCGGGTCGTTGGCGAGCGCACGGGCGATAGAGACTCGCTGACGTTCGCCGCCGGAGAGGGTGTGGGGCCGTGCGCGCAGGCGGTCTGCCATGCCGAGATCCGTTAGGAGCGCGGTCGCGCGCTTCCGGGCTTTACGGCCGCCGATGCCGGCGAAGTTGAGCGCGGCCTCGACGTTCTCGCGGGCGTTAAGGGACTCGAGCAGGTTAAAGCTCTGGAAGATGAAGCCGAGGTAATGCCGCCGGAACTTAGTAAGCTGGCGTTCCTTTAGCGACGATATGTCGAGGCCGTTGACCCGCACGATTCCGGAAGTGGGCCGCAGGAGGCCGCCGATCAGCGTGAGAAGCGTGGTCTTGCCGGAGCCGGAGGGGCCCATCACGAGCACGAGCTCGCCACGGCGTACGCTAAGGCTGAGGCCGTCCACGGCGCGAACGGCGGCGCGGCCGGACCCGAAGACCTTCGTCAGACCATGCACTTCGAGAATAACTTCCGCTTCATTACGAGAGCCGCCCGTTTCCGTTGCTGCCGGCATCGCCATTGCTATGCTCGGAAGACGGTCGCGGGCTCTACGCGGGCTACGCGGTTAATGGGCATGAATGAGGCGACGATGCTCATAAGGATCGTGATGCCGAAGACGAGGGCGATGTCCTGCGCCCGGATATACGTGATGAACTGCGGCACAAGGTCGCCGGCGACCTCGTTGAAGAGGAAGGCGAGACCAACACCGAGGCCGAAGCCGACGACGGCGATGAACATGCTCTGGCTGATGACGATGCGGTAAAGTCCCATCGGCGAGGCGCCGATCACCTTCATGATCGCGTACTCGCGTGCCCGCTCGATCGTCGCGGAGTAGATAACGAGACTGAGGACGGTGAGGCCGACGATGAAAGAGATAGCGAGGATGACGCGAATGATGGGGAGGAAATCACCGGTGCCTTTTTCGCTCGCACGGGCTGCGAACTGCTGGGTCGTGTAGACGGACGAGCCGGGCACTTGGTCGGCCAGCTTCTGAAGAATGGAGTCTGGCGCGACGCCGTCATCGACCGTCACGAGGATGTAATTGACGGTGCCGGGTACGCCGAAGATCTCTTTGAACGACTCCGCCCTAATGAACGCGAACTGCGTGACGAGTACATTGCCGATGCTGCGGACGTCCGCCACTTTGAAGGACTTGTCGCCGAACGTCAGTTTGTCGCCCTTGTGCAGGCCGGTCTGCTTGGCGAAAGTATGGTCGAGGATTATGGTCCCCTTCTCGGGAACATACTCGGTACCTTCCGGTTCGCCGGCGCCGCCGACGAATTCGAGCGCCATGACGTACGTGCGAACCTCTTTACCGTTGACGTCGAACGCCATCAGGTGTCCGTCCAGCGTATAGACTCGCTTGACTTCTGCGACAGAACGGACCGCGGACGCGGCGTTGGCGGGAAGGTTGGAGTTGGAGAATACCAGATCTGTGGTTCCCCGCTGGGTTATCCAGATGTCACCGGGCAGGTTGTGGATGAAGATGTCGGTCTCGCGGCGGACGCCCTGGTAGAGACTGTGAACAACGACGATGAGGACAATGGCGAGTGTCACGCCACCGACCGCGACGAGCAATTTTACCTTGTCCGCAAGGAGGTTCCTGCGGGCGATAGGAACCATTAACCCCTCAATCCGCTGGTGGGCTCCGGCACCCGGTGACTAGGCCAATCTAAGTGTAGGCGGCTTAGGGTGTCAAGGTTCAGTGCCGCAAGCCGGATGCGCACCTATGGGGCTTCATCCAGCCACCCTCTGTGTCCCGACCGTCTTCTTTCCCACCCGCCCGCCCCGTATGTAATTGGGGGACACCCCCAAACCCCCGGCCTCCGGCGGAGACTGAAGAAACGAGCATCGGTCGCTGAGTGCCTGAGCGGGGAGTGCTGAGTGCTGAGTGCCCAGTGCCCAGTGCCCAGTGTTGGGTACTGAGTGTCGAGCAGGCGGGATCGCGAAATCGAGGCGTAAGGGGGCCTGATCAACTGCCCGATCCTATGATGCGCTTCCAACTTGATGCAAACGTAATCGATGGTTGGCAAGGCCCCAGTTGCTGATCCCCTACGGGTGTTGAGGCACTCTATCGCTGAGACGGGTCGTCGCGGAAGCGGATGGGGGGGTCGATGATGCGGCGGCGCGGCCCGTACGTGATCGCCATTGCCTGACCAACCAGCGTGTCGTCGTGGACGAACTCAAGGACGGCTTCGGCAATCTCTTCCGGCCGCATCAGGGGCATGGTGTTCACATATGCCGCTCGCGCCTTCAGTTCGGCTTCGGTCATTTCCTCGGGCCGGCCCCGGACCATCGGAGTGTCGACGACGCCGGGGCAGATGCAGTTCACCCGGACGTTCGCTTCGTCCTTGAGGAAGGCGAGCGAGCGGGTTAGTCCGACGACTCCGTGCTTCGCAGCGGAATACACAGGATCCGGCAAGTGGGCAATGAGGCCCGCTAGTGAGGCGGTGTTGACGATTACGCCCCCTCCGCGCCGGCGCATCGCCGGGACAACCGTCTGAACGGCAGCGATGACCGCCCAGAGGTCGACCGTCAGAGTCTTTTCCCAGAGCTCGAGTGAAGCTGCCGGAAAGCGGGGCTGGGGGGTGCCGATGCCGGCGTTGTTGTGAAAGATATCGACGCCGCCAAAGGTCTCCTCGGCGAATGAGACCATGCGTTCGAGGTCATCTCGTTTGGTGACGTCAACGTGGACGAAGGCGGCCTTGCCGTCGCCGTCTTCGATGAGGCGCACCGTTTCGTGGCCGCTGTGTTCATTGAGATCGGCGATGACAACGGAGGCGCCCTCAGCGGCCAGCGCGATGGCTGTCGCGCGGCCGATACCGGAGCCGCCGCCAGTGATGAGGGCTACTTTGCCTTTGGGATCTATGGGGCTGCTCCCTTCGGTTGGGTGGCGCTGCGGTGGTAGTCTGGCGCATTGTCGGTTCGTTCGCAAGTATAGATTTGAGCCGCTGGAATTTCGGCGCGGGTTGGTGGGCCAAAAGGGCGCCCGCGGTCTTCGCGTCAATCTAGCCGGAAGGGCTCGATTTGGTTCGGGTGGGGGCGGTAGAGGCGGCGGGTCGGCGTCGGACGCGTCTCCCACATGTTCGCCCGCTCGGCGGCGTTGAGGAGGACGGGCATGAAGTCCTCGCCTCGAAGATGTCCCAAGGCGCCTGAGGCGGCGGCCCGCTCCCCGAACTCCTTCACGCCGTCCACGCGTACATTGCCGCCACGGATGACGAGCGGGACTTCCTCACCGCTGTGCTGGTCGGAGAACTGACCGCGCGGGTGATGCGCCCAGACCGAGGGAGTCGTGTGATCGGTGGTGAGAACGGTGATCAGGTCTGGATCGGGGGCCAAGAGCTGCCAGTAGGTCTCCATTCCGGTGTCGAGCGCCTCGATCGCATCGCGGACGCGAAGAGGCTCGTTGTCGTGGGACATCGGGTCGGGGTATTTGGAGTGCAAGTGCACGAACTCGGAGCCGTCGTCTAGCAGTTCGGCGGCGCGGGTCAGACGGCGGCGAAGATCATTCTCCGGGTCCGCGTCTTCAATCTGCTCCACATGGAAGCCGAGCTCGAGCATGAGGCCGGACACGACTTCTTCGTCGGGCAGGCTGGCGGCGCGCATGCCCCAGCGCTCGGCGAACGGTTCATAGTGACGTTTGGGTCCGGCCCATTTCGTGATCAGAAAATTGATGGGAGGCCCGTCACCTGATGTGCCTTTGGTGCTCAATTGCGAGTGGGCCCAGCTCAGGTACCGGTTGAGGGCATCGGCGGAGCGTTTGGCAACCGGCGACTCGGAAGCTTCCGAACGCGGCTGAGCGCTGAGGACGGGCAGGTCGAGCCCGAGAGGGTCGGTATCGGTGATCTGGAATGATGCTCCTCCGCTGATGAACAGGTTGCCGTCGCCGTTGCCCGCGTAGACATAGCGGAAGGTCAGGCCGTCAATTTCGCGTTTGGCGATCGTAGTAGCGAGACGGCGGCATTCTTCCTCGCGGCCACGGATGAACCGCTGGACAAGGCGCAGGCGGCCTTTGGGCTGGTTTTCGACGGAGGCGAAACGTGCGGCGAGTACGACATCGCCGGGAGCGATGGACAGTCGGCGGGCGGAGGCGAGAAGGGGACCGCGGTCTGGAAAATCGCCTTCTGGGTAGCCGAACATGAGGTGTAGCGCCAGCGGACTGCCGAGGGGGTAGCCGGGGGACTTGGGGTGCAAGAGCCCGTTGATCCCTTCTGCGGCGAGGCGGTCTAGGTTCGGCGTGTGCGCCGCTTCGAGCGGGGTCTTTCCCTGGAGCTCCGGCGCGGGCCTGTCAGCAAGGCCGTCGAAAATGATGAGGAGGATGTGCATCAGAGCGCAGGCGCGCTTTCACGAAGGCGCTCGATTACGCGCACCACCGCGGGAGGCACCAGCGATTGCCAGTCCTCGGCGCTCGCCATGCGCCTGCGCACCTCGCTGGCTTCGATCTCTTTCCTGATGCCGGGGTGCAGGACTTCAACCCGGAATCCGTGCTCCCGAAGGCGGTCTACTTTCGATTGCTCCCACTCGGAGAAGACGCGCACGTAGTGAACCGCGTCCGGCGGCACATAGTAGCGCCAGCGTTCAGGTGAATTGACCGGGAAGGGGATGATGATCGAACGGTCGTGAGGGATGCTCTCGTCGCGTAGCACTTCGCGGACCATGAGGAGACGCTCGAAGTAGGTGAAGGGGTTTGACTCGGGCAGGTGCCTGTGCTCGCTTGTGGGCTCCTCGACGATTGCAGTTGGATCGGGATTGGTGATACCGACGATTAGGGTATCGCACAGTTCGCGGGCGGCTCTCAGGTACTCGAGATGGCCATTATGAAAGGGCTGGAAACGGCCATGTACCATGCCGTATTCGGGTTTCACAGAATGGCGCGGCTTCAGGGGACGACGGCTACGCCCCGGCCCTCATGCACTACGCCCACGCACCACAGGGGGAGGCCGGCCCGCTTAAAGCCTGACTCGATTTTGGCGACAGCCTCTGCGGGCACTGAGAAGAGAAGCCCACCCGATGTCTGAGGGTCGAAGAGTATCTGCCGCATCTCTTCGGTCACGTCGCTCGAAATCTCCACCTTGCCATCCAGGTAATGGCGGTTGCGGACTGCGCCCCCAGTAGTGGTCCCGCGATAGGCATATTCCAGAGCGCCCGGGAGCATAGGCAGCGCTGAGGCGGTAAAGCGAATCCAAACATCGCCGGCGGCCGCCATTTCGTACGCGTGGCCGAGGATGCCGTAACCGGTCACGTCAGTCATGGCATGAGCCACATCACGAACGATATGGGACGCATGGCGGTTAAGCGTCGACATGCTCTGAACAGCCGCTCGGAGATGTTCACTTGCTGCTTCGTTGAACTTCGCGGCTGTGGTCACGAGTCCGGTGCCGAGGGGCTTGGTGAGATAGACGGCGTCCCCAGGGTCGGCGCCGGCCTTAGTCAGAATACGAGCTGGATGCACCATACCCATCGCGCAGAGACCATACTTGGGCTCAGCATCAATGATGGTGTGGCCGCCGGCGATGATGGCGCCTGCCTCTGATACCTTGTCCGCGCCGCCACGCAGTATGTCGGCTACCGTCTGCGAGGGTAGATCGGCCGGAAAGCCGGCGATATTGAGCGCAAGGACAGCCTCGGCGCCCATCGCGTAGATATCGCTTAGCGCGTTGGCTGCGGCGATACCGCCGTATTCATACGGGTCATCGACGAGAGGAGCGAAGAAGTCAACGGTGAGTACGACGGCGTGCTCATCATCGAGCCTGTACACTGTGGCGTCGTCGGGCGCTTTCAAGCCGACGAGCAAGTTCGGATGGTGACCGTTCTGAAGCTCGGACAAATGGCTCAGGACCTGGGCAAGCATCTCGGCACCTGCCTTGGCTGCACAGCCGGCGCACGAGGCTAGCTCCGTGAGGCGTACTGGTTCTTCCACCCGACTCAGGGCACCTTTGGCGACCATGGGCGACTCCGTTCTCAGCCCGCCGGGGAGATGTGCGGCAGTGCGGCGGGCTCCCCACCTCGTTTTTGGTGCGAGCATTTTACTTCCGGCAAGTTCGCGATTTCAAGTTCAAGATAATAGGCAGCGCGTTACAAACTCGGAAACTTCCTGCGTTGGAAGCGCCGGAGAGCATCAGATAGAATCGGTGTGGAGACGAAGGACGGGGGTTGGAGGTAAGGTGCGATGACCACTGAAGCTGAATATGCGGAACGGCGCGCCCGTTTGCTGGGGCCAATGAACGGCCTGAGCGACAGCGAGCTGAAGCTGGCGGTGCGTGAGGCCTGCGCCAGGCTGGCAACCACCCTTGACTCGTTCTCCGATCGGCAGGCCACCTGGAGGCCGGACGCCGAGGAATGGTCTGCGGCGCAGGTTGGCGATCACATCGCTCTCGGGACGGGCGTACTCGGCAAAATCGCTGGTCTTCTGGCAAACGGGCAGGCAGTCACAGATGAGGATTGGGACCCGCCGCCGCAGTTCAAGGGTGACGCAGCAGATCTCGTTGACGTGAAGAGACGGATCACCGGACTGCCTCAATTTACTGATCGACTCTTCGACGAGAGTAATAAGGCTAACCGCCTTGATCTCAAAGCAAACAACTCGTTCCTGGGGGATCTGAACTGGCGGGAGTGCTTCTACTTCCTGCGCGTGCACGCCAATGCGCACGTCGAGCAGATGGAGAAGCTTCGTTCGACACCCGGGTTTCCGTCGTAGGATTCGAAGTCAGCGTCCGACCGTAATGCGTAGGTCGCGGCCGCGCGTCAGGGCGAAGTGCATGATCGACGACTCGAGCGTCTCCTCTCCGCCGATGGCGAGCGAGAGCACGACGAGCCAGGTTTGATCGAAAAGCCAGCCGGCACCGCTGCCGGCGAGCGCCAGGCCGATCATCGACAGGCGGAAGCCGCGCACCCAGGTGAGGACTTTGGTAGGGTCGCGCAGAGGCCGCCGCAGTCCGTCCCACTCGCGCCAGAGGCCGGCAATCAGCAGTGGAGCGCCTGACGCGAGCAGCGTCGCCGCCGTGAGCGTCTGCCAAGCTAGCACATCCATCTCCACATTTAATTCTACCGACCGGCGGGGCGTGCGTCCTGTCAGCTAGATCACTTGTCGGTGCGCGCGAAACGCCCATGCGATAGCCTTACGCCGTGGGCGAAATACGAATCGCGAATGCGCCGTGCTCGTGGGGGGTGATGAGTGGATTCGGCGACGAAGGCGGCTTCCCGGAGTATGAACGCGTTCTCGATGAGATCGTTAAAGGCGGCTATGAAGGCACGGAACTAGGTGACTGGGGGTTCATGCCGACCGACTCGCAGGTGCTGCGGCCGCAGCTCGCGCAGCGCGGGCTGGAGCTGGTGGGGGCGCTAGTGCCGTGGCCGCTGGCGGATGCCTCAAGGCATCGTGAAGGTGTGGAAGCAGCGCTGCGCACAGCGCGGCTGCTGGCTGCCTGCGCAGGCGGCAGCGCAAGCGGCGGCGGGCCGTTCGTAATCCTCGCGGATGACAACGGGGCGGACCCGGTGCGAACCCGATTCGCCGGACGGATCCGCCCCAAGCACGGCCTGAGCGCCGATCAGAGGCGGGACTTCGCGCGGGGGGCCGAGCTTGTCGCAAAGGCGGTCCTGGACGAGACCGGGCTGAGGACGGTCTTCCATCACCATTGCGCTGGCTTCGTTGAGACGCCTG